>Ga0265797_10005626_pt1 | contig 18189 bp, 18 predicted proteins | sample P2T30metagenome_FD_192433 | JGI IMG/M metagenome (GOLD analysis project Ga0265797, IMG submission 192433) | Plant litter microbial communities from East Loma Ridge, Irvine, California - P2 T30 | ecosystem: Environmental > Terrestrial > Plant litter > Unclassified | place: USA: California... | reverse complement strand
TCCAACTACGGCGGCTGGAATATCGCTATTGAGGACAACAACTTTGAGTACGGCTACCATTCCACCCACGTCGATGTTTTATATATCGACGCCAACACTGCAGGTGGTGAGCCCGTCGCCGCTGGCTGCCAGACTATCAAAAGGCCCGGTGCGGCTCCAGCAGATACTGGATGCGCTCCTGCCAGTTTCAACTACACCTTGGACGGCGACGTCGGTGTTGCCGGATCATACTGTAAGCTACCCTTTACCGCCTCTCCAACACGTGAGACTGACTTTATTCACAGCGTTTGCGCTTGAGCAGACCGTGACGCTCAATGGCACCGAGGTCACTGTATATGGTGCCAAGCTGATCGAAATCAAGTGCACTCCTCACTCCGAAGATGACTTGACATACACGCAGTGCAAGGGTAATGCTATCGTTAGAGTGGATAAGACTGGAGATGAGATCATTGACTAGGCGCTGAAGTATTGTGCTGCATATTTGTACCGGGGTCGAGTGCACATGTTGTATTGTTTATGGCATGTATTCTTTCAGTATTGGACCCGTGGTTAATATGATTAGGGTCTTTATATGTGCATACTTCAGATTATTTCGTCGAATAGAATATAGACTGTACGAATTTCAGCAAAAAGTCTGGAGCCTCAACACATGCTTGGCTGTCATGGTGATGGCAAGGCTGCCTCGGTCAAAGCTTGTAAGTTTATTACGTCCAATCATTGCAGGCTTACATACAAGAAGCAAGAAGGGCCATTGCTCACACTACTCCACTGTCCTTCCAAGCTATACTCCAAAACTGCCTCATACAGCAATTAACGTGGGGTCCGTCGAACCTAGCACTAACAGCCACTAACGACGCTGGTAAGCACTTCTGGCACTAGCCTTGCAGACTACGCCGCTACGCCGCAGACTAGCATATGAACGGGCTAAACAAAGCGTGAAAATGGTGTGAGGTTTGGGGTGTCAGTGGCTTGGCAACATCAGGTAAGAGGCCGATGTAAGTGTGGCGTGATAACCTTGGAAACAAAAGTGGAAGCGTGTTGGTGGCTTTATCTGGAGTGAGACGATACAGAGATAAAGCCGAGAAAGATTATCTTCGTGAAAGAACGTCCAGTTGTGAAAGTCTCACGTTCTCTATTGTATAGGTAAGGCTTGGTTTGCTACTTATCAACAGAGCTCTTTGCTTGCGCATCGAGTTATAGCTTATCAGCCTCATCGTGCTACAATGCTGCGTGGCTGCATTCAGACTAGAATATTCCACAGCCTTTCAGCCGACGTCTAGCAAGGCCTGGTATGTCTCTTCTATTTGGGGGTTGACATTCACCATCTGAAATTTGAGTGTACCTCTAACTGCGCACGTTACATGTTCATTATGCACACCGCACTGATAACGAACATTTGGAAAGGCAACAACCATTTTATATACAGTCTATCATGCTATTTACAGTAGATTACAAGTCCCGCAACCGATTACAGTACTAGGTTGTGCTGGCGACAAGTTCAAGCATGTGTTGATTCCACCCCGAGTACAGCGTGTAGAGCGATTTGTTTAAGGCGATATTTTGTAAGTCAGGCGACGTGATTTAGTTATAAAGGAGTTGATGGCGTCGGTGAGGTGGTGGGACGACTTCGCGCTTGCCTGTAGGAGTCCATTAATATCGCGATGGTTGTTCATGGAACCAAGTAAACTTACGTCTGTGTCACCGTCTGGCGTAGCGGCACGGTTTACAATGGCCTTCTCGCTCTCAGTGAGGAAAGTCTTGATGGAGTTGTTGGAAGAAATGTGTATCGTGTTGCCGTAGCCATCGTATTCTTCAGTCTCCTGGGCGGGGTTCTGAGCGGCTTGTTGTCGAGCTGCTTGCGCACGTCTTCTGTTCGATCTCATTACCCAGACTACACCCAAAGCAATAAGGATGGCAATAAATCCTTTGTTAATGTTAGTCTCACTCTGATGAAATGTGGACATCTACCTACCAAGAACGCCGAAAAGGATGAATAAAGATCTTGCTAGAGGTGTCAAGCCGCTCTGCGGCTCGACACTGACGGCTGTAGCCAGGCTCGAAGGTGTAGCCGATCCAACTACTAAAGAGGATGCCGAAAGCGATGAGGATGCCGATTGTGGTGCAGTGACAGCTAGTGGAGCGGGCACGGTTTGTGTAGTTGTTTGAGCATCTTCTTTGCCTTGTGCAGTTCTTGTAATCGTGACAAAAGTAAGAACAGGAGGCAGCGTTGAGGAGCTTGTCGTTGTCGAAGATTCTGTGGACGACGAAGTAGAGATAGTCAATGTGGGCGGTAAAGAGAAAGAAACCGTAGAGACATCGATGGTACTCGAGATGGTTGCGCTCGTGGTTGACGAAGTCTGTGCGATAGTCGAAGCAGAATCACTCAGGATTGTCAATGAGGCTACTGCAGCATCTGCTGTAGGTTTCGGTTGCTTCTTCCCTGGCATAGGCTTCTCTACTGTCATCGCAGAAGTCGAAGGGGTCGCTAACGAACTTTCAGGAGCTGCGGTCGGCGTTACTGCGGGTGCGGTCACCAAGAGAGGATCCTCTGTAGAAAGGAAGATAGGAAATCAGTGTTTGTCTCACACGTATATAATCCGACCTGGACGTACCTTGATTCATTCCGGGAACCGTCACTAACAATGGGTCCTCTTGATTCATGCCTGGAAGCGCTTCCTCATTTATCTTCGCGCCAGAGTCTACAAGAAATGCTGGCACCGTAGTCGAAGCCGCTCGTATGGTACTTGTTCCATTGATATTGACATCGGCTTGGGCGGTGAGGGTGGGTCTGACGGCAGACGCTACCAGCTCAGGCAGAGCAGTCAAGGTAGCATCCGTTGATATCGAGGGTATAGATATAGCTTGGAGGATCGTTTCTTCTGTACCGACAGGCGTCGGCATGGCTAGAGATGAGAACTGTTCGGTCCGCGATGACAGTATTTTCTCCGTCTCGGTGGGTAGAGTTGTCGGTTGTGGTGGTGATTTGGGCGGCTGTCCTTCCCACGTTCCGTTCATGATCGCATCCGATTGTTGAAGTCTTGTCGCGCCTCTGCGCTTGTTCGTATCCCTAACCTTTTCATCACGATCCTCAGCTACGATGAACGCAGCTGCCATCCTTGGAACATCACGGCGTACCAGCACCGGTCGGATTTCATATGGTCTGCTCGGTGCAGCCATAGCAAGGGGGAATTTCCATAGAGGCGACGAACATTCACAGCATGCGACGATGTTGAAGCGGTGGTAATGCGGGCGCCAGACCCCAGCCGGCTAACAATGGTTCCATACAAAAAGTACGAGATCCCTGATCCAAAAACGTGTTGAAGCTGGTGAACGTTTCGGCATGGACAACAACTTGGGGCGATGGTTGGTCGGGGGAATGTCCGCCATAACCTTTTGCTACCAAACAAGGTGATCACGATCCCTGCACCATGAGGATGTGTGGCTTTTTTGAGACCATGAAGTGCACCAGTCCATTCGTTTGGGAGATCGTGTCCACTTGATGCGGGTTCTCCAAACGTGCGCTTGTTTCGTAGGAGAAGCGAAAGTTTATGGCGACACTCGAAACGTAGCGCATGCGACGGGAACTTCGAGACCGGTCTGAAGATCGAGTGCCACGAGGACGGCCGCGTGGTATGGAGATGGTTCATGGGGGAGGCCCGGTTAATGACACAAGAAAAGGAATGGTAGCCTCGCTGTCAACTCATATAGATCAAATGGCTTGTACCTTGGATAAAACACCAACATATTGTTGATTCCTGCCCTGAAAAGTCGTTGTCAGCTCCTCCTGTCTTGCTCGCGATTGGAAACAATAGTGAGATGCAGCTCATGGTTATGGAATTGTCGCGACATGTTCGGAGTTGCAGAATGATAGGGCTGGATGTCTAGCTTGTGGTGGTATCGGAACCACCTGCGTATCTGAGGCCTGTGGCGCGGCAGAGTGGATCAGTCCATCATCCTTCCGAGTCGATGATGCTTGCCGTGCGCCACTTTGGTCCTAAGTCAATAGTCTCTCGTATACCCATCGCGTTTTTCGGTATCATTTTCAACATGATAGTCGCGTGTGCATAGCCGCTGTCGTCGTTCTTTTCCCATCTGTACCCCCGAATGGCAGCACGCGACACTCCCGATCGCGTGGTTCCGGAGACCATCGACCTGGAGCATGGGACCAAACGCGATGACAACCGCGATCGAGTTACACCGAGTGGCCAGAGCACAGAACTTGTCGCACCGCACCGCCAGTCCCGTCGTACCCCGCCATGGACAAGGAAGCTGGGGGAATGCACGCCAGCACCTGTCGCTCGTTGGGGCCGGAAGGTGGTCGAGTGGGTGAAGGGGCCGAAGCCGCCGAGCAGATACACCATCACGCCTTTTCTCGAGCGCTGGCAAACACTGCCTGTCCGGTTGCTCGCGCGACTGCCAGAGTGGGAGCGCATTTGCATCTACGCTATCGCATGTGTTGTATGGATTGTCACGTTCGCTGTAGTCGTCAGTGATGGTGGGCTTCCTTCTGACATTGGAGGGTTCGGAGCGCCGGTAAAGCTGTCGTGTGTCAACAATCTGTGGTATGGCTTCTCCTCTTATACCCCAAGCTATCGTGACTGTGCTGATCGTCGCCAGGCCATCCCCAGAAAGCTGTGGGCCCGACGGCCGTAATTGTTTCCCCTTCTCCAATGCTTCGTTTGCCTTCAACTGCCCCGCCGGATGCTCGAGCGCCCAGGTGCTCAACCCTCGCGCAATCGGACCGCAAGTCATAAACTACCGATCCTTGGTCGTTGGAGGTGCTCCAGGTCCTGAGAATGATGCGTTGGTATATCGCGGAGACTCATTCATTTGCTCAGCGGCTATTCACGCTGGAGTCATCAACGATGGCTACGGTGGCTGTGGTGTCGTTTCTCTAATAGGAGAGCGAGACAGTTTCGGCGCTGTTACACGGCATGGCATAAGCAGTATTGGCTTTGACTCGCACTTTCCAATGGCATTCACATTTGGTCAGGCTTCGGCCAAATGTGAGGATCCGCGCTGGAACCTGCTTATCCTCTCGACAATCTTTACTGCTCTGTTCGGCATCTTCACCACAAGTCCTGTCACCTTTTTTGCGCCCATTTTTACAATATTGTTCTTCCAGACTGGTATGGCATCGGATCCGCCTTCGTACTCGAACTACGCCTCCTTGGCTTCTACAACACTCGGCCGCTTCTTGCCCGCTGCGTTAGCTGCCGCCCTCTTCTATCAATTCAGTGTCCGCAAATCCCTGCGCAATTGCAAGGCACAAGTTGAAAAGACCGTGCTCTGGGTAGGTGGGGCTTGGGTTGGCGCACTAGGGAACTATACGTTTGAACGTATACCCATACAGCGGCTCACAGGAAACGACATCCGCCAACAACCGGGCGCTATCACAGCATTGGTAATCATTGTGATTATCCTGTTCGCTGTTGTTCTATACCAAGCATGGTGCTTCCGCAGGGAAGGGCGACTGCCACGCTATCTTGCATTATATGCTACACTAGGCCTTGGCCTGGGTATACTCGCTGCTATGCCGAAACTCACACTTAGGATACACCACTACATCATTGCTCTCTTACTCCTTCCAGGCACCGCGCTGCAGACCCGCGTGAGCTTGTTGTGCCAAGGTCTGCTGGTCGGACTGTTCGTTAACGGTGTTGCACGCTGGAACTTCGATTCCATCCTACAAACGGCAGCGGCGTTACGAGGGGATGGACAGCTCGGGTCGGGTATCCCAGCTATTCTTGAGCCTGTCATTAATGGCTCGAGCATCACCTTCGCATGGGAGAGCCTACTCCGCGGATACCAGGGCGTGAGTGTGGTGGTCAACGATGTAGAGAGATATCGTGGCTCTGGTGGGAGTGATCAAGGTAACTTCACTTGGAATCGGTCAGACGGTGGGCAGGATGAATATTTCCGGTTTGGATTTATTAGCTACCAGTTGTTCGGCAGCGTAGCATACAGCGACTTCACTAGAGCAGGCACATGGTTCTCAAATGGGACCTGGGGTGGAATTCCGCCAGGTCGTACATGAATAGAAAATGAACTGATCGTCCCCAAACAATGTATACGCTCTCTCCATACATAGACCGTTTACGGAAATAATCTGGCAAGACGCGGATGTCAATATCGCAATGACGAACGAGTACTAGCGCGTTTACGTCACCGTTCACGACATGGAAACCTTGCAAGGCAGGCTTTCAAGACGGCGATCGGCATGCTGCAAGCGGTGATCCAACGGTTATACAAAAATGCCTTGGCCAGCCATATCGTTCATCATACCCCCTTCAGCGACAAATCAGGTCTGGCCCGGAGTGCTCTTGCCTCTTTTTGTGCGGGGGTAGTCTCGAACAGGACCATGACGTCACAAGAACCAGTTGCTTGATGACCGCCGCGTTCGCACTTGCACTAGTCGTATGCCACAAACACCATGCATTCTCTCCATCGGAATTTCTACTACCTGTGACATTCCTCTTACACTTTCCGCAGCCTCCACGGCATGGATTCCACCGCAAAACGTGAGGCGCCGGCCGCTTCCAAACGAAAAGCGGTTCCTTCGCCGACTACAGATGCGCCATCGATTGAACAAGGGCGAGAACTTACGAGCAGACTGATACCGAATGCCTTCCTCGCCGGAACCCTCCTAGCAGCACTTTCTTTCTCCTGGCCGTTGCGATGGGTCATCTCCGGAGCGCCCATATTCGTCTACGCAATCCTACTTGGCGAGGCGTATGGGCATCGCATCCTGCCTTTTGTTCCTGTCTGGACTATCTTCGCGACAGTAAACTTGGTGTACGCCGTATGTGCGACTTCGTGGCTTCTGTACTGGGTATTCTGGGCTTTTTGTTGGCCTGTACTCTTCATTACCTGCCTCTTCCAATTTGAAGCACCTGCTGCACTGGCACGTCGCACTTTACGAAAGACGTTCCTACGAGACCTCCATTTTATCAACGATCAAGTAGCCTTTTTTGATCTGCCTGCCCTGGAAATCGACACCGAAGTCAAGGGACTCTTCGTAATCCGCGGGGTTACGCTTTCGCTTTCAACAATGACACTCGTTGCTCATGGAGTCGAGGCTGGCATAAAGCTCTCGGACGATATCGAGCTTGGCATTCAAGTTGATAAAGTTACGGTACCACTGTTCCGAGAGATAACTGTTGACGACGTCTATGCGAATGTGAAGGGTGGGGATTGGGAAGTCACCTTTGGGGATGTGCAGTATGGTATCCCGGAGCCAGACGACGACGATTCCGTGGTTGTCACCAATACGGCTATTCTCAGAGCAGCGACAATGAAAGGGGGAGCCAATGGCCGCCCGGCTGATATGGTCCGAAACCTGACAGCTGGAAAAAAGCCAATTGAGGCTGAAGATACTGCATCCGCATTCTCGTCCGTTAAGAAAGTGTCACCAGATGAAGAGCAGGCCCATAAGAAGTACAAAGAGCTAGTACGCTACATCAACGACACAAGTGCTATTACAAAGGCGAAACAGACACTGGTAGAGGCCTCGAAAGCACGAGCTGAGGCTGGTTCATCCGATGACGAAAAAGACGCCAAAGATGCCAAGAAGTCGAAAGAAGAGCCAGGCGTCCGCTTGGACATTGATAACATGGATGACTTCCGAGCAGCAATATGTACCCAGATCCATGGACAACCATCCATACCTCACCCACCTACCAAATCGATCAGAGTCTCCACTCTTCGGAAAACATCATACCCGAACGTAAAGAAATTTCTACATCGGTTGCCTTTCCTATACCGATTGATGCTGAGTCCCATTTGCTACTTCCATCCTGTCAAGTTCAAGTCCATTACTGCAGCTGGGTCAGGGAAGTGGTTCACGGCCTTGATGCGACAGTACTTTTTCAAGCACTACTCATCCCAAGACGCGGAGATTCGTAGATTGGAGGCGCGGATATCAGCTTGGTGCGCAGATGCCAACTTCGCTGTAGAGCTGGGCCCGATGGCTAGCGAAGCCCACTTCCCCATCAACACCAATTACAACATTCAGACTCACTTCAAGATCTCCGACGTCATGGCCTACAGAATCCTCCCAGACGCCGTCGAGCTTAAGCAAGTTGTGCGGTTAGGAGGTGCCGATGCCGTTCTCACAATTCCAATGTTCCTATTTCCACACCATGAGCACATCTTCCCTGAGAAGAAGAGCGACTTCGACCTTTTGGAGATGGAGTCTGCCATCAACGAAGCCGAACCTACGCCAAAGCAAATCCTAGCTCGGAAAGAGCTTGAAAAGCTAAAGAAAGACGAAGCGTCCATGCACGTTAGTGCACATGCTCACCTCCCAGCGCAATTCCATCAAGATCTTCTTAACTTCGTCGCTGCGATCGTGAAAGCTACCAAAGTCATCGAGTCGGACAAGGACTTTGAGGAGGCCAAAGTTCTACGCGAACTGAAGCGTGTCAGCACTACTGATAGCGAAGCAAGCAGTCTTGCTTCAGTCAATACTAATAACAGCGAAATGTCACAGACCACGCTGAATGGTAATGAGGACAAGAGCTTCAAAGCATTCCTCAAGAAGGTTGACACTGGCTTCAAAGAAGCATCAAACAAGACTATGGTGGGCATGCGAAAAGCTGGCCAGAACACTGTACATGCCATGGCCAACGATCGCTGGATCGCACGGCTGGTAGGCAAAGTGACAAGGAAATTAGAAAAGGCGCAAGGCGAACTGGGGTACAGCGGAGAAGTCCCAATCGCTCTGGCTAAGTACCGCGAGCGACATGAGTTTGAGCAGAAACTCCTACCCTAAGGGAACCGGATGCTGGGAAGGCAGTTGTCGAGTTGCATGATACCCCGTTAGACTCTGCATGTTTGAGTAGTGTAGTTTTGTAAGAGAACATGAACCATTGTCTACATTGCATTCTGGATACATGACGTGACATTGTTCAACTCGTAACACGTTAACTGCGATTTACATATGCCACGATCCTTAGACTTTCGACCATCTCAACAAGACTGCTGCCAACACCACAGGTAGTACACTGACCAGTTCCCCGAGACCCGCGAACTCCGGCGGAATCCTCGCGTGCACAAAGGCGCCCGCACCCAACAGTACAGCGAAAGTGTTGTATACGAAACTCCAGCTAAAGTTGAAAACGATTCTATGTATCGCTTTCCTACTCACATTGATAATGGTCAGTACGCCTGACAGGCTAGGACGGACAAGAACTACATCGGCAGCGGATTGTGCGATGTCAGTACCGCTCGACATATGAACGCCGATTGTGGCCTGAGCAAGGGCAACAGCGTCATTTGTGCCGTCCCCAACGAACATGACAATCGGCTTGCGGGACTTGCCAGTCAGAAGAGCTGTTGAAGGTGCTGCGAGAAGGCTCTGAATATAAGTTTGCTTATCTGCAGGTGAGCAACGAGAGCGAACATTCTCTTCTGGTACGTCGAGCTGTGAGGCAATCCCCTTAACAGCGCCATCATCATCGCCAGACAGTACATGGACGTTGATGCCGCTGCGTTGGAGATGATCGATGGTGGATGCTGCGTCTGGTCGTAATGTGTCCTGCAGACCATAGATAGCTACTAGAGTGCTGTCGATGGTGAAGCAAAAGGTGGTGAAACCCTGGGACAGCATGGAGCGGACACGCGGATCTTCGGAAAGCGCAAGCCATCTCGAGTTACCGGCGCGTAGCTTCTTACCATTGGCCATCCCATGGACACCTCTGCCGGTGACCACCTTGGCGTCTGGTACGGTTGTAGCTGATAGACCTCGCGACGCGAGATGTGTTGCAATGGCCGCCGACACGGGGTGTTTGACATTGCCAAGCAAACCCAAAAGTAACTTGGCGTCATCCGCACTACCACCCTGAACATACTCCTCATGCACCACCGCCAGCTTTCCTGCTGTCAAGGTACCCGTCTTGTCGAACACCACGTCGGTCGTTCTATACGCGACTTCGATGCTACCTGCCGTCTTGAAGACAACACCGCGCTTCGCTGCGACGCCGGACGCGATCACGATAACCATAGGAACCGCGAGACCGATAGCGCAAGGACACGAGACAATTAGGACTGTGATGGCATACGTGATGGCTTCGATGGTCGCTTCTGAGCCTGATTGATGGCGTATCGCAATCCCAATGGCGACCCAGATGACGAAAGTGATGATTGTCAGGGTCACTACAACAGGGACGAAGTAGCTGGCTACAGTGTCGGCAATCTCTTGAATCTTGGGTTTGGAAAGCTTTGCTTCGTCAACCATACCCGCAATCGTCGTGATGGTATTATCGCCAGGCAGACGGGTTAGGCGGACGGTAAGCGTTCCGCTTCCGTTGATGGTTCCTGCAATAACGGCCGACTTGGTGTGCTTCTCAACGGGCTGAGCCTCGCCCGTTAACATCGATTCATCAATTTCCGAAGAACCCGAGATGACGGTACCGTCTGTCGGAATGCGCGAGTCTGGAGCGACCCTGAAGATGTCTCCATATTGCAACATCCTAGCATCGATCTCCTTCTCCATCCCGTCGTCGCTGACCAGCATGGCAGTAGGGGTTTGTAAGGAACGAATACTGATGGACTCTGCCGCTTTTTGTCGCGCCAACGATGCCACCCATCGTCCGACCATGATGAGTGTCACCAACAGCGTACTTGTCTCGAAGAACTCGCCCGTTGATAGAGGGTTTCCGCTGACTAGGTAGCCGAACGAAACAACTGAGAAGATGTACGCGGCGCTTGTACTCAGTACAATGAGCAGATCCATCTCAATGACCTTGGAGAACACCAATGCCTTGAGCGCTTTCGGGTAGAAAGGACCGGCGATGACAACTTGGACGACAGTAGCGAGGGCGAGTGACGCGGAGCCATAAGCAATCTCGCGCTCAGGAAGAGGTGCCCATGCCATGACCAGTACGGGAATGGTCAATCCGGCAGAGAGCAACGTCAACAAGCCCATGTTTCGAACATGCCTATTGCCAGCTTCCAAAGAAGAGTCTGGACAAGGCGGTGCAAGTTGCAACGACCGACTCCACTCGTCACACATCAAGTCCCTCGCCCCCACAATCTTCGCATCGTATTCCACACGGATTGTATCTTTGTTTAGGCGGCGTACGTCTGACACTCCATCCGGCCACTGCCCATCGACAAAAGCCGCTGGGTCTCCCGAACAGATAAGATCCAGACTACAGCCTTGGTTGGAAACGATCTCGCATTTGAACTCGGTTGTGCGGTGGAGATGTTTGACCACATCGTCGGCAGTCGCAAGCTTGGTGTTGATATCGAGCTCGACGCGGGCAAGGACCAGGCTGGTCTGAAGTTTGCTGACGTAGTCGAGACTACCCAGTGTTCGCTGTAGCTTTGTCTCGCATCCTGTACAGGTCATGCCAGATACGCTGATGACAAGGTGTTCACGTGTAACGCCGCCCTTCTCCAGGTCGATGTTATCCGAACCGCTCGCAATCTCAGTCGCGTCGATCAGGGCTACCTTTTTGTCAGGGCAGCGTTTGGAAGCGTTTGTGGGTGAACAGCATGATGTCTCGGCCCCGATAGTTGCGCATGCCTGGGGTGACGAGGTGCAGCAAGATGCTCTCGATGTTTTCGTAGTCGTGCCCGCGCAATCACTCCGCCCAGGTTCGCAACAGCTACTGGCACAGGTGTCTGCAGGGACACTGTACCCATCGTCTGCGCAGCAGCCATCCGTAGCGTCGGCACTGCAAGCAGGTTCAGGATCAGCCTTAGTCGAACTGCTGCTGCTGTCGCCGCACGCCTTGATTTCCGTTTCGAGCGGCGTAGGTGATTTGCAACATGGGGTTGCTGGCTTCGGCTTCACGAATCCTGACGGCGAACAGCATGAGCTGGTAAGCTTTGGCTTTACAGATTCTGGTGACGAACAGCAGGAGTTGGGTGCCTCCTGCTTTTTGGGTGTTGATGAAGAACAGGAAGATTCAGATGCTCTCGACTTCTGAGAGTCCGATGGCTGACAACATGCGCTGGCTGGCTTTGGTCCCACAGGTGTTGAACTTGAGCAGCAAGAAGTGCTTGGCTTGGGAATTGCTGCTGGCTTTGACGGACTGCACGGAGACTTCGACGTGTCTGACTTCGTAGGATCTGAAGGTGAACAGCATGAACCTTTCGGCTGCATTGTGGCATATTTCAGGTTGGCGACAGCAGGCCAAGAGGCTGTAGGTTCGGAATCGGAAGGCGTCAGTGTTGCATCCACTGCAGGTTGCGTCGTCGCTATTGCGTTACTTGTCGTTTCCGTCGCCGCCTCCGTGAGCACTCCAGGATTAACTTCTGGCTTGACAATAGCTGCGGTTGTACTCTTGGGGCCACAGCAGCCTCCCCCACAGGCCATGTTGAAGTTGTGATTGATGAAGTCTCCTATGGAAAAGATCGCACGAGGAAAGTCAAGATGCAAACCGTTTCCCCTTACATCTGGTATACAAGGCGCAATTCCTGCCCGTGTAAATAAGTGAGTGGCGATACGGTTGGCGAATTCACAAACGATATGTCACCGATAGAGAACCTCGATATGTCACTGCTTTCTCAATGGTCGCCGGCTCTACACCTTCCTTTTTCTGGATCGGCATCACGACAATCAATTCTGCATAGCGAGCAAGATCTACATATCTTTGCATTGCTAGTGCACTAGAGATTTCATGCTTGGATAGTGCGCAGCAGCTGTCTGTGGTATTGTCAGCCTGTATTATAGTGGAAGGCGCAAACCACACGCAAGATCGACAGAGAGCTAGATCAGACACGTGCAAGGAACTGCCTCAAGCCTAAGTCATGTATTGTGCGCAGTCTCAGGAAAGAACTAGGGCCATGTGGGTATGTCTTGCAGATGTCACTTCTTGCGGATGTCTGAATGACTCCCATCTCAGCCGTCGAACATTCACGCCAGTTCGCACTCAATCAGACTCTCCTGCGAATGTTTGACACTGTAAACACGCACAATCTTAAGACCAATCTCGGGTGACTCCAACAGCTGGCTCCACTGGGTATACGTCCGCTCTTTTGAAGAAAAGAGTGTGATCATCATCATATCCAAGGCGGTGGCCTGCCAGTCTGCACCCGTGTCTGGAATGACGTTTTCGTTGATCAGCAGTTTGCTGTAACCTGGCTTCATGGCGCCGGCAACCTGCTTCAGAATGCTCCTGCACACATCGTCGGGCCAGTCGTGCAACACGGAGTGCATATAGTATGCTCGAGCCGCTTTTAATGGCTGTTCGAGGTAGAAATCGTACTCCATACGTTCGATGATGGGATCCAGTTGCTCAATTCCTTCGATAACGGACGGGCGATCCTGTAGCACAAGCCTACCAGGGACTTGAGGATACTTGTTTCTGGATGTATCGTCAGCAGGCGAGTCAGACTTAGGCTTGCACGACATCCTACCTGAACTCTTGGATATCATGACCGTAGCCTCCGCCGATGTCTACCAATAGTACAGCGTCTTTGGAGGTGTCCATGCCACGGATGAGCTGCTCTTGAACTGGGTAAAAGTTGCTATCCATCCAACTTGGTCGACCCTGCCGATAGCCACCCATGTGGTTATTGAATTGCTGTCCCAAAGGCGGATGGGTATCCAGATACCGAAACATATCGAGCTCCGTCCCGAATGCGTACTGGTATGGTCCGTTTGTGATATCGGTAGTGAGTTCGTAATTGTTCTTCTCCAAATATTGTGAGAATTTGCTGCAAGACTCATGGGCTCCACCAGCACTGATTTAATTAGCCCAGTACTCATCTTAACATTGCGTCAATCACGCCACAACACTTACAGGGCTGGGTAGCCATCTCCAATGATAGGTATGGTCAATGCTTTCGAAAAGTTTGTGGCCTTGTATTCATCACTATTTGTCTCAGTGATGAAACCCATGGCTGCGATGTGCCTCATCAAGCGAGCTGGCAGTGTAAGCGAGTAACCGGAACGATTTGCCAACATGAGAGCCCACCTAAGAGCTCGCGAGGCTTCCCGAGCTTGCTTGCAATGTCATCGACCTTCATCGGTTGGTCTCCGAGCACTCCGAACACACCTGCATTATAGCAAGTTGTGATGGCAGTATGGCAACCCGGCTAGTAACACAGCTTAGCTCAGGCGAGGCGAACAGCGATTCAACACATACCTGCGCCCAATTCTGTTCAATCATGGTTTCGCGGGGAGTCTGTAACGCCCTGACAAGAGCTTTGGCGTGCGAAAGCATTGCCATACGAGTATCATTGTGATCAACAGAGGGTTTACCCCCGAATTCCGAAAGCTTCTGTAGCAGGCATGGAACGGCACCTGGATCGTTCGCACGTACTGCAATGCTGACGTCAACCAGCATCTTTGCAAAAGTTTAGACACGATCCAACGTTATGAAGAAGGGGTGGCGGAACAGTGAATAATGGTAAGGGTGAAAAGATCCCAAATGTGTTTAATGTATTGCCGGAGACGATGATGGTGCTCTCTTTCCCTTATAAGTCCGAGTCCGTTCTCTCCAGTCAACCTTGCCACAGAGATGCACTACACCATTGCCAACATGGTTAACAGCTCTTGATTCATGGCACCACCTTATCAGACGAGAAGGATGCCATGACGGACGGGAACAACAACCCGATGTAGATGATAGCTTGAGTTGGCATACGCCGGCAGAGCGATGGTGAGTCCGCGGAGCATTCGTAGCCAGAGTTGCGTACTTCGACCAAGGGGAGAGACATTTAGGTAAAGTCAGTAGGCCTAATCTCCACTTCAATGCTGTATCCCATCTTGGCATCATCGTTATGGCTTTCCGGTGGTAAAAGGGATTACCTGATACGAATTTCTAGGATTAGCTCCGGTTCCTCCATGGGCGCCAGGTGGTCAACCGTGATTGTTCTGCGTCAGTCATCAGGTCTCGCGTTGGTTGGTATTTCTAGAAGGTCTTTGAGAACTCTAAAAGATCAGCAAGAGAAGGCTATACAGATGCCGCCATGGAATAGATACCCGGCACGCGGCATGTGCGGGAACGGATGTTTCGACTTGCGCAGGATAATGCGAATGACGCTGAGAAAAGACTTGATGTGGACCAAAACCCACAATACGGCCCGTGGCACTGGAACCGAAGAAGGGTGCGGCACGGCGACCAAGGCAATAACCGCTTCGGAACCAGTGGCATGTGGATACCGAACCAGCTGATCCAAGCGCCGCAACGCTTGCTCCAGGAGTCGTTCTATGGTATCCGTCAGTCAGTGAGCGACCAAGCGGATACCGCCATTGCCTAGCAGCATACTCCGTACTAATCACAGCTTGTTCCTTGCTCCTTATTGCGCGAGAAAACAACGACGGAAGTCACGTTGTCCACACGAAGCTGGAAAAATCTACCTTATGTTGTATGCAATCATGGCACAATTTCGTCGCATCCATGCAACCGATGTACGTGCGAATACATGTGGGACCTTAGTCCACCAGAGCGGCTCAGCACTGGATGATCGTTGCAACCCCTACCTCAGAAAGCGGCCCATGGCCTGACGGGATCTCTTTGTCTTGCTGTGAGTATGCAGTCGTCTCAAATCGGAGCCCCCAGTCAGAAGGCAACAATGCTTTTGTTCGCACGCGCAATGCATAAGACGCTTGAGCGTCTGACGTCCCGTTGGGCGAATATCAAACCCAGATCCAAGGGCGTATGCTGCAGTAATACTGCGATCACTTCATTTTCATTTTGGCATCTTTGCTTGTTGCATCATGGCAGCAGCACAAGAACTCCCCCCGGAACTCGCCCACGAGGACAAGGGGCCTATGGTTCTGGCGGTATGCATCGCACTAACGACAGTCGCTACAATTTTCGTTGCTGCGAGACTCTATGTCAGATGCAGAATACTGTCAATGATGGGTCTTGACGATTGGCTGATCATCTTGTCAATGGTAAGTGCTCATCGAAGCACGCGTAACGGACCCAACCCGCTGACGCTTCGAACAGATGTGTGGCTACATCATGCTTGGCCTCACTATAGCAGCTGTGCAGGCTGGCAACGGGCGTCACTTCGCTCTGCTCTCCGATGAACAGAAGTCCGGCGCAATCTTGTACACCCTCGCAGGCTTCTGTCCCGGGATACTCTCGTTCGCTATTCCTAAACTAGCTGTGGTCGCGCTCCTGACGAGAATCACCAATCCTAGCAAGAGACACAAGATAATCCTGTGGAGTATATCTGGTGGTTGCTTGATAATCCTATTCGGCTGTGTTATTATCATCTTCGCGCAGTGCACGCCAACTCGATCGCAGTGGGACTTTTCCGTCCAAGGCACCTGCTGGAGCCCATGGATTCTGATATATTACGCCATTGTAGCCGGAAGTATGTCTCCCACGAGCAAGCCAGGCCAATAACTGACCATCGTGAAGCATTTTCCGCCATAGTGGATCTCTACCTCGCCATATATCCCGCTATTGTCCTTTATAAACTGCAAATCAACTTCAAGAAAAAGGTTGTCCTTAGCGTTGCGCTTGGGCTAGGTTCCATGTAAGCTCGCATATGTTATGTGGTAACATTCGCTCACGCTTGACCTAGTGCCGCAGTTGTAGCTGTGTATAAATCGACTCGGCTACCTGCGCTTGCGAGCGCGGATTTTAGCTGTGAGTAGAGCCGCGTTCGAGGTCAATCATAGATGCTGAAACTACTGTATAGACGATACGGCCGATATTACCGTTTGGACGAGTATCGAGGGTAATGCTATCATCATCGGCGCATGCATACCAACATTACAGCCACTGTTCGACCAACTCCTTGGCCACGGCCTCTTTAGTAGTTTGGGAGGTGGGCGGGACCGAGGTGGCTACAAATCGAATGATCGATCTGGGTTGAAGCTCGCAACGATCGGAAGCAAGACTCTTCGGTCAACAAAGCAACATGGGAAGTCGGGTGTTTCTGAAGGGACGCTGGGCCACGATAGCCAGGACAGCATTCTGGGCCCGAACCATCGACCCGGCAGTGACGAGAGCCAGAACGTCAAGCAAAGCTCCGGCATCACGCGAACGCAGCATCTGGTGGTCGAGTACGAGGATGCGGGTGAGCCGGCGCGGGCGGCAAAACCAGCCTACGATCTCGGCGATACATAGAGATCAAGACAAAGATTTGAGGTAGATTGACAAGGGCGTAGGCATCACTCCGTCAAGCGTGGTACAGCGTCCGTAGAACCTACATCAGCTCTCGAATCGAAAAGATTAGGCAAGCCTACCGCGAGACAATTACATTTGAACATCTTAACAAACGTGGCCACGATGATGAAGAATATACCTCTGGGTCCGCTAGAGGCCTAGTTTTGTGTACTAATGGTCATTGTTAACAAGGATGGCTCTTACTATGCAATTCTTGACATGGCTGAGTACCAAAATTAGGACTTTAGTAGTGGATCTGACTTTTGATGGTCTACCTCGTACCGAGTTCAACTTTGCAAAGGCCATGCTGAAAGCCAAGGCGGCAGATACCTAGGTAGCATCGAAGGAGCCATTTGCTGGACCTGAAGCACTGGCGTATTGATCACTATGCTTCAATTATTGGCCCGGGCCAGCTACACGCCAATGCAGCACAGGGAAATTTCGTCTCGCCAACACCTATGAAATGTCAGTGACAGGTTGCCGTACGGCTTGGCTGCCGACTCCCGACGGCTCCGCGGAGGTTACTGTGGGTCTCGCTTGGACTCCTTCATGCAACAGACGCAGGATGAGGTCGGATGTTAGTCATGAAGGATTGCAAGAAGGAGAGAAGCCGAAGGTAGCAGTGGGTAATTGCCGCCTCAGATCAAAAGTACAATCTGAAGAGGAAGGTGGTAAACGATACTCCACATCAACGTTTGGAACGATAACTCTCGGCTCGAGCTGCCAAGGACACAACCTCACACTGTCCTAGTAGTCTCCTCCAAACCAGCTTACTCTCATTCTCAACCATTCCAGCTTCTACACCAGCCAGTGTATTCTGGTGCCCGATCAACACAATCCCAGCTTTCGCCCTTGTCATGACTACGTTCAATCGTCGCATGTCAGCCAGGAAGCCTAATTCGTAATAAACATTGCACCGAACAGTGACAAACACAATGATATCTGCCTCACGACCCTGAAAACTGTCGATAGAGCAGACTTCGACGTTGGGGATTTCGGACGTAAGCAAATCCTTCTGGCGATTGTAGGGTGTCAGTATGACGATAGATGGGGATTCGCCAGGAACTGTCGCAGCCGCAGTCGATTTTGGAGACGGCGGTGGTGT
>Ga0265797_10005625_pt1 | contig 18192 bp, 16 predicted proteins | sample P2T30metagenome_FD_192433 | JGI IMG/M metagenome (GOLD analysis project Ga0265797, IMG submission 192433) | Plant litter microbial communities from East Loma Ridge, Irvine, California - P2 T30 | ecosystem: Environmental > Terrestrial > Plant litter > Unclassified | place: USA: California... | reverse complement strand
CCGCAAGCACTATTGACAGGCTCAGACTTTTTCCGCGACGTTCCTGCCGAATTGGCTCCAATATTGGTGTCATTGATGGACTTTGGGCTGGAAGTTTGTTCGCTGGTAGGCGATGCAGACTCGTCATGCGCCGTGAGGTCCAAGTGCTCTGCTGGGTAGGATTGAACCTCTGCTGTGGAAGCACTCGCGATCGCGATAGACTGGCTGTTATTGGGCTCTACACGTCTTCTTTTAGGAGCCATGGCCCTGAATTGTACGTGGGGTAGAGATTGGTGATCTCAAGCCGAAGAGCAATTGAACCAGCGTGCTTTTAGGTGCAATTAAAGGTTGACCAGCAAGCGAGCTGAGAGGAAGCTATGAGCTGCAGTCCTTTGCAACGGGTGGTCAGAGCTTGGCACTTTGTTTACCAGGCTGACTAGAAGGTGGTGGGATTCGGTAGTTTAGATAAAGTAAAGTGTCAAAAAGTCAAAGAAATTGCCTTTGCTAAACAGGAGGATACCGCGAGTGAGTTACCAAGGTGAGAGAGCAAAACAGCAAGCTTAGCCGTTGAGAATGTGCCAGGTCAGTCGGTTATGACAGGCGCAGGAGCATGCGTGAGCAAGGCTACTAGCACGACGTCAACGTGCCTTCGCACACACGCGCCCTGACCGGCCGGTATTTATGCAGAGTACCTTTAGCCTGCGCTGGTGGAAATCACTGTTGTACAGCAGGATTCGCCTTCGTACACCACAGGGATTCTGCGCCGACTTCCGGTCTTGTCACAACATCCTGTAGCGTATGACTTCGATTTCAACATTCTTGGGCTGGCATCTACTGTACTGCTGCAATACTTGAAAAGTCTTACCATACTGGCGCGTCGCGATGGTGGAGTCAATTTGCTTCTGCGCTGTGGATCGGAGGGTGCGTTGGAGACTTGGAGCAGCGAATTACGCAACCTGCTCGAGTCTAGGCCCGTCCTGTCGTTCTGTTTGATCTGCGAGACGCCGCGATAAACTTTAGCATGGGCTGAGGATACAATTGCCGACGTCACTACTGTTTTGTAGGAGATATTTCGATCGGGTACATGTAGTATAGTGAAGCCCTTGGGAAAGAATTCCCGTTGTACAATCTATTGCTACGATGTAGTAGAAGGACTGCGGCTTCACTCAAACTGTACACTCCACTGATGTGTATTGAGTTCCGCACCATCGGCACTTCGAACAGTTCACAGAATGGCTATCATTAATCAAGGATCCCTTGTATGAGCAGCCCGGGCAGAACTCCTAGCGTGTCGGAGTACGGACATGTAGGGTCGGCATCGAGTGATGGAGGGCGGGGGTCTCTTTCTTTGCGGAGCTGGCTCCTGGCAAGAATAGACACATGGCAGTTGCGTCAGTGGCTGGTTGTCGAGGTTCTGATAGGCGTCCTCGAGTTTCACGACATTGCCATGGAAGATGGCTCGATGGCGAGAATCGCGAGGTATCTGGTATTTGATACTCCGATTGGGAGGCTGCAGCGACGAACTCAACGTGGTAGAAAGAGGGTCCCCAAGCGATTCAAACGGCTGCCAATCAACACAAAACAAAAGCCACACTCGATGCTTGTAAATTGGCTAACGTTGCGAGAATAATCTGCCATGAGTTTCGAGAACGTGGTAGGGCTAGCTAGGTCAATTCTCTTCCCCAGCAGCGTACTTCGTCGTTGCGTACTTTGAAAGGGTCTTCTCAGCGGACTCATATAGTGTATCAGCCATTCAAAAAGTTTTGAAACTGCTGATTATATGTCTAGCCATTGTGAGTGGTTGATCTCGTGCATCAACAAAACGATTGTTCTTGGGACGCTGCTGGGGAAGGAGATGGTACTATCTAGATCGTATTGACTCGGACGGATTTAATGTAATGGAGATCTTGCCTCAGAGCTTGCCGAAACCAGCGCTTGCCTTGATCGTTGCACCAGAAGCCGCCTCTGCAGAAGCGACCTTCTGGCCATTGAAGTTGGCCATGAAGGTAGTATCGCTGGTGCCAACAAACTCGCCGGAGCTGCTGAGCACGTTGACCTCACACGCACGGCCAAGGAACTGCTCGCAAGTCGCGGCGGCAGTGGAGTCCTGGATGGTGAAGAGGCTACCTCCGGCAGAGGCGTCCTCAATAGGAGCTTTGACACTGGAGAACGCATTGCCCTCAGCGAGAATCTGAGCGCCAGCAGAGATCTCGAAGGCGTGGCCAGTGTTGTCCTCCCTACAGATCGTTCAAGTCAGCACGGTGTCTCAGACATTGTATTAGCTCACGGTCTAGCTTCAAAGTCCGTACTGCTCGCCCTACCACTGAGAAAGCCAGTACAGAGTCTGAAATTAGACCGCGAGATTTGGTTGTATCTTTCGTTTACGTACCAGTAGTTGTTGACGGCATGCAGGACGGTGTTGCCAGCAACCTTAGGAGCGCGACCAGAGGTGCCATGGATGTAATTACCCTTGAAGGTGATGGAGTCTTGGGAGCCAGTGAAGTAAAGAGCCCAGTACTGGTGGCCATCGCAGGTAGCAGACCAGTCGGATGTTCCATCAATCTCGTTGTTGGAGATGGTCACACGACCGGAGGCGGTCTCGCCGAGAACAATGTGTTGACGACCGATCAAGGAAGTGCGAACGTGATCTATCCAGACGAGGTCGCTTCCTTCCAACGTGATGGCATCACCACCCCAAACGTATTGAGGGTTCAGCTCAGTAATGTGGATGTTTTGCAAGATGATATTCTTTCCACCCACAATGCGGAGACCTTTACCCTTGATGACACCCGCCGATCCAGACCCGATTAAGGTCTTGTCGGAAGCGACAATGATAGGATCCAGGCCAGCTTCGTCGTAAGTGACGGAGGTCGCAGGTGCACTGCTTTGGTAATTGCCGCACCAGTCGTCCTTGTTAATCGCTGTAAAATGTCAAAACACGTTCCAGGATAATAAGAAAACGGATGCCTACCAGTTTGGCAGCCAGCACCAGTGCCCCAAGGCGCACAGCCGGAGCCGGAGACTGTCGATCCAGTGAAATCGAAAGTCTTCGTCAACACAATGGTTCTTGGGCTGGAGTCACCAAGATAGGATACCAGCTCCTCGTTGGTAGTGGGTGTAACAGCTGCGGCGGACTGATCATCAATTAGCTAAATTTTCGACAGCATCGTGGAGACATCGATACGCACTCCACCACCAGTAACACCAGCCGCGAAGCCTTCGGCAGCGCCAGAAACAGTCTGGGCGGCTGCGTTGACGGCGAAAGCTGCAACTGCAGCTGAAGAGGCGTAGAACTTCATATTGTCGGGAAAAAAAAATACAGCTGCCAGAGCAATGGGAAAGATGTGAATGCAGAAAACAAAAAGCAGGCTGTGCAGCAATACCTAGTCCTATAAGTCTTCAGGACAACGCGGCAAGTCGCTGTATAACATAGCGGCGCACGGAGCCGTTCTATCAGCAGGAGATGTCAGATAGACCATTGGAACTGTTTTCGAAACGAGTTTAGCATGGTCAAACATGAGGGAGACCGGCGAGAAGTGGAGCTTTAGCATGTTTGGGTGCTTGGCCACGGCAAATATTGAGCGGATTAGAGTGAGCCAAGGAATCCAGACATCGTGCGCAGTACTAATCCATCCGGGACTGAGACACAGACAGCCAGGTCCTGGTAAGTGCGAGGAAGGTCCATGTACGAGCAGGTTACAGATACAGTAGTAGGATGTTCTTGGCGGAGCAGTGCATGTATGGAGGATGAAACTCGCCTGTGATGGAGGGAGCAGAAGGCGGTAAGCGTGCGGCATAAGTCTGCTGACGGCTTCGCAATTCTGCATACGAAAGTACCCTTTACCAGATGTACTGTACTATACCAAAAGTCTCCGCAGGGCAGCAGTCTTGGCACGGATTTGAGGAGGTCTTGGTCCACTTTGAGGGCATATAACTCAGCCAATATTGATCAGATTGAGGTGATTGCTGTGTCATATTATAGCTGAGACTCAAGGCTTTCATTTGGTGTAATCTGGTACTTGGTTTGCCAGCCCCCTACAGCAATACACGCCTCAATCCTCCGTGGCATGCTTTGAACCAACTTCTCACGGTATTCCTTAGATACTAACACCCACGCACGTGGTAGGACCTCGTGTAGTATCTCAATCTGACGCTGTTTCGATGGTTCATCATCTAAATCAGGTCGGAGCTCGTATAATTGTTCTTTGAGGCGAGCCTACAGGTGTTCAATTGGGTTCAAATCCGGAGAATATGGAGGCCAGTTTGGGAGTATAAAAATGCCCTCTCGCGCAAGGAACGCAGCTGTGATTCGGCCCGTATGAATTGGTGCGTTATCTTGTTGGTATACCTCTCCGTTGTAGTAGGGGATAAGGCCCTCTTCGAGTGCGGCAATGTAGCTACGCTGCGAAGGGCTAGTATTATCTCGTTCCATTACCACGAGTGGTGACTGTCCGAGTAGACATCATGATATTTCGATCTTATCATGAGATGTTCAATTGCAGCGAAAATTTGCTGTCCGTTATTGATTCAACAAGCATTTTACCGTCGCTATCAAGACATTTTGCGTCGAATTGCAACGAATTACTGCAAAGAAGGTAGTGAAGAGTGTTCTGAGGTAGAAGGACCTGTGCAACGATCTCCTGGGGCTGAGGGAAGATACTTGTATGATCGGATGCCAGATGCGATGGCTTGGATCGCTCTACATCATAGGATGTTTGTTACACATATTTCCGTGGACGCTCTTCTTTAGCTGGACGGCTGGGTGGCTGAATGCAAAACGATCAGCGACTGCACTTAGCCGTGAAAGCAAACACTGAGCGGAACACACTCTCGTTCGAGCTTCGTTCGTCACGACAAACGCCGTCCCATTACCTTTGATCCCGAAACCTAAGAGTCAGCTTCCTGCTCTGATCTGGTATCCTCACCACACCGATCGAGAGGTCTGAAGCTGTCGACTTCGTTCAAACCATCATACCGAGCACGGTCACGATGCCAACCACGCAGATCGTCAACGACGACAACCCTGACCACATCCTCAAAGGACAAGCAAACTGGGTTCCCTGGTTCCTGCGCTTCAAGCTCGACGCCCACGCTGAAGGCATCTGGTTTCTCTTCGATGGCTCGGAAGACGTTCTCTCCAAACCAGAGCGTCCGATACGGCTCGCTCGCGCCGGCACAGATATGGCTGCAAACACCGGTACAAGCAACGCTGCAAGCGATGTTGTAGCGGCCACCACACGCGAGACAATCGAGGCTACCGGCATCGACTTCTCGCACCAGATCCCCCTGTACCAAACAGAACTTGAGTTCTACCGCACGGACCTCCACAACTACGAGCGCCAGCAAGATCGCATCATGTGCGCAAGAAAAATGCTCTACGCCCGGATCGACAGCTCCATGTTCGCAATGATCCGTGACGACAAGAACGACTCCCTAGCATCTGAGTTCGCCCGCCTGCAAACCCATTACAAACCAGAGGCATCTCTTGCCATCCAGCTTACTCGCCGCAAGATCGACCAGATCAGCCTCGTCACCTGCAAAGACATGAGCGAATATCTCAACAAGATGCGTCAGTTCAGACAAGAGCTCGCATACGCCGGTAAACTCAAGTCAGACGCGCGCTACATCGCCATGCTCCTCAATGGTCTTCCGGCAAGGTATGACGGCTGGAGAGATCGATACTACGAGACTACCGAGGGTCCAGGCGCGCCCAAAATGTCGCTGCCATCTTTCGAGGGAAGACTGGTCCACTGGGAGTGGACGCTGAAGGAGTGACGTGGTAGATGGTTGAATTCATCAGAGGCCTCGATGGCAGCATGCGGACCGTTGAAAGCTGGTGTGTTGGAAAACACTTCGACCGAGTCTCAGACTCCAGGGGACCGTAAATGATCGAACGAAAGGGTATCTTGATTCAATGTAACAGGTCGCACCTCTTTTGGAGGGCCATGTACGTAGCAATGCTTCCGACCTCTATTGTCGTAAACTCATGACTCTATGCGTAGACCAGCACGCCCCCGAATGAATTGAACGCCGTAAAAATGTAAAAATATCATCGCTTCTAGCCGGAGCATTTCGTGCCTAGAAGTGAGGCGTGTTCAATGCCATGAGGCAGATCAAACCACCCATAAGACCAGCAGCAGGAAGAGTGACGACCCAGCCCATGAAAATGAATGCCAACTGTCTCCAGTTGACAGCTCCCAGGTCAAGATTAACGAGACCAACACCCATGCTTGCGCCGACCTGCAAAATTGAAGTTAGCATAAGCGTCGATCAGCTAAATAGGAGCAGGGTTTCTAGCAAAGGCCGGAGGTTCGAACGAGTTCCCCAGGGAACTTTTCTAAGGCCTATTTGTAGGATAAGAGTGAGACATACCAAGCACTGCGTCGTTGAGACGGGGAGACCAAGCTTGGAGGCCAAAAGAACTGTAACGGCAGCACCAAGCTCAATAGAGAAGCCACGGGTAGGGCTCATCTGAGTGATCTTGTTACCCACGGCGCGCATGATGCGGTGGCCGTAGCACCAGAAGCCAATACCAAGAAGAAGACCAGCGATAACAAGGAACCAGATAGGAGTGTCGGAAGTGGTATCGATCTGACCAGAGCGGTAGGTCTGGTAGACAGCAGCCCAAGGACCGACAGCGTTTGCAACATCGTTACTACCATGAGCAATGGACATCATCATCGCGGAGACAACTTGGCAGTAGGTGAACATGTGCTCGACGCGGAGATCGTACTGCTTGGCCTTTCCGTGGACAGCGCGGAGGGCGGCGGAATCATGGGAAACGACGTCGCGGGCGACACCTTGCAGGAGGAGGTACTTTGTCCAGTTGCCCAACTTCTTTGTGTTGAACCAGCTGAGATCCTTGACTGGGTCAAGCCAGCGCTCTTCGGGCTCAGGAACCTTCTTCTTGCCCGAGTCAACAGTGACAGCGTCGTCGACCTTTCCGGTCTTTTCTTCGTCGGCAGGTCGGCCCGCTTCATCTCTGGCCTCGCCCTCATAGGCGTTCTCGTAGCAATCAGTGACAAATTCGCCCTCCTTGCCCGGCCAGATGAGCTTGATGTTCTCTTTCAGAAGGAGCGGTCCGTAGAAGATGTGCCAGATGCGAACTGTCGAGTCCTTCATAACCAGCTTGCGCTTGAAGAAGGGAATGAACAAGATGTAGGCGAGTGCCAGGATGCCAACAAAGATACCGACGACGAGTCCAGCAAGAGGCCCACCTCCGGTGACAGTGCTTGAGGGCACTTCCATCGCGAGGAAAAGAGACAAGATTGCGGCGGTACCTGCCATGTAGAAGGGAATGAGGTGCATTGCCCATTTGAAAGGGTCCTTGCGCTCAAGTACAATGTACTTGACGCTGGCAAAGATCAAGGCGGCGAATCCAGCGGCAATGAAGGGTGCGATGACCCAGCTTGCCGCGACTTGACTGACTGAGCCGTCTTCCCAACCCCAGGTGATTGCTGATTGTGTAGCGAAGCCAACACCGCAGAGTGCTCCAACGATGGTCTGTGTAGTGGAAACGGGCATGCCAAGGCGTGTGGCGATCATGAGCCAGGCAGCGTTGCCAACCTCAGCGCAGCTCATTGCAAGCATGAGCACAGTAGGTCGGCCTTCGAAACGATCGATGGTGATGATGCCGTTCTGGGGAAGTGTCAATTAATCTCCAAGATCGGTGTTTTCGTCATCGTCTTACCTTGATAGTGCTTGTGACTCGCGCTCCTAACGCAACAGCTCCAACGAATTCTGTGCACACCGCAAGCACACCAGCTTGGGGCATGGTGAGAGTCCTGGCAGCCACCGAAGTGGCGTAACTGTTGGCCACATCGTTGGCTCCGTTACCAGCTGATGCAAAGACGAATGCAATGGTAGTGATCGCAAGGATCCAATCGTATGGCGCAGTGTTCGCCGGGATAGACATCTTGCAGAACAAATCGCAGTTCCTGCGCAAGAAATGGAGTATTGACGAAGGGAGAAAGGTGGTGAGATGGCTGAGACGGAAGGAGACGAAGAGAGCAGAAACTTGACCTTTACATATATCGAACCGCCTCTCGTGCGGCAACATTATTTTTGCGAGCTCCATAATTCGTAGAGCCGTGAACAAGCAACACGCAAGAGGGCCGGTCAAGGATCCATTCTCGCCATCGGATCGCGTGTCCCAAGACTGTAGCCAAGGCACTCGCGCTTCAACGAGCGTGCTGCCCTGGCTCCACGGACGGACGCTTTTGGTGATCGAGACGGCGAATGAAGCGGTCGGCAGACGTAAAAGCAAGTCGTCGCGCGGTGGGAGCGGGCATTGTCCCTTTATGCCCAGGCTGGGCGGTGCTGGGCGACGAGGCTTCGCAGACAGGTGAAGTTCGAGTAGCGCCCACGTTTCGCAGCGCTGCAACGGTATTGGACGACGTTCGGGTTCACGCCGGTACTTTCGGCTCCAGAAGTCTGTGGGATGAGGACAGAGTTGTGTCTCGCACGCGACCTCCTGCCCTCTCTGTTCTCGCTTCGTCCGCCCTACGCCACTGTATGCAGCACGTGGTAGCCTTCTCTGCCAGTATTCGTCGAGATGGGAAACGTGTCGCGCGACCTTTTGCTCCTTCCAGACTGGCCTCCTTATGCTTCTTCGCCTTACAGCGCCACCATCTGCACTGTGGTGTCACCATGAAGTCTCTGATGGCAATCACTTGTTTGCCGAATTGCTTGGACCGGCAAGACCGGTAGATTCGGATCACACGAGGATGAAACGATTCACCACGTGTGGTATTTCTCAGGCTCTCGAGAGCTACGAGGATCAACCACATCATCACTGAGACGATGAACTAACTTGGCTTTCCCGGTCACGGCACACTCATGCTTGGAAACATGTCATTTCGAAGTCTCCAACATAGACTTTTTTCTGCTATGCTTTTGCATTGCTAAGATGGCGCACTCATCACAGGGCTGGACTGATCGTCAGCGCTGCAAAAAAAATGCTGCTTGCAGTAGCCACTAAAAGGACTACGAAGACAACGCTTTCAACAACAGTGGCCATCCTGCTGCCCAAAAAGAATGTATACGGCATGCAATCCTCTGGATCGCGAGGTCTGCCGTTCTGGCGTGAATCATTCGACACATTATGCCACTAATCCACATGACATTTAGGACGACTATGCTGAAACCGAGTCCTGGTCATCACAGTATTGCTTCCTGCTGAAGATCAAGGTCTGAATTGCGCTCTCGAGCAAGTTTCATTATTATCCTACTTTTTTCCAGATCATGAAGAGCATGCTTCCCGTCATGACAGGACAATCGAAGACACAGAGAAAGAATAAAAATACGAAATTAACGTGCAGCCGTCGCGGGTATCGCCTCCATCAAACTAACATCCCCAAATTACAAGGCAAGGGCAGCAACGAGCAGACCGACGGCACCACCGGAGAGTGTGAGCATCTCGGTGCTGATAGAAAGAGCGGCGGCCGCGCCAGTGGCCTCGGCAGCGGCGCTGGAAGATGCGGACGAGGCAGCAGATGCTAAACGGTTATTGTCAGTTACGGATCTCATCGAACCGTCAACATGATCATGACTTACCACCAGCGCTAGACGCAGAGGAAGCCGCGCTGCTCGCGTGCGAAGCGCCACTGTGCGACGACGACTCAGTAGACTCCGCCGAGCTTCCAGTACCAGTGGTGCTTCCAGCAGTGGTGTCAGCCGGGGTCGAAGAACCGGTAGCAGTGGTACCAGCAGTTGCAACGCCAGTGGGAGTGCTGCCGCTAGTGTAGTAGAAGTCCTGGGCGCAAGACGCGAGGCACTCGCCGTACTTCTTGGTGTCCTCAGGGCCGGAGTCTCCCTGGGTGCATTCGTTCCTCGAGCACTCGTTGGTCGCGTTGATCTGAGCCTCGTCCGGAGCAGGGACGTTGACGCACACGGCCTGGCAGTTCACGTCGCCAACCGCGCAGTCGGCGAGACAGGCTGCGGTCGAGCCGGGAGCAGGAGCAGAGCTGGTGCTGGAAGCAGAGTTGCTGGACTCGCTCTGGGCGGCGGCCAGGCCCAAGAGGGCGACGATGGGAAGGAAGGCGTGCATATTGATTGTGTTGTGTGTTTGGTTCGTAAACGAGTGTGATTGATAATACAATTATAGCGATTGTAAGATAGCGAAGAAATCGAAGAAGCTGGTAATCAGGAGGAGAAAGGAAGCAGAGTCACAAGCAGAGCGAAGACAAAACCCAGGCGCTCCTCGCCAAAATCGAAATGCGACATGTTCCTTAAAATACCGCCCAATCCAATCCATACCAGATCCAGCCCAAAACCCCAAACATGCAACGCTTTCCCTTCCTCCCTTCATCCCCGCGCCGAGGGAAAAAGCGCCACGAAATGAACTGCAGAGTCACGTGTCACCTTGAAACGGTATAGATCCACTCGATCGCCACCCACTAACCCCCGTACCTGCAGCTGCGAAGACTCATGATTCGTTACGACATTTATTGACTTGCATGCCGAGCGGCGCCGGCCTCCTCCCGAGGCTCTGGGGGGTTCTAAAGTTGTTTCGCCTGCAGAGCTACAACTGTCATTTCGATTGAGTAATGCATTCCAGGTAGCCCTGAGGTACACTTCGTATTTAGAGGAGGGAGGAGTCTGGCCTGGATGGAGTTGACTCGTGGGCTTGTGGCGAAGAATTGTATACGAAGATCTCATGATACTCGTGAGATCTGCTCGAGTAGACATCAAACCCTTCGAGCGTATAATCTCGTCGAAAGGTGGTTTGGATTGCTTGCCGGTCTGCATTCATGAACGTCTCACGTCTCACCAGCGTTAGATTTGTTGTGCCGATCAACTAGGCGAGTGTAACACCTCAATTTGAACCCATGTGCTTGGCCCTGCCGATTTATTTGATCACAACAGCTTCTGCAATTACGGCGATCCGTCAGGCTTGAATTTGTGTCGACGGTATACATGTATGTTGTTTCGGGCTCGAGCTTCGCACAGCGTTGCTGACTGCAGGAAAGTGTGGTGGCACCGCTGCTGTCGTCGCGTACATCGAACATGCACGTGTCGGTGTGCGTCGTAGGACAAGACGGGGTTACATGTACCATGTGGAAGTATCGAGTTCGTTCTGGACGAATGGTGAGTCGTGTACGACTTCGAATGATTGCCAATGTTTCGAACCGGAGATGGATGTCGAACCCCAAACCCTAACTTCCAAACATCAATACATCTGTATGTACCTCTACATGTGTTCGAACTTTTTGAGACAAGGCCATTGAAGGTGACGACAGTGTGCTCGCAAAATCTGATGATGATCGCGCTATTCACGCGCGTATTACGCTGCCTACCTTAGTTACATGTACTTGGCCTCTCAATCACTCCTGCCACCCAGCAAGACAATTTACGGGTCGCGAGTTCCTTTCCTGCGCGATCATGGCATTGAGGCCTTGATAAATTTCGCAGGCGTGCAAACGACCGGTAATGGATTATCGTAGAGTAGTGACATTCATTTCTCGCTCTTTCTAATAACACAAAAATATAGTCATATCTGTACACGACCATAGCGGTCTCTTGCGCCCACCAGAACATGTGGAAAATAGCATCAAGCGATGCAACGCCGGCAATGCTTTTTTCCCCAGGCGATATTGCCAAACCCATTTATCACAACATTGTATGGCCATACACGGTACATCCGTACCTCTTCTTATCGTACACTTCCGACTGTTATTATGCAGCGCTCCTCTTTATAAATGTCTGCCGACACTACTTTTCTCTGGCAGAGTGTGCAGCATCGCAGAATCATATATCGCAAAAATGAAGATCAGAAATCAAAGCGAAGAGATCTATGAGTTCTTCACAACACCGACCTTGGGAGCCCTCAGCACGCGGCCGTTAAGCTTGAAGCCCTTGGTCTGAGTGAAGAAGACAGTGCCGTCCTCCTTGCCGGGCTGCGGCGCCATGAAAGTCGCCTCGTGCTCGTTGGGGTTGAACTTCTCGCCCTCGACGGCGGGATCGAATCTCTCCATGCCGTGTCTCTTGAGGGTCTGCATGAGCACAGTCTCGGTCATTGTGAGGCCGTCGTGGAGGTTGTCAAGGTCCTGATTGCCGGCCTTGAGCTTATCGGCGGGGACGTTGGCCAGCGCGCGGTCGAGGTTGTCGACGCTGTCCATGAGGTCTTTGGCGAAGCGCTGGATGGCAAAGTCCTTTGCGGCTTGCACTTCGCGCTTGGTCTGGTTTTGGAGGTTGCGGAAGTCGGCGATGCTGTGCTTGAGCTTGTCCTGTTGCGTGTGTTAGTGGTGCGCTGCCATCGTCTTGAAACAATGGTTAGATAGACGTACGGTAGCTTCGAGAAGCTCCTTCTTCTTGGTCTCGAGCTCCGCCTTGACGGGATCCTCCTCACTCTTGGTCTCCTTCTCTGCGCTGGCCTCATCGGCCTTCTTCGCCTCAGATGCGGGCGCATCAGAGTACATCCTCATGCCTGATATCCTTTGCGACACGGCGGGAGTGAACTGCTGGGAAACGAAGGCGGAGCGCTGGAGTCTGGCGGGAGCAGCAGAAGACTGCTTGGCCGCAGTCTGGAGGCTCTGAGCGAATCGTCTGGGGAACATCTTGATGAGAGGATGTGTGATGGAGGAATGGATTGTTGGTGGCGATAATGGATGATTTGTGGTATAGCACGCGACAGTGATGTAGTAGTTGTAGTAGTATTAGTCCTCCTTGCCACTAGCGAGAGAGAGAGCGAGGGTTCATCAACTTTTTGGCTCTTCGGCGAACCTCGGAGCGCGCCATAGCTACAGCATGTAGATATCTGAGAGACGATGAGCGTATTCAAACTACTACAAGAGAGCACTGCGGCGACTGTATTAGGTTTAGCTCCATCTGCGGCCGGAGGTGAGTGAGAGTGAGCTTGCTGGCTTGCTTGCTTCGAGCACCAGCCAAGTTGATATCATCATTCATCCTTCACATCGCCGCGCCACCAAAAACATCCTACACCGCAACACCACCCTCGTAATACAACCACCACCACAACCACACCCGCCACCGAGCTGAGAGCCTACATCTCACCTCCACCGCGCCTCCGCGCACCGTCACTCCTTCAACACGCTCACACAGACATCGGCAGTGAAAGGCAGCGGTAACAGCTCCCCGCCACCATGTCTGACGAGCTTAATGATCTCTTCACTCGCATGAAGGCGCAGCATGCCCAAGACCAGGGCCAGCAGCAGCCTCCCATGTCATTCTGGACTCAACCGCCGCCGCAACCGCAGCACGGCTATCAGCCGCCCAGCGTGTCGTCGCCGCTCTTCAGTCCTCCGGCCGAAATGCCGCACCCACACCACCCATCCCATGTGATCAGTCCTGCCAGCAGAGCCTCACCCTTCCCGACTCCTGGTGCCCACGCACAGGCGCAAGATCAGAACCGCACGAACAGCCTGCTCAACCTACTGAGGTCCAATGGCTCGCAGCCGCCCGCCGAGGGCGGTCTTCTCTCAAACTTGCAGAATGTGCAGAAACCGGACACCATGCAGCGCAACACCAGTGCGCAGCAAAGCAACATGCTCTCTGCCTCTGACTTCGTCGCTTCGTTGCAGCGCAGGCCTTCTGCGCAGTCAGCTGCTTCCCCGGCTGTCCCAGAGGCTGTAACGCCTTTCGAATCCACCGCTGGTCAAGCGAACACGCAGGACTTCCTCTTGGGTCTGCTCACCAAGCCTTCTAAGCTGGCATCTCCTGCAGCCAGTCAAGTTGGCGGCAACCCGGCCGAGGTGAAGAGATCAAGCGATGTCACTACGGTGAACAAGCTTGCCCAAAGCTTGGCTGAGGCTTCGATCGCATCCGTCGAATCTTCCCACCCAGAGCTTACTTCCTCGATTCCTGTTGCTAGCCCGACTAGTACCGTCGCTTTGGAGGCACCTCAACCCACAAAGGGTGGCATCTTCAACTACGTCAACCCCTTTGACCAACTGCATCAATCTTCTCCCTTGAACCGCACGCCTCAACCGCAAGCTCAAGAGAAGAAAATTGAGATTCTGAAGCACGATCGCGCCGCATCTGACAATCTTAACGGGGAGTCGGGCGCACCCGCTGCGAAGACGAGGAAACTCTCTTCATCCAACAAGAAGGCGGTTGACCAAGCAATTGAGTCAGCCAAGAGCCCTCAAAGTGTGTCCAAGAAGCTCGAGGAAGTTTCAGCTCAGGTCGAGGACCAGGTTGCGCAAGCTCTTGCGAACGCAACCAAGCAAGATGTCTCAGTCACGGCGAAAGCCAATGTAGTCCCGGTTGTCGAAAAGCAAGCCGGCGACGAGACTGTCGACACCGATTGGTCTACTGCAGAGGACGAGGACGCCAAGCAGGAGGAAGATGCAAAGGTGGAGGTCTTCAACTTCCCCATGAAGCCCTTCGTCACTCTCCAGCTACTTGGCAACCGTGTCCCGAGGCCCTTCCGTCAAAGCACTTGGGACAACTCCACCCCGATTGCGCGTCTCAAGAAGGAATTCTCTCACGATGATCGCGCTCTGGCTACGGCTTCGCAAAGCCACATCCTCTACGCTGTGGTCCCTAGTGAGAAGAAGCCTGATAGTGGTCTGAAGATCATTCGTCAAGAAGATGGAAAGAACAAACATTTGTGGGCAAAGACCGGCGAACGTCTCTGCAATGTCCAGGTCTCGTCCGTTACCCAAGGTGATGTGGAGTCTGTGCTTGCCACTGGTGTTAATGGTACCATCTTCTACACCACTCTCGCCAAGTCGCGTGGAGATCTGTTTGACGACGACAATGTCGAAGCTCAAGGCTTCATCATGTCGCCACCTCCCAACTCTGACGAGCCCAGCTCTTCGTCGACATTTGGCACAAGCTCTGCTATCAAGACCCGTGCAAAGCTAAGCAACAGACACTCCGACCAGTACTTTGCTGTGGCTAGAGGCCGTCAAATTCACCTGATCGCACCCGAAATCGTCAAAGAACGCGCGTACACTGATCAGAAAACTCACATCGTCAACACCGAGAAGTACCTGGCAGAGCACAGCCTCAGTATTAACACTGCTAAGGCCGGCAAAGACTTCTGCTTCTCGGAGGACGACACCACACTTATCAGTCTTGATAAGGTCGGCAAGGTCAAGTTCTGGGACATTCGCTCCTTGACCTCCGCCATCGAGTCTGTCAACCAGGGCTCATCCGATAAGGTTCCTCGCACTGAGCTCAAAGAACCCATGTACAGTTTTGCTGCAGGTGCGTCGCCTTTGCACCCAGACGACAAGATGTCGCCTAGCTCGGTCATGCTTCTGGACAAGGACCGCCCGTGCGCTAAGGGCGTTGCGCTGCGTTACTTGCTCGTTGGATTCCAGCAGAACCACATCCTACAGCTCTGGGATCTGGGCCTTGGCAAATGTGTACAGGAGCTGCGTTTCCCCGAGTCACCTGGCTCCAACAACGCTATGTGTACTGTCAACTACCATCCGAAGTCAGGAATTCTCTGTGTCAGCCACCCGGGTCGCAACAGCATCTACTTCATCCATCTCTCCGCTCCTAGGTACAATCTTCAGCCGCTGTCACAGGCTGCGTACGTTGGCTTGCTGGCTCGTCAGGATCAGACCTTGCCCCGTCCCGACAGCACTGCCATTATGAGTGGCATGCGCGAGTACTCCATCGGTAAGCTCGGAGAACTCAGGTCAGTGGACATGCTTAAGGTCCCATTCCCCTCTGGAAACGCGCCCGACGACGCCGCTTTCGAGACCTTGTTCGAGCTTTACGTCGAATACAGCAAGGGTGTCATCGGAATGCTTATCAAGCGTGACGACCTTGGCTGGGATGCTAAGGGCAAGATGGTGAAGCCGAAGGACGCGATCGAAGCTGGTCTGGTAAAGGTTGGCGAGCTCAACCCTCCCCGTCCTGCGGAATCCACCAACACCTCGCAGCCGGAGATCCTTCAAAGGCAGCCCACCAAATCTAAGAAAGACCGTGAAGCTAAGCCTGAGCCTAAGTCTGAGCATAAGGTGCAAGCCAAGGAGAACACTCAGCCAACGGTCGCGCCTGTCACCAACGACCACACCTCTCTGCCTTCACAGTCCAAGCAGATTCCTGAGGCTCCTTCTACCACCAACCCACCTATCATGACTGCGGAGGATTACACTCTGGCCGCCCAGAAGTCTAAGACGCCTTCCAAGGATCGCGAGGTCGAAGCCGAGAAGCCTGCGATTATGCAAGAGCCAGTTGCGAAGCCTCAGCCATCGCCTAAGAAGTCGAACGCTAAAGTGGCCGCCCCAACCGTCGTCGACTCGAACGTGCAAGACGTGCTTGCGAAAGAGTTTGCTGCTCTGTACCAGAAACTCGACCAGGACAAGCGTGTCGCCGACGCCTCCAGCGCTGCGAAGCAAGATGCCATCCTACGCCTTGTCTCGAGCACGCTCACGGACAATGTTGAGAGCACTCTGCACAAGATTGTCAGCACCAGCATTGAGAGCAAGGTCATCCCTGCCTTGACCAGTAACACGTCAAAGGTCATCGAGCGCAAGCTTGCTGAGACCCTCAACACGCAAGTCAGCGAGTCGATTGCCAAAGAGCTCAAGACTGCTGTCCCGGGTGCTATCTCTGCCGCTCTGCGTGACAGCCAGGTAACACGTGCCTTGTCATCTCACATTGTGGACGAAGTCACCAAGCAGGTCAAGATGGATATGGGCGGCCTTGTCCAGCGCTCCATGCAAACTGTGCAGACCAACATGGCTTCTCAGATGACACAATCCACACAGTCTACTCACAAGGCCATCCTTGACGTCGAGTCTAAACTCAGCGCCAGCCTTCGCGAGGTTTCAGAGCAGCAGTCGCAGCAGAATGCCATGCTTGCCCAGCTGAGCGCCAGCGTGCGCGACTTGTCTTCCCTTGTGCAGAGCATGAAGGAAGACCAAAGCCGTGTCTTGAGCCAAGCTGCCCAGCAGACAATTCCTCAGGCGTCGTCTGCTTCCACACAGCGGGACTCTGAGGCAGAAACTGCAGTCGTGCAGGTGGATGAGCCGACCGAAGTCGAGAGGCTCACTCAGATGCTCAGAAACGCCGAGTATCAGCAAGCCACTATTGAGTGGCTGCAGTCTGCCAACCAGGCCGAGCTTTTCGACAACCTTTTCAGATTCTTGAACCCGCTGTACTTGCAGCAAGTCTCGTCCCTGGTTGCACTCTCTGTGTCAGCTGCCATCACCTCGAGCTTCGAGACCAATGTCGAGTTGCGTCTTGAGTGGCTTGGCACCATCGTGTCAAACATTGACACTACCGTAAGTCCCATGAACATCGCTAGTTCCACTGTTCAAATGTACTGACCAAATCAACAGGATCCTGATATCCGCGATGTCGCGCCCAAGATCATGGACGTGCTGTACCAGCGCCTGCAGGGCGCCTACATGCAGCTCGCCGAGTCTGAGCCGCGCAACGACAGCGCGCTGCGCAAGATGGTCGCTCTGACCAGGCAGATCACTGATGTGACGAGAGTGCTCTGAGTAAGTTTTTTTTTTCTTTTTCATGCGCTGAAGCGATGGTCTCGGGCATAATGAACAATGGCTTGCATGACTACGGTCGATCCAGCATTTGGCATGAGGGGAATGGATTGCAGAAGACATGTTGAATGGGAGTGGCAATGGACATAACTAGCTGTGCCAAATTGCACGTACGCACGAGGCACGCGTCAAGTAATTATCGATGTTAATGCACAAAACACCTTTGAATCACTATCTACAGGCCATCGAACGTGATCGTGATTTCTCTATTTCCGTCGCGTCGAGGAGGTGTTACATTATATCCCTCAAGAGAACGCGTTATAGGGAGAAAGGAGGTGAGATGAAGGTGAGACCTGGCCGACTCCCGCGTTATTATCATATGCCGCTGGTGATATCGTTCGCGAGTGCTGTTGGATTGAAGAGACAACTCGGGTTGATGATCTCTTGAGTCGCTGTTTGTCTGTACTCTCACAGGGTATATCAGTGTTTTTCATGCCCAATATCTTTTATTCAAGCCAGTATACTTCTCATAATAATAATAAAAATATAGTGAACCGCTAGACCTCGACGATCACCTTGTTTCGATTAACGTTTGTCCCTGATGCGGCCCGTGCTGTACACGTTGCATGGCCGTTTCACCATTTACAAAGGGATTCGGGGCAAGCTGGCACCAGCTGCGAGCCCATTGAATGAAACTTGGCCTGACTCTCTGCAACACACTCTCACCACGACAATAACCTCACTTACTCCCTCGTCTGGCCTGTCGCCATACCACTCTTTGACGACA
>Ga0265797_10005624_pt1 | contig 18193 bp, 13 predicted proteins | sample P2T30metagenome_FD_192433 | JGI IMG/M metagenome (GOLD analysis project Ga0265797, IMG submission 192433) | Plant litter microbial communities from East Loma Ridge, Irvine, California - P2 T30 | ecosystem: Environmental > Terrestrial > Plant litter > Unclassified | place: USA: California... | reverse complement strand
AGCTAGAAAAGAGCATTGCCATGTCATTATCGTCGGCTCATATATGCCAAAGTGGACCAGACTTCTTGTTCATGGCAAGCAACCTTCAGGCAAGTCCATTTGCACTACGCGCACTTTGCTTTCGCTGCATCTTCGCACGTTTCGCTTCCTCATACCTGTTCTCGCCGCCAGGAACACCACGCACGACACTACCTCTGCGCGAGTGTGGCATAGACCCGCCTTGCTGAGCAAACGAGTTGGCTCTTGATCCGTATATTCCAGGCAAACTGCTGACGCGACGACCACCAGTATCGTCACGAGCAGCACTCAGCTGTTGCGCGAATGGACTGCGCTTTCTCAGCTCGGGTCCCTTCCAGTAAATCACGTAGACGGATACAACAAGTAGAAGGGAGATGCCGAAAAGGATCGTCGACGCATATGCAAGATGATTCTCGCCACCAATATTCTGGAAGAAAGGTGTCGCGGGAAGAGTGAGGACACCAGCGAGAAAGTCACGAGCCCAGCCGTTGCCGCCTGTTGCGGATGCTGAGTAGGGACCATAGGCGCAGATCATGTAATCAATGGTAGCCATGTAGATGGCATAGTTGGCGATGCCAATGATAGCCGAACCGATCAATGAGCCCATCCAGTGGATTGGCGGGCCAGTTGAGGTCCATGCGAAGATGATAAGACCAATTGGGAGACAGGGTGCCGTGTATAACAACCACCAGAGACGAGCCTCATACTGCGAGCGCTCATCCTCAGGGCGCTCGCGTCGCAGGCGCTCGTTGCGCTTTATGGCTGGGAAAAAAGAGAACCATGCAATGAAGTAGCCGATACCGATAGCCACAAAGGCGAGACCAACGGCGAAAGGTGCAAAGTCCCATTGGGCGTATACGAGCGCATACGACTGGAGGAACATGAAGATGATGGCATCGGAGAAACCTGACAGCAGAGATAGTACCAGCACGATTGGTTCAGTGAGGAACATGCGGAAGGGCCGGACCCAAGTGGTGAGAATCTCGTGCACACTGAAGCGCTCCTTGAATGTCTTTAGTTCATTTGGTCCCCAGATATTGTTTGGCTTGCCGTTCTTGTCGCCCTCAGCACGACGCTTCTTGGCGATGCGATCCAGGAGGATTGTGGTACGGGTCTCGGGAACGAAGATGGCATGGGCGATCTGGACAGCACCGCCAAAAATCAGCTGTATCCAAATGTTCCACCTCCAAGCAAGGAACTCTTCGACGAAGCCGCCGACGATGGGGCCGAGGACTGAACCGCCGACAGACGAAAAGACGATAAACGCAACGGCGTACTGCTGGTTGTCACTAGACACATTAGCGGCGCATGTGAGATTGAGCAGATGCACTTACGGTTCCCACATATCGGCCACCATGGCTAGTGTGACTGAACCACCGGCGGTGGAGAGACCACCAAGTGCACGGAATGCAAGGATAGTCCCAAAATTGGGGGCGATGCCCACTGGAATTTGCCAGATGTTGACAAAGAATAAACTAAGCTGGAGGATAGGCCAGCGTCCCAACTCTTCACTCCAGGGTGCCCACAGCTCGCAACCGAAGGCATATGTGATCAAGAAGATGGCCGCACCAAGACGTGCGGCTTGCGCACTAACGCCGAATTCCGACGATATACCGGTAACCGCGTTGGAATACAGAGACGTATTGAAGTTCATGCTGACTTGTACGAGGAAGATGATACTAAGAATAGTCCATTTCTTCCAGGTGGGGAAGCAAAACCCCAGCTCATCGTAGCAGTCCTCCTCGGTGATCTCGTAGCGATCGTATGTGCCATACTTTGCATAGTGTTCCCGGTCCGCGGCGGTGATGGCATGATCCAACGCGTTCTCAGCGTGGTGCCGGTCGTGGTCAGATCCGGTGCTCTTCTTCTCGGCATCAATGGCCTCGTTCTGATTTACAAGATCCGCATCATGGACGGTAGGCTTTGTTTCCGCAGCGGAAGCCATGTTGTCGGAAACAAGGCGCGCGGGGGGTTGTCGATGGCTAGATAACTAAGCCCCGGGGAATCAATTACGTGGGGGTTAAGTTGGGATAATCCGGGGTAGAATGAACAAATTACCACGTCACGGTGAGCGACAGAAGGAACTTTATAAGGTAGCGCGGGCCCCGCGGTGAAGGAGTGATGGCGTGGTCGCGCGCGATCAAGGAGCGCGGTGCATATTGTGCATGTCATGAGCCACATGCCCAACCATGGGACGTCATACTACATCCTTCAAAGCTTACGGGCTGTGCCGCTATGGCGCGTTTGTGTTAGATGCCGTTGGACACTGTTCCCATAGGCTCTCGGACTAGGCAATGTAGCAGTGAGTGTGGGCCAAAGGCTAAGCAAGGCAGATCGACCCAAAAGCACATTTGAACAAGAGGCACAGTCAGAAGCTGTGTAGATTGATGGTGCGTAAAAATCCACGATACGTCATGGTGACATTCAGCTCAAGTCGCACTTTTCCCGCCGTGCAAGCGACAACATCAACGAGAACTTGGCGCTCCAGCCTCCAAGCCCTCAAGTGTTTACACAGTACGAAGCCTCAAGGGAGGCGCACCAAGCAGCAGTGATCGCCCTTGCCAAGCCGTGCCAATTGTCTTAGTCCTGTTTTTCGATTTCACTCGATATCGCGCATGACGTCAGGCCAGCTCTCGCTTTGGGGCGGGTGGCCTCGGCCGCCTCATCCTCTTCGCATCTCCCGTGGCCCATACTGTACAGCACCGCAACTTCCGCGGCGCGCCACCGTTGTCATTTTCTTTGTGCTCCACCTCCATCTGTCTCCGTTTTTTGCACGTTTTGCACGTGGGGCTTCCAATACAGTGGGTTCGGCCGTTGTCCACACTTGTTGGCGCGTGATTGTGGCGGTCGGATTACCTCTTCTGAAAGCTCCGATATCTCCGAGCGGTCGCTCACGTGCTCCGAGTGCGCACTCGATGTCGGAGCCCCGATGATGGCTTGTGGATCCAATGGAAATAATAAATGATATTTTCTTTGGTCATGTGTGTACCGGCAGTAGATGCGGTACTCCGTACGCTGACTCAGTCCCTTTTTTGCCCCTGCAGGAGGCCAAACGGCGTAAACGCTTTCCCTCTCATGCTCTTCCAGCTTTCAACAAGTGCCTCGCATCTTGTCCAGCTTGTCTCCATCATATTTTCATGATCCTCGACTTTCTTTTCCAACCACCCTTCCCTGTCATCCGCTACTGCGATTAGTTCGTCTCCTTTGCCCGTGTATTTGTACTCGCTCCACGGTGTCCTGCCGTTTGCAAAACTGATCCATCGTTGGGAATGTTGCGTCGATATATTTTTGAGCCTCTGGTTGGGATATCGGAACTGGAAAGTTTTGAAAACGAAGTAGACGTCGACCCAGTGATGGGGCTGCTGGTATAGTACGCTTCCTGGGAAGGGGTTGCGAACATCGAAGACGTACCGGTACACTTTCTTGCCACTATGTGTTGTGAGATACTGAGACAACATGTGTGTTGGCGCTGAGATAGTTAGCAATGGCTCTTTGTCGATGCAAACTATCACGTTACCATCGAAGACTACATCGCCTATCCACCGTAGAGCTGTTGTAAGGAACAGATTCTGGTCCATATCTGGCGTTATACCATACGCCTGACTGAGTAGCTCGGCACTCTTGTCGCCATATTGCGCCGTAATGCCGGAGAGAAACGCCCCTGGCGTGACGCCAGCAAATCTTTCCGTCATTGTCGTGCCCTATCCCATATAGTTGAGTTTCGCTCCTGTCGTGTAACAGGCCGCAGTCTTACCTCAAAGCCCGTGGTTCCAACGACAATCTCATCAACCCACTCGCAGTTGCCAATCAACTCTGGTATTCTATCCCAAGTCACTGAATCTGCCTGGTTTCCAAACCACTGCTGATCTTGCACAGAAAGCCACACGGACCCGTTGATGAGGATCTGGGCTGAGGCTTCGACAAGCTTCTGGGCTTCCACGTCTCCAAGGCGTTGTAAGCCAGCCTCTCCTTGTTCCTCAATACCCAGGGCCTTCAGGAGCGCATTGTACGTTTTGTTCGCGTCTTCGGGTGAGCTTGGTGCGGTTGTCGGTCCGATTACTCCAGACATGAGAATCGCTCTTTGGAACAATGGGCCAGAGGGTGGTGGGGCAGACAGCATATGAGCACATATGGACATAGATCCTGCAGACTCTCCAAACACCGTGACTCTGTTGCTATCTCCGCCGAACCCCCCAATAAACTTCTGGATCCAGACAAGGGCATTGCGCTGGTCGTTCAGCGCTCGGTTGCCATTGCCGGGCTCTGGCGTATGCAAGTAACCAAACGCACCTAATCGATACTGTATGCTTGCGGAAATAATGGGCTGAGAGTCAAGGAGTGATTGGTCGACCATGAGCGCTGTATTGTGCTGTTCATCGATCTTCCCAAGGACGAAGCCGCCGCCATGTATGTACACCAGAACGGGGAGTTTAGGAGAAGAGCCAGCAGATTGAAGACATGAGAGTGGTATGTTGAGTTGCAGAATGAGACATTTGAATTCGTCTGATGGAGCTGGAGATACCTCTCCAGGAAATGGGCCACCACCAGTAGCTTCATCGGGAAATATTTGTGGGCACGCGTACCTGGCGACTGTTAGTCTACAAGGTGTATCGCAAGCTTCCTACGATAAGACAGAGTAGGAATGCTGGCAGTTACCCAGCTTGTGTAAAGTCATCCTTTCCAGAAAGGCTATCCGCAAGGACTGATTGCTTGAAGCGCCCCGGGATTGTAGCGTAAGTTATTGCGCGGAATTGTACCACGTTATTCGGTGCGATTATTCCAGTCATGGACCCTAGTTTGGCATGATGGAATGTGAATTTGGATGTTGTTCCCGTTTGTGAAGACATATCTGGTAATTGCTAGAGCGAAAATCACTGACAATACGAGGTGTATACGCAAAGGGGAAACAAGTAGAGAGATGGCTGGCTGCCAGTTTTATGATGATAGCTGCCTAAAACAGGAAACTAGGCCCGATGAGCCGAGAAGGCCATTTAAACCTAGACAAATACTCGCTTATCGAGCACCTCCGAAAGACAAGGAACAACCACTCTCGAAAACTGATAACCAACTTCCGTCTACATGTTCTCAACAACGCGATCAAGACTCGCAGATTACTATTACTCTAGCAAGTAGTCTTGCCACCCGAGATACTGCAGGAAGCACCACCTGCACATAGCTGCAAACCATTAGCCCACCACTCGCATAGGCACAGAAGAGGCTCAACTTACGTTCTTGCAGGCAAGCCATGATTTACCATCCGAGCAGCATCCGGTTTTGCTTGGGCAGTAACTGAAATTGTTCTTGGGATCAGTGGCTTCAGGCAGCTCCGCCTTGCTGGGAAGGAATTTTTCGTCGCGGCTGTAGCATGACTGAGATTTCAAGTATTAGTCTCTGGAAATGCTTTATAAAAGAATAGTACTCACTGTTGCTGAGACTGTGGCGACGAACAGGAGGAAGATTGCTTGGATCTGCATGATGACGGTGTTGGAAACTCGGATGATGTTTGTCTGGTAAAATTGGGAGTTGTAGATGATGAGGATGGGAGAAGTGGACGTTCGAAGTAGCCCTTCTTATCCAAAAGTGAATGAACTTATACTAACCCTATTCAGCTTCAACTGGTTAGTTTCAGCCCTAATATAAATGAATAGATGCCTGCGGAAAATTAGTCCAGCGAAACATTCCAGAGAGTATCACCCTGGCTGGTGCACCAAGGATTGATAGATAGATAAGCTAGTTTAGAATCTGCTCGGATCCCTCTCGGGTCCAGGAACTCAAGCGTCGGGCCGTACCCCTGTTTTCGTACCTTTCCTTTGTGCATAATGTGCATCCCCTCTGTTTCAAGCCATGTTTGAGTCTTGCGAAGAAACGAAACAAGCTCACAGCTTCTCACTTGGCAACGAAAAGCTTTTCTTCATGTTCAAGTCTGGGGGACAGAGCTTTTCGTATGTACACTTTTGATACATTTCACCTAGATACTCAAATGTACTCACTACCTAAGCCTATAACTCACCGCTGTTGTAGCTCACCGCTGTTTCGACTTCTTTGGACTACGCTCTACTACCAACTGTCAGAAGACACTTTGACAGCTGTTTCCAACCGAGACAGCCTGTACCGTCCTCCACGTTTTACGGCTTAATGCGCGGTCCGGCGTCATGCACGGTCCGGCATTACTATGCGGAGTGAGTTTTGCCGTCGGGTTTGCGCCCTTAACCAATCCCCAATCAATGGGCGCAGTAGTTCGGATTGCTGTTGCTATGCGTCAAAACCTACGAGACGTCTGTATCATATTACTATGCACGCCTTGAGCGTGAAGCAATGATGCAAGCAGATTGCATACCATTTGCGCACTCGGTAAGACGATGTACATAGACTGTGTCGTGAACTGAAGCACTGGGCTGTGGGGTTAAAGTTTCGCTAGAGAGCCGCCTCCTTAGCGTTGACGCTATAGCAAAATATCTCCTGGTGATCCGGAGGTAGGGAACTCGTCCAGGATGTTTATAAGATTCTAGGTCTTCAATCGTCAACAGCTGCCATGATGGTGGAGAAAGGACCTGTGAAAGGGTGACGGCTCGCAAATGATGTTCCGATAAATATGCCGACACTAACCGTGTAAGGTAAGTGTTCCTGATGATGGACAGGACTAGTACACGTGACGAGACGCTAGACTTGCTCTGAAAAATGACCCCTTTGCAATCTACAACTCACGAGTCGTTCCCAATTCATCTAGATAAACAGAGATTTTCAATTCACTTGTGATGAACGAGATACTCTTTTTTCTTATACGGCTTATGTGGCCTCGGTGTCACCCTACCTTATTTGGCTGCTTACCGCGATGGTCTCTACCGCCGCGAAACCCTTTGTGCTAAACTCAAGCCACTCGGATTGACAACGCCGCACACTTATCATAGCGCTACAGTCCGCCTCTCACTAGCACGACTGGGTCAAACTGATCTTCTATGAACCAAGCCACTCGGCACTTCACTAAGATCATCTGTTCCAATAAACTGCACGGTCACCAGAAAATCGTTGACGAACAACTTATCTAAAATGATTTGCCCAAGGAGATCGGCATTTACGACAAGAAAAAGAGATAAGACTCAGTGGTCTGTCATACGACTTGAGAACACGGTGTGTCCTTAGTGGTGTGCTATGTCGGCTTAGTTTCTTTCGTTTTCTGCACTCCAAGCTCAGTCTGACGCCGATAATCTCACAACACGCCACAACCGCAGTCTCAAACTTTACACGAACGGAAACAATGGATTCTGATCGGACACGCCAATTAAGCAGTCCGTTTCAGATTCTCGTATCGATAGAGGGTGATGTATCAGCTCGAGCTGCATCACCACCGACGTTAGACTATATTAGGAACTTTTAAAGAAACACATTCTGGGTGTAATGTCTGATAGGAAAGAAAATTTAGAGCCACAAATGCTACGCCAACATAGGAGAACCAGGGGGCATGTACACGGACGTAGGCACCTTATTGTCACCATTGCCTTTCGACACGGCCAACAGAGCCTCTGCCTCGTCGGCAAGATAAGCTGGGTTATTCTCGAAGCGCGGATCTAGCCACACAGCGTTCGGGTCCTCGTCCTTGATCATCTTTTTGATAGTCTTGGGCTTCTTGTGTCCTCCAAAGTAGAAAATGACAGCCCGAATAGCGCCGAAGATCGACACTAACGAGTAAAGCTGTTTATACAGCGGATAGGTTATGGCGGCCCAAAATCGTGGTTGTAAATCGGGTCGGTGTCGCGCGTTGATGTACTTGAAAGCGAGGATAGGTATTGTCGCGAAAAGCATCAGAGGGATGCTGAGTCGCCAGAAATTCGAGTCACCGCCCATTGTGACCAAAACTGGAACACGCACCCAGTCGACAACAATGGTGGCAATGGAGTACAGATGAATGAACTTTTGGGTGAATATACCCCATGGAGTAGTTTGGCCGTTGAGAGATAGGAGCATACGGTCGGCGAATGCGAAGAGACGGCCATGACGACCCATCTCCCAGGAGCGATAACGCTGATTCCACCAGTTGAGGCCTGGTCCAAGGACGGTGGTGGGAACTTCAGTTTCGAGCACGCACGTCGCGTCGAAAGCGATGCGCTTCTTCATCTTCTGCATCGATAAGCCCGTGTTGACGTCCTCGGCAATGAAATCGATCGAGTGGTAGTTGCTAATGAGGTCGATCAATGTCTCTCTTTCACAGAACCAGCCTGCGCCATGAGGATACAGAACTCCGCATATCGAGGATTCGGCGAGTTTGGTAAGACCGGACATCTTGTACTCGCAATCTTGCCATGCAACGAGGCAGAGGGGTACGTCGCCGTTGGCGTCAACAGCCTTGAGAGGAAATGCGCAGCCTTTGGTAACTTCGTCCATTTTGTCAATCGGAGGTCGAAACGTAGTCGGGATGGAAACATCGTCATCCACGGTCATGATCCATTCGTACTCCTTAGCAGCCATTGCGCCAACCAGCTGTGCGGCATTCTTGCTTCCGATGGGCGACCAGATATAGTTGATATCGGGGTGCTCTCCACGGATAAAGTTACGAAACTCGGGAGAAGTAGGGTGTCTGGTACGTCCATTATCGACGACGAAGATGTCTTGCGGACGGAAGTGTACGAATGCGCTTTTGAGTACCTTGCTAGTGGCCTCATGGTCGCTGTTATGACAAGGAATGACAAGTGCTGTACTGTGATTTGATGAAGGTTCGAGGATAGCGGCAGCTTTTTCCATGTCTACTTGGATATCTAGAGCAGTCTTTTCGTCGGATAGTCCAACAGGAGGGTGAAGAGGAGGTACGCGGGCAACCAGTAGAATGACCGTTATCATTATCGGCTCAAGACCAAGAACGATGATGAGAACAGGCAGCATGTTGCTCCTCGTGATCTCCATAGACTTCTTGATCCAGCCAAAGTAGTGATCGGATAATGCGACCCCAACTGCAAGAGCAGCTACTATGGAGAGAATGATGTATTTCTTCCACGTGAATGGGTAGAATACCTCCCGGATATCAATCATCTGCCAAATCGTCCTCGGGTGTACGTGGTTGAAGACTTTTCGCTTGATTGCCGAAAAAGCTCGAAGGATTGGTGCCCGTCGATCTCGCTTTGGTGCTCCTTGTCGTAGAGGGATCGATTCGCTGGTAGAAGGCGCAAGACTTGTTGTAGACGATAAGGGGGTCCCATACGAGTATGGTATAGAGTTGACTGATCTTGAGGAGCCATACGAAAGAAATGCCGGTCTTGGTAAATATATTTCATCTTGGTGTGCAACAGGGGTAGTTGTTGGAATGATCTCGACTCCGAATTTTATATGGGCGTCCTCTGAAGATGCAGGCCCAATAGGCAGTATTTCATCCATGTCCACGACCGAGTTCGATTTCATAGGTAGGGTACTCATTGTGGTAAATATAGGTCCGGTAATGACAGTGCTAGCAACGATCGTCAACTGTTGAGGGTATCGCAATGTCGTCGCTCGTGGATACTGAGTGTAGTATCTGAGATGTCATGTACCTTTGAGGTTCTCACGTTCTAATTCTTTCTGCCAAAGTAACCTACTCAAACTATCGATTTTTTACTTCTCATCTTGACAACGCCGCAGTGGGAGCGGCTTGCAACTCAGCCTTGCGCCACATCTCATGCTCTGGAATCTGGATTGCCGAGATATCCTTTTGCTGCAGTCTTCCAACTCTAATTTTGACTACTTTTGGGGAATATCAGGGCACTAAAGGTCGGTGGCACACATATCGCTAGCTGAGTACCTCCTTCCAACGAGGCTCGTTACAGCGCCTCCAATAAGTCGGCTTCGCACAGCGTTCCAAGAGGCGAGATTGAAGCGAGATCTTGGCAAATCGAGCTTTTCCCGCAGCATAGATTGAACCTTGACCCCATTCAGTAATACGAGGACCAAAAGGGAAACGGTTGGTAGGGTTCAAAGCTAGTTTCCCGGCTATCGGTGTCAAGAAGCAAGGTAATTCCTGTGCACCCCTCCTCGGTATTCAGGAACCAACAGTTCGCACATTTTCCGTACTTCCTATCCCCGGCATGTGCGTACAGGGTGTGATACTAGCTAGCTAGCTAAGCGAGTTGGTTTGTAGGGAGGCGTTCTAAGTTGGCGTAACTCTAATTTCCACTTTCTTGCACGCTCCAACAAGTGGCATCGCTCTACAGCGATCGGACTGACAGCGCACTGTATGGCAATTACAGACAATTGCAAGATGAGTGACGAAATTTTACTGACTATAACGTCAAATGTAAAAGACAGCTCGTGCGATTTACCTCTAGTACTGTATTTACTCTTGACCGATACACAAGGCGTCTACATATAATTTAGCCGGTGCAGGACGTGAACACACTGGCCCACGTCGAGCAAAATATCTGTCGAAGCGATGCACCACAATTCTCTGCCCATATTTGCGGAGGTGCCGAACCACCCTGGCAAGGTTATATTGAAAAAGACATCAGCTTTTGTAGGCGAAGAAAGAAGCAAAATGTTGAGCAGCCAGAATCAGCCGCTATTTTCAGCTGAAATGTCAATAGACCCCCATGTTGACTGCATCCTCATATCAGATGCCATGAGTAGGATTATCTGAGAGACGAAGACACGCGTTGACTTTCGCGCGCAAGATTACAAAAAATCTCAGCTCTGACAAGAAAAGCGTATAGATGCACTGTCGAACAAAGAAAGATGAGCCGAGAAAATGGCTCACGAGCTGAAGCGGGCTCGGATCGGATTTTATTCAGCTCAGGTGTGGAATTATTATACGTGAATTGATGCACTCGTTTGAGTTACTGATGTGGTTGAGGATATCAAGGAGTGAAATTCATAGTTGAAGCCTACTGAAGACGAAGTAAGAACTCAGCCCATCCCACAACTCCCATTCATAGTGCCTTGCTTCGAAATATACCACCCCTCACTCTTTTCCAGTGCATCTTCTAGGAACAATACTCCTGGACCCGATACCGACAAACCGCAGACTGTCAGCCTAGTCCCAACATGTTCCCCTTGTCTAAATTACGTACTAGAGGTGGAGAGCTTGAGATATATCGGCAGCCATAAATTACTTCAACTTCTTTACACTGGCTTCAATATGGTCATCGTGGATGGCCTGGAAAACTCATACCTGACGAAATCGCAGTGTAGCAGGGGACTATGAGACGGACAAAACGCCAAAATAGCTTGGAGCCCGTTACTGACGTTCCACGAAGCCGACTGCTGAGATGGGCAGGTAATGTCTGCTATTCTCAGACAGTATGGCGCAGCTATCGAGGGCATCATCCACGTCTCCGCGCACAAGGCTATTTCGAAGCGCCTCCATTGCCCCTACGTTACTACTGTAACCACATAGCCGGGATGGCCACCGTTTGTTCGTTACCAGATAATTTCAAAATGTAGAGACTTGCTTTATCTTCATCAGAAACGGTGTATGGAGAGGTGACATCGGAGACTGGTTCGCGCATAAACGAAAATCATGACGTTCATGACACCCGTGAGTGGATTGACAGGGCAGGTAACAAGCAAGTTACACAAGGTGGCTGCGCAGCGATATCAAATTCGTATCGCCGTTCCAAGTAGACGTGCGAGGCTATTTTCAACGATCTGGCGGTCTCAGACCCAGAGTGGTTGATTGTGGATTTGCGTTACTTCAACCCTGCTAGCTGCGATGCTTCAGGGAAGCTAGGTAAAGACCGCAGAACAGAGCCCACCAACTTCATGCGTAGCTTGCTACCGGTTATGAGTGGTCAAATGCCATGTTTCAGAATATTTGAGACGGATTGGGATACAAAAGACGGGAGTGCGGTGAGAGACTTTGTCCATGTCAGCGGTCTCGCCCGGGGCCACGTGGCGGTGCTCAGAGCCGTTGGCGAGTCGTGGCTGGGTGTGGCGTCTGCTTGTACAATCTCAGTACCAAGGGAGGGAAATGCGGCAAAGGCAATCATTACAGCGATACAAGCCTGCTCGGTGACGTTTGTTCAGACAGAGGAGGTTGAATAACGAGCTGGCGACGTTGGTGTTGTCGTTGTGGATCCTGCGAGGGCAGCGGCGGAGCTTGCGTGGAAAGCGGAAAAGTCGGTTGATGACTGTTGCAAGGATTTGTGCCGTTGTTTCCAGAGCGACAAGGTGGCGTGAAACGCTTGCGCCCAGTGTCCTGGGGGCTTTACTGCGATCTGGTGTCAAGCGAGAAAAGATGGGTTTGTTTTCGGGTGCTAGTGTAATTGCATGTCACATGACATGTCTCGGCGCCTTCTGATACCTCGTGTATGGATTGGCCCACATATACTTAGCCGCCTGTATGCTTGGCATATGCAGGAGATTTTCGCAAAGCCACATCAGTTCTTTTATGGGATCGCTACGGCGCCACTGTTATCCTGTGCTGTCGTGTCTGTGGCCATACATTACGTTTTTTCTATAAGTAGCTCAGCTTTGTCACACCGTGCACTCCCGTCAGATCAAAGCTTTGGAGCTGAGTCTTCTTCCTTGATGCAGACCCTGAACAGCCGCCCAAATGACCGCTAGACCGGCCCATTAGAAACCGGAAATTCAGTGCATATGTAACATGCCATGTCCAGCTACTGGGAGGTAACATTCTCGATTTTGGCAGCGACCTTGATTCCCGACCATGCATCTATATTTTGACATGTTTTCCAGAAGAATACTATTGTTGGTAATTAACACGTCCCTTTGCGTTGTCGCAATCAAGGCAGAGTGTACGAAGTTCTCGACCAATGGAACGGTTGCAGCGACATATGACTACTATCGCTTTTTCGACTTTAGACAACTCCAGGGGAGTCTTGATGAGAATGCGACTTCAACGCCATCCCGAGAGGGTAGTGTTAAGATCACGGAATCATCTAATGGAAATTCCAAGATCGTTGCCGCTGCACCATGGAATGCGGATTGGACTCCTCGCGACTGGTTCCGTCCGGCGCCAAAGGAGAATACGATAGATATGCACTATACACCTTCACGCATAACCATCAGTAAGCAGGTTCTCTTTCTCCAAGCCTCAAATGCTTACTAAAGATAGATGACAATGCCGAAGCTGCAAAGGAACAATCTACTTACCTCACCCTACACACAACACGACTTTCCAACGGGACTCAACTTGCCGCTGAGCTGGACTTTGCGGAACACAATGCTACCTTTGCCTCAATGCGTATGTTGGCGCGTATACGTGGAGCCAGCGGAGCAGTTGCAGGCTTCTTCACGTACCATAACGACACGACCGAGTCAGATATAGAGATCCCAACTGGAGGTGCCTTAAATCAACTGCACTGTTCGAATCAGCCAACAACAAATCCCGATACAAATGCGCCTATTGAGGGAGCAACGTTCAATGTCTCATTGCAGGATCATCAGCCTGCGTCCGCATGGAACAACTATCGAATGGACTGGACACCCGGACGTAGTGTGTGGTACGTCAACGGCATACAGTCGGCTGACACAAGAGTCAACGTCCCAGATACGGAGAGCAGAATAATTTTGAACCTATGGAGTAATGGCGGAAATTTCTCTGGGCGAATGATGACCGGTGAAGAAGCCTGGTTCGACATCCAATGGGTAGAACTGGTGTTCAACAGCACTGCTAGTCCCAGTTTGCAAAAGAAAGGCACGGCGTGTTCAGTAGAGAAAACACCTGGGTCTCCTGTAGCGAGCTCTTCTAATTGCCTCCGGGATCTGGTACCAGGATCTATATGGTTAATGGTTGGAATAGCATCGGCTGCAAGCTTGATGACATTTGCGTAGCCCATGGAAAAGATGAGGAGGTGCTCTGGTGTCGTCAGTCATGCGTACAAGGATGGTGCCGGTCTCACTTTCTTGCGACCCCAACCAACGACTTTTTCTTGTAGATTTGATTTGAAAGATTTTTATTCCAAAGATTTCACCTTGATTCGCGTTAGCGTGTAAGTATGGGTGATAGTCGTGGTGTGCAAGCGCAGCACTGCGCTCGTCCTCAAAGCAGCACGATAACCCTCTGCGATGTGCTCCGAACTTTCTTCATCAGTATTGCATAGTTTACTTCAACACCCGCTGGAAGGAATGATGATTAGTGACGCGCATAATACGGTCGTTTGTTTTGCACATAGAATTCATCACAATTTTATTCATTTCATCTAACTACATGATATCTATTAGTGCTGGCCAGGTAGCCTGCGCATAATCCGCAGGGCTCGTTCCGGTTTCAAGCACAGTGATCCATGAAGTCCACGCGTCTTATAACATTCCCAACTCTACTGCAATGAAATACATGTAAAAAACTGCATGCTTTGATCAGCCCGTTGAGATGCATCGTCTGCCAGGTGGATGCAGGTGCTTTCTAACTGTCATACCACCGTTTCGTGAACTCGATTCCTACTTTTTACAATTCTTCCTACCATTTGAATTGTGTCTAGCTTTTTTTTCAGGTGATGGAAAGTGTTCTTCGAGCACTTGAGGCTGATGTGGATCTCTGGTACGTCCCGGCAATGGACGTAGGTCGTAGATCCTAGTGAAAGCTGCTTTCTCATTTCGCTTTCGCTTTTGCGAAGGCGGGTATTGGCTGATCACATGAAGCAACTCAATCCACTGTTTGATATCTGGAAAATTCCTATAACGGCCAGACGTGTAGACTTGTCCAGAGTGCAACCAAGGCTCTGACGCCAGACCTGGGTCTATCATCTCGATATTCAGCCCTGTGATAAATCGATGAGCTGTTTGCGCGCGCGATTGTTCTGTATTTCCGATAGGTTCCCGAGGCCGTAGACATAATAGTGCTATCATGATTGGCAAAGACAATTTGTTGAACAAGGCGCCTATCTCTCGAGCAATAGCTATCTCGTAGTCCGTGGTCACTATAGCTGGTTCGGAAAACATTGTTGTTCGCAAATCATGGCCCATGCCGTCGGCTTTGGAGAGTTCTGGAAATATATTGTAAATTCCATGTTCGATTAACTGCTTCAATGGTACTGCAGTATATCCGCTACCTTTCACATAGCCATGAGCCAGGTACTCAATTTCGAACATATCGACGAGATCTGGAACGTGCCATATCAAGACTTCGCCATCTAGCTGCTGGCGATCTAGGACAGCGATGTGGGGATTGTGCTCAGGTCGCATTGACTGGGCGTAGCAGAGAACAACATGGAGTGAGGCCGCCCAGGAACTAAACTCAGTTGCAACCAATCTATTGCCATGAACATGATGCCGAGTCATCGTGAATATTTTGCTTTCGGGCATTTCATAGAACTGATGGCCTGTTTGGCCGTTCATGAAGCCCCTGGGTACGATCTCAGTCGGGTTGTTGATTGCAAACTGAGGTCCGCCGCCGCTTTTGGAGTTGAATGCACGAAACAAGAATCGCGGAACCTTCTTGGTGCGTAGAGCTGAAATCTATGTTCAGTGATGTACAATATTATGCGAAGAATACGTAAGCTTACCTTCCCAGTAATCTTTACGCAAACCGGCAGCATTGAGGCTAAACATATCCAGCATCTTTGAAATCCGATTCCTTTCTATCATGCACGATGACACCCATTCTGCGTTTATATACTTTAACCTGAGTTGGTCTTTTTTGATGTCTTAGACATACTAAGACTGACTTTCTCGGTACAGTTTTAGAATTGATTGTAGCAATTCCATCCTTATGTTTTGCATTCCCTGCTCTGGTGCTGCTGTCTCAGCGAAACATCTTCAAGACACGGCTTTTTTTCATGCGCTAGGGCTTCTACTGCAGTCCTGGCCCTTTTCGATCTATTTCCTTTGTTCAAAAACATTGCGACTAGGGGCTATATAAGTCTTGCAAGATTCTCTCACTTCCATCACTAGCCTTTACTTTAACTTTATTTTCGTAGAACCATCTTATCCTCAAGCCACTATCGGTCTGATAGATTTATTTCTATTCTTCACTTTCAGATCACATGTGAGGCATTTATCCCTTGGTGTAGGGTTGAAGTTCACGCTAGTTGCTTTGTTCAACACTGCTCGCTTCTAAATCGAAGCTAGTGCTATGTAGATCTTGGGTGTGCGGTAACGATTGCGGTTTTCTCCTTTCACCCTTATTCGGCTAGCTGCTGCATATAAGAGGGCCTCTTTGTTGACTCCTGCTCAAATACTTGTATAACTCTACACTCTTCAATCCAAACGTTTGTTCACCATTACGCTAATAAACACAACCTTTGCCCAGTCGCAATTTCTAGTCCCTCATATTTCTTGAACTCCCCCTAAACGTCAAGACGCCAGAATGGCTGCACCTCTCACCTACGCGAACCTGGATCATAACGACCGTCATTTCTTCGATCATGATCTAGCCGACGATTTTGAGCGATTCGCATTCATTCGCTTCTTCGAACACGTCGAGCAGAAAGACTCCAACAATAGACGCCCTCGAACTGGTAGAGGTAGAGTCAAATTATGGAGCCGAAGCTCACGTGCAGATTGGGTACGTCGCGCACGAGCCTTTAAGCCTTTACCTGAGACCATGTGTCCTACTTGGATACAGAGTACTGCTGGTGCTTCTCCAGCTGTATCTCCGCCGTCTTTTGGACCTATCGTACGCCCGCAGCAGGCCTTGACTCTTGTGGCACCAGTAACTTCTGGCATTGTGTCGATTGCACCGGTCGTCATTCCACCACCGCACCCTCTTGTCCTCAGCGTACCAGCTCCTGGTAGTACTGTAGAAACTGTACCTGCACATCCGGTTTCGCCCCATGAAAAGAACAAGAAACGAGACATCGATTCTACCGATCTCCTGGAAGGTGATGGGCAACCCATCCCTGACAAAAGGGCAAAACCAAACGTTGAATCTACCGATATCGAGCATTCAGCTATCAGCCACTTAACGGATATTGGCGGGGAGAAATGCCCACAGTTTGTTTTATACAACGAGGTTGAGGACAGAAACAACTTCGATGCCTACAAGGCACTGCCTCCGTCTAAAGAGCAGCGCCAATTCGTCCAGGAAGCTCTGGGTGGTAGGTGGCGCTTCGCCAAGGCACTCCATCAGCACTCTACTCGGGCGCCGAAACAAGGATCAAGAGCCGGTATCCCCGATGTATCAACGTTCCTATTTGCAAAGGTCAATAACGCTGGACTTATCGAAGAGCGCGCTGTGATCAAATGTAGGGATGTTTCAATCAAGAACGACGCCAGTCACGGTCAAGTAGAGCGGGAAGCTACAGCGACCAATGCCCTTCGGGCTACTAACTGTCGACACTTCCCACAGTCTACCAAGATGCCGGAAGGACTGGATACACAATCGTTGCACTTCAGCCTCGAAGGTTTAAACGATCAGAGTTCTTGGAAGCTAGACTACCAAGCTTCGGAATACGCCTCTCATGGCACTCTCCGCGCGCTCATCAAGAACCACGAGAGCGCCAAGCAGCCTATCCCAGAGCACTTCTGCTGGTTCGTCTTTGGATCAATAGTGGAAGCTCTTATCACCTGTCAGACTGGATATTGCAGCGACGTTCACACGACCCCAATAAGCGGTGGGTCCCTACGACCTGAATGGTGTAGGATGCTCCATTTAGATATCAATCCTAGAACTGTATTCCTTTCGGGGCCCGACTCCAAGTACAACTTCTATCAACAGCCCATACTCGGCAGTTTTGACACGGCTTTATGTCTTGATTTGAATCCGGCCAAGCACGAGGCACAGTTCGGCAGTGTTCGGTTTAAGGGCACAAAGTACTGGCAGGCTCCGGAACAATGTATGCAATATGCAAAGTCCAAGCAGTATCCCCCATCTAAGTGGGAACTCGACCATGCCACAGATGTATATTCTCTTGGCCTGTTGATTCGCTACATGATGATGTGTACACAATCCACGCCCGAAGAGCTCGATAAGATCATGAAATGGGAAGCTGATAACTTCGAAAACGAAGCCAAGGATCTACCAAATACCAAGGAGTATGAGTTTGATCGTTCTAGATACCCCTCGGGTTATTATAGCTCGGCTCTCAAGGATACGGTCCAGTGCTGCTTGGCTTTCCGATCGAAGTTCGACCCTGAGAAGCCGAACAAAAAGTACCGCCCTACGCTGTTCAAACTTCGGGATATCATCAATGAACAGCTGGCCCAAAAAGATGAAAAGTGGCTTTCCAAGATCGAGCAGGTACAGGCTAACACCGAGCACAAGATGCGTGTCATCTTCTCTGATGAAGACTCTCGATTTGCCATTGGTACCGAGATGCCG
>Ga0265797_10005623_pt1 | contig 18193 bp, 15 predicted proteins | sample P2T30metagenome_FD_192433 | JGI IMG/M metagenome (GOLD analysis project Ga0265797, IMG submission 192433) | Plant litter microbial communities from East Loma Ridge, Irvine, California - P2 T30 | ecosystem: Environmental > Terrestrial > Plant litter > Unclassified | place: USA: California... | reverse complement strand
TGTAGGTCGGAGGATGTTGGGCGGGATGGAGCGCTCGTGGGTCGGACGCCTGGGGATGGCTCGGGAAGGTCGAGAGATATTGTTCGGACGGGTATTTGGGTCTCGGCTGGAATTGTGGTGGTTTGGGGTGCTGATGGTTGTTCTTGTTCCACTGGCTTTTGCTGGGGCTCAACAGCGGTAACAGCAGCAGCAGGCTCGTAACTGAATGGTCTCCTCTCACTTGGAGGTGGTAATGGTGAGACCGGAGAGATCTCACCATCCTTCTTGGCTAAGACTGGCTTCAGCGTCGGAGAAGGTGTCATCTCGGGCGTAATCGTATGTACATCTTTCGTGGGAATTGGAGGAGCCGGCCTCATTGCCTACACAGTCTCGGTCAGCGATCAACGTGCTATGATTGGAAATGGATCCAAGTACCCTTGATTTTGCGACATTGTCACACAGTACGACTATCGTACAAGTACTGGAGAAGGAAAAGGGAGGCGAATATATACCTTCAAAACGTTGAAACCTGTGCTGCTTTTACCGCGGGCGTGGAGAGGCGAGGCCGGGGCTTTGACACGAGGGTTCGACGGGAGGCCTGTGAAAACTTTCTTGGGAGGCGCGGGGACTTTGGCATCTTCTTGTTCCTCATCTGGCGTTGGCGGAAGTTGCGCTTCCATGTTACGCGGCTGCTCCTCTGCCATGCTTGCTTGACTATCGACACTGGCCTTTCGGGGCATAGCATCTGATCGTTGACTGTCTACGCTAAGGTCCCTGGGTGCAGATGTAGGAGGCATCGGAGCGCCCTTCCTTCCTCGTGGTCCGTTGGTCAATTCCGCCAAGCTCTTGAACTTCTTGAGTCCTTGGTCTGGAACTGCTTTGCGCTTGACGATCGGGGAGATAGTTTCGTTAGAAACTTCTGTCGGGTCTCTGTTTCCGTCTTGGGAAAGAAGTGAGTCGTTCCTCGAAAGATCTGTTGCTGGCAGTGAAGAGCCGTTTCTTGTATCAAACTGCTTGATTGACTTCCGCCTTTCCGACTTGGCCGGTGGTGGAGGTGGAAGATCCTTCTCCTCTGCCCCTGAGGAAGGGAGAGACTCAGATCGTGCCGGGAATACTGGGGTAGGGGGGACTGTTGCTGTTGATCCGTTGCTGATGGTGAGCTTCAGAGATGCTGGTTTAGATTCACGAGACAGGCTACGTGATTGAATTCTTCTTCTTGGTGGAGATCCTGGAACTGGACTTGCTGGAAAGACAGGTGCGTCTTGATCATCTGTGGTCTGTTAGCAAATTTCGCTCAAAAACCGATGAAATCAAGTCAAGTCGTGGTAAGTGACACGCCGGATACTCGCAACCACTCATTCAATGTACACAAACAATGGCCATCTTTTACATTCAAATCCAAGAAGTTCTTGCTTACCTCTCAGTTGAAATTTTGCTTGCATCCTCAGCGCAGCTGGTAGCGGTTTGCGCGCAATGCTATCTGATCGCGGCGGGGGTGGAGGAAGTTCCTTATCCGCAGGCACAGGTGAATACGCTGAGGGAGATGCGTCGCCTCGGCCAAAGGAGTTGCCATAATCGTTGAGCAGCGCGCTGACAATGTCTTGTCTGGAGGCAGGAGCAGATAATAGGCCCCGTTGAGCCATGACGTCGGTCATCGTGAGTTTCAAATATGAAATGTCGTTTATCAATGTGAGCGTGGATTGCGATCAAAGGATAGCACCAAAGGAGTGGATAGTGCTCGAAAAGTTGCTTTGGTAGTGAGTGTGTGTAAAAAGAGCGTGGTGGCAATGAAGAGAGTGACTATGCCGTGAAGCAAGACGAAAAGACAGGTCCCAGCCCGATTATAGACTCTCTTAACGAGCACAAGTCATGAAGGAATGAGAGGAGTGGAAGGGACGCGCATAGCAAACCCTCGCGGCGAAGCTGGACGTCTCAGGTACAAGAATGAGCATGGGACACGGCTGACAGAAGAGTGGTCGGGCCTTTCAAACGCATGAAGTGTTTGACATATGGGCCAGGAAGAGGCTGGCCTGTCACAGCTGACGACCAACGACTGCGCGGATTATCCATGCAAGGGTTAAGGCGTTGGAGATGACAGGATGGTCCCGAGCTCCACCGGGGAGCGGGATTCTTTCGATTGTTCTGCGGAATTGGTCCACGGCCATATTGAACGACCCGGCAATTTCTCCATCAGCCGGTCTTGAGACGATCACGATAAAGTTCAGAATACAAAGCGAGCCCACGTTCTTGACGTCGCACAAACGGCCCGACCACGGGAAGCTGAAGCACAACGTTGATGCGTGACGTGCCAGGCGACCGCTTTCTGCCAAATCACGGCACCCCACAAGTGTGACCCGCACGTGATCAGCTTCCGCGTTTCAGGCTACCGGAATAGCTCTTTCGGAGGAGATCGAGAAGATATGCCGAGGAGCTGGTCAGACCCACAGTTGCACATGCGCTGACGTGTGACGTTCGCAGATCCACATATCATCGTCGTCCGCCTTTACATGGAGCTTCCATGTGCATCGCACACCTAGGTACTGTGGTGCAATCTCGTCTTCGGAAACAAATGCTTCGGTCAGAAACGAAATGACGATGATGTAGACAGGGTGTCTGCACATCATTGGCGGGAGCGGACCTAAGTGCGCGATCGTGACGGATAGATTGTGTAGCATTGGCGTCGAAGTTTCCCGGATCCGTGGGCTGTGCCATGACCCTTCATATTGTACAAACGGACGGATGGCCAATCACTAAGCAAGCCCTGAATACTGGTGTTCGTGAAACAATTTTCAAGATTGCTTTTCGTGTAGCTGACTTTTGATCTTTCGATCATAGCCTGTTATTGATCTAAATAAGACGCCTCACTAGAGACAAACTTTGTACATCTACACATCGCCTTGTATTTCGACAAAGGCCTATCGCGATGACGGCCAATTCTGTGGGTCAGAAGATCCATGGGTATCCCCTCCAGCTCTGCAACAGTCAATCATGACAAAAAGTGAATCCTCCCATGCGCCGTCGCTAATGAACAGTCGATCCTAAGCATCGACAGGGACTAAGGTAAAGTATTTACAAGAATAGTAGGTATAGGGTATCGCTCCATCACTGGAAGAAATAAAGTACAAACATTAGGATCAAGGTTATCGTAGGTGTAATTGTGACGCTCGTAGTCGGTGCAGCAGCTTTGAGAGGGGCGGCTGTGACATTAACGAAGGTCGAGCCGCATGCTATTGAGATCTGCTGAGCGGCTGAGGTGTAGGTTTTCGAAAGAGGTTGCGTAGCGTTGTTGCCGTAATAAGAAAAGACGCTCATTGCTTGTTGTAGGCACGAGTTGCAAGTTGGCCGTGATCCACCGGGAAGTTCTTGTCCAATGGGTAGGTAATATGGGTATGAGTCTCCTGGTGACGACGTGTTGCTGACGGCATTTGCGAAACAATAGTTTCCTTGGTCATCGTGCAAACAACTTGCCTGATACGATGGCTGGTATGCGACGAGGCCGTTGTAAGCCTGTAGTACCAAGGGATTGTCGCTTTCATAGTCAGATTTGCATGCCGTCTCTGACAGTAGTTCTATCGCAAAATTGTCCAGGATTGGTTTGCATTGCGCTGCGTCTACTTCGCAGGTCGCATCGAGGGTTTGTGTAATACGGAGCGTAGATTTTGAGGCATCGAAAAAGCCACTTGATGTCTGCAGCCTGTTAGTCGAGACTTTCTTTGAGTCTCTCGTTGAACATACCTGTATCAGTAAGGAAAATGGGTGGCAGTTGTTGAATTCCGTACTTGAACGCAGGCGATTGAGGAAGTTTGCGCATGAGTTGGTAAAATTATTTGAGAATCCTGTATCGAATGCCTTGGGAACTTCGAATTTGGAGCTATCGGCGGTATTAGAGTCGGTATTGATGGCTCGTTCCGACAGTGGAGCAGAGGGTGTTTGCGTGACATCGTCGTCGCGTTTTAGAGGAGGCATCAACAGCGAGGCGGATGGCGGCGGGCTGAGGTCCAGGTACAATGCCGATCCTGTCCAAGCAAGGTCGTCTTCCACGAGCAGGGCCGGTCGATCACCATGTGTTTCCGTTGCGGATACGGGGGCAGCCTGGGAACTGCAGGATAGAAATACGACGAGCAGCAGAAGCAACGCGCGAAATTGGAAGCCGATGCGTGGTGACACTCGCAGATATAAGGGGACTCCGCAGCAGCCGTTTTCGTGTTGCCTCTTCCGCGTTGGCAGGGGATTATGGTGCGACAGGATCGCTACCGACTCGCGTACGAAACATTGTGAACCCATATCCAATAAAGGATGCTATAGCCGTTGATGATGCTATTATTAAACGCAGAATCTCCTCAGAATCCTGAGGCCCATGACCGAACTTTGGTGATGGCCAGGTGGTTTACGGTCGTTGTCGATGACCACTTTGTCCAACTCTCAGGTACTGATGGTACCTTGCAGCGGTTCAGCAAGTGTCCGAGGGCTTTTTGCGGGCCGCCAGGGGTAGGGGAACGGTCGTAACTGTGAAAAGGCAAAGAGTGACAACCAGTTGGAGGGACCTGCTTATCAATGTCGATCGCAACCCGAAAGATGGTTTGAACAGCCTTTCGTCGATTTATTTAGCAGCCTCCAGAACATGTCAATGCATGGGAACGGCCGGCCCTTATGATGATTGCCATGGAAGCTGCGAATCCTTCAAGCCACCAGCTCATTCCTGGCCTGCTAATAAAGCCACGACGGGCCCCCCGTGCAAGCAAGACTCGTTTCTTCGGCTGACGACTTACAAGCGATTCGGGTAATAGAAGCTTTCGACCAAATCACGGTCTGTAAGTCTAACGGTTCTGATAGGTCGGTTATGCGTTGGTCTGTTCAATGCAATAAAAGTTAACCAGATCGAGCGACGTTCTGGCCAGAAAAGCGGGGCACCATTCTCTCTAGGCGGCGCGGTCCCTGACGCCTTCGCCAAAGATTGCCCCTTGCGCGGCAATAAGGCTCGTTCTGTGCAGCTGCTGTGCCGGCAGGTAGCCGCTACAAGGCGTTGCGAGGGGCAGCGCTACAATGGTAACTTTGCAACGATCACTAGAAGTTGCGCTGCTTCCCAAACGCCTGGGAGATGATGTAGATATCGCTTTTGTCTCGCTGAACATCGACGTTGGATGAAAGACGTGTTGTGGTGTTGGGGATGTAGCCCCCAAGCCCCGGGAACAATCCCGCCATCGCGGCGGTCACCCAACACTCTACACAGTATCGCCAAGCCAATAAGCCACTGCGAGCCACGCCCCTATCGGCTCCGTTCTTCTAGGTCTCTCGTGTCCTTGTCAGCTATAGAGCGTGAATCGACGCTCACATTGGATTACACACCTCTTCGACGGTCTCATCGCGAAAGTTGGCGCGCGCGTGACTTATATTCTGCTCGACCAACTCAGCTCCAGCCAACACGTCAAGCCAGACATACTTCCTGTTCTGCGACTTGAAAGGCAGCTGTGGATATCAAGAAAAGGACGTGCGCCGTCTTCTCTCTCAACATCTTCCCGCTGTCGCGTCTTGTGGTGTTGCCAAAATTGCTCAATACCATCTTGTCAGCATACCAACACTAATGGCGATGTTGGCCATCCACGGCGCGCGTATATGCTATCGAAAACAATCTGTATGCGCCCCTTTCTACCTACCTGATGCGGAGATTCTCTCCGCATGAAGCTACTTTGGAAGCTCCATCTTCCACAAAGGTCAACGGTGACTGCCCAACTGCAGCATTAGTGCTCACGTTCCGGCTCTCCACACCATCAAGGCGTGTGCATCCATCAACGCGCCGTTCATCAACACGAAGACATCTCGGCCAATGCGCATCTAGACTTGACTTTCCGGTCTACTAGATGCGTGGCCATCGCAGTCGTTATTAGAGATCTTGCCAAAATCCTGGAATTCACATCGACAGGCTGCACTCTCAGATGACCCCATGTTCATGCCATTGAGCCTAAATTACCTCGTTCATAACAAGCCTGGCATATACTGATCTCCCGGCATCCACAGGCTATGGGCGGGATAGAGGATTGTAAGGGCAGGGTCTGGGCTTATAGAGATGAGAATGATGCTTCAACTTGGAAGAGCCTCCAAGAATTGCTAGTATTACTACGTGGAATTGTCAGCAGGGAGGCTCTACTAAGCTAAACTGGGGTACAGTACCGCCAGCAAAGCGTTTTGTATATAGGAAGCTACCCTTGGGTACACTTTTCGCTCGGACCGAAACTTGTAGCGATCTCTAAATTTTTTGACAGGAGTGATGTGTTAGCGTGATATTTGGGCTTTACGATAAGCACATATCTCGAGAGGTAGACTCTAGGCAATCACTGCTCTCTCAGACGCTTGGCACCTGTATAACTTGGCGGTTCAAAAAAGAAGTTATCTGTCAGATGTGTACTTCAGAACTCCATCATACAGTGACGTAATTTGGGAACGTTTTACATCTCGGCCACGGCTATCCCCACATGGTTTAAAGTGTGGCACGTCAGACACCGGTATGTGACTCTGACAAGTTTGTTTGTATATGCGAACCTTGATAGCACACAGTATAAGATAGACAGATCAGAAAATGTATCATGAGAAGCGATGTAGATGTGTTCTCGATCGGGACCAAAGGAGGTTCGGGCGCCATGGAGCAGATATCTTACGTAGCAAATAGAAAAATCTGTTTGCACCAAAGAACTCAATATGCTAATATCGATGCCTGTAAAGGTGGAGAAGTACCATCTTCGCGACTACCACACTGACCACATTGAGTATCCAGTTTCACGAGAGCATAAATATTAGCTGGAAAATTCCAGACTTTGGCTCCGATAGATAACGGTTTGACTATTAAGGAGATGCACCCCGAGTTCGATTCTACACTCCGTACCCGGGGTCTGCGTAGGTTTCAGATCTATTCATCCGAGTTCGTGCGCCACCTTAACACCGGACACTTTACAAGATTGGAAGTCTCGAATTTGATGGCATTTGACTTACAAGAGCTGGAAATGAGTCTGCAAGTATGGTGGAGACACGAGAAGGGAAAGCGGGATCAGCATCTTGTCTAGGGTAAAAGTTGACGGCGCTGGACTTGGAAAAACAAAGACTGGGAAAGATTTGGCATTGTACCTCAATACCTGTCATGAATAAAAGCCTAGTTCTGGTTGATGGTTGTCCGTATAGGTCTCAAATCAATGCAATAGGATTAGTTCGTACATCAAATATACGGGCTGTAGTTGCAGCTGAGACCGTTGCCCTACGACATCAGTAGGAACACTACTCAGACGGTCAGACTGAAGACGCCCAGTGTACACCCGGACTGAAGTCTTTGAAACCCGAGAATTACTCGCCATTATTTACGTGAGGCATTGCAGTGAAGAACATTATCAGCTGCCATAGGTTGTCCGAGATGATCGCGAGGAATAGCGATGAACCGAGGTACTGAGACGAAGGCGCGCCACTTGGCCTGACGAGCACGTACCGCAAGATAACCATCTTCGAGCGGTGGAAATCGTCGTCTTTGGATATTTTAGCGCGGCGTACGGATGTGATCTGTTGGGTGTGTTGAAGATGGACAAACTGGGGTGGTTCATGTAGATGGTAGGTACTGCGACAGGAAAGGACTTTCGCTGGCACGGACACCACTCTCGCTCCGCATCCGCATCCTTGTGGTCGCGACGTCGAACAACCAGCACCCATGTTGCCAGCGGCCCGATAAACCAACAGGAAGCACCGATTCGCTTGCTGCTAAGGCCGTAGGTAGAGACACGCTGACGACTCCCATGCAATGATGATGATTGTCCCCTCTTTTGGTGGGGTTTAGGCGGTCCGTCAGCACAGTGAACTTCATCTTCGACCGTGCCACTACTTGTGATACATCGTTCATATTCTCTCTGCTAACACACGCTACCACGAACATGGCGAGTCGATCGATCGTATGTGAATATTCGAACTCAGACCTACGTAGCCCTGGGGCAGTCGACAGCTGATGACTGACGCGTAACACAGTTGCTTATAGCGCTTGCCATTCTCGCGCCATACGTATACGACCGCTACCTTGCGTTGTCAACGATATTTGGAAACAGACCTGGGAAATTCGAGGACGTCAACAACTTCAAGAGCCATGAGGTCAAGTTTCGCGATCAGCTCCGCAACTGTGAGGATGTGCTCTTCGAGGAGGGCATGGGCATTGCGTTCCTGAGTTGCAACCCTGGAAGAGATCAGTGGAATACTGTGATGGTGCGAAGCTTCCAATGAAATTTGCTCACAGAAGCGAAATTAAGTATGTATTTCACAACCTAACATCTACAGGGCACATTCGCTCCAGCTCTAAGCAAACGAGGCGATGAAGACAACCCACATATCTGGATCTACGATTATTCAACGCCAAACACTCCTGAATCTGAAGTTCTCAAGCCGCTGGTCCTGACTGATTACAATAATGCAGCAGACTTCCAACCCCTGGGCATCGAGTTCGACGCCGCGACATCAACACTTTACGTCATTAACCATTCCCGGAATTCCGGAAACATCATCGAAGTATTTCAGGTCTCTGTCCAAGACGCAGTAGCGAAATATGTACAAACATTGAAGCATCCGCTGATTTATACACCCAACTCCATTCATTCTTTGGGAGACGGAAAACTACTAGTAACCAACGACCACTACATTGGATCCCTCATCTCTCCGCTCATTTCGCAGGTCGAGACGTTTGCTGGAATTCCTGGGGGTAGTGTCGTATATACCGACATCCATAACCCCTCGCACACAAAGACGTTGGTCCGTGTACCTTTCGCCAACGGTATTGCTATGCTCAACTCGACGACCGTAGCTGTTGCCTCATCAGCGAAGATGGGAGTGAACTTCTACACTTTCAGTCCCGACACGATCAAGTTACATTTCCGAAAGTTCATTCGTGCTCCATCGAGCGTCGACAACCTTTCTGTCGACGCTTCTGGCAAGCTTCTTATGGCCGGCCATCCCTTTGCGCCAGGACTTATGAAAGTAAGCAAAGCTAGGGCGAAGTGCAATATGCAGGGATCAGAAGATGAGAAGCAGGCTTGCGAATGTACGGCGGCTAGCTTTGTGGCTGAGTGGAGCGAAGTTGGAGGACTGAAAACGTTGTATAAGAACAACGGACAGGAGTTCTGCAGCAGTAGTACTTTTGCTCGGGACGTGGGAAGAGGCGTGGGTATCATCACAGGGTTGTACGATAGAGGCATCTTGGTGTCAAAGGACGATCCAATCACTGTGCAGTGAGGCTCAGAGATGGCTACAGGTAGTAGATCTGTTGACGCGACGCCAAAATCTATCTAAGAAGTTACTGTATAGGCAACGAATAAACAAACCGACGTTAAAAGCTCTGATATAATGCTCATCCAACCCTGTGTGCTTTGTCGCTCACTGCAGCTCCCTGAGCATTCTGTTCACATTGTTCTTCTTGTTTGGCTTCTTGTCCCCTGTCTTGTGCGCTATCCCAGTAGTTTCATCCTCTCTAGTAGTCTCATATTTCCTCTTGTGGTTGACTTTCAGCTTTACCACCAAACTCAGCCGCTTGCAGCTCTCGTCTTGCTCGCTAGTCCATGGAACATACGTCCATCGCCTCGCCGGACCCTGCTGCTTTAGGGAATCACTGACAACGTCATATCCCGAATCATCCCCATTCTCCGTCTTGCCGTCGGAAAGCGTCCATTTGATATGATGCTTGTGCATCTCATCTTTGCGCTCTACTATTAGCGCACCATCAGAATGCACAACGACAACTTGGACATCCTCTGGAAATTCCGCGTCATGATTGATAGAACGGAACTTGGACGGTAGATGGGTTGTGTATGTTGAAGGGTCAAGGATGTAGTGCCCACAACCTCTAGGTTGTGGTTCCGGATAGAGTGGATACGACGGTGGAGCTACGCTTTGTTAGTTGTGCTTTCGTACCGCCTGATCGCGATCATCCTACCACAAAGCGCTCCCTTTTCAGTACGCGGTAGTCCCAGGCGCATGAGGCCAACCTGATGTTCTGACAAGAAGTCTGGTGGCACTCCATACAACTCGCAATATCGATCCCAATGGTCCCAGGTTTTGATGTAGATTGGTGGTCGATCACCTTGTTGCCTCATGCGTCGAGTGTAGTAGTCTTTGCTTTGTGGTACACTATTCGGAAGCTTTTCGGTCACTACGTTTGGCGGAGTGTGAAGTGTCCAGAGTGAGTTGTTGAAGGGAGCTTGTTTGAACCACGAGGGGCGCCAATGCAGTGTCGAGTTGTCGTTCAAGCTTGTAAGGACCAGTAGATCTTGCTGATGACGTTTGAGTAACAAATCGGCCTCTACCTCGTCTTGCGTAGGATTCTTGGATGCCTGGCATCTCGATGTCTTAGGTGTTGGGGCTAGTGATACAGATGGTAAGCTAGTGGGAGTTGCGAGACCGTCTGTGGTAGTGGCAGGCGAGTATCTCAATACTTGTGTTTCCGGGGTGTTGGGACCCGAATGTGGTGGTGTGTCGCGATTCTGCATGTTCGCAAAATTCCTATCCAACATCGAGGTATGAGACTGTCGTGGCAAGACTATCGGTTTCTTGATACCAATTAATAGCTGGATTGTGAGCAGTGTCAGTGAGCGGTGAGTTCCTTAGTGCGCATCCGCCTCCATTGCTGTTTGTTTGGATCTAAGCGTCACAACCGCGGGCACTCGCATATTGTGATCACCCGACAAAGAGAGTCAAGCGCTAGTGTATCATATCTAGTGCCGAAGGGGCGCTCTTGCGGCTTCAAATAATCCATAGAGAAAGGAACTGTACAATCGACAAACATTCCTATACTGATTGGCTCTCATGCTACCTAGGTACCTAGGTATGGTCATGAGATCTTCAGCTTCAAAGCATCATCAGTGGTAACTCTCGCCTACTCAAACCCTGCACAGCCTTCCATTTTGGGTTTGAACACCCTGCTCTCCATCTTGAACTACCCATCGCTCACTTCCAACAGCAGTGGTCGCATAGAAAACATCAGTAGGGTCCCATTTCCTCTTTATCTGGCTCAGCTTCGGGTAGTAACCTCCATAGAACGACTCTTGCCAGTCGGGCTCTTCGACGCTGGCTTCGTTGAGATATGTGCCACCACCCTCGGACACAGGCGAAATATCGCGCCAGGGCTGGAGAATGTTTTCCTGTAGATCTTTATTCGCAAGTTTGAGTGCCTCAGGTGTGGAGTGATCCATCGACTTGTTCGACGAGGTTACCATGAACATGCCGCATTCGCGCCATGCTGGGCTAATGGCGTTGTTAGTATTTGCATACTTAACGGGAGTCTTGTGGTAGCCAAGTAGATGTTTACCAGCAGAAACATGTTCCTTGATCAGTGCATAAGTCTGATTGAACTTTTCCTGGAAGTTGCGTCGAGGGACGATGCGATTTGCGGGAAGCGAATTGTCCAGGCCAATAGGGAAGTTGTTGGAGCCCCAAGCTGCCTGGTAGGCTGAGTAGAAGTTGTTGTGTGCCACGCTTGTATGAGGTTTCGTAAGCGTGATGTTGTTCGTGTCCAGGTAGTCGAAGAATGGCTTTACGACCTTGTCATATGATTCCGCAGTATGGTTTGCTGCGAAAAGGTACGCCATGCTGAGGAATGGCTTAGGCTGGTTGCCCATAATGAAGAAGCTATATATGCCTGACTCTGCCCAGTCAAGGAAAACCTCATAGAACTTCTTAGTACCCTTCCAGAAGTCTTCAAGGCTATTGTTCGAAGCATCGAGGTACCAGCCTGCAGTAACGACGTTTAACTTAGGGTGCACGCGGACGATGACCGATACGATGACGGCGAAAGTACCGCCGCCGCCACCTCGAAGCGCCCAGAACAAGTCAGGATTCGAAGCTTCGGATACAGTGATGAAGCGACCATTAGCTGTTACAACTTGAAATGCGACAACGTGGTCGGCTGACATTCCGTAAACACCGGCAAGAGGGTTTTGCCCGCCACCAGTGATCATACCACCAGCCCACCCAACGCTCTGATTTATGTCAGTCATCTTAATTAACCATGATATCCTCAGCATTACTTACCCATGAAACGGCACCGAGAACAGTGACGTCGTATTTGTCCGCAGCTTCATAGATCTGCCTGACGGTAACTCCAGCAGCAACCTTGAAAGCCGGTCCTGAATAGCCTGGACCTTTGTAGTTGGGGAGATAGTCGATTTGGTCCATGTTGTGCATCCATAAACTCAATGCCCCGGCACCAGTGGACTTTCCCAGATAGCAATGACCAGTGTTCTTGATGACTAGACGAAGGTTGGTCGCTCTGGCGAAATTGATGGCAAGCTGAATCTGCGCCACGTTGGTGACTTTGACTGCGTACTCAGGATATCCGCCCAATGTGCACGATTTGCCGTCAGTGTCATTCTTAGGCATACATGTCCTACCCTGAAAGATGGGCCACATATCTGGACAAACAGTGTTACTAGACGGCTTGTGTGAGCTTTGTAGAAAGGAACCACCTACTTGATGTAGGATCTGCATGATGGAATAGCGGATCCGTGAATTTGTTGGCAACTTCCGTACACTTTGCACCGTCTTTCTTGCCCCATTTCGAATCATAGCATGAGGCAGCAATAGGCTTGGTTGGGATGAGTGCTCCCCCTAAAAGGACGTTGAAAATGTCCCAGACGATTTCCTTGGGCCACTCCGAGTCTCCAGGAAATGTCTTACAAGACGCTGAAGCTGTGCGTCGTACACGCGCATCACTAGCAGCGGTGCTATCGTCGAACGCGAAGTATTCCGCATACTCGGAAACACCCTGCTCGGTGACGAGCCGCTCAATGACGGCATCCGTCAACTGTAGAGTCTCTGCTTCTTGAAGACGTGCGCCTGCTACCGGAGTGGCTGGGACGAAAGTAGCTGCAGGTTCGACATCAGGAATTGAGGAGGATTGGCCAAGGACAGCCACCGGAGAAACAATCAACAAGAAGCACGTGGCTAGCCGCTGCATGGGTGCCATAGTGAGGCCAAGACGTGAAGAAGAAGGCGAGGCAGAGGAAAAGCATCAAGGGGAGCCTTATCGATTTATCTCGTTCCTTTAGCCGTTCGGTAAACACATTTTGAGGATCTCTCGTAAGCTTCATGTGCGTGATCCACGTACAAGCGCTCTAGATGTTGCCACGGACTGCGATTCGCCATTGGGTGTAGAGTGGGGATTGGTAGCGAAGGGATGTAGATGGACTTACGCAGGGACTACATACAGGAGCCGGGCCCAATAGATCCGTGGACAGATCGTCTCCTTACCTTCGAATCTATCATGGCTCGGTTTGTTCTGTCCTCGCCAAGAAATGCAAACACACTGCGGGCTCGCGGCAGTTGTAAGCCAATCGAAACTTTCAAACCCTGTAACAGCAGGAAGAAGCAGCTCAATCTCTGCATGTTCTTGTAGGATGCTAGTTATGCCAAATTTACGAGTCGGACATGCAGACCAAAGGGGCAAGTTCATCTGTTTAGAGGCGTTAGTAGCTTGGCGTTTGAACGATGGAAGAGTATCAGGCTTGTTCAGCTGTAGGATTGCGGCACAGTCCCCATTCACGGTTTTCTTCCCGCCGCCACTCAAGCCCAAAACTCTGATTTGCTAAGGCCTACCTGAGTACATGAGGAACACGTTTCTTAGTATTGTCATCTCAACCGCTGGCGATCCGCGTCGAACACATATAGAGCGAGAAAGATATTACATAGTCAGTCGTGGCTTGATGTTGGAAGGAGGCGACTAGAGACAGAGCCTAGCGTGCGGAACGGTTCAGGCTCGGCCCACAAGCCGCCCGCACTTTCAAGCTGCTAGCGCCAGAAGCTTGGCAATAAACCCTCTCTGCTCTATTGCACAAATCAACCAGCTCGAGTCTCGTCACATCCTACATGCAGACACATACGGCATTCCTATTGTAGGGCCGGTGCTGATGATGCAGACAGCGAGAAACGATGCATTAATGTTCAAGCAGGTAAAGACGAAAAGAAAATCAGGGCGACGACGGTCGTGGAATGGAGAAGCACGCCGCTGTGCCACAGTATATAGAGTCTGGTAGGTTTGGGAGCGAACTTACATCGCACTTCACATCCTCTTCGTCTGACCGAAGATTGCAGCCGAAGTCCCGTAATTGAAGTGGATGTGTAGATTCTAGTGGTGGAAGTGAAAGCGAAACTGGAGATGAGTGGTATTGACGCTGAACAATAGCGCCCAAACCTAAATATGCTACTGTGCAGAGCTGAACAACGGAGCAGCTATATCGAGACTAGAAGCAATGGATGGTAAACTCGGATTTGATGACGTGACAAACCGGGGGATAAACAGTACTGACAAGAATCACATCAGGTCGAATATGCCATGGCAGCCAGGCTGAACAAGCTTGCAGTTTCTGGTAGTATTCTCTCTACCTAACTGATGCTATGTATGTACATGGAAACTACTATCCTAGATTTGTGGGATGTATTTCCCTTCGTTTAGTACGTCATGCTCGCATATCTTCGTTATACGGGTCAGTCCAAACCCTCTACAACTCCTCCTTGTCGACACCCTCAATAGAGACCAGCTCAGACTCAAAGACTGCTTTGCGTTAGCCCATCTGTCCGTCGTGTGTCCCAGGATTCCGACTTACTCAAAACGCTGTTGGCGGGGATAGGGCCAGCACCTCGCGAGCCATATGCCCACTCGGGCTGGATTGTGAGCTTCCTCTTCTCGCCAGGGCACATGTCGAGCAGACCCTGGTCCCAGCCCTTGATGACCTGACCGGTACCGACAGCGAAGTTCAAGGGGGAACCGCGGTTGTATGAGGCGTCGAACTCGCTGCCGTCTAGGAGTGTGCCGCGGTAGTGGACGTTGACCTTGTCGCCGACCTTGGTCTTGCGCGTGCACTTGGCTTCGGTAAGGACCTCGGTCTTGAGGTGCTGTAGAACATGTCAGTACGTTGCGCATGCTGTACAGCTTCCTTGGGTTACTACTTGCCTCATTGTTGACAATGTCAGCGACGGCGGCCGTAGCCAGAGCAGCGAGGAGGACGGTAACCTTCATCTTGACTTGTGGGTAGGAGTATAGTTTGATTCTGAGTGTTTACAGGTGTCTACAGAGCAAGGCGACGTTGCAATGGCGGTAAGACGAAGCCGAGGGTCCTTGTGGGGATGAATGCCAAGCGGCGATGTGGCCCCAAGTTATGCAGGGACCTCGCGGACGTCATTGGACGCCGCGGAGGATAGTTTTCCAATCGCAGCTTTACCATGACCTACCAACCATTGTCATCTTCACCATGTCTATTTCACCTAGCTGGTTAGAGCCTTTCGTGTCCAACATGTTTCCATCTGTCATAACTTGCAAGTTAGCAGATCAGACGACGAGTTGCAGGCTATTACCACGACTCACGACGACACATTGGGAAGCGTGGTGAGTCTTCGAGGCAGTATTAGCGACATCTCGCAGTATCCAACGTACACAAAGCCAATTGTATCATTCATGTTGAGCTTCCAGTAATAAGAAAAAGATGTTGTGAGTACCTATACAACTGACTCGTCCTCCGTAGCTGCCTCATACAAGAGTAAGCCATGATGCCGGCAGCACTTCACTCACTTTACAACCAACTGCCAAAGCCACCGAAGAACCTTTTTCCTATTAAAGACAAATGGATATAAAGATAACCAACAAAGTTATCAGGAGTGGTCCCAGGGCAGTCTAACGCCGTCCCGTCTCCAAATGATACATGAATCGAAGAGTTTATAATCGTACACCCATCCCGTCGTATGTGGCCCCTCCTCTTTCGCCGTCTTGCTCCCATAAGCAAAAACCAATCAATAGTAAACGCCCTTCTTCAAACCGATCATGCCCTGCTCCCTCCCCTCCGTCTTCACCGTCTTTAACCCGAAGTCACCAATTTCTAAACCAGCAGCCTGGACGTCTGCATTTGTAAGCGTCCCAGCCTGACCTGCGGTCTTCCCACCCTTGCCATCATTACTCGTCTGCCTGGAGCACTGGAAGCTTCCAATTTCCGGCATATTAATGGCAATACCAGGAAAGGTTACCTGCTTGAGCGACTCTCCTGTGCACACAGCCGTCTTAAAGAGCGAGCATACAGTGCCTTGATCTGGACCGATTGATGCGATACCTCCGGGGCTACCTTGAATGTGGCATTCCGTATTGGGTTGCGTCCAGCTGCAGTCGCCAGCGAAATTGGGTTTTGTGCAAGTATAGTAGGCGCCAGGGAGACCACGACGGGAAAGGTGACGTGTTATGGGCGAGGCTGAGGTGGTGGTTGTGGTCGTGATGGTGAGCAAGAGGGCTATGAGTGCGATGGCTGTGTACATTGCTGGCTTTGTTTTTGGAATGTATGGGACGATGATTAAGAATTACTGGGTGGGTTTCTACGCCGTGCGTATAACGTAGTGTGCGTATGGGTATAGTTCGTTCTTTGAAAGATCACTGGGGTAGATGTTTCAGATGCCCTTATGACAGTCACTAGGTGTCTTTATGACGAGATCTTGGATTCTTGTGAGCCATCGGGTATGGTGAGGTCCTTGCGCATGTCGTACACAAAGGACTGGGTGGTTACGAGAGCTCGTACCTTGGAGTAAACTGGCAGGGCGACGGTGCATCAAGCACAAAGACTGGACTTAATCTCTTTGTCGCGAACGATAAACATCTACAAGGAGATGTGGAAACTGGTCGGCGTGGCTCCATGGCGAGTGACTACGCCACGAATACTCTTCAATGGGCCATGCGGAGACAAAGAACTCGTATCGGATATAAAAAAGTGAAAAAGTGCCAAAATATCCAGATACTAGGGATGTGAGAAGGTAATATGTGCCACGGTTGCTGCCGGGTGCAGCCCGCAACGATGGCGCGACATGGGCGGGCTGTTGCTGTGAAACGTCACTCCGGCGGGGCTAATGATGAGATGCGGCACTCTGGGACCAAAAGGGTCGCAGTCCTCGCAAGCCCATGTCCCAAATCATCTTACAGCCGTGAGCTTGCCGGGTCGGGGAACTGCGTTCGCCTGGTCAGTGTCATCAATGTGTTGCCGCCAAGCTGTCGCCGATGCCGCCATCACCCACTTGAGTTGACAGGTATGACCAGGGGCGGTCGATTATGATCGTCAGGTACAAAGCCGTGAGGCTGCTGCGGAATGCTACTATTGGTGAATAGCGAATTGATATATCGCCTGGTCGTATCTACTAAGATTGCTGCTCTTTGCTCTGGTTCTCAAAGTTGGTCGTCTAGAAGGCAAGGTTGAGCGTGTATGTTGGAAGCATGATGACGCGCCTGCACCTGCCATCCTCTACGCGTCGACGCGCCTACCAGACCCACATTCCTGGCTCCGAACACTAAAAGCAAAAAGTCTAATACGACTTCCATTCCTCGCGTTGCGAATGGCTTCATTAAAAGCGAATACACGTAGTCATCATGAATAGACTCGGTCGTAATTTGCTTGCTTGTTCTACAATCACTCTAGGCACGGCAGCGGAAGGTCATCCTCGTTTAGCTCTAACAAGCCATCACATCTCATTTCCTTTTATCAAACCCGACACGATCTCCAAATGCTAACACTTACTTGATAAGCATTTCGTTCGAGAACGCGGCACTTCTTATGCATAAAGATACGCGTTCCACGATGAGTTGCGTCTTCCGAAACCGCGAAACCCCATGCGTTTTGTAGCTAGGGTCTTATCTGTGGGGTTCACCCGCACGTCAAACGAGTTTCGTAGTTGGCTTGCGCGGAAGAGCAGGGCCCGGCTGTGGTTCTTCCTATTGCGCCTGTTGGACGTCAGGTGGATCCATGGTTCCGTGTGCGAGTGTGTACTGCAACCTAGAGGTATACAACCTCTTCTGCAGATGCCCGTGTTGAGGTAAAAAACTGGTGAGTGCCTCCCAGGTGTAAATCATAATTTATTGTAGGTGAGAAAGCTCTCTCTGTATGCTGCAGGAGCTTTCAATATTCTCACTGGTCGTGTTCATCTGTATTGGTACAGCATTTTCCCGGCTATCACGATACCCGCTTTTCGAACCCGCATGTAGGTCAGTATACGCGACGCGGCTGTTCATTGACGTCTAGCCCTCTTGCGCGACCAATTCTCACTACCTTCTTGAGATGACGGACCAGGGTCCGATTGAACAGACTCGGGGAATCCTCGACCACCGGCTGTGAACTGGAAAGCTGGTACTGGAGGTACACTCTGCCTCAACCTTGCGTTCTCGCCTGTGATGTCCTTGATTTGCTGAAGC
>Ga0265797_10005622_pt1 | contig 18193 bp, 23 predicted proteins | sample P2T30metagenome_FD_192433 | JGI IMG/M metagenome (GOLD analysis project Ga0265797, IMG submission 192433) | Plant litter microbial communities from East Loma Ridge, Irvine, California - P2 T30 | ecosystem: Environmental > Terrestrial > Plant litter > Unclassified | place: USA: California... | reverse complement strand
ATGGTGCAAGTTGAGAACGAGACTGGCTTATTGGGCGATTCTAGAGATCGCTCAAAGATTGCCGATAAGAAGTTCCAGGAGCCCGTACCGAAAAAGCTGCTTGAACACCTGCAGTCAAACAGTGCTCGGTTACACCCAGAGTTTCAGAGACGGTACAACGTCAGCGCAGCTAAAGCAGGCGAAACATCATGGACAGAGCTTTTTGGTGCTGACGACATCATCAACGCTAATGAGATGTTCATGGCAGATGCTTACTCAAAGTACATTCACCATGTCGCATCCGCTGGCAAAGCCGAATATCCGATACCTCTGTATGCCAACGTCTGGCTGAACTTCGACAACCCTACGGATCTCGATCTTACCGACATACCAGTTGTAGTGGGTGGCGGAGAAAAGGCCGGCATCTACCCATCCGGCGGCCCATGTCCGCATACAATGGACGTCTACACCTTCAATGCCCCCAGCCTAGACTTCATAGCACCGGACTTGTACTTTCACGACTACGAGATGACCTGCCAAAACTACAGACATGGCGGTCAACCACTGTTTATACCCGAACAGAGGCGTGATGAGAAAGGTGCGCGACGGATCTGGAGCGCTTATGCCAACTACCTCGCGCTGGGATGCTCTCCGTTCGGTATCGATTCTCTTGCAGCATCCGAAAGCGCTTTCACAAAGCACTACGGCTTGATCCATTCATTGCGAAAGCAGATTCTGGAAGCGCAGGCGAACCGGCCTGAAGATATGATGGGCTTTTTCTTCGACGACTTTGTCGATGGCCAAAAGATCAGCGAGAAACCTCGAACAAAGACTATGGGAGGCTTCCAGGTCATCATAGAACGTGCATTCGTTTTTGGTAAGCCGGGACCTGGAGCAGGTATGGTCATACACCAGGGGGACGGGAAATTCCTGTGCGCAGGCTGGGGCTTCAACCTCTCCTTCAAGAGCGCCAACCCCAAGTCAACTTTCACCGGCATATTACACGCAGAGGAGAAGGAAGTCAACCCTGAGACCTGCGAGCTGTCGACGCTGAAGATTCTAGGTGGTGACGAGACAAGAAGTGGCGAATTTTTAATCATGCCGAACGAAGACCCCGACTATGGAGGTTTTCCCATCGCAGTGACTATCCCAGCCAGAACATGCATTGCCGAGTGCTGGGCATATAGCCTCGAAGAAAGTGAGGAGGACTTTTGAACACCCTACATGATAAACAGCTAGCATCTTGCGACATAGATACTCTCAATGAAATTATATCGCAGGCCACTCACTCCTGTTACGCTACAGAGAGCATAAATTCAGACATATGGTGTTTGCACCGCAACTCGTTGATCTAGGCTCTCCAGCTTCGCTAAAAGCTTATCCAAATTTATGCTTGCTTGTAGAGTGGTGCCTTGCGATCCGGTTCGCAGCTCATCCAGAAGAGCGCCACCAATGTCTCTAATTTTCGGCACAATACTATATCCGTTAGCATCAAACACCTCTTCTGGCATGTTGTATAGGACATCGAGCAGCTCGTCCACCACGCGATGTCGCTCATCGATGATAGCGCCCGGGGTGACTCGCATATTTTGGTCCTTGGCCAAAGTGTTCATCTGTTCAAGCAGGTTGGATCGAATGTGCAGTTGCGTGACCTTGAGATTGACCTTTTGCACATTGAAGGCGAACTGTCCAACGGCATGAGGCGGTCGCCACGCGAGTTCTGGGGGCACGTCTTCAAGCAATTGCTGAGCGCGCATGATGTGCTCATGTAAATTACTCATAGTCTGAGTTGTGATCGCTTGGCTGGAATGCCATACCATGAAGAGCCTGGAAAGTACGTTGAGTCCCGGGACATACGAAAAGCACGGACCGGTGTCTTCAGTGGAGCTTGCGTCAGCACCATGTAGTAACTGTATGTCGCTAATCTCCAACGGAATTAGATGACCGAAAGCTTCATGCGCATGACGCAGCACCAGTAGCTGTCTGCCATGCATATCGCAGGTGCACTGGCCGGCATAAATCAGCCAGTAAAGGCGCTTGAGGGTTTGCTGATCCATGAATGACATTCGCTCGAAATTCTCATGGATGAGGTACTTGATGCCGACCGAACTCCCAGCAAAGAGGCGGTAGGTCAGTGGAGAACCAAGGCCGTGCTCATGGTTGACAGCGCTGGAAAAATTGTACAGCGCCAATGTTCTCTCTAGTGTGATCTCGCTGCTCACGTTCCACATTCTGAAGCGTTCAGCCAGATCCAGACACGTTTCTACCGATAATTCCCCGTAGAGGTGGCGCCGCCTACGAAGGCTAGCCACAGTGGCAGCGCAGACTGATACTACTAGCAGGAAGAACGCCCTCGAGCCGTCGTCCTCGGATATCCTTCGCATAAATAGAGTACGATGAAAGAGCGGAGCTACAGGATGAATCCAATCGAACCAGTCAGTCGTAATTTGGTGGATAATGGCAGGCGGTGCTATGAGCCCCAAACGCGGTTGCTGAGGTTCGCTTTCCGCTGCAAACGTGCCATTGCCGTCAAGGCGCGCCCGTAATGAGTGTACATATCGGTTCTTTGGTCCTCTCTTTTTCCGCGGTCTTATACTTGTACACTCGATATTGAGCTCAGTACAGACCGAGCATTTTGATTCACTGGTCGACGCGACACACTGGTGATGTCAGGCTGCGAATCTGCCCTGAACCAAGTAATCCTCACCTTGACTTTCCTCGTACGGCATGCATCGCAAGCTGCCGAAGTACGCTGCCGAACGCGCTCTTCCCGTTCCGATCGTTCTTCCATGTCGTGAGTGTTGGTTGAAGCGCAGAGAACCTGGACGCCGCAAAAACTGACGGAAAAATGATGCATTAGCGCCAGGCTAACCCTAGCCTCCTGGATCGATTCATCACCCATGTGTCTTCTCCGCACTATCGCTCCACTTCCCCATGGCACTGGATGCAGACATACCGGCGATTTGGTCGAGACCACGAGGTGCGTCAGGCCGCTTCGTTCAGGGTATATATATGCGTAGAGATATGCGCTATTGAAGCAGAAGCATCGAAGTTTCATCGACAAGAAGCCGCCTCTCACTTCGACCGCAATGGACAGCAAACAGGATATCGGAGTTGATCATCGAGAAGATGTTGATCACCACGGCCAACCAGAAGAAGACATGCGGCCGTGGTACCATCAGCCCGAACTGCGAAAGCTGTACTTGCTGATGCCATTCTTGTTCCTCGGTTCTACTACCCTAGGGTACGATGGCAGTCTCCTCAATGGTCTACAGACTATGCCAGCATGGAAAGAGTGTATGTTCCTGCTCTCCTACATCTCATACTAATTGCCGAGAACTGACATTACTGTCAACAGTCTTCCATCACCCCACAGGATCACGTCTCGGCCTCCTAGGTGCATTCCCGGGATTCGGCGGCTTCGCAGTTCTCCTATTTACACCCTACATCGCCGACATGATGGGACGCAGGCTGGGCACCGCGATTGGTTGCCTCCTAGTCATTATGGGCTCAATCATCCAAGCCTTTCCACGCAAGGATAACCCAGACGCCATGTTTCTGGCCGGCAGATTCATCATGGGGATGGGTAGCAACATCTCGAATGCGACGTGCCCACTTCTGATTACTGAGGTTGCGCATCCACGACATCGAGGTAGGGTAACGACCGTATACAATACCCTGTGGTATCTAGGTGCTATCATCGCGGCGTGGACGACGTACGGTACCTTGACTCACATCTCTTCCGATCTATCGTGGCGTCTTCCGGTCGGACTTCAGTGCGCCATGCCTGGAATTCAGCTGCTTGCCCTATATCTTCTTCCAGAAGTGAGTCAGGCTGCATACGCATGCAGAATATATGCTAACCTCGTGTCAGTCGCCGCGTTGGCTAGTCAGCAAGAACAAGCACTCTGCCGCTAAGAAGATACTCACCAAATATCACGGGAATGGAGCCGAGACCGACTTTGTAAATTGGGAATACAACGAGATAAGTCTAACTCTGGAGGCTGAGAAGGCCGCGAGTGCCTCCAGTGGGTGGTACGAATTAGTCCGGACCCCTGGCAATAGGAAGCGCTGCTTGCTGATCATCCTTACTGCCATCTTCTCGCAATGCTCGGGCAACGGGCTTGTGAGCTACTACCTCGCAGCGGTCCTTCAGACTATCGGCATAACCAACTCCTCCGATCAAGCGCTCATCAATGGTGGTCTAACAATCTGGTGTTGGCTCGTTTCTCTCGGATGCGCTTTCCTTGTTGATCGAGTGGGGCGACGAACACTTTTCTTGAGTGCCGGTATTGGTATGCTTATCGCCTTCACCATCTGGACCGCGTGCAGCGCGGTGTACGCCCAGACTGGAAACTCAAGTGCCGGTTCCGCAGTTCTCGCAATGATCTTCCTCTTCTATGGGGGTAAGTTGCCTTCTCTTCTCTCCTGTCGCATATTGTACCACCTAAATGAACCAACTAATGCAATCACAGCCGCCGGTATCGCTTGGCCTGGCCTAACAGTTTCCTACACCGTCGAAATCCTCCCTTTCAATATCCGCGCCAAAGGCCTCACACTTTGTTTCGTGTTCACGTCGCTAGCTGGTATTTTCAACCAGTACGTGAACCCAATTGGTATTGAAGCATTAGGCTGGAAGTTCTATATCGTATACGTTGTAGTGTTGGTATTGGAGTGCTTGGCCATTTACTTCCTGTACGTCGAGACGAAAGGTCCGGCTTTGGAAGAGATCGCGTTGCTATTCGATGGTGATAGTGCTAATGTCGCGGGGACGAACCTTGCATTAGACCAGAACGGAAGGTTGAAGGAGCTCAAGCGTGGGGAGGAGTAAGGGCATATCTCATCACCGCAAGTGTAGCACCCAGTCCAATTTAGAGCGATTACCAAGGCAATTCTGCGGTGAACAATCTTGAAAAGCACGTCCAGTCCTTGGGTGAGTTCGAACGACCGAGCGATGTTCTCGAAGCCTCACGAGATTCGTACAATTGGGAAAGTCAAGTGGTGATCAGGGTGTCGTCTTCTTCAAATACATTGCGTGGGCTTGCACACAGTAAAAGTACTACGTACAAACTTACGACAGAACAAAGTAGAAGTCATAGGCTTTCTACAGCCGAAAAGGCTGCGCGAGCGGTGTGACAACCTACTTCGGCTTCCTCGGTACCTTCGTAGCAGATTGAATCGATGATGAGGCTTTACAAAAGGTTCTCCACCAGCAGGTGCTTGTGTTCATAAGCGCTTTGTGTCTACCATCCTTGTGCTAGACAGCACCTGCGCGTCATGTTGTGTTCGGTATCATTTTTCCAAATCAGAGCGACTATTGTCTTGCTGTAACGTTGTTGTGACCATGATGTTCTTGTTGTCCGCCGCAAGCTCTTCTTGGCTGCTCCGCGTGTCGTCCCAGTATATGTCGCGCCTAGGAACCTTTTTTCTGCTACTGCTAACAGCGACGGCATTCATCTTGATTGCATCTGGATAGTTCGGGTCTGCTCCAGACCGACTCTGGTTGTGTCGAACGTACCCGCTTGTGTCGTAGGAGACGTGAGGCGTGTGGGTGTTTCGGTAGAAGACGGCGAAGGCAGGACAGCAGCCGATACAGATAGCTACAGCCGACTCAATAATCGTCCAGAAAGCGAGCCAGGTTGGACTGGGTGATGTGCTGTTTCCGGTCTTGATGCCGACCTGTACAACTCGTAGAGTAGCGAAAGTAACAACTACAAAGCCCGACGAGAAGAGTGCGACGACAGCTATCTTCTGCGCGCGTGCCATTTGAAGGTTCCAGACCAGCCGGATCGGGAGCAACATGACTGACATGATTAGTACCAACGTTGTAGAAGGACGGCTGATTACTTACTCATGAAGTCTGACAAAATATCGACAGCGTAAGACATGTACAGACTCGCAAGCTGACCACGGACGCTTCGGGGACCCTCAGTGCATTCTCCATCCATTATCAGAGCAGTGAAGTCTGGGCAAGAAGTAAAATAGGAGATGATACAGCCGATAAGAGCCTACGCCAGAATCTTTAGTTGGAAGTAAAAAGCATACAATGACATCAACTTACAACTGTGCAAAACCCAATCACTGCCCACCAAAGTTTTTTCCACACGGTCGGGAGGCCCTCTAGTAGTTTCTTGTAAAGTGCAAGTAAAGATAGCTTGACCGACCATAGCGCTAACCAGAACAGCGTTGTTGTAACGAAAATCGTCCGAACGTAGACAAGGATGTCATCCAGTATACTTGGCCAGGGCTGGAGTAGTCCAACTTGTACCTTTGCGATTGCGTAGATTTTAGGAATAACGATGAGGTAGCATATGGACATCGCAAGGAAGAAGATGAAAGCAGCATATAGGAAATAGTCTTGCGACTCCATAGCTCTTCGCATCCACACCTGTACGCTGACGCGCGCGAGAATGAAGGTTGAAGCAAGTGCCACCATGGCGTAGGAGGTCCGAAAGAACTCGGGTTCTGAGATGATTTCTTTGTACGTGGAAGGCATGACCGCGTCTATGGCATCAGGTTGGATAGAGAAGATAAATCGCTCGCAAGCTATGAAAGAGGAGGCAGTTCAAGCAGTTGAAGGACGATTTTGTGTTAAATTGCAATCCCCGGAGTGGATAGGTAGCGTCTTCTTTTCAATCACATCCTACATATCAGAGCACCAAGATATCGATATTCTTGTTTCTAAAGTGGTTTTCGACCCCTCCAGTATGGGCATGAAGGAGCAGGTTTCGCTAATATGTGGCACAGTGCATCCATGGTGAATTTGCCGTACCGGGAGGTTGGGCATGGCTCGGCGTGGGATGCGCATTGGGGAGATTCCTTAGGTCAAACTTCTCGAAGTCTAAGGTCGGTTAGCAAATGGCTCATCTGAATCCTTACTACGGTGGCGAGATCCGGACGTAAGCATCCTCTTGAAGTTCTAGTTGTTGTCTCCGCATGTAAAGACACGGTGACGCTCGTACGTGCAGTTCCGCTACGGCTACAAGGTAAATCGAGTGGTATGTTCAAATCGGAATTCAGTCGATGAGCCAGATAGGTGGAAGGTGACGCTGTAAAGCACTACGATCCGCGTCCCCTTCGCATCTATTAGAGCGGCATAGCAGGTTGAACGCCACCTCGGACTTTTTGATGTATGTGGGAGGCATCAGTGCTAGGGCCACCCGGCGGGTAAAATAAGGGGCTGTGCCTGGCGAAGCGGCCTTATCGGGGCGGCGGGCGGCATTGGCGGAAGTACCCTAGCCTCATGAACCCACTTTTGGGAACATTCACAACGCCAGGAAGTCTGCATCTCCCATCATCAACACACGTGGTATCAGAATACTTGCGACTTTGCGTATCATCGTTCACCGCTGAGGTTTTCTGCATTGGCCAGTCTGAATAGTACGAAGACTGTGCGAATGTGCCGTCTGTGCGAAGGATGCTGCCGTTCTGCGGCGCGGTCATGCGGCGTAATTGGATGAGGATTCCATCCATGTATACCTAGTATCTCGGCAATTCCGTCTTTTCCGTACCTCTGAGCACCAATAACCCTGGTTTGAGCAGAAATGAAGAGCACCACCGGCCTTTCGTACTTTGGGGCGTGTTGTTGCCAAGAACTGCAGTGAAAGCACTCATAATAATCCAGTTATGAACGCATAAACTAACGGTCTTCTAGATACTTCTCAAGAGTCATTGTTTACCCTTCCTTCTGAGAGCAACGCAGATGAGAACTAGACGTCCCCGTCAGTGTGAGAAGTATTGGCCGAATCCCCCTTGATTGACACTGCATGTCAGCTTAACCTTTCTAAGACTGGATGGATCATCTAGAATGTTAGGACCTCCAACACAACTGTAGCTTCTGGTCACAGCGTCCGCGGAGCCCCGGAATATTGGAACCGCCGATATTCCATACGTGAGATAACAGAAATAAAAGGATGTGATTCCCTAGTACTGGGTCGCATCCAACATCTTTGCAGACTCTTCCCTGTAATCCTACGGCATTCTCCGGGTCTTCCTGCACGCTGTACCTTCTCGTCGCATTTGAACGGTTCTTTTTGTCGATTTTTCCGGTCGCCTAGCCCTGTTCTTGCAGTCGAAACGATGAAGTACGCCATCTCATCTGCCGCCTTGGTGGCTGGCGCTGTTTCGCGAGCTACATTCGAACCCGCAGACTTCAACATCACTGAGGCATTGCTCGACAATGGTGTCAATGTCTCTGCTATACCTGAGCTTGCGCCTTTGGTAGAGAGATCATTGTTGAGTGGCTGCTCTATCGCCGTAAGTACTAATTCTAGACAATGCCAATCTCATTTCAGTACTGATGATTCGCCAGTGTAACTCCCTAAAATTGATCTTTGGTGATGACCAGATTGAAACACAATCCGAAGCCGCGTACAGCGCTTTTGTTGGTAGTTACTGGTCAGGTCAACAAAGACAAATCTCTCCCCAATGTGTCTTTAAGCCCGAGAAAGCGTTGGATGTATCAACTTCCATCCTTCTGTCCCGTCTTACGCAATGTCCCTTTGCAGTTAAGAGTGGAGGCCATTCGGCAGTACCCGGCGGCTCGAATATTGAGGGCGGCATCACCATCACTTTCGAGAAGATGAATAAAACGATAGCATCTTCTGACAAAAAAAGCGTTACATTTGAACCCGGTCAAACATGGTATGATGTATACACAACGCTGGAGAAGCAAAACCTTGCCATTATTGGTGGCCGAGTAAGTAGGACTATATCCAGATAGGTGGGCACATCACTAATTATAATTCAGGTCGCCAGTGTCGGTGTGGGAGGATTAACACTTGGAGGTGGTAAGTGCTGGGACGTCCTAAGACTAGCAGCCAACAGATGCTAACTTCTGACTTCAGGTATTTCGTACTTCTCAAGTATGTACGGTTTGGCATGCGACAATGTCATCTCGTATGAGGTAGTCACTGCGTCTGGACTCATCATCAATGTCAGCCAGAACTCGTTCCCAGATCTTTACTGGGCTCTCCGAGGTGGTGGTAACAACTTTGGTATTGTCACAAAGTTCAACGTCAACGCCATTCCCAGAGCGCCGACCATGTGGGGCGGTATGCGAACCTATATCTCTGAATTTCCCGCCCTGATCAAGGCATACTACAACCTCGGAATGAACGCAAACAAAGATGGAAAGGCCCACCAAATCTTGTCATTCGGCTGGAGTTCTGAAATCGGCCAGGTTGCTCAGGTTGAGCTAGAGTACTCAGACCCTGTTGTTGACGCACCAATACTCGCGGAGTACAACAACATTACAGGACAGATCGCAGATGGAACAGGCGTTAAGAGTCTCGCAGAACTTACCTCGATCCTAGAAGGCCCCGCTAGCGGTGCAGGTCTTCGACAGGCTTTCTGGACCTGGTCAACCAAGCTTGATGTGGAGATGGCCACTGTGACCAAGGATGTTTTCTTTGAGGAAATCACTGATGTTCTTGACGCGGCGGATCTTCTCCCAGCTGTTTCTCTTCAGGTGATCACCGAACCCATCATCGAGGCAGGTGCCAAGAAGGGAGGCAATGCGCTTGGTTTTGACCCGAAAGAAGGACCTCTCATGTTGGCTCTTGTTGCCATGAAGTGGTCTAACAGCGCAGATGATGAGAGACTGGACAAGTTTGCCGCACGTGTCAAGGACCGCTGCGTAGCCGCAGCCAAGGCCAAGGGTAAAGACACCGACTACCTGTACATGAACTACGCCAGTCCTTACCAAGACCCCATTGCTGGGTACGGTGCAGCGAACAAGGCTAAGTTGAAGGCGATCTCGAAGAAGTACGACCCCACTGGTGTGTTTGAGATTCTCCAACCCGGCTACTTCAAGCTTGATGGCGCACCATTGGGTCAATTGTAAGGAAGCCAAGTTGGCATGTTCCGGATATGGTAGTCAGATGTAGATTCTTAATATCACTATCCTGATGATCTCCGCCTTAACAACTCTCTTTCGCGTTCGTCTAATTGTTTCTTGTGTGTGGTACGAAGACGACTCATACACGGTACTGTTGGCACATGCTTTGCTTCAATACATATGCTTCGTTCCCATTCCATGATCACTTTCTTACACCTGGGAACATCATATCACTCCATCTATTCACCCAAGCATACTCCTCTTCCGTCCTCTAAGTCGTACCCCTTCCAGTCTCTTCAAGACCCCTCTCGCACCCTTCCCGCATTCTCCATATGCCTTCAGGACCTCCTGAAATAGCGGTTCTGCAGCTGGGTGCGTTGCTGAAAACGCTCTTTCGAGGACGTAGAGGTCAACGGCTTTATCTTCGTCTTGTATGCTGGCAGTTGTGAGGCCGAAGTCGATGAGGAATATGTCGCCGGACAGTGAAGTGGTAGGATCGGACTGTTGCGGAGGGTTGGCGGGCGGAAGGTCTGAAGGTTCTTCGCCGCGCATCGCTGCTTCGCGGAGACTACTTGTTGTTTGACGTCCCTGTGGTTTTTGCTGCTGCTCTTCTGTCTCCGTGTTTTGTGGTTTCGGTGTCCGTAGCATGATATTGCTGGTTGTGAGATCCCCGTGACATACCCCGAGTTCGTGCAGCTTTCCTACTTCCCGCCCTACTCTTCGCATTAGGTCGAGTATTTCAGCTTCTTCTTCTTTCGGCGCTTCGTTGGCCCCCTTGTCTACTCCTTCTGTGGCTTTTTCGTCCTTCTTGCGCTGTGTTACTTGATGCGCCCAGCCATCTAGTACTTTCCTCACAGTCCTACCATCTACATATTCCAGCACTAACCACCCCGCATCCCAATCCGCGCCAATCACACCTGGTACGTTGACGCCATCTCTCTTGACCCTGATCAGACTCCTAGCCTCGGCCAATAACCTCTGTTTTGTAAGACGCTTGTCTAGAGTAGGATGTCTGTACGGCTTTGGTGGTCGGTATTTGACTACGACGGGCGTACTCGGCGTGAGGAAGGTGGTTTTGTATACAAGGGCCTCGGCACCTTGTGTTATGGTCTCGAGAGCGTCGTGAGAGAAGGGTGGAGGGAGAGTATGGAGAGGACGCGACGTCTCTGGTGGTGGTGGGGGTTCGATTGGAGGAACGACCGGAGGTTCAGCCATTGCGGGTCGTGTTGTTATGTGTAGGCTGTCGCAACTCTGCAATCGTGCATGTACCCAGAGAGCGGTGCGACAGGTATATCAAAGGCGTGGGTGAGTTCGGAACGCGCAGTGTGTGTGGGGGGGAATTTTGGTATTGACAATTGAAGCTTCGCACTTGCCCCGCGATGCGACACCAACCATCAGCCTTACGACGCTTATCGATTCTTTAGCCTCAACACCACGCGAGCATCATGTCGATCACCGTTGAACGCCTTTGGAGGCACTAGAGTACCGAGATTAGCTATTACCCTGATAGAGTTCTCGCTGAGCACAGATGGAGATCAAATCTCCGGATTTACAAACTCGACTCATGATTTTGCTAGCTGATTCGCAGGCACACATGGTCTGTTGCGAAGCGTCATGTATCCGTTGCTGGCAAAAGCGACCCCAAACCGTATAATGATGGCCTCACTTCACAATCAGATTGAAGCATATTTCGAAAGCGAGTGTGATTGCATTTAGGTATCTCATCCTACATGATTCACTCTTCTCTTTGCATCGCCTTGCCACCCAGGCCGCAGCGGTAGCGAACGGATTGGTCAAAAGCACACAATCTCCAACAAACAATGGTAACACAAAACAGAAGCCCAAAGAAGGCAATGAGCTCTAGCCACAGGCAATCGAGCTCACGTCCATGAAGCATATCCCAACTCGCCCGTCCAAATCGCCGGGCCAAAAACCATAGAGCCTTCCCACCGTGCTCATTAAAAGCAGTTCGCATAAGAGTCTGGGAAACAAGAAGGGGTGGAAAAGAAGATCTTCCCAATGGGTAAGAGACGAAGGGTAATCGTGATATTCGAAAGATGGCAAAAGTGACCTTAGTCAAGTGCAAAAAACAAATGAACTAACAAGCAAGGAAAGGTTCGTAATGGGCCGTAACAGAAGGCGTCCGAAGAGCGCCACAGTAATATGCACAAGGGAATGAATTTCCCAGTTTTTCTTTCCAATCCATAGTTGAAAGCCTAGAACACAGTGCTCTTGCGCTTCTCAGCGCTGGTGAGAACAAGCTTGGGCATGCCTCGGCGTTGGCCGTTCTCCTCGGGACGGATGTCGACAAGACCGCCTCCGATGGAAGCACCGTCATCACTGCTAACGCTGTTGGCAGTGTAGGAGCGGTTGATGGAGTTGTCGCGGGATCGCTCCTTGGAAGCCTTGCGCTCCGATCCAATGGCGCCATTGGCAACAGCACGAAGGCTACCGATGCTCGGCCTTCCCGAAAGGCTACCGCTTCCACCGCTGCGAACGCTGTCCGAGTCATTGTCAGATGAAGGGAAGTGGTCGCTGTCAGGTGAGGCGCTTCCACTGCTAGTGCGGTGAGCACGACGGCCAATGCCAGCTCGCACAAGGTTGCCCACAGCCTGGCGACGTTGACGAGTAGCAAAGTTCTTGCTACCCTCATGCTTGGTAGTGGGGCGCTCCTTGAGTTCCTCGATGGAAGGAGGGTTGCGAGGCTGACGTACTGGGTGCTCTCCAGCACGTGCTTGACCAGGGCCGAATGTACCTGTCATCGGGGTAGCAGGGAAGCCAACAGGGCGAGCAAAGGCAGAACGAGGTCCCTCTTCAGCCTTGCCGTCAACAGCAAGAGAAGACAAGTTCTTCTTGTGTCCTCGACGGAAAGCGTTAGCAGATGGTGGGGGGAGCGGTACAACATCCTGAGGGGGAGTGTTGGACTTCTTTGGCGGAGACGTGCTGCGCGAACCCCACGGGCTGGGGTTGCTCTCGTTAGGAGGAGACACATGGAGTACCGGAGTGTCAACCTTGGGCGGCGATGGAGCGAAGCGAGGAGTTGGCGGAGGAGGCGAGTGCGACAAGCCCGGCATACCGTTCTGAGCCTGTATGTCGCCGTTGTCTTGCTGGTAGTTCGGGTCCACAACATACTGGTACTGGCCAGTCATCTGGTTGAAGACTAGGTAGACGCCGGGCTGGTTGGTCTCCTGGATGGCAGCAGTGTTTCCAAACTGCTGACCATATGCGTTCATCTGGGGGGTGTATGGCGTGTTGGGGTACTGCTGTCCACCGCTCATGTTCATGTTGCCGAACTGCTGGGTTGTCAGAGCAAGGAGTTGCTGCTGGAGCTGCTGCTGCCTCTGGGCAAGGTACAGCTCGGTAGCCAACAGCTGAGCCGCGACATTGGGATCCATCTCGCCGTCATCGAACTCGAATTGGGGAGGGGCGAGGACCTGGTTGTAGAAGTCGGGCTGCTGTTGCTGCTGCTGCTGTTGCTGCTGGTACTGGTTCACACCGCTGAATCCAGAGCCGATGGCAGTCTGGGGGCCCTGGTTTGCACCGTTGAACTGCCTCGAGGAGCGGTTGACATTGTTGTTGCCAACGTTGTGCTGGCGCTGCGAATAAGGAGCCGAGGCAGGGGGTTGGGCAGACGTGGGCGTCTTGGGGGCGGTGCGGAGGCCGGCCAGAAGATGGGAGCGGCTGGTGCGAGGAGTCGCAACCGAGTCCTCGGCGATGGAAGCAACCTTGGGCGGCGAAGCGACGCTGAGACGCTTAAGCTGAGCACCCTTGCCACGAGACGCAAAGCTCGAGGTGGGGCCGCCGAAGCCGCCCTGGGATTGGAAGTTGTTGTAGGTCATTTGAGCAAGACCGCCAGCGTCCATGCTCATTGTGGTGGTCTAAGAAGAGTTGCGAAGAAAGGGTAAGAGTGCAACAAGGAGTATGCTGAGCGCACACGGGAAAGATACAGAATCGAAGAAGGCCGGAAGAGGGAGTGCTGGCGCAGACAGAAAGCCGAAGACGTTTGCTGCAAGGCAGAAGTGCGGATTGGCTGGCGATTACGGGATTAAGGATCGTACAGATCGGGGTTGTAAGGTAGAGTTGTTATCGAAAACCGGCCGATGGGCAATGTAGTTGGAGCTATTAACAAGTTCTTGGGTCGCTAGGTCGTTGAGGGTTCTGCTATCGGAAGGATCGAGTGGTTGCAGCGGGAAGGCGCGGTCCAACAGACAGAGACGCGAAGCAGACGGGCGAAGATAATTTTATGATGTTGGATACACGAACAGGCAGTGACGAGATCAAGGGCAGACAAGCTGGTGGTTGATGCGTCGGCTGGCGAGCTCTTCTTCTCTCGGAGGAGCGACGGGACTGGCGCGCTCGCACAATCTCAGATTAGGCGGGGGATAAGCTGGTCCAACTGGGGGAGCAGGTAGAAGATGCAGAAGCGGCACTGTGTTGTCGAAGAGAGCGAAGGGAGAGAGGTAGAGAGGAAAGGGCGAGTTGGAGGGGCCAGGAGAGAAAAGTGACGAGCAGCGGAGGAGCAGAGAGCCATGGACGAATGCGAGCGCTATAAGTGACGGGGACCTGTGGCAGCGACCCTGCATCGAGCCTAGCCCAATGCAGCCCCCCTGGACACGCTGCAGACCTGGACGCACGCTTGAAACGCTGGGCCTGATGCGTAATAACTGAGCTTGGGCCGTTCCTGCGTGCGAATGCCCTTGTGTGAGAGGGCTCGCTTTGATGCGTAGACGATGCCATGCGTAGAGTTGAGTGCTGCCACTGTATACAAAGCGTTCGGTGTCCTCTTGGGTTTCAGGTGCTGAGGATGAACGGGATGGTCGCTCCTGCCGCACCTGGCGAGGGCCCTGGAGCGCTCCTGCCCGACGCCACGACCGTCCCCTTCCTCGCAGCTCACAGTGCCTTCCTTCGCAGCGGGCCCAGCATGGCAAGAGCGACTGGCAAACAGAACCACCGAAACAGCGTTAGACGTCTTCTCATTGCTCGGGCGCGCTGCCCACGAGCACACCGCAAGACGTGATCCACTGCATCGATAGCGTCTATCTACGCCATGTCGGCCAGTCGTTCGTAGCGTCTCAGTAGTCACCAACGGCGGCTACGCGCCTGCCCACTGCTACTGGCCAGCGCCATCGAGGCCACCGCAGCCCTTCAGCCACGCACACTGCGCCTAAATATACCCACCACCACCTGTTCATCCGCTCCATCTCTGTCTCTGCAAATGCATTGGTGTGCCGTCCTCCCTCGTGCTCAACCACGGCCAGCGCGGCGTGCGCATGAATGGCTTCGAAGCCCTGCACCACGCAGCGCAAATCACCTGTCAGCAGTCATCTTGCAAATGTCCGCATCTCCCTACGCGCAATCTGCAATGCATGTCGTGCGGGAGGAGCATGCTTGCTGGTGTGCCGACCCCGGACCTGGCTGTCAGGTCACGCTTTCCAGTGCAGATCCAGACAAATTCTCGGTGGGTTGCCGCTAGCCTCGCAATCCAGTCCCTTTTTTTCCACCTTTTTACACGCGTCGGCTTCCGCGGTCTTTCCATCGACTCGTGCAACTGCTCGTGCGACCCCGTCGTCGCTGTCGCCTGCCGTGTCGTCCCGGGTCTACCCTGCTGTCTCGGTCTGAAACTGTCGCTCCCTCATTTCGCTACACACTCCCTGCAGGAACGCCTGCCAAGCCATACTCGAAAGCGTGAAACATGCTCTCGTTATCGTCGACTAGCGTTTGGGCCGCCGACACTCTGGGATTCCGAAGTCCGCTGTCAGGGCCATGCTCGAACGCTGATCTTCATTCGCGTGCGGGGGGTTAACCGCGTCTTTGCATCGACACGCTCTTACCCAACACCTGGATGTCGTCCCAAGCATCTCACTTGCCAGCTACGCCTCTTCCGCCTCCTGTGCGACGTCAGATGCCGCTACCGTTTGGGTAATGCGACTATTGAATCTAGCATCAGAGCTATTCGGCACGATACCGGTGCTGTACTGGCAGCCGTTCGGGTCAGGGCCGCCATCTTTAGCGGGCAGTAACTTACTGCATACGACCGAACCAGCCGATTCTTTTCTTCGAAAAGAAGCACATCAGAACTGCGCATCCACTCTGGACCGGAACACAGCGGCAACAATTTTGTGGGGCGCATGGTTCCGTTCAGAAGCGCAGAACAAAGGCAAGAATGAGGCGCACAACCAACTACTATGGACATTGCGAAGCATGTTTGCGCAGTGTGTGTGAGGTATCGTATTTCCAGTGGTACAGTAATGCTTCAAACTTAATATCCTTACTCGAGTCGCGCAGACGAGCATCCTCACCAAACTGTCAGCTTACGCACCATCAGCGCTAAACTAGGACGCGCTTGTGCAGCTCTGTTTCACGGACACGATCGTCGACGCCGTCCAAAGTAGGAGACTCTGGTGCTGCAAGGCTACATGTTTCGAACGCGTTCCAAGCTTCTCGGATACATATTCTGCGGACCACCGATCCTCGTCTTTAGCACTTACCGCGATGAATCGTCTTAAACCACGGAATCGTTGCTATTGCATCTCGTGAGTTGGTACTGCGTCTATTTGGTCCCTCTCATATAAATATTACCATGACAAAGTGGAAATTTGAGAAGGTGACTCATCATCTATCGCCCTGTGCACGCTCGGCGCAATATATTCAGAAAGCATGATCCGCATCATGCAACAAAGAGAAGAGCCAGACTCGGAAGGGCTTGTAGAAGTCTGAATGTAGTCTAGGTAAAGGGGAAAGTGCGCATCAGTGAAAAAGAGGTAACATGTCGTGAGCACACGAGGGGGTGGTCGCTGTTCAATAAGTACTACAAGTTTGCAGACGGATGACGGACAACCCGAGATCGTTTGACTGCTTTAGGGTCCCACACCATCTGGAACGTGCAAAACAAGAGACAGACTCTATTGCTTGCACTCGCCCAAGCAAACATCCAGTCGTGTTGAGCGGACCTTCACGAGACCCACTAGTAGTGTTTCCGCATGTTTGGGACTTGGCATGATACTCGGCACGAAACATCTGACAGCACCTACTCTTATAGATCTTGCTGTCCAGTTTCTTCCTAACCGTCGCGAACATCAGGCAAACGGTTTCGGCCAGCTTCATCATCCGTTTTTTCGGTGTTTGTGGCGCAATTGACGGAGCGAGGAAGGCTACAAGGCACAAAGATGCAGAGTATATAGTGAGCCTCAGTGCGGCGTGTCTCCTAAGGATCAGATCTGCAGTGCATTTCCCATCTTCTACTACCATCGATATCCTAATCAGTATATTCACTAATCCCCATTCTTACTCATAATTCCCATCTCTCTTAATCCTATACCACCCCAACTTCAACATGCTCTTCTCCAACATCGTACTCGCGGCTTTGGCCCAGAGCTTGACAGTATCCGCTGCCACCATGACGGTCACCGTGGCTGCCAACAACAAGTTCCAGTTTACACCCAACTCCATCACGGCCCAGCCTGGTGACATGGTCGCTTTCAACTTCGTCAGCCAGGTACGCCAGTCTTTGTCTATCCATCCACGTCACATCACATACTAACACAATCCTCGCAGAACCACAGTGTAGCTTCCTCGGACGCAAACACCCCTTGCCAACCTCAGCAGAACGCAATCTTCTCCGACTTCCAACCCATCCCTGGTAACCCCAACGGTTCTCCAAACGGTAACGGTGGTGGCAACGCTGGCAACGGTCGCAACCGCAACAACAACCGCCAAGCTGGAAACACCCCCATGTTCATGGTTCCCATCACCGACAACCAGCCTATGTACATCTACTGTTCTCAAGCCCAGCATTGCCAGCAAGGCATGGTCATGGTCATCAACCCACCCAACGCTCAAGCCGTGACCCAGTACCAGAACAAGGCTGCTCAGGCCAACAACAATGTCTCCCCCAGGGGTGGTATCAGCGGCGGACAGGTGCTGAACAACAATGCTGGAACTAACCCCAAGAACGTTTTGGGTGCTCAGGCGGGTGATGCGGCAACGGCGAACACAAAGGGCAAGGGCAAGGGTAAGGCCAACGGTGCCGCTGCTGGTCTGGCTGGTCTTCTCGGAGGTCTTGGCAAGGGCAACTAAGCACGTCGATGATACTTTGACGAAGTGTAATATACGAGATGAAATATCCTAAAAAGAGGGACGAGGGCTGGGTGTAAATATTTGACGATGGTATCGATGGTAGTAGATGAAATGCTGGTCATTGGTGTGTATATAGTATAGTAATATATGTCTTACGAACTTATTGATATATGTACCCAGCTTTGGTGAGTGTTTAGTTGAGAGTAGCACGAGACTGGTAGCAGTGACATGACTTTACTGCTCAAGGTAGCTATTGTCCCGACGCCTCCCCTTCACCTATAAAAACAATCACATGCATTA
>Ga0265797_10005620_pt1 | contig 18197 bp, 7 predicted proteins | sample P2T30metagenome_FD_192433 | JGI IMG/M metagenome (GOLD analysis project Ga0265797, IMG submission 192433) | Plant litter microbial communities from East Loma Ridge, Irvine, California - P2 T30 | ecosystem: Environmental > Terrestrial > Plant litter > Unclassified | place: USA: California... | reverse complement strand
GAGTTGGAATGCCTTTGTTCTTTGATAACGTGGAGAAACGCCTGACTCGACATTATCGACCCGGCCATACGAGACTGTATTGTCAGTCGATGAGCGCGACAAAAGTATTGGTACACATGGATTTGTCACCCGAGAAACCTGTGAGTTGTCTGTCCCTGACTACTGCAGATACCAGTCGTCGAACGCGGATATTGGATGAAGGGTCCTGGACGCGGATGTATCTATCACAGCCGAGTTGCCATCTCAGTTGGCGTGTCGAGTGGACTGCGTGGGATGGATTGCGAAGCGAGAGCGTCTACACACCCCATCGAGTTCTGACTTATTGTGGCTTTCTCGGGACGATACAAGGCGAAAGTACATTAGGTGCTTTACTTGACAGCTTAGAGAAATCGTCAGTGATAGAGGGTACATGAATTTCATTCCAGCCTTCATATGTAGCCGACGCTGGCTCGTATTGCCATTCTCTGCGTGGTGTGAGGAGTTCTCATCGGCTAAAATGAAGCACCCTACAGACAATGCAGCTTCTGTAGCTTCCGGCTCTTGGACAAACTACGACGCGCTGAGATTCGTTGACACTCTCTGATCCTGGGCCCACCCTTAAGGCACTTCAGAGCAACCAAGTGGCACATTTCTTGTCACGGCGAAGAAGTAGATTTTCATGCCCTAGCACACTCACTAGTTGCGTGAGTTCTAGTTCGGTGGATCAGCACCAGTCGCTTCTATGCACCTCAAAGCTTCGAAAGCATTTGCTAAGAGTCCAACCATGAAACGGTCAATGAAAAAGTAACTATGATATGTCTTGGCCAGTGATAACTTACCTCGAGTTGCGGAAGTCTATCATATACGTACCGCCGCAAAATGTGATTCTCTCTTTGCGGGCAAGGGAGAGAAGCTGATGCAAGAGCAAAATATCGATTTCGAGCAGTTTTTCAAACCTTCAGGATGGCTGGCCGCAGATTGCGATGTCATGGACGGCTTCAACATACTGATTGAGACTCGTGATTCGGTCAATTCATGGCTGTGTTGCTGTCTCGAGGGCGGTAAGAGCAGCTGAAGTTTTGCGAGAGGAAGCGCACGCGGTGTTCTGCCTTCTGTACCAAGCTCTGTTGAGATTCTGTCTCGGTCGATAAGCTCGGTCGGCTCGGTCTGAATGTCCGCCGCTGTAGCTCCGCTGTGGGGTTTACATAATCAGATCCAAAGCATGACGCACCACATAACTTTCCAAACTATACCCGCAGAGACGAAACGTGTTCACTGCGAAGCGATCAACCCGCCCGAAGCTATCCTTTTGACACCGTTTGCATCGCATTTCTCCGCCGCGACTTGCTGAAATGATGCGGCCCAGAGACCTTTCTTGGACTTGATGACTTCAGATCAGGGCACTTTCACCCGATCTTAGATTGGCATGTTGACTCCTCAACACTTGAATCCTCTTGCTTCGATGGTACCACATATGGTCGTAACAGACCTGACCGTATGCTTCTCCTCTTCGGGACCCACACATCCCTACATACTGGACTCACAAAACTGGCATCGCATAGAGAAAGAGCTCTATCTACACACATCTCGACAGACAGCATGGCTACATGTGGCAGTCGCAAAAGAGGAAGATGTTACAGCCAAGGACTTTTTGGTAACCGACATCAGAGTGGGCGAGTCACCTCCTAGTTCCGGCTTAGGTGGTATGTGGGAGAGCCGACCTGGCGGATTGTGGTTGCTGAAAGAGAAGTCTTCTGGGAAGTCTGGAAGAGCTGTGACAAAAGTGGACGTCTTATTCGGTGCAGATGCAGTTGAGCCACGGCCGCAATGGACACTCATCGGATCGCCACTTCGGTTGGGCGGTCAGCCAGAGGTACCAGGTGCCAAGTTGACCGTACTCTACGGGAGGGAAGAGCCGATCTCAGATGCTCGGCCAGTCTTACGAATTAAAGAGGATGGTAAATTCAAGATTGTTCAGATCTCTGACACACACATGGTCACTGGTGTCGGAATATGCAAAGATGCTATCGACGCCCATGGCAACGCTCTGCCGGAGAGCGAGGCTGACCCCCTCACGATGAGCTTCATTGGAAAGATTCTAGACATCGAGAACCCAGACCTTGTTGTTCTCACTGGAGATCAAGTCCACCACGACACGTTTGACACCCAAACTGCCCTTTTCAAGGTGTTTGCTCCTATCATCGAACGCTGCATCCCATTTGCAGCAATATTTGGCAATCATGATAGTGAAGGTGCACACGCATTATCACGTAAGGTCTCTTCCCCTCGACTTGGCGTCCCCACTATCGGTCTTCAGTTCGTACTGACTTCGCATTAGGCGCAGCACAGATGTCAATACTTCAAACTCTTCCATTCAACCTATCCGAATCAGGCCCAGAAGAGGTAGAAGGTGTAGGAAACTTCTGCCTAAAGATTCTGGATCATGCGCCGTCAAATGTGCCAAGATCAACTCTATATTTTCTGGATTCGCACGGCCAAGTGCCGAGCAGAACACGCAATCCGGACTACGACCACATAAAGCAGAGTCAGATTGATTGGTTCACGAGATCAGCGCGCCAGAGAGACGACGACGCCAACCACGTCCACCTCTCTTTGGTTTTCCAGCACATTCCACTTCCCGAATTCGCGGACAGCCGCCTTATTATACACAGTGGACATCGGGAGGAACCTCCCGAAGGCCCCAGTTTGAACTCTCACTTCTACGATGCGCTGGTAAGAGAAGGCGTATCGGCATTTGGCTGCGGTCATGATCACGTGAACGATTTCTGCGCCCTATTACCACGACGTGCGCTTCCAGATGACTATCAAAACAACACTCAGTGCGGCCCTTGGCTGTGCTATGGAGGCGCCAGTGGGTTTGGAGGGTATTGTTCGTATGGCCGGGCAAGTTTCCATCGACGCGCGCGAGTTTGGGAACTCGATACGAGTAAAGGCAGCTTGTACACTTGGAAACGGATCGAATATGCGGCAAGCCGGGTCGATGAGCTTGCGCTTTTCCACAATGGGAGTTTGGTTGGTAACAATGGGGAACAAGAAAGGGGCAAGAGCAGTTTGTTAAGGTGACCCTGCACTAGAATAAAAGTTTTCTCCATACCAAGGATACAGAAATTTGGCATTGGCTGGACGGCGGAAGCCTATGTGTTAGGACGTTTGGGAATCGACCGCCACAAAAGTTGTGAGTGCAGTTGTTTTCTACCGAACAGCTCTGGCAGCCCGATAGCGGAACGTACAAGCCGTGAGCTGCGATAAAAAGTACTTAGATGCCTGCTAGTGGCGTGTCAATATCCGTATCTTGTAAGGGTGGTCATGTTTTGATTATCGAGAACAAACTTAACTCTGCCTGAATTCGACCACTAGTTTCGGTAAATTCAACGCCGAGTCAATACAACAAGTTACAGCATTGTTATCGATGAGGGTCCGCAGTGGTACTTCCAGCTCCGCGTACCCTTCGTAACCAAGTTTGTGTGTTGTTGCATGTACGAGTTCACCTCAGGTGAAATTTATTGGCAAGTCTCCCGAGCGCTTGAGTTACAGGTGTGAGGGAAAACGTGTAAATAAGTGCAAATAAGACGCAGTCACTTGCGCAGGATGCCACTCATGCCACAATGCCTCTATGACCACCGGTCACATGACATGTATACTGGAGACAGCGACTAGTGCGGAGACATCGGCTGTACTGTTAGCCTATCACCAATAGATAATCTACTTCGGGAGGTTGCTAATCCGCGTCAAGCTGATGCGAAGATGTGTTGAGGCTACAGAACGATTTCGGGCTAACTTAGAAGTTGCCCGCCGACTGGAATTCGTACTATCTTTTGGCGTATACACCTCTGGGGTGCAGCTCACGTTTCGTATCGTTGTTGGGATTTTTGCAATTATGCCTTGTGTTCCAATAGCTCACTCGTCAAAATCATCGTGCTTCGCGATCTCTCCAATTTCTCTCCGTAGCGTGTTAGCTTCCTCTTCACGGCCCCAGTGTCGAAGCCAGCCCTCCAGAACACTCTTGAATTCGAGCGTCCAAGGATGTAGATGTCCCAATTCCTGTACAATCATTTGAATCGCAGCTTGCCAGTTCCTTTCAGCCCCCGGCATATTCGTTTGAGCGAGCGAAAGAGCTTTCAGAGATTCTATCCTTTCAGTTTTCCTCTCAGCGTACATTCCATAATCATCGAGTAATCGTAGGACTTCCAGCGCTGTATCCTGAGCTTCTTCGTGGCGGCATTGTTTGTTCAAATTATGCGCCAGGTTGAGCATCACTCGCGGGGTTGAGTGTCCGGGTGTGATTCCAAGTCTGGAGAGGAGATCCCGGAGAAGCGCTTCTTCCTTTGACAAGTCGTTTACCATGATGCGCTTAACATAGTCGAGCCGAACAGACACCGCAAGTCGATGAGAGAAACCCAGAATGCGATCAAATGTGTTCGTGACACACTCCCAGCCTTCTACCATGGCTTCAAGAAAAGACTCATGGTCGACTTGACCCAGAAGCCGACATATGTGACCCAAGGGACTCTCTTCCTCGCCTATACTCTCGAACATTTGGTTGATGAAATCGAGAATGTGGAAAGCCACATCAGGGTGTCCAACTTGTATCAGATGAACAAGTACTTCGAAAAAACAGGAGAGGGTTCGTGGATGCGCGGTCTGAAGAATAGGCTTTACAAGGGCACATGCTTTAGAAAGTGCGCGAAGAAAGTCAATTTTTAGTCCTTTCTGAACAAGGGTAGTGGCAGTGAAGCAGTAGGAATCAAAATCGTTGCATCTGTCGTTGCGGAATTCGGTACCATCTGGGGATCGCAGAATCTCATTCTCGTCGAACATCATGCTTCGACAGCAGCAATCAAAGTAGTCCTTGATCTTTTGGAGTAATGTTCCACGTATCAACATAGCCGGGGATGGTGACGGTAGGCGAGATGCCATGGATAAATAAGCCCCGCCGTTGAGACTTTGGTGTGATCCAGCATCTTCGATAGGTAGATCCTTTCTGGCCGAGGAGGCCTTTGGAGCCGACAGTTTGAGACCCTCGCTATCTTGGGTGACCATTGGGCTTTCTGGTCTCATCAATGAATGCGGTCTTATTTTCACAGTATGCGTCGAAGCAGAGCCGCCGTCTTGCTCTTGGATTAAGGCGCTTACGGACGAAACAGTCGGCGACTGGAATCGACTTTCAACCATAGGATTGCGCGTGATCTTGGAAGAAGCCAGTGTCATCTCTTTCACAGGTGGGACGGAATCGATCGATGATCCGCAGTACGGAGCTCGATCATCATCTTGTTCGCCGTAGAACGACTGGTGCAACCCGAGTTTTTCACCAAACACGCTATAACTTGTCGCTGTCAGCACCAAGCGAATAGATGTAGTCATTGTCGTGTGAGCCACTCACTCCCTTCCAGAAAAGGTCGATATGATCTTAATGGGACTTGGAACATCTTCAGGCCTGACTAGCTGCAGGATTCCTTCCACTTCCTCATCTTTCCTTAGCAGTGCGACAACACGGTCGACAATTGTTGGAAGTTCTTCCAATTTGAAATTTTCGAGTAGTTTCTTGCCGGATGATTGTTTCTTGGTGGATGGATCTGGACTCCGTCAGCTTCAAGTATGCTCTATAGCTTTCTTCTATGAGGAAAGTCAACATACAGCACAGACACATCAGGATATGCAGAGATCTCCGACGCCATACTCCCTCCAATTCATTGAGAACTCCGATGATGAAAATTGCCCATTTCTTCATCCGTGATCTCGCGGATTTATCTCCAACTCTTTTAGCCGTTTTTCTCCCCAGTATCAAACTGACGAAAGACGCCATTGTCCACCAAAACATCGGGATCCCATATTCTGATTTTGCCATTTTCACGAATTCATCAAGGGCGGTATAAACGTCGCGGCTTGCAGACGGCGTTCGAGGAATCTTTATTTCTGGAGCATTAGTACTCGATTTGTTAGACGCACCAGAGATGACTCTCCGAACGAAAGAGTGGGCAGTTTCTTCTATCCGCCGTGATAACGCATACTCGGTAGACTGCGGCTTGTGGCCTGGCGTCTGCGGAAGGTCATCTGATGCTGAGCGTTTCTGCGAAATGATGGATGTTGGAGTCTCGTGATTTCCTATTCCATCTACCCTGGAATGTTGCATTTCGACGTTTGGAGGCGTCGGCCCAAAATCGCGCCAACGTGATACTGTGTCCCATGAGGGGCAAGGTCCGTCTGCCCGATGTTCGCGGTTAAGTTTTCTGACTGTGACTCAGCCCGATTCGCAACGATCCTGTCCTTAACAACTCACATCTGCATGGACTCGAATTTACAGCATGGCGCGTGCCGTAGTTTCCCTACCACACGCTGTGCCCACGCTCTAGTGTCCCGTTCTGCGTCTGCTTTGATCGCGAAACAGCAAAGCTCACACCATAATTCATATCTGTAGGAAACGTTGCCGAGGGATCCTTCAACTTGGAAAGGATGCACGGTTAAGGTGGCAAAGATGGAGTGTCCGCTTGCAATATTGCAAGTCCAAGTGATTGCCGTTTGTAGTGTGCAGTCGAGAAAATCGTCTTTCGCGATCTCGTGGAGATCCTCATCCGAATTGTATGAGAAGACACGGGCCTTTAAAGTAGACATTGTTGCAATATCCGATTCCTGGCAGCGGCGTGGGCGTCGACTCGGGCTGTGACAAAGCAGGAATATGGTGTGCAGCTCCAATGTTGTCCGCAGCAGATCTGTGAGCAAAGGCCCTGACAAGCAGCAGCGTCGACCAACAACGCCAAGACGTTGGCGGGGAGCTTCTGGGAAGCGAGACACCTCATTTACCCACACGGAGAGCTTCACATGTTGCGCGGTGCAGCCGAGAGAATGCGGCGACGAGTCACGTCCACGACAACTTTCTGTCTATCACCATCAAGCGAGCGCTTGGTCGTTTGCTGATAGGCTGATCGGCAGACTGCATTCAAATTATCCACGCTCCTCGTGCTCGACGTACTGGATTGTAAATCATCGTGGGGCTATTTGAACATGTATTCGAGTCCATGAATATACGCGATCTCACTGTGCGTGATTGCGGGGTCCAGACACGCCCCCCTTCTCATATCACCTCAGTCTCATGAACCAAAGTAGGCGGATGTAATCATGAGCCGGAATGTCGCAGTTCCATAAGCCTCGTTTGGCGGCATGCAGCTCAGCCTGACCCTGCATCGTTTGGCTAAAGATGCCAATCCCTACCTCCTCAGTAAAATTCTTTGCACAAAGAGATCTTTGAGGGTTGGGTCTAAAGCACTGCTCAAAGGTGAAATCGCGCGCTCACGTTGGCTAAATTTACTTCACTGCCTATTCTTTACAGTAGGAATCAGGCTCGTCCGGCTTTCAACTGAGCTGACGCCAAAAGGCCCCGGTGCACGAACACAAACTAGGGGATGTGCGGGGCGCTTCCCGAGGGCTTTCCCTGAGCAGCTGGTACCAGCTCACACGGCATCTGACCCTGCCCGTGACACGAGGCAACTCTCAGGCGGCTGTACGCTCATGGTTCATCGGTGCTTTTGACGGCACATGGGTTGATGTCATTGGAAGCCCTGTTCAATCTTCACGATCTGACGCATTTTACAAGTACAAGAGAGCTGAGATGCTACTCTGCTAGCATGCAAGACGAAAAGCCTATCTAAGCTTAAATCATGGCGTCGCCGGTACAACGGCCCGTGTACCAAACAGTGGCGTGCGCCCGAGCCGTGAAAACAGCAAAAAGGCTCAATGTTTGTCCCATAGGATATAGATAGTTTCCGCAGATACGCAGTTATGTGAAGACACACAGTATCCGCCGCTCTTTTCCATCGCTTACTACTGTAACAATCCTGTACTGATGCGTTCAGCCCTGTGACGCACGGAAAAGGTCCATGTTCTCGGCCGCGACGCATCTCTTGGGCATTGAGGTTCGTCGGATATCGCTCCGCAACTACCAAGCTTTCTTATCCCTCTAGTCGCCACTCCTAGCTCGAAATTAACGTAGTGTCGTGGTCATTGAATTGTCTCTCAGCCGAACCGCGATGCGAAATCTGCACCGACGCAGCACAGCTGATGACAAGGATTGTCTCCCAGTATTCCCCACCCCACCTACGATAAGATGCTTAAGAGGGTTGTTTGTTGAAGGGGTTCTAGGAATATTTTGGTACGTGTGATGACTCTTATAATTTCCTTATATGTATCTTGTATCTTATGAGGAGGCGTCTAATCAAGAATCATGCTTGAGGGCGACCCTTCTCGGTGACAACTGGTCCTCCCTCTTCTTCGACCCTGATATCAGGTGCAATAACGGAAGAATTATTCTCCCCCCCTGAAAAACATCTTATATCTTCTTCCTGCGCTTCATCGTCTGTCCCAGACGATCTACCGCCCTCGTTGGCTTCCGCATGACCACGAGAGGCCTAGTGGTGATCGTGATAACCTTCTCTAGCAAAGTATTCGGGAACGTGGGAATAAGGGCATTTCAAGGTAAGGAAAGAGGGGAGAGAACGATCGAAAAAACCCCATTCCCTGCCGTCCGATCGGTTGATGGAGAAGGCGACTGCCAACACACACACCATCATAGCCTGACATCGGACCATCATCGCCAGGATAGCGATGTAGAAGTAGTTACGCTATACCCCGGCAGGGATGTTGAACTCGTTATCGAGACGTTGGTTATTGAACATGTTGAGAAGCTGCATCCTTTGTAGTAGAGATGGATAGGAAAAGGTTATACTGTATCTGGTATAAGGGATCTCAAGAGGGGAGAAATCATTCAGACTCCCGTCGTTAATATCATCGCTGAAACGGCCAGAACAAAAAAAGAAAACTATCTCGGGGACCACTCCTGGGGGCGACCCTTCTCGATGTCAATAGGTCTTCCCTCTTCCTCAATTTTGATCTCAGGAGCAGGGACAGGAGAGTCTTTCTTCCCCTCTTCCTCAGCATCCTGAGCCTTCTTGTTGTGCTTCATCTTCTGGGTAAGACGGCCCATGACCCTGCTTGTGGGCTTCCAGACAACAACCAAAGGCCAAGTGGTAACCTTGACAGTCTTTTCAAACCAGACATCCGGGAACAAGCGGATGAGGACAGCCCAGGGCAAGCAGAGAGTGGAAAGGACAATCGAAATACCCCAGTCCTTGCCGTTCAAGCGATCGATAGAGAAGGCTTGGCCGCCAACATACATGATCATAGCCTGGCAGCCGACCATGATGGCCACGATGGCAAGGTAGAAGTAGTTGCGGTGCACGCCGGCCAGAATGTTGAACTTGTTGTCGAGGCGCCTGTTGTTGAACATGTTGAAAATTTGCATCCAGACAAAGGTGTTGAAGACCAGCGAGCGGATCTCCGGGCCGTTGACCTCGTACTTGAGAATGCTGGGGCCGGCGTAGTAGAGGATGAAGGTCACGACGAGTTGGAAGATGGCTTGGCCGATGATCATCTTCCACATGATGGTGGAGATCAGGGGCGCGGTGCGCTTGGAAGGCTTGCGGTCGAGGATTTCTTCCGTTGGGGGGTCGGAGGCGAGGGCGAGGGCGGCCATGGAGTCCCTGTTACGAGGTTAGTTTGAGTTTTTGAAGAGTTTATGCTTGATCTGACGACTTACATGATGAGGTTGATCCAGAGGAGCTGTACGGCGGTCAGGACGGGTTCCATGTTGCTGTTGGCGACGGCAGAGACGAAGGTGATGAGGACGGCGGTGATGTTGACGGTGATCTGGAACTGAAGGAATTTGCGGACGGCGTCGTTGACGGCACGTCCCCACATGAGAGCGGTCAAGATCGAGGCAAAGTTGTCGTCCATGAGGATGATGGCAGATGCTTCCTTTGCGACTTCAGTACCCGAAATGCCCATGGAGAAACCGATGTCAGCAGCCTTGAGGGCAGGTCCGTCGTTTGTGCCGTCGCCGGTGACCGCGACGATCTCACCGAGAGCGCGTAGTTGAGTGACGAGGATACGCTTGTCTTCGGGAGAGGAACGGGCGAGCACCTGGAGCTTCGGGAGGACCTCTTTCATCTTCGCCTCGCTCAGATTGCGGAAAACGGGACCTTCCATGACAGTGCCATCGGTGTAGATGCCGCAGTCGGTCGCGATTGCTTTGGCGGTAACAACGTTGTCACCAGTGACCATGCGAACGGAGACACCAGCGAAGTGGCACTTCTGGACAGCCTCGGGAACACCGGGACGGACTGGGTCCTGAATGCCGACAAGACCGTTGAAAGTCATCTCCTTCAGAACATCGTCGAAGTTGGCCTGAGAGGGGTCATTCTCCGAGACGCATCCAACGGGAGGCCATTGCTTGAAGTCCTTAGAGATCAGTGCGATGGTGCGAAGGGATTGCCTTGCGTATGAGTCGATCATCGATTCGAGAGTCTCGCGCTCAGTCGAGTTCAGAGTCGACGTACGTGATGAGCTGGCAATGTTGGTGCAGTGTCCAAGGAGAATTTCAGAAGCGCCCTTGACGTGAAGGCGGTACAATCCATCCGATGTCTTTTAGACTGCACCCATGCACTTGCGACCGGAATCGAATGGCATCAGCTGCACGACGTTTGCGTTGGAGCGTTCCTGTGATAGAGGTCCCATTCCGAGTGCACGTGCGAAGCTCAGGAGTGCAGTCTCGGTCTTGGAGCCGACGAAAGTGCCGTCTGCGTCGTTCTCGAAAGCCGTGGAGTTGATGGAGATGGAGTCGATAAGCTCGCGACGCTCGGCTTCGTTCAGCTGAGCGTTGAAAGTCGCCATGCGGGTGTCTTCGCCAGTGTTGTTCTTGTCGGCGAATGAGCGACCACCAAAGGTACCGGTGACAACAGTCATGACGTTGGTTGTGAGGGTACCAGTCTTATCAGAGCATACGGTGGTTGCATTACCCATGGTCTCGCAGGACTTCAGGATTCTGACCAAGTTGTTGAGTTTGACCATGCGTGTGGTGGCGAAAGCGAGTGCAAGGGTAACAGCAAGAGGGAGACCCTCAGGTACAGCCACAACGATGACCGTGACTGCAACGATGAGGATATCCATGAATTGGGATGCCTTCTCGCTTGGCGACCCTGTGTTCGATGACAGACCAGCCAAGAAGCGGAAGAGAAGGACGAAGAACAGAAAGCCCGCAGCCGCAGTGCCCAGCTTTGCGATCGCACTGGCCAATCCATCAAGCTTGATCTGGAGTGGTGTCGGCGCCATCTCGACTCGCATAGCCATGAGAATCTTGCCGTAGCTGGAGTTGACACCAACGGATGTGACGAGGTAAGTACCGACACCTTCGAGGACCTTGCTTCCAGAAACGATGAAGGGATCAAGTTCCTTCATGTTGGCGTGGCCTTCTTCAAGCAGCTGGAACACACGCTCGCCGGAAGTCTTCCTGAGCGCATCAGATTCGCCAGTGGCAGAACTCTCGTCACACTTGACGTTGTGCCCCGAGATGAGAATGCCGTCGGCAGGAATCATGTCGCCAGGTTCCATGTGAATCAGGTCTCCAGCGAGGATATCGTGGACCGAAACCATGAAGGACTTGCCAGAGCGCATAACCTTGACTTCGCGATCGTTCTTTTTGCTGTTGAGTTTGACGAAAGCGCGCTCCTTTTGCCAGTCGTTTGAAGATCCGACAAGGACTACGACAACAATAGCAATGCAGATGGCGCAGCCTTCCACCCAGTCGATGGATAGAGGATCGGTAGGGTCGTGTTCGACACCAAACAACTCGTATAGTCCTAGAGCTAGGGAGATGGCGGCGGCAGCAGTGAGCAGCCACAAGATCTTGTCGTTGTACGCCATCCACATGAGTTTGAGTAGAGACGTAGCCTTCTTCTCGGGCAGAGCGTTGTTGCTGAAGACGCGGATACGATCCGCGAAAGAGCCTATTAATCCGTTGGCAGGTGGCGATGCAGAGTTGTGTGCCTTGGTCGGGCCATTGCTGAACTTCCACCCATATGCGGTGGCCTCGTCGAAAGACACACTACCGTCAAGATTTGACTCGTCGATGCTGAGACCAGAGTCGATGTTGGTCCTCAATCCGTGCTCGATTCCTCTGATGCCACCGAGGGCTGAGTATGCGGCTAAGGACTTTGGGTTGAGGAGTTTGTTGAGTTGACCCGGGGAGAAAGCGAACTTGTTGTCCTGGACAGTGAAGTCCTTTTCTGAACCGGGGTCAGGCTTGAGGGCATCTCGATGTGTTTCGTCGCCAGATTCGCTTGAATCGTGACTGGACGCTGTGCCATGAGAACAAGAAGGCCCACAAGACTGTGCTGATGTTGATGAGTGGACGATGGGGTTGTTACACTAGTGAGGTCATCTTGTATCAGTACCAATGTAAAACATGTTTGTCTAGATAGCATGACTTACGGACATGATCACGATGATGTAAAGCGGAATGGGCTCGTTTGCGGAGACAACTCTGTTAACCGAGAGAACAAAGTTCGGAGGAAACACAAAGAAGATGGGAGTATATGTATAAGGTGGTGAAAGCTAGGTTCGAGGTTCGGGGTAGTACTATGGTGACACAGTCTTATATTCAAGGAGGCTGTGTCTGAGATAGGGTGCCTGAAGTGCAAGGAAGCACCGCCATTCACCAAGACGCTATACTCTCGGTGGCGCATTCAACCCCTAGGCATCAACGCTTTTTGACGATGCCAGCGCCAAAGCAAGGACGGAAAGGCATCAACTGGCATAGCCAAGACATAGTCTCCCATCACGAGATGTCTCGACTTGGCGTTCACATCAGGCGTGGGTGAGGTTGGCCGTCTTTGCATATAATCTGCTTCGAGTGGCGAAGCCGGAAGGAGGCGCCAAACACTCTACTGATTGCAGCGCGATCTTCACCGGTTGAGGAATGCGATTCCCTCCTGGCAGAATTGGCTTCTCCTGCCTGCGTCCGGCACAGCCGCCTTACGGTACAGCTCGGCGCATCGCACACAGCCCGTAAGATAAGGTTTGATCCGAGTTTGTCTATACGATGGTCTGCTGCCTTGCTGTCCCCAATTGTAAGGTGTCTAGATCGATGGCAATAGCCTGATTAGCAACAGATTATCTTTCGCCAATCGCTTTGTTTTGAACGCCGCGTGGACAACCTCTTAAGGTCCAGAGCGATGGACACTGAGCATATTGTAGTCGCTATTTATTGACCTAATCGCATACTTGCTGCCTATTTTACACCTAACCACTCTGACATATGACTCGTAGAGACGGCGGAGGGGACTGATTGTATTCGAAATGATGGATGCCCATGACTAAGGCCAGATGACTACTGCGACTGTAAGTTAACCATTCTACTTCCCTAAAGTCTGGCTGAATCTTTCCACTCGGTCCTTGACAAGGAGTTTATGCAAGTGGAATGACATCAATAGCGGGTACTGGTAGTTGTGAGAGCCAACAACACGGTTCGTACATGACACTTGAGCGTTTTGATCTGCGTACGAACCGGTGGATCCTGCCCTTCGCCAGGGCAGACGCTCACACAGCATCCTCATGCAATCGCTTCTAGAGAATCAACTTGATCGCCGGGATTGTGCTATTTACTTTGCTACTGTAGTAGCATATAGCTCACAAGTAGGAAAGTGAGAATGTCGCGATGGCAAAGACCATATGAAGGGATGAATCCTTGGAACTAACATCAATCGTCTGAACAATTCGCGCCATACATCCCAGTGAAAGGATAATCAACCTGTTATAGAGTCTGGAAACGCACTATGCTCCGCGTATGTGAATCTATCCAATCCATGCGTCTCAGAATTGAGTCAAGTCTCAAGTTGTAGTACGAAGATCTACCACGTGTTCTGTCGAGTAACGAATTTTACGCCTACTCCCTTCTTCTTACCCTTCTTACTCTGTGGACGAGTCCGAGGACTGAGCGTAGAACTGGGAGGTTCAATAAGGGCGGTGTTGATTGTACGATTTTAGCGGTTGATTACTCGTGATAGACTGTAGGGGTGTTCTCATGCACTAATTAATTCCGTTGTGCAGTTCCTCCTCTTTTACTTGTCAATAACTGTCCGGTCGTCGCCATCCTCTTCAATGAAATCGATTTCCATCACTGGTCCTTGCTAGTGCCCTCTACCTCCTCCACCACTTAAAGCCCTTGAGTGCCTCGCTCTTGTTATCGTCAATTGCTCCACGGTCCGACATGTGCTTGAAATTGGTATCGAGGCATGTAACGATATTTACTGTCGATAAGACTGATACGTCAACCGCGTTGTTCTTTCTTGATGGCGTTTCGACCTGCGGCATATCATTCTTGGGGTTGATGAAGCGTAGGTATCCGGCGTTGGATGAAAGAGGCCTAAGGATGGCCGAGTTTCGACAAAGACAGTCACGCATGCAAGAGCACCAAGAGTATTGTGCTGGGGAGCGGGAAGACTAAAGCATGATTCAGCGCATACGCAGCACCTCTCGCGGCGGCTGTTCAGATCTTGTCGACAATGAACATCCAGAGTAAAATGTGATGCAATTGTGAAACAGAAAATGATGGATCAGCATGCTACCGTGGGAATCGATAGGCGAGTCAGGAGTTTCGATTATTTAGCGGTTTACCCTCTACTGTGTGGCTTCCGATCCTTCTCTGGCATGAAGAGAAGATTCTCTACGTTTGAGTCAGTTCGATCAAGGGTAGACATTCAAATCTCTGTTTTCCCGTGCTTTTTAACTCGCACATGGTTCTTGGGGTGGATGACTTCGAATCATGTTTACGCCTGAGCGGGTCTCGCGAAAAGTCTCTCGTCACCCTGTTTCTCAGTTCTTCCGTCACTCTTTACAGATATCACCCCTGGCTGATTGGGGAATGATCTGCCTTGGCTCTCGATGGTCCCAACGTTGCGTGGATATCTGAGGTAATTATCGGTACCCTTTTCGCGCGCGCGACTTCGACAAGAGTGGTTACTTGCGCCTCAAGTAACGTGGGTGGCTATGAGTCCCCAACTTTTGACAGAGCAGCTGACCAACTTGTCACCGATTTAGTTACCTCACTGCTCGTCGCAATACCAACACCCACGCTTTCAACCAGACATTTGATGGCGAAGTTGTGTAGCTTTCTTTCCCGGTAATTTAGGCCAGGCAATCTATCACCGGAGTAACTTTGATACTGTATCGAGCGGCATCCATAGATGTCGCATTAACGTTGAGATTTGTGTTGGCGTCGTAAAGGTAGAGTTCGGTGACGAGTCTCGGTCGTAAAATCGAGAGCAATGAAGTAGAGTAGAAAGCTGAGTGACAGTTACCTGTCACATACAAGTTTGTCGGCAGGGCTGGCGACTTGACTTGAGCCCCGAAATCGGCACCATCCGTGCCTTTGACGGAACAGGCGTCTTTGTTGAGTGCGTGCGTCCGAAAATGCTTTTGATCTACTGGAGCAGGAACGCTTGTCGACGCTGCATTGTCGCCGTATGATGCGCGCTGCTGCTCTCGCCTCGCATCGCTTGGTGTCACATCCCCCATGCTCATCGAAGTCTCAGGCTTCCCTTTTTTGGAAGGCTTTGTCGCTTCCGATCGGGAAGATTCTTCTTCATTACTGACCTCAGACAGACCACGTTGAACCAGCGACGTGATAATATTGCAGCCGTCCTGGACGAACCCTGTTGCCTCTTTCGAGGCGTCAATCTCTGTGCAAATCCAGATCGCATCGCCATGGCCCCGAAAGTCCTTGACCAACGCCTTGGTATGATCACAGAAGCCCTAATCAATTGTTTTGACCAGCAGTCTTCCTTTTGGTAATGAGAGGTTGTTCTGCAGACCCAGCAAAACCAGACATTTCTCGATCGGCACACTAGACGCCTGCGGTGAGAGTCGTGCTTGAATACAATGTGTTATTTCGTATGTAGGGACTTGAGCGTAAGCAAGGTTTGTCGATGTACAGTCCTGCGGGTACGTTTGCTCAAAATCTCGAGGCTATGATGAGTAAGTTGACTCAGACTTGGAAAAATCTGCAGTCCAAACTGAACCAAGACTCAAAAGCAGAGACATCCATGTTGTGAGTGCACGTATATTGGTTGTAATCGAAGTATGGCGGCCGATGCGCATCACATGGGGTCCGGAGAAGAGAATAGAGGCTCAGTCGCATCATTGTAGTCGACACGAATGACTACGACGGCGGCCTAGCGGAAGGGCTTACTCACCTAGCGCACGGGCTATTCGGGGCCATTGTGCCAATGAGAGTCTGTAAATAGGATGCACTTCTCTAGCCAGTGCATTCTAGAGGCCCAGTCTCACCCGAATTTAGCATTAATGCCAAGTCGAAAGCTCTCGTAATGAGAGATTTGGTCTTGGCAATATCAATTAATCTAATTTATCTTTCCTTCACGACCCTAGTATCCTGTCGTTTGTCGTCTAATACATACATAGATCACTATCAATGCTGGCGTATACTGCCATAGTCAAAGACAGTCTTCTTGTCACATGCGTCGGAATCAACGCCACCATATCTGCGACTTTGACTGCAGAGGGATACCGGTGGCCGGCCTCGCGCCCACCGAGAGTGTGGCAAGCATGTTCCTGTGTGTTGTCATCCGAGTCAAACGTCTTGTACCCCAAGACGCAAGCTCAACTTATCTCTGATGGTTCGTGCGCGTGGTTTGTGCCGTCATTATTGACCACCACGCTTCAACTGCAAAATGCGCAAGCCCCGTAAGCGAGCGTATTGTATGGAACATATCGAAGGGGTCCGACGCAACACTAGTCTGAAGTTCTCCCGGCGACAAAACCTGCACCGGCGATGTCGGTACATGCAACTCTGCAGTCGGCCAAGCGCACCAACGCAAGTACTGATGATCTGTCACTTGACGAGCAATCTTCGCCACACTGCAGTGCCCAAAGGAGGACATGTTGACCAGGAACAACGCCCTCAACAGGCGGTGGACCAGACCCAAATCTTACCCCACCTGTTGTTTGCGACTGGAACCTAACCGAGATGTGCTGGCGATTACCCTTCGCCTCGCACTCGTGTCGAATCAGTGTTTGACCAAGCCAACAGATTGAACACACTAACAGCTGTGACGCCATGCTCAGCTCAGAGTCCATATACTTCATCGTACAGCGATCTCGCTCCGACCATACCGCATATTTCCGGCATGATCAAGTTATGTTGGTGGCGCTTCGCCCCTGCTTGAGGCGCTTCAAACCGTCTCGTAAAGCAAGAAGCTAGGTGGAAACGCGTGCCCACTATTACAACGATCCGATTCCAATTCGTGCCAAAAACAGAAGTGGGTTGTAACATCTCCAGCACCCGTCCTTTGTACTACTTCTCTCGTGTCCGTCTAGCTATCGCGTCGAGGTGTACAGTACCTCACGATCAGAGTATATCGAACGCCCTTCCACTGCACTGGGGACCCTATATCAAACTGAACCTCCATTGACTTAGCATTTCCATGCATCAATTTCAATTAATATGCATAGTGCATCGTCAGCACAAGTGTATCACTGCATCCGTTGTCGAGGCAAACCTCTCTACAACTGGACGAATGGACCTTTACAGAGTTCCTGGTATAGATGAACATGTGCCTAATTGATGAGCCTTGACAGATCTGTTTTCTGAAGTCGATCACCTGTATGCTGACATGACTAGTAATAAGGTCGTTGAACCCAGCGTGAGTGGAGCACGGCACATTAGCTCCAGTCCAAAAATTTATTGGCTGGAATGCTAATGTATCACTGCAAACTCGTCCGAAGTCAGTCGTCTCTGCTTGATTTGAACATACGTCAACGGCGAACGGTTGGGGGCTGAATACATCCCTGGAAGCGGTTTCAGCAGCTGATCACGATTGCCGGGAACCTAGGAGATTAGTCTACCAGATCACCACTTCGAGACCTTTCCAAGTGGTGACTGAATGTCGAATCGGGTGGCAGGTGTCTGGATCGTAACGCGAGTCTGGCTCGCTTGCGCGTCTTTAGATGGCCAGGGCGGGATCTTCTGTCCCCCAATTGCAAGTCTCACCGCTACTTTGGTACAGGCACGTATCTCAACTCGTAAATGATATCGCGCAGCCAACCTGAGTTCCTAATCGGCACATATCACTACAATCGCGCACCATCTAACTTGATCTTCCAAATTCAACTCCTGTCTTCAAATGCAGATCATACAACTTAGCCCATCTGAGTGCCTATTTGGTCCAGATGTGAAACCTGGCGATGCAGCCAAGTACTTCGAGGCAAATTTACTCTCGGAAAAAAACTATTGTTTGCTTGTTGTAAGTGTAAATGTTTCAGAACGAAGCGCACCTGTGCTCATCGAAGAACCAGCT
>Ga0265797_10005619_pt1 | contig 18198 bp, 21 predicted proteins | sample P2T30metagenome_FD_192433 | JGI IMG/M metagenome (GOLD analysis project Ga0265797, IMG submission 192433) | Plant litter microbial communities from East Loma Ridge, Irvine, California - P2 T30 | ecosystem: Environmental > Terrestrial > Plant litter > Unclassified | place: USA: California... | reverse complement strand
AAGACTATCAACGGTGGCTACGTGGCAAAAGTCATAGCGTGTATGATCTGTTGCAAGTCTACATCTGGTGTCTAGCACAGCATCCCAATCCACATCGTCACCACTAATCGCTGTGCTTGGAATGCTCAGGTAGAGCAAGTTCGTATCCCGTGAAATTAGTAGCATCGATTTCTAATGGGAGCTCTGGACAAACATACTGATGACCATGTTTTCGGACAAATATACGTTGCCGCCGCGTTATGCTTGATGAACCGGCTTCAACAGCGTACGGAAGGTGCTAAGACGTTAGGATCAATCCTTCGGAGTGAAATCTGGCATGTTTCGATCCTTCGGACCCGAGTATCATCCTCGCATGTTATCCATATAGACTAAGTTATCCCGACTTCAAAATTTTCCCCAAACCATCACTACAAAGACTGCGGATCAGGACAAAACGTAACTTCGGTACGTGTTTCAGCAGCCTTAAGCCTGTATCATATCGCAACGATCTTTCAACTCTCACAGCTCTGCCAAAATTTGGCCAAGAATCACCATTCGATCCTACGAACTGCGCCGCATGACAGCATAATCCACCTTCCGTCTGCGCCTACGATACTCAATCTGGAAGCAAGATATCACGGTCAGATACGGTTGTAAACGGAGATGCGTTTTGGAGTCTGACGTTGAACAAGAGAAGACAAGCTCTTGAGATTCCTATAAGAAGCGGCTCTCCTTCCCACCTCGAGCTCATCACTCAAAAGCTCCTCTTCATCCATCCAAGCACATCCAGAACTCAACACTCCGTCGATTCAAGACTTCCCATCCGATAACCTCTTCTCGTCAGCCTCACATGTATGAGACTTGCTGCTCCTTCCTCACACTTCCGAGTACGTTACTGATTCTCAATCACAGTCATCAACATGGGTCCTTACACCACTCTTCTCGGTGCAATCATCAGCGTCGGGCTTCTGGTCTCGCCAGCAGCAGCTGCCACTCGTCTCGGCGGCCTCGACATGGCCAGGGCCTGTCGCGACCAGTATGCGGATATCAACATTCAGATCTCTCAGAGGGGAGATACGTGCAATGACTGGAAGTGTCGCAATGCGCGTACAGGAGAATACAAGCCCATTGACATGAATGCGGCTTGTGGGAGGCAGTATGGTGGTAATGCTTACGGTCTTTGCTACAACGGCGTGTTTGACTGGCCCTGCTACAGAAACTAGAGTGCGTGAAAGGCGCCGTATTCTGGAAGTCGAACACTACGGGGATATATGTATCGGAGGCCATTGCTAGCTATCAATACTACTCGATACTACTGAAAAAATTCTTTGCATTCTCCATCAACTTGAGACCATCACAATCGATCCACTAGGCACTAGCATCACTTCTGAGAGCATAGTGCGGGTGAAAAATTCTCTTCATGCTGCTTGGTACGGAGTAATCATTTCACTGATTTCGGCTCGCCGCTCCCAGCTTACGAAGTCCACACTTCGCCCCTCGCAGAATGTATATGTATGGCTGCTTCGTACGGATTATTGATCTCACTGGCACCGGCTACCAGAGCCCTGCCGAGTCTACACTCCATCCCTATCCAAGTATATACAAGTGTAGTACGAAATCTTAGCGAGGATCGTACGCGGACAAATTCTACCATTTTTCCGGAAACGAACGTCTGAACTCCGCTCCTTCCTCTAGATCTGCTCTTGCAAATGCTCGATTGTGCCAGTAGTCCGCACAAGCCCATGTACCCGGGTATCTCTGTTTTGTGACAGAATTATTCCAGGACACGACACAGCTTGAAATCTGACAACCTCTTTACGTGAGCTGGTCGACGAGACACCCTCGCTCCATTGTGCCGCACAGAAGCATGAACATCCTTGCAAATGCGGTTAGAAGGTTGCCCTCCAAGCGGAATGCGAAACTCGCCTCAAGGAAGCACAAGATTCGCTTCGAAAGCTTGTGAAGTCCACATGGATGCATCCTTCGCGCTGCTTACCTTCCTTTGAGACAGGAACCAAAGGCGGCAGTCATGATATCATAGTGCTCCATCAATCCGGATGAAGATTTCTTACTCCACGTGATTACTTTCCAAGGGTCGGAGATGTGCAGCATGAATATTTCTGGCCAGTCTTGAAATGAGGCATTCATCATAGAGTCAGCTCTCCAATCTCTCCTTGGAGACTCAATTCAGCTCAAACAGCCTCCATCCAACGTCACTGGCCCCACCATCAACGAGACCCAATCAGCCTATCAGCCTATCAGGTGGGGCATATCTATCCCATTCGGTCGCCATCGGATGTGTAGCTCGCTATCGCGGTCTTTTCGTCGGCGCAACTCCCATGGCCCTTTTCTCTCGCTGACTCCAGTCCACAAACACCGCCAACATCATGAAGTCTTCCAGCATCTTCTCCTGCGCTCCATTCTCTGGTAAGACACATCCTCCGCGACTGCTTCCCTCTCCCCGCCCTGCCTAGGTATCTTATCGCCTCATCGATTGCTCCATCTTCGTCAGGCCCCGCCTAACATCCCTGAGCGATTCTTGAGCGCCACTTAGCGCGTAGTCGGCCTCGACCAGTCGCCGAGCTCTCAACTCGCTTCTCAAATCCGCGAGTGTGCGCAAACTAGCGCCGATACCTTCATTGATACGCGCGAAAGTATTTACACTTGCAGCACTGATGCCGAGCTCGAGACGTGCTTGTATAGAAAGAATAAGTGGCGCGGGCTGTGCCGGGCCGGGCTGAGTCGCAACAAGAGGGTTCTGGACGATGATATGGCGACAAGTAGAACACGTTCCGTGGGAGGGCGGATCATGCATATGATGGAGCTGCTCGTTGTCCCAAGCGGTGAGACATTGAGCGTGGAAAGCGTGGTTGCAAGCCTGGAGCTGAACGATGTTCTTGCGGCGGTCGGTGGACATGCAGATGATGCAGTTGTTGTCGGTGGCGTGGGTTGCGAAGTAGTCGAGTGGAAGCTGGCGGGTGTTGAGATCGTGGTCGTGGATTGGCATTTTGTGTGGTGGTGAGGGAGGAGGTAAAGCGGATACGTAAGGCTGTGTGTAGTGGCTGGTCGATACTAGATAGAAAATCTACGGACTTAGATTAGGGCGCGGGCGAAGAATTGAGTGAGACTGACTTTGCAGTGAGGAAAATTGTTGAGACGCGCTAGGCATCACGTGCCTCATGATACTGATACTGCTCTGGGTGGTCAGCTGGACAGCATCGTGCGCTCAAGCAAGCGTGTTGACAAGAGGGCGAAATTGAAGAATCTGTTACTTATTCTAGTCAAGAGCGTCAAACTCATTATCGAGAATTTCCAGCCAAGTACCTTCTATCACTTTCAGTCTCCAAACACATCCGCCGTCTGTGAAGAAAGTCAACCTCCTCGTTACAGCCACATCTCCCCCATCTCGCTCTCTCCCACGCCTCAGCATCCTACTTCTTCTTGCCCCACCCCGGATTCTCACTAACATGATCCTTCACCACCAACAGACTCGGCAACTGGTCCGCCTTGAACATCATCTTCCAATCCCCCGGCATCTTGTACACACACCGCACCTTCTTCAAGTCCTTCGCCAACCTCTTCTCATGCAACTTAACCTTGTTCAACGGCATCTGAATCATCTTGGACATGTTGGCCCACTCGAAGCGGAACATGGGGCCCAGGTCGGGCGGCAGGCATTCTAGCTCGTTGGCTTGGGGGTCGCTTGCGGCGGAGAGTTCGGCGTCGAAGGTGCGCGGGCGCTCGAGCAGGTGAGCGGTCGCGGCGGTGAGGAGGGAGCGCTGATAAATTTGGAATTGGGAGGAGGGTTCGTAAGGCAGGTCTTTGAGGGCGAAACCGAGCTCGTACTCGCAGTTCTTGAGGAGGGAGTTGAAGCACGCGGTTTGTTCGGTGATCAGGAATAGGTGCGTCTTTGTGCTCATGTTCTGCATGAGTGCGTTGTGCCTCTTTTGGTGAGAGTAGAGGGGAATGCGGTACTTGATGTCTGCGACCCAACGGTGCAGGTAGTCGGTCCAGGGCATGACGGTCTCGTGGGCGAGCTTGTCAGACAGGCTGTACTGTGCGCCGGCGAGGTCGAGCGCGATATTGGTGCCGTTGCTCAGCGTGATGCGGTGGACGCCCTTAAGAGCGCCAAAGGCATCCTCATCGGGATACGGAAGGTCTTTGCGATGATCGACGAATGTACCGGCACCGTGGTGACGGACGAGCCGCTTAGCTTGGCGTGGCAGGTAGTGCACGACTTCTTTGATGTCGCGCTCGACGTTGTCGACTAGATCTGGACTGTGATGAGCGGGCTGCCAGTTATAATGCCAGGAGTGCTTACCTTCGAACAGCATCTGGAGTGCGACACTCATGAACATAAATGCCCACACGGAGTGCTGGTCGGCGAGCAGCGTCTGCTTGATCTTGGGGTCAACCGACTTGAATGCGCGGCGAGGAAATTTGAACAGCCAATCGCCTGCTGTGCGCTGGCAAGTAGTCGGACATTTGGGATCTTTGTTGGGCCCGTGGATGACTTCCAGCTTGTCGATCTCGTCATTCTCGCCCAGGGAGATGCTCATGCTGTGCATGTCGTAGGCCCACGTGTTCTCGATGAAGGTGTAGAACAGCGCCTGCGCGACGACGCCCGCCTGCTCAGCTCGCGCGATATCGTGCTCCTTGATAGCCATATCCATGCACTCGTCGTTGTGCGAAAGGAGGTCGTTGTGCTTGCAGAGGGCAGAGCAATAAAAACGAGTGCTGTCGGAGTTGGCACAGTATTCGCAGGAGATGTCAGTGGCAGAGACTAGTTGGGTGCAAACGGCGCATTGTTGATCAGCCATGATTGTTGAGACGCGTGTTTGCAGAGTGGGTCGACGAGTTGAGAGCAGGAAATTGAGAGACACGGAGAGCACACGAGAAAGGTAACGATTGAGAGAAAGACGAAGATGACAGTTGCACGTGATGAATGTATTACTTTGAATCTAGACAGCAATCACTTGCACAGTCATGCCAACCCTGGCCTACTGCGTTTGATGTTTGATGGGCTGCTCAGTTGTGCATTGTCCCATGATAAAGAAAAAATAACTCTAGATAGACACGATATGGCAAGCGAATAAAGGTAACGACCATGCTGATGTTGGAAGCATATATGAGGTTGTATGACGTTGGTGATCGCGTGGGGTCGCGCTGTTGCTACGCGAAAATGCACTAGCCGTATGTGTTTGTTTACCTAGCTTTAACATTAACATCCCCATCCCAGCTTGTACCACACGCACCCTCCTCACCACAGCAGGCAGTCGCATCACGTCAAAGTACGCCTTCCTTCAAAATATCCTTACCCTACAATACCGCAAAGTTGGCGCGCCTCAAAGAATATTCGGTCCCAATGGACTCGCGAACGCCGTCGCCCTCCAAGCTGGGCAATGCGCCGCCATGGGGTCAGGACGTCTTCGGCTCGCCTCTCCCACACTCGTCCTCTACCCCCGTCCTCTCAGCCATCCCACCGGGCTCTCCCACCCGTCGCCATCACCAGCGCAACAATTCGGATGTCTCCGTTACCAGCTTAGCCGCCAAGTTCGAGAATCTCGGGGTTAAGGACCACGAGGAAGTCGCGCGCAGATACAAGCAGCAACTCGACGAAGAGAAGCGGAAATACAACGATCGGCTCACCGAGCATGAGAGGAAGCACGCCATGGTCATCGAGCGCAAAGCGGTGCGCATCGAGGAGCTGGAGAGCGAACTGGCACAGGCCAGGTCTTCCCTCCAAGTCGGTGTCTCCAAAGAGAACTACGAGAAAGAATTCATGGCCCACAAGGCTAATATCAAGAAATGGGAGCAGGTCTTCAAGCAGCGTGAGGACCAGTGGCGCGCCGACCACATTAGAGTAGTAAGCTGCTGCCTCCCAGCGTCCTTCATTCTGTGCTAACGGTCGTCAGAAAACGCTTGAGGATGAGAAGAAAGCTGTGGAGACCAAGTACAATCAGTACAAGGTAAAAGCCAAGCAGCTGACAACTGAGAATCTCAGGGTCACCAACATGGTGCCCACCATGCAGGGCAAAGTCCAGGGCCTCGAGCGTGAAATGCGACGGGTCAAGTCTGACCTAGAGCACAAGGCGAAAGAGGCTGACATGTACAAGAACCAGATGTACAGCCTCCAAGTCGACCTCGAAGGTACCACGGCCCGCATGGAAGAGGAGCTCCAGACGCTCAAGGATAGGCTCAGGTCGACCGAGGGCGAGCGCGACGCCCTGAAGACGAGTTTGAAGGAAGAGGAGGTTCTGCGCATTGCAGCTGAAGGTCACATCCCGCTACCAGCCCTGGGGGCGGACGAGGACGAAGACGAGTTTGCTTCGCCTGTTCGTTCCCCTCGTAAACAGCGCAATGTGCAGCGTCTGGACGACGACAAGGAGAACGTGGCACCTAAGAAGGCCATGGTCGAGCTCAAAGATCTGCAAGATAAACTGGCCAACGAACGACGTCTGCGAGAGCGCGCCGAGGACCAGATCGACTTTATGAAGATGGAATGCCAGTTCCAGTGCTGCTCATGCCGCATCGCCGAGAAGAAGGGCAAGGCATACGTGCACGATGACGCATACACAGTAGAGATGCAGCGCATCCAGTCCTCTGTTCCAGCTTTGACGCCACCAGCCAGTACGCACGAGGACGATGCAATGGAAGGAATCGTCATCAAGCAGGAGCCTGTCGAAGACCAACCTTTTACTCCAGCCGTGGAGCAGCCCGTGATCAAGCAGGAAGAAGATGATCGCAGTCTGACACCAGACGGAACTGTCATAGTCCATCGGCAAGTCGGCGAGCAAGACGCGATTGCGTTCTCGCCTTCCACCGGTACCTTTCGCGCTGTTCCTTCACCTGTCAAAGCCTCTGCACCTGAACCTGTCGCCTCACCCGTAGGACCCTCTGAATCAAACATTCCTACAACCACAGAGACCGTGTTGCATTCTTCGCCCTGGACTCTAGAGGCGCACAGCACCGTCACATCTATCAATCAACAGGCCACCCCCATCCGTCAGAAGGAGAACAAGAATGCGGCCATTGCTATCCACGAGGATGTCTTCGACGACCAGGACGAGGATGATATGGATCCACCCATACCAAGACAGCAACAGCCAGAGCCCGAGACGCCTGCGCGCTACGAGCTTCATACCACCACAACCACTATCCCGATCGCTTTTTCACCTGCCACACCTGCATTCCGTCCAGGTCGCGGGCCTATTACTCCTTCGACAGTAGCACATGCTGCCTCGGATGCTCGTACGCCAGTGCTGAGCGAGCTCAAGATGAACGAGCTGCCCATTTCTAGGGAGAAGGCACTCGCGCAGATAAGAGACCGTCGAGGACGCGCTCGGAGCATGGCTGAGGGCCACGGAACGCCAATGAAGAAAATGGTCGAGGGTGTGAAGGATCGTAGGGACATCAGCGCACCGGTGTCCAAAGTCAGGAGATGATTTCGTTAGCTCAGTCATTCATAGGAACGTCGTTGTATAGCCGGACGCGCAAGATTGTTTGTGTAGTCGTTTCTTTATGTTCTTCCGACCGAGCTCAGCGGCATTGCATGGAGTTGGAGGCTTGCCGCCTTTTGCGGAGTGCGTTTGGCGTTGGATACCAAAGGTTCGGCGTTTTGGGTGTGTGGTGATACATATCAGCATAGTTTATCGACTTCACTACCTCGCCCAAGTCTTCTACTGCATAATGACGGGTGCTTCGTGATGTGATTCACTGTCAACTCGCAATTAGTGTTGCAAGGTAGGCGGCCCGTGCGTCGATGCTGTCAAGCGCCAAGACTTAGCGCGCCCACATTGGAATTTCGCGAGGCAAGTGCACCACCGACAACACCGAGACCAGCCATCACCCTCTTTCCTTCTCCACCACCAATACCGCAATCATGTCTGACGGAGAAATCGAGGTCGAGAGCCCAGCCGGCTACGCCGTTCTGCCCAAGGAGGTCACCGACGAGATTGGCAGCATCAAGCTGTTCAACAAGGCACGTCGACGAGGAATTTCGAGACTGGCAGCCGTACTGACTCTTCGCAGTGGTCTTACGAGGAGGTCGAGGTCCGCGACATCTCTCTGACGTACGTTTATCCGCATCCCGGCGCACACGCTTCGCACAAATATTGGTGGCATCGAAAGCCGAATTTCGAGTCGCGAAGTTGGATTGCATGGCAGCAGCGCATGGGCTAACATGGCACGCAGCGACTACATCCAGATCCGCTCGCCCGTCTACATCTCACATTCCGCTGGCCGCTATGCCGTCAAGCGGTTCAGGAAGGCGCAGTGCCCCGTCATTGAGCGCCTCACCAACTCGCTCATGATGAACGGCCGCAACAACGGAAAGAAGCTCATGGCTGTGCGCATCGTCGCCCACGCTTTCGAGATCGTACGTCTACCGAGTCCCATACCAGGCTACTGAGGATGAGGCTGGGAAGACATCAAGGACACGACTAACATCCGCAGATCCACATCATGACCGACCAGAACCCCATCCAGGTCGCTGTTGACGCCATCGTCAACTGCGGTCCCCGCGAAGACTCCACCCGTATCGGTTCCGCCGGTACCGTCCGTCGCCAGGCCGTCGATGTGTCGCCCCTCCGCCGCGTCAACCAGGCCATCGCCCTCCTCACCATCGGCGCCCGCGAGGCCTCGTTCCGCAACGTCAAGTCCATTGCCGAGTGCCTGGCTGAAGAGCTCATCAACGCTGCCAAGGGAAGCAGCAACTCGTACGCGATCAAGAAGAAGGACGAGCTGGAGCGTGTCGCCAAGTCCAACCGATAAGGGCGTGCGCGTGGCGGTGCATGGTGTACTGGGTTTTCTCTCATCGGGCTCGTCTGGTGCTCACTGCATGTCGAGGGTTCTCTAGGCGAATTACCGATTTCATGGTTGCATGATAAAAATGGACGATTCAGCATGACCATGATGTGTTTGTGTGGCATGTGCATGAAGAATGTGTGACGAGATACGGCAGGAATACGAGTTCCAGGCTCGCCTACTGGGTCAATCAGCATGACCAAGAGTGTTGCGTAGGTCAAAAGGACACCAACACAATGGGCCCCTTCACATCTTATACAGCCAAGCAAAGTGTTCGGCACAAAGCGTCCTTGTCGTGATTTGTCTGGGTATCATCTCTCATAACAACCCCAATGTCTCCGCTCAAGCCATCGCCCTCGCCCTTACAGCCCTCTCCACAAACCCACCCAGATCCTCATACCCCACCCTCCCACCATTGTTCGCCCCAAACGCCTCCGCATCTCTATACGCCTGCGCCATAATCTCCTCATCAATCCTAACCAACCATCCATCGCCCGTGACCATCACCTTACTCCCCTGCCCACCCATCTGTCCCAATAGCGCACTCGCCCTAACCAACTTGAGCACCCATATCCTATCCTTGCCCTCCTTCCGCGCCTCAGCCAGAAGGTCCACGCATCCTCTCTGCCTGACTTCGCGCCGCACGGCATCTAAAACGCGTTCCCTGCGCTCATTCTCCTGGTCTAGTTCGCGCTGTGCATCTTCCTTGCGTATGCGCCGTTCCTCGCGCTCCTTTTCGGCAATGCTGGCTTCTATCCTCGCACGCCGCTCGCGCTCGGCACTCGCTTCCACCTCCCTTTCCTCGGCGCCTTCTTGCTCTTGTAGACGGCGTAATTCTGCTTCTTGGCGGTGGAACTCGTGGTATGCGCGCCGCTGGTCTTTGCGGGCCAGGCTCTTTGCTTTTTTGGCGCCGACTACGCGGTTTGCGCGGGTGTTGGCTGGGCCGGCTTCGTTTGGAGCGGGGCGCGGGAAGTCGTTGTCGTTGTCGATGTTGACGGCTTGAGGTAGTGGTGGTTCGCGAGCGTTGTGTAGATTTGGGGGTGTGGGAGCGAGGGGGCGGGGCTCGGGCTCGTCTTCTGTGTCGGAGGGTTGGTGGACGAGGCGCTCGTCTAAGGGTGGGTCATTGTTGTGGCGTGGCCCGTCTGGTTCGGCGGGCTGGTGTGTGTCTTCGTTGGTTGATTCGCCGGCTGGGATCTGAATGTGGTGGTGCTGTCGTGTGTTGTACCATTCTGCTATTTGGGGGGCGTAGTAGAGTGTGGTGCAGAGGGCGGCGGTGTGTGCGAGGTCTTGGAGGAGAGGCGTGCCGGGTTTTGTGAATGGGAGGAGGAGGTTTAAAAGGGATATGGGGAGGGTGAGGAGGGCGCCCATTGTGGTGGTGTGTGTGGCGCTATTCCTAAGATGTGTTGGAGTCGTAGAGGTCGGGTAAGATTGTTTTGTTGAGCTTTGAAGATGCTCTTTGGCGTAAAGAGCTGGCTCTATCAAGTAGATTCGACTGGTGAAAGTCGCGAGGAAGGAAGAACCCGTCGTGGATTGTGCAAGCAAATCGTGAATCGGTGATGCAACACCCGCGAAAGGCTAGCTCCATTCGGGCGCTAACGCAGCATGTGGTACAAAGGGCTGAAGGAACATCGTTTTCGCGCTGACGACAGCTTCGCGTGCAGAAAGCAGTGGACAACTACGATGTGCCCAGGGGGAGCCTCGTGAAGAAAGTGTGGGGTATCTGAGGCGTCCATCTTGATCAGACGTTCATCGTAGGTAGGGTTCGCCATCTTCTCCGCTTGAAAGCTCGTTTCCTCTGTTAGCATCAATCTGCCTGTCTCCAACTGCGAGCATCTCCATCTTCATGCCATTCCACCAGATGGCATCCTTGGATGGAGCTGTGCATGTAACCACGCAATCTGGTAAGCATACTAGTAGATAGAGCTCGCTAAAAAGTACTGGAAGCGAACAAGCACGTTCGTCTCTGGATACACAGACAGATAAACCCAAGCAAATCCAACGTTACACCGTCTCGACATTCGCGAGAGGCGCATACGCATCTGCTTGGCGGTATCCACACTCGGAGATTTTTATCATCGCCATTCCAGGTGCCGATATCCCTTGCGGCCGTAAGACGATGTCTTGGAATAATTCGGCACATTGACCTGCGCAGGCAGCTCGTTTTCTTTGTCGAGAGTCTGTCTCTCATGTATCTATGTCTCCAACTCCAACGTACGTATCGTAGGCTGGTACTAATCGTAACTTAGCGAATGCGAACATAACACAGAGTTGGGGCTAGGCTAAGGCTAGACATGGGATAGCGAACCACGTGAGGAGGCGTTGCTGCTTCCCGTCTTGAAGCTTGTCGCTATCCGAAGCTAAGCTTGCTAGTCTCCCTCGTGTTCCAAGGTAAACATACGCATCTGGGCATGCAGGCACTCGGGACAATCATGTCGCTTGGCTGTTATTACGTGCGTATAGCTGAGGTACATAGTCCTCATGGACCTTGTCTCACTCCTTCATTCCATCAGAGTGCAGACGAATCAAACCACAGGGAGCCAAGCCAGCGCTGCCATCCGCACTCTACCGTAGTCGCGCACACCATCTCTCTGGGCTTCCATACGACACCTGAAGCCATTCTCACTCCACTCTCAGCGCATCATCGTCTCCAATAACACTCCAGGGCTCCGCACCTGCCTTCACCATCACACAGCACTTTGTTCCGGCAACAGTTGCGTTCCTGCAGTTGAGACTTGATCATGGTTGCTGCCGTAGACATCTGGCCGAACGATGCCGGTTTCGACACAGCTTACGAAGAGCACGAGGCTGTAGAGCTTACAGTAAAGGGCTCAATCCCACATTACGCGGCAGGCGTGTTATGTAAGTGCTCGACATACTGATTATTGCCGGCCAGTCACTAAGTTAGATCAAGTTCGTACAGGACCTCAGGGATACAAAGCAAAGACAGCTGACGGCAACATCTGGGCAGCCAAGCATTGGTTCGATGGATTCTCCTCCGTTCATCGTTTTCAGATCGACTTCCCGGCCAACGAAGGCCCTGCACAAGTTCAGTACCGCTCAAGACGTGTAGTCGATGAGTATCTTGAGATGGTACGGAGCACTGGCAAAATTGACAGCATCACGTTTGCGTCAAAGCGCGACCCGTGCGAGAGTTACTTCAAGAAGGTCATGGGCATGTTCTCTCCATCGCGGAACACGAAAAACGTCGGCGTTACTGTATCGCTTAACATGCCGGGAGGCGGTGCGATCAAGGAATCCGAAAAGCCTGCAATCAACGGACACACCAACGGCATCGATACACTACACGTAAAGACAGACGCGTCCTACTTCAAGAAGATAGATCCCATCACCTTGGAGCCACGAGGCATTGCAACCCAGAAGTCGCTTCATCCAGACTTGATTGGAGAGTTCTCTGGTGCACACGCAAAGTCTGATCCCGTCACAGGTGACATCTTCAACTTCAACCTCAAGCACGGCCCAAAAGGCAAGTATCGCATATTTCGCACTTCCGCCTCGACTGGCGAGACCGATGTACTCGCTACATTTCCAGGGCAAGCAGCATATATACACTCCATATTCCTCTCCGAAAACTATGTCATCCTCTGCGTTTGGAACAGCCACATCCATTGGGCCGGCCTACCCATGCTCTACCACAAGAACATCGTCGATGCGATGAGCCCTTTTGATTCAAACTCCAACGCCACCTGGTACGTTGTAGACCGTAAGCACGGCCGAGGCCTTGTCGCGACATACAAGAGCATGCCGTTCTACTGCTTCCACACCATCAACGCCTGGGAAGAGCCCTCGCACAGCGACCCCACGCAAACCGACATCATCGCCGAGCTCAGCATGTACGAGAACACAGACGTCATTTCGCGCTTCTACTACGACACTCTCATGTCCTCGACAACAGACACGGAATACCAAGGCCAAGCCAAGAAGCGCCTCTCGTCGCTGCCCATACAAGCGCAGTTCCGACTGGGTAGTATCGAGTCGGCCGCTAAGTCTAGCACACCTCTCCCAGTCGAACTCGTCTTCCAAGCCGACAAAGCCATCAGCATGGAACTCCCCACCATCAATCCTGCATATCTGACCAAGCGCCACCGGTTCAGCTACGGGTGCGCCGACCGCCTCAAGTCGAGTTTCATGGACGGCATCGTCAAGTTCGACAACATGTCACAAACGAGTATCTTCTGGGAGAAAGAGGGGCACACACCCGGAGAGCCGATTTTCGTGGCGGACCCTGAGGGCACGGCTGAGGATGATGGTGTGTTGTTGACTGTTGTGTTGGATGGGTATGTCGACAGGAGTTATTTGCTGGTGCTGAGTGCGAGGGATTTGAAGGAGGTGGGGAGTGCGGAAATGAGGGGACCGATGGCGTTTGGGTTTCATGGGGCGTATAAGGCAGGTGGAGGGATGTATAAAGGTGATATTTGAGGGTTGTTCTCGCGCATTCGAATTTAGGCTTCTTGTGTCTAGGTGGTATGTACGATCCTCTTGTGTGTCCCGCGTCGTTCTTGAGATACCTCAGCCATCATTCGTACAACGCAATGACGTATAATGCTCCAGGAGTATCTCTTAGGTCTCCATACATAGTTCAAGTCGGCTAATGCAGACGCGTGACAAAGGGAGTTGTGAGGCTATGTGTCAAAGCAAACACTGTGAACGCACAAGATGAGGTGACCGCGTTGTTCCCACTGAAACACAACGCCGTACGCCGCGATCAAAACCATTCCGAGACTTCTTCTTGTGAGACTTCTCGATATACCAGATACCCTGAGACAACTCAGGGCATCTATCAGCAGACTCAAAAGATTGTCTTCGACGGTAAATCGTAAACCTCACGCCGACGCCCAACATGACGGAACATGTCCAAGTCCATGTGTTCATGGACCAAGGCGTCACTGATCTGCCTAATAATCATTTCGCAACCCACGGAATCGAGTGTGACATATGTATGAATGAGCCTGATGTCGAGCGGGATAAACAAACCGTGCGAATCACCGCTTGCGGTCACGCCTTTCATACGTACTGCCTAGGTGGCTGGGTCACAAGCTCCATGCAACAACACGGCATCTCAACCTGCCCAATGTGTCGCTCAGTCCTCACGTCCCGTCCTCCAGTCGCCGACTTAGACCCCGATACATCAGACCTGCGAACGCGCATGAGAGATCGTCTGCCCGTTTTGCTTCTCGATGCAGCTGAGCGGCTCAATGCGCGTGTCGATCGCACTGAGGCTGAGACGTACCAGCTTTACTCGAGGGTGCTTCGTATTGCCAGACTCATGGACGCTGTGGATCTGTTTGTCGACCAGGAAGTTGTGGCGGATTTGAGGGAGTTTGTGGCGGAGTATGAGCGTGCGCATCGGTTGCGTTTGGTTTGGCATGGTGTTTGGGCTCGGTCGCGCTCGCTTTTACGGCGAACGCAACCTGCGCAACGTCCTTGACGTACGTGATCGGTGAAGTGGTTTGCCTTATGTGGAGCCTTCCGTCGCTTCAACATCGATTCAAGTCTGAAAGGTATGCTTTGATGCATTCAATATCATTAGCAGTCCGTGACCTTAGCACGGAATGACAGCGTTCTTTTCTCTTAGCCCCAAATTATAATAACGTGCATCCACCCGTGACGGAACACCACCGTGCCGGACCGATTCATAAGTACTTAGAGACCGAAACTTTACATTCTACAATCCATCCCCAGTTGCAAACGAGAATTCCCCGATGCAAAAGCAATTTGGTTCATCTAACCGTAAAACTATCATCCAGTATCAAGTTGTACCTGGCTATCACAGCTAAGTCTTCGATCACATGTTGCTAATTTCAAACCTACCGCGCCGCTTTGCCAAGGAGAAAACTGTTGAGCTATGTCAGCGGGGTAACGACCTCTCTCTCTCCATCAATTCTGCTGTCAAAGATGTCTGAGACGACGAAAGAATTCAAGACTTAGTTCAAGCCCGTACACACTCATCTACATCAACATGCAAGTATAGTAACTTGAAGTTGATTCTGTATTACGTCTGACAAATGTCAAGGTGTGAAAATCACACGACTATCAAAGTCACGCCCGACGCTAGGGCTCCTGGCAGAAGGAACCCGACTATAGAGAATTAGAGAGAAGAAGGAATGTGAACGCACGGATTGCAAAAGTTCTGATAGCTATGTACCACCAACAAAGCCTTCAACCAATGCCTAGTCCCAGGCAACCAATCCGCAAGATGGTTGAAGGAGGTTTAGTAGAAACGGATAAAAGAGACACATAGATACTTTCACTACCCTATCTTTGAATCTTGTGCAGCTCTTGTCAGCTTTTCAGCCCATCTTCGAATATGTTTCAACGCAATTTCATCGTGCTGTGGCGCCGAGTCTGTGAAGTCTTCGTCAATCCATCCTGGCGTGCCCGCCGTGATGAGTGTGCTTCCGAATGTCTGGCATGGATCGTAATCGACAATAACGGGATCATCACATTTGCTGACCATAATGTTCATTGGCGTGAGATCGTTGTGCGCTAGTCCAAGTGAATGAAGGTGCTGGACTGCAGCCTTGATTTTGTTCATGCAGTCTTCAACGTCGAAGGGTTGCGCATTCTTCTCTAAGCGATGCTGGAGTGTAATCGGAAGACGATCCAAGACAAGGCTGACGATACGACCGCGTTTGATCAAACAGCCATGATACCTAACAATGTGTGGATGTGGGTTACGCAGAAGAAGCTCCATTGTTTCAGCCTCATGTAATATGAGTCTTGGTAACAGGCCTGTCCCCAAGACGGCTAGATGTAGATTTGTCCTTTTGAGGAAGAGAGTTTCGTCGATTGGAGGCGAGATTACTGTAATGTCTGAAGGAGCCGCGGGGTACACATCGTCATCTGGAAGACGTTGCAGACTTTCTCTGATGATTTTCTGGTTTAATTCGCATTTTCGAAGCTTTGACTGGCCAAAGTAGGGAACACAATCAGGCTATATAACCGATGATTTAGGAATATTGGATTGCCATCCTCATCATCGTCCTCGGCGAACGCCTCGTAGCGGGGAGAAAGGTCCCGAGCCGAATAGAGTGGTAACTCTTCATTGACCATTATTTAAAACTGCTTCGACATCGAAGTAAAGCTGATGAAAAGTGGTAAGGAAAGTGGTTAGAGTAGTGGCATTTCGCGTAACCTTCCGCGCTTTGGGGGAGCTGCGGAAAATCATTTTGCCTGATCCGATGCCCCTGCCGCGACACAGCATACTGTGCCGCAGAGCAATGACAAAAGCCTCTAAAGGTAGCACCCATCATCCGCGTGCTATCCAACTCCAGGACGTTGAAAGCCATCGGCGTTCTACAATGAGATGTTACAAGCCTCTTTAGAAGCGCATTTCTAGTCTCGATTATTGTGGTAGTTTCCTCACATTGTGACATGACAATGATCGCTTCACCATGCGAGGTTGTACGTTGTGGAACTTCTCACTATGCTCTTTCATTGAGTACTATATATTTACCTTACTATTTTCCCCACAGCTTTCATATCAAACTCAAACAAACCGCCATGTCGTCCGCCACATCCATCAACGCCGCGGCCATCACCGCCACAGCCATCAACACCGCGGTGGCCAACAGCGCCCGTCCAGCGTTGCCAGTCGAACCCAGCTTTCAAATGTACGTCGGGATCCTCCGAGACACCTACTTCGTCGATCGCGACCAGGTATGCGGCATCTGTTTATCGGATGGTGAAGCTGACGTAGACGAAGCTTCTATTCCACAGGTGGCTGGTCAACGTATTCTTTCAGCCGCCACGGTCGCTAGAATTGAGTGCGGTCATGTCTTTAACTGGCGTTGCATCCATGTCTGGCATTGCCACCAGATGTCGGGTGGTGTCCCTCGTCGAGAGGGTCTCCCCAGGCCCTTTCACAACGCCACATGTCCCACTCGCCGTTTTGTTCTAATGGGTCCGTCGAGGTTTCCTTCAAGTCTGGAAACTCTTCGTCGTCGGGATCAACGGAATATGCTACTGTCGGCTGCTGTACGATCACGCGGATTACCACCAGCAGAGTCAGAAGCGCTATTTCGCCAATTACATAATGAGGCGTGCGCTCAACGGCGTCAATCTCGAGAGAGTTTTATGATGGCCTATGCTTTACAACGTGCGGCAGCCAGAGGGGCTGTAAATGCTCCTCAAATGCCGCCGTCGAGTGACTAATTGCTGTGTAGAGTTGTGTCTTTTTGGTATTCCAACAATTGGGTTATTCGCGTCCAAAGTTATTAGACAATAAGAAATTCCATGTTGAAAAAGTGTACCACATAGAAGACTGCTGTGACGACGGCGTGAAATCGGGTAAGGGTCGACGAGTGGCGAATGCAACTAACATCCATCACTGTGTAAAGAAAAACACCCCGTGCAAGAACACAATCATCCTTATAGCATGGCATATGCCCCCTCGCGGTCCTCTTAAGATACCACCATCGAGAACCTCTTCTTTAGTAGGATATCTATCAATAATACATACGTTACTAGATAATTACATGGCGGTGACACTGACTATTGATGGTTGCTTTCAAGGCATTTCTGCCCGCGTCTGTTTGTCGCGCTATTGGAGCACGAACGAAAGCGATTATGTGCACCTTAGTGGGTCTAACACATGTAAGAAGAGCAAAAGAAGCTGTCCTAAAGATCTCAGAGTCCCATAGCCCTAGTGTGGCGCACCTTGACATTTCCGGATGCGCTGGCTTCGATGTGTCGCCTAGCCCGCGATACGGCGCTTCCCAACGCAGCTTAGCCTAGAATATAATACGCTGAGCTCATCACAGCACTATACCCTTCTAGAAGTGTCTATGAACAATGCGCTATTTTTAGCACTGCAGCGTGCGCTGGTACTCATTCGTGGCCAGCGGTTCCTCAAGGTCGTTGCACCACGATCGACGACAGGGACAGAGCTAGCAAGGTCCTAGCACACGGCAGAATAGGGCGCAACATGGAAATTATTCTTATAACATTATAGAGAAACAGTTGCTCCCCCGTATGTTCGCGAAGCTTCTACGTGGCAAAGAATTAACATATTTAAACATGTCCATCTCCGTCCCTCTGTGAATGCCGATTTATTAAATATAAGAGAGAACAAGAGGAAGAAGGAACGAAGCTTTACGACTACAACAATCATGACAGAAAGCAACATAACCAAACCTTTCCTGACCCTGTACCTATGCCAACACATCTGCCTGACACAGCTGAGCACGCTGGCCGATACTCTGTTGGGAGCCACAACAGATTTTGAGCATTGTCAGAAATCCAGGTCTTATCTGAGCTAATCGCTGCTCCCTGGAAGACAGGTTGCTGCAGTTTTGTCACAGTCTTATCAGGGTGTAACGACGCAAGGATAGAGGCGAGCTCAGCCGATTTAACATAACCGCTATGGCCCTCGAGCGTCTGCAGGCACGCGCCGCT
>Ga0265797_10005618_pt1 | contig 18199 bp, 14 predicted proteins | sample P2T30metagenome_FD_192433 | JGI IMG/M metagenome (GOLD analysis project Ga0265797, IMG submission 192433) | Plant litter microbial communities from East Loma Ridge, Irvine, California - P2 T30 | ecosystem: Environmental > Terrestrial > Plant litter > Unclassified | place: USA: California... | reverse complement strand
GTTGAGTGAGAAGCGGGGAAGTAGGGGTAGTGTGATGGGTATACTAGACCTCGAGAAGGTGAATGAGAAGCTGGCGAGTCCGGAACTGGGTTGTGCGAGGGAGACGCAGAGGGAGAGTAATGGGGAGTTGGCGGATTGGTTGGCGTTGACGAGGTTGATGGATGGGTTGTGAGAAGTTTGAGGTGTTTTCTTTGGATGGCTCTTGAGGCTTTACGACTTCTTTTTGTTTATACCAGCTGTCTTCTTCCTTTCCTTTCTTTATGGCCCGTTGCGAGGCGATTTCCTTTGTAGTAGTCGTACTTGCCTGGACGTATACGATGCTAGGATGTACATGTTGATACCCGAGCTTTCGATCATGTACATATACTTGTTGACCAACTGTCCCTTTTCCATGCACCTAACACTTGTCTAGCTTCTGTGCTCATCTGTCATTTTGGACGTCGCGATATATGACCTTCACAGTCATGTAGCGTAAATCGCTGCGCCTACCAATACGACGTGCTGGAGGTGTGCGTCGGTCGCGGAAGGCGCGTTCGAAGTTCAACACATACTGCGTACGCTGCATATGGCACGGTACCTTTCTTCTGCGCCTCCAAAGGACTGCGCCGTTGAGTTGTTTAGCTGACTTTGGCAAATCGCACGCAGTCGCTGCAGCAGGAGACCTGCCGCATCGGTGGTCGCGATGGTCGCGATGGCCTCGTTGAGCATACGTCATTAGCTCTGCCCCGCTTTTGCCCGTCATCTCTCAGAGTCCACTGCCTGGATGAAAGACACAGCTGAACACCCAAGAGCCTACGTTAACTTTGGGTTATCTACTTCGCATCTTTTCATTTTAACGTAGTCTGCAGACCTATTTACCTTTTGTCTTGCATGAGGTGTGCCTGGTGGTAGGTTGGCGTTGCTTATCGCCATCAGCGCAGGTGACTTTGCCCCGCCTTCCTGTCCCAACCAGCCTACACCCACGACAACGCAACAGAACCGGGCGCGACCTACGTACTGCGTCATTTCCCGAGTAACTCCAGGCGGGTCATTGCGCTGGTCTTCTTGTCGTCTAGGCTCGGCCCGTTCTCCAGCTGCGATCGCTATCAAAATCTACCTCCTGCTGCTCACGTTGCAACCAGCTCGGTCATGAGCTCGGTCGCATATGATCTCTCTCAATAACGGTTATGGCTGGAAGCAACTTCTGTGCTAAGTGCCTCGCGATCGTTTCAGCGGGGCCACATGAACAGCGCGGATGGGGTTACGATAGTCATGCTGACAAGGAAGAGTTCCACAGAGGGGTATCAGAAGGCTGTTACATCTGTAGTTGGATGTGGAGAGCGCATGAAAAGAGGAAGTCAAAGGAGCACTATGCAACCGGGCCATTACGCTCTACAACGTACACCTGGTCGACCACTGAACCAGTCGAGAGAGGGGAGTTAAGGCTCTCTATCATCGGCGACGCAAACCACAGGGCGTGCTACAGTTCGCGCGAATTTTCACTCTTCAGCTCAGCTATTGCCGGTATCGAACTCGTGTTCTTTACGAATATCTATCATCGAAAGCTAATCAACGACAGATCGCTATTCAGGAATCCTCAATACGAAGCTGAAATCATCAATTAGGTCAGAGGAAACGTTCTCCTTAGTCAGAGGATGGATCAACCAATGCTGTTCGCAACATGTCGAATGCCAATCGTTAGCAGTTCCTGCCGAGTTGCCGACACGACTTATATGTGTGCAGTCAACTGGTAGCTCCAAGCTAAGGGCAAATATATGTCGCGGCGCTTCACTGCCCAGGTGCACGCCATACCTCACCCTTTCTCATTGCTGGGGCGGAGAAGAGTTTTTAACAACTACGCATGCGAACCTCTGCGCGTACGAGTGCTCGCTTCCGATCGATAGCTTGTCTAGGACCTTCCAGGACGCCTTTCTCGCTACTATGAAGCTGAATTTCCAATACATTTGGATCGACTCCCTCTGCATTGTGCAGGATGACCCCGACGACTGGAAAAGGGAATCGCTTTCAATGCATAAAATATACAAGCATGCTGCCTGCAACATTTCCGCTTCTGGCTTTGCAAACGGCAAAGAAGGCTTCATACTGAGTAATCGTCGTATCAATCCGTCCCCGGTGGCTATCACTCTCGGTCGCACGGCTAATCAGAGCTCGTCTGAAAAGTCTCATTATTTAGCATGTGCATTCCCATGGGAGGTAATGAGAGAGGGTCCTGTATTCAATCGTGCGTGGACGCTGCAAGAGCAACTACTTGTAAGTAGCCTCACGAACCACGGAAGGAAATTTCTCAACGTCGTCGACAGGCAAGACGAACGGTGCACTTTGATGATAGCCAAGTGCACTGGGAATGCAAATCGATGGTCGCAAATGAGGTTTGGCCTTGTGGTTGGCGGAATACTCACTTCGAAAGTCGCTTTCGAGAACGACCCGTTACTAGCTGGAACTTCGACCTTAATAACATGTCAAAAGATAAAGTGAGTTCGAATCACCTTACCGAAGTATGAATAACACCCCAAAGAAACTAAATGGTGGCAGAAGTCCATCTACAACAGCTGGTTTGAGATTGTCTCAGTGTATTCCGATCGACGCCTTACGTTTGCTACGGACCGGATTCCTGCTTTAGCCGGTATCGCCGCAGAATTTGAGAAGCATCTTGGAGACAATAGCATGTACGGACTCTGGGCAAGCGACATGCATCGTGGCATACTGTTTCAACAGCCATATGACTTCCTTTACAGTCCACAAGACGCTCGATATTCGCCGGCATGGCATGACACACCAAGTTGGTCCTGGGCAGCTCTGGATAAACCCGTAGCCTGGAATGCTTGGGGACTTTTGGGTCACAGACTCACTCACCTCGCTAATATCGATATCATCCCATGTCTAGGAAGTTCACGACTGCGGCTTCGCGAGACATTCATAATTTGCCTAAGCGCGTATGGGTCCTTTCCATCGCTAGGCGACGAAAATAGTCTGGCTACGCTTTTCGTGGGGCTGAACAAGAGCGGCTTCGAGTTCGCGTTCTACCTAGACCAATGGTTCGCCATGACTTTCAGAGAGCACCCAAGCAGGATCGCGTCGACAACCGCTCGGGACGAACGCCTTACCACTCCTACCAGAGATGACCAATCTCTTCTGCAAAGAACTGTTATCGTGCCGATAACGTGTTGCGTTTGGTATTGGGCTAAGCACAATGACAACGTTGCTAATGTGTGGTGTCTTGTCCTGTATGCGCCACCCGGAGCTGAAGACGGAGTATATAGAAGAGCGGGCGTTGTCGCGGCCACTAAGTTTTTTGGGGGCCACGAAGACGTAAACACCGATATGGTCAAAGCCCAGTTCGACGCGTATCGGAGGCCGGTTGCGCGCAACTTCTTTCAAGAGGAAGATGATAAGGTTAATTACACGGTTATGGTCATGTAGAGAAGAAGAATTCTACGTTGATCTTGCAAAGGTCCGACCACCCAAGAGCATACATTGTTGTTGGGTCGCCTACTTGCCAAATTTTTATCTTGGTGTAATCTGCAGACCTGTTTACTTTCTTCCTCTTATGGGGTGCCATGTTGAACAGCTCGGCATGGCTCAGCCGTCTGCATCACGTCGCATCGAGGACTGCCAGCTTACGCGCGGGGTATGTAGTCGTCTGGTCAACCATCGCCTTTGCTCAATATTGCTTCCCAAGAGACAGCTATGCAAAACGACGGCGACTATGTGTGGATGTGGAACGCCGCAAGGCAAGAGCGCTTCCGCTTGTCGGATGATCAGACATGCTGGGTATACGAATATTCGGGTCTGAGAGTACCGGTGGGAACGAGCAACGATGGACCTTCGTCACTGTCAGACGTGACGGAGCTACCGAAGTATACGTCACGAACAAAGCATTGGCGACGCTTGCTGATCTGCGAAGGGCCCACAATCACTATCCTCTGATCAACGCAGAAGGCGGCACGGAGAATTGCACGTGGGTTAGACTCGCTGCACTACTCGCAAACGGCGACCGGATGACGACAGAGATGCTGTATACCCGTCTCAAAGAAAGGAATATAACAGTATCGAAAGGACCAACCTCAAGAACCAGCCTCCTGAAAGCAGCACGGACGCTAGGAGACATTGATGTTAGAAGCATCGACAGCAAGTACACCAAATTGAGCGAGAACGATATGCTTCAAGTAAAAGAGCTTTGCAGTTGGCGTGTTCATACCAGGAGAAACCGAATCGCCTGCGCACCAGATCGTCGGATACTACGACGGAGTTTGGTATCGCTTCACGGACTGGCAGGGGGCGCCTCTACCTGGCGAAGAAGGCCGTTGTATCGGAGACGATGTTACGGAGAAGGTCAAAGGTTGGCTCAAGGATCCATAAATCATATTCGCAACTTCTCTCATTTGGAAGAGCATCTTTTCGTCTAGGTCGTCAATTTTGCGGGAAGTTGGTTGGGCAACATCCTTCGAGCATACCAAAGCTGTACCCATCCGTGGACACATAAACACCCCCCTTCATGCCGCAGAACCAACCCTATCACCATGCACCCTCATGAGATGATCCACCATCTTGTCCTTGCGTGGGAAATCTTCGCCTCCTTCCATCCTACTCCTGTCGCACCCGTCGATCGGGCACCAAAAGCCGGGATTGCGAGCGTTGCGCACGCCGTGCACAGAGGCGTGGTGTCTGCGCAATTCGGGACCGCGACCGAATACCGCGCCATTGCAGGGCGCAATATTGCAGACGTGTTTGCGAGACCTTCGCACCCCGTTCGTGGGAGGAACGATGGTCGTATTGTCATGGGGTGTGATGGTTGTGGGAATGGGCGGGAGGTATGGCGCGTGAGTGTCGATGATGAGGTAGCGAGCTGGGGAGAAGTTGGCCGGCTGGGTTTCGAGGCGCTCGAATTCCATGGCTGCAAGGGGAGGAAAGAAGTTTGGCCTAGAATGAAGTTAGTCTCTGCAATGCTGTCACTGGAGTAACGGGTCACGGCTTGAACTAATAGCATTGCGACGTCTTCACAGCACACCCCGGCTATGCCGAGGCCATACGAGGCCATTTCAAGGACTGCTTAGTATAGTCGTCAAGTGGGCATGAGCGGCGTAGATCCAAGAAGCCATTGCCCGCGAAAGGTTAGTAAGTCGTAGATCGCAGTCGCTGTCCTAACCGAAAAGCTTGCAACTGAGTTCATCCCGCTTGTGCGGTTAGGACTCAACCGACTTGTACGGCCGAACGCAGATGCTAACAGGATTGGATTGTCTAAGTAAGATAAGAAGCTACTTGTATCAATGTGATGAACATGCTAGCTACTTAATCCCGCCTAAATCTACTATCGTGTCGTTTGTGCGCTATTTACTACTCTTGTCTAGGCAAAGTCAGCATGTGTGCAACAGAATTATATCACGATGGGGATAAAGTTACCGGCTTTGGGAAGTACTATAATACCGCGCATATCTCGCGGTAAGATAGTGTGGCGGGTTACACTGTACATGTAGATTCATCGCAAGATCGAACCACTTACGCGAAGACGGTGTTGCAGGGCGTGGATGCATGATGCGAACGTCGGTTGCCTGGTGTCGCGAAAGACCAAGATGTAATACCGTTGGTGAGATGTTCATTTATCATCGCATCGGTGCCAAGCGGTGCATTGGGTTGCGCAACGGCAATAGGCGCGGCGAATCCCAGGTTGTCGAAATGCTCGTACGGCATGCCGCTTGCAAATGGATCAGATCCTAATCATTCAGGAGTTAGATAATGATGCGCACGATGCGATATTGGACTTACCAGAGGGCAAAACGTAGTACGCGTCTTGAGACTCAAATGCAGCGATGTCATCCTGCGGAACGAAGGCATGGTCGACGTCGTCGATAAAGAGGGAGGACAAATCCAAATCGTCGATGTAGTCGGACATGACGGCAATGATGTGAGGTGTACGGTTTAGTCGAGGAGTATCCGCGAGGAATGAAAAAGGTTCTATTGGGATGCGATGTCGAAAAAGAATATATCGCATTCAGAATGACGCACGCTGAAGTTTTGTATGCTTGATGCGGCTGACGTGTGGCGACATTGCCCAGCTGTGCCCTACAGTACCCTGCTGCAGAAGAGTAATAATAGCCACAAAACCACGCATGACACTCGCAATATGATTGTTCAAAATTGTCAATCTAGAACTCACCGCAACGACCTATGACGCATTTATTGCGGAGTTATTCTTAGCTATCGTAGTTGAGTACAGAGTCGAAAACTCCGAGATTCCGACGAACAGCCCTCGTTAGTCACCGTTGTCAACTTACGAACCCGCGAGGGCCCTGCAGGTATAATTATGCTCGTGGCGTATAGCATTGCAACAGCGACTGGATGATTTCAGAACAACGTCGTGGCGCAATGCTCGGGTCGGTCCGTCGAGAGTCGCTGCAGTGTATGAAAACCCACATTTGGTGCTGCATGTCAGCGCGAGCTCCATCCAATTACCGGCGCTCGAAGCAGTTTTGTAGCAAAACTGAACACAGTAAAGCCGTTATTCTCAAACCTATCTAGGGCTGCATTGGCACGTCAAAGAGGCCTACCTCTGCACCCAGTCCCCGAAGCAGCGTGGACGATCTCGCCATACAATCTCTCAATTACCTCCAAAGTGTCCAGTTTCAACAGCGTCCGACCGGTTTCCGGGGCGACGTCGCTTCGGCCACTGGGACATTCCAGCCCGGGGTGTGTCCTTGAACTGCCCAGGATTGGTTCATCACTCTCTGAGTTGCATTTCTCGTACACTACCGCCGGATATGGGTCGTGAGCATACAGCTCCGATCCGTGTGCGTTATTGTCAACGAAGACACGCGGGCAGAGGTACGTCTCTAGTAGTACAGGCGAGACCGAACATGAAGTCTCTCGTATCCTCTTGAGAAGCTTTTGCGCTCGCGAATACACGCCGCGTTCGGCGCTGTCCTCGACACTGATCAACAGGTCCGGTTGTGTTGACTCATCACCCAAGGCGTGCCGTACCACCTGGTACACATAGAATGTCTGGCCCAGTGATCTGAAATCCTTTGGTCTTTCCTCGTCGTGCACGAATTGCATGAACGCTGTCCAAGCTGGTTCATGGACACCGAGATCGTCGATGGCTTGTTGCACTGATGGGAGCGTACGCTTCACGAGCGACTCGCGGATGCTCGAGAAAATTGGCTCACCCCCCGGGGTGACGCTGATGAAGCATGATTTGAGGGACGGGTCTCGGCGTAGCAGCTCGACGTGGAGATAACCACGGAAGATATGCGAGATCTGCTGATGATGCGTCTCTATAGTACGGAGCCAATGCAGAGCCTCGGTGAAGCTACAACGAGCAGACCGCAATAGATCGTCGATGGTCTGGTAGTAATGGAAACTGGGAATGTCCAAGCAGATCTGGGGCGGCTGGCGGGCTTTGTCGCCATCGCGATGGTCAGTCCGCTCCGCCGGGGATCGGGATGCGATGGCAAGATCTGCAATCGCCGTAGCACTACGGGCGATGTATTCCAGCTCGTAAAGTGTAGCTCCGTTGCACTGCCCATTTTGGAGTTCGAGAATGGGCACGTCTTTGGTAGCCGCGGTCATGGCCTTGGCCGAGAACAAACAGATTCCCGATAGGATCGTGACACTGCGCAAGCCAGAAGCCAAAAGACCCTGGAGCGCAGCCTTCGAGGATGTTTCAGCGAAGTGTAGCCATTGTGCAGAGGACACGATGCTCGCCGGTGTCGGAGAATTCGGGAAGTCGAATCTGGTCTCGACGAAGAAGGCGATTCTCTTTGTGGCCCAATCGTGATAGCTTTGAGGATAACCTCCAACAATGCCATTGGGTGAGACAATAATCTTGGTCTTCTTGTTGCTCACAGATCCGATAAGCTGTTCAAATCTCCTGGCCGTTTCATGCCCCCTTCTTACTGCTCTCTTGTACCGGGGATGCTCGAGGATCCCGTCTCCACGGATGCTGTCGACCTGAGTAGCAAAGTATCCGTTGATTTTCGTCGGGAAGCATCGCATGCTGGCCCTAGTGTCGTAGAAACGGATCGTACATACGTCGTCGCTTGATGTTTCCAGGTTGGCAATCAGAAGGGTCATCGTTTCTGTTTGCAGGCGGAGTCCAGGAAGTGTGCTTGGACTGCAGAGTTAGCGACTCCAGCATTGTTCAGCTCACGTATATAGCGATCCTCGATCTACTCCGGCATCGAATCCATTCATCCTTCAGGAATGACCGTCCTCGAAGCTGGGTCTGAATGATACCCAGGACAGTCTAGTGTGCGAGACTTTCACCACCTCCCCTCCACCTCCCGAGGCGGTCAAACATGTGCTCGCTTTGAGGGGCCGAGAGACGGTGCAAGGCACTTTGATAGCGCGAAGGATCGCATCTTGCAATGCAGTTCCTTGGCCGCTGTGGCAGATCGCGCCTCCATGCGAAGTAGGAACACTTGAGGCGAAACTCACTGACCGCCGCGTCAGCTTACCTCTTTCCCCGATGCGATACGGTGGGTACAATCCTCTCGATAGAAGCAGAGCGCGATTGATTGAAGGGAGTTGAGCAGATCGTGTGTGAGACCTCCACCACCTCCGCGTGAGGCATCATCTCACTTCGCTCCCCAACGCGATACGGTGAGAACGATCCCCTGAAATCGTTCTTGCGGAAGCAAAGTTCCGCGGGAGCAGCCAGCGGCGAGGGCGGGTAAGTACCGATCCGATGTCAATTTTGGGAATGACTGCATTGAGAGAAGCAGATCGCGATTGGTTGACGCGAGTGGTTGCGATGCCGATTTACCTGAGCGCTGTCAGAGCGAAGGATGTGAAGGATGCGCGTAGGTACGGAAGACGCGGTGATGTAGGTGGTCGCCGACTTCATCCTTGCTGGATGGCCAAAGAAGGTCACCCCTTGCTTAACGGCCAAAGAAGATCGTGACCCGAGTTGGTAAACGAGGTAAACTACCGCAACCGATGCCGCGACCGATAAGAAGCCCGAAAGGATGAATTGCTAAATCCGAAAGCATGGAATGTGATGACTGTATCTCACTCACCGCCGAGATGACGAGTCTGCCCATCTAGCAAAACAGAAAAGAGCATGATCGAGGAAATTCGTCTTTAGTAGCAAGCCTACCACGTCGCCATGGCAATATAATTGGGTATCAATCTTCAGCTCGTATCTCATCTATCCAGAATCCAAAACCAAGAAAAGGAAATGTCCTTCCTTCGCTCATGCGCTTCGTCAAACATATCGGCATCCAAAGTTCAAGGAAGAAAGGAAACCCAAACGCCAGTGATGCAATCTATCGGAATCCAAAAAACCAAGGAGATGGTAAGAAATGTTTCCATATGTAAAGAGCCTTCTTATACACACGCACGCGCTGTTGTAAAGTCCATATCTGGTCTATGAAGCCTCAGCCAAGGCCTCACCAAGCGCATCCGCATCGTAGTCCTGCACCACGACCTTGGCCGGTGCATCGGGGACTTCGTCGAAGAAGCCCCAGATGGGTCCATTCTGGTTCACGCCGCTCGGCCTCAGCTTGGGCTTATCCTTCTTCTTCGAGCCGTCCGCATTCGTTGTAGTGGTGCCTTCACTCGACTGCGTGTCCTGCGTGGACTGCGTTTCCTGGCTAAGGATCGAAGGCGCGCGGGTAGCGGTTGGTGAGGTGACGGGAGCAGGCGATGAGCCCCATTTGCCGAATACCCAACCTCCGACCTTCTTTGTAAGGCCGGGGCCGCTGGAGGGCTGGGGGCCGTCGCTCTTCCGAGGCCCGCGTTTCTGGTTCGCGATGCTAGAGTAAAGGAAGTCGCGGTTGGCCATGCTGCTTTGGGATGTCTTGTTCGAAAGCGTGCCGTGTGCGGTAGCGGTCCATGGTGTGAGTTCGGGGCCGACGGAGCCAGAACTGCCGGGCGTTGCGAATCGCGCAGCATTAGAGTATAGGAGTTGCGAGGGTCGTGACTGCAGTGTGTGGATGTCCATGCCGGAGACTGAGATGAGGGATTCGTGGGAGGCGTGGCGGCGTAATCCGGGACGCATGGCGGTCATGGGCGAGACGAGGTCGTCAGGCTCGAATTCGCCGTTCGATGTCATCAGCGATGGCTCGGCCGTCGATAGCGAGGAGTCTTCGCTTTCCTCCGGGATAGCAGCCTGAGGCTCCGGCTGGAGGTAGGGCGACAGCGTAAAGCTGGCATCTGAGAAGGAGTTGGCGGGGCTAACAGCGGAGATGACGGCCGTCGCAGGACTGCTCTTAGCGGTAAGGGCGATCGGCGTACTTGAGCTGCGCATGGTCGAGAGGCTCGGTGGCATGAGGCCGCGAGACTTCCGTCGCAGATGCTTGTTTCCGCCCTTAGCGACCTCAAGAGTGCCAGACGACCTTCGCAGCATCGGCGGCAACGCATCCGGATCGGAGCTGTAGTCGTTCGATTTGACGGGCCCGAACATGGGAGACTGGAAGTCGATAGAATCGGGAGGGCTAGTGGGCCGGGAAGAGTCATAGGCCTCGCTGAAGACACGGTCGTACATGGACCCACGGTGTGAGTCGGAGACGGGTGACCCTGCGAAAGAGCCCGGCGTGAGGGTCGATGCCTGAGACCATCTGTGCGAGTTAGGCACAGTAACCGCGGTGTGTTCCAGTATCGTGGCTGTGGATGAGCGGTCGAGGGTCGCAGGCGGGTCGAAGTGCGTCGGGGTGAGGGAGAAGCGCTTCTTCTTGGGCCGTCGCTGAGCCGGTGGCTTGGGCACATTTCTGGTAACCTTCGGACCGTGGTAGTGGTGATGTATGTGCAGTTCCTGCTGTAGCGACGCTTCTTGTTCCATTTCCAGTTCCTTCTGCAGCGACGGACTTGTGACATCCTCATCGGGCCGGGGTGATGTCGAGACAGGTTGGTGGACCTTGAGCTGGTCTCGCAGGCGTTCGACCTCCTCATTGGAGTTGCCCAGCAGTTCACGTAGTTCCAGTATGCCGTGTTGCAGGTTCGCGTTATCGAGTAGAATGTCCTTAACAAAGTGGGAGACGACGTTGGGCCCGCCCTTGTCAGTCCCAGCTTTGGCCTTGAGTCTGCCCGCAGCGGTGTGGAGTTCGCCCTCGACGACCATCCGCCGCTCCATGCGAGCCACGACCTCCATGTGGCGCTGACGCTCGGCGCGGGACTCCTTCTCGATGCGGTCGATCTGGTCCTGGAGATCTCCTATAGTCCGCTCGGCCACCTTCCACCGCTGGATGGCTGTGCGCTCGTCGACAATCTTGGCGTCCAGGCTGCTCTGAATCTGCGACTGCTCTCGCTCGAGGTCGATTAGCTGGCGCTCGAGCAGCTGCGTGCGTGCGGCCAGGGAGCTGAGGCGGTCGATCTCGTCTTCGGTGGAGCGCAGCGTGTCCTCCAGCGCGCGGATGTGGGCGTCTGACTCGGCGACGGCGTTGTTGAGCTGCTCGAGCTGGTCGAGGAGGTCGCGGTTCGCCTTGATGGTCTGCGCATTCTTGGCTTCGAGCTCGATCTTGTCCTTTTCGAGCCCTTCGATGGTGTTGATCATCTCCTTGCGCTCGCGCTCCGAGTCGGCGACGTAGGCCTCATGGCGGACGAGCAGGGCCTGCAGGGCAAAGGTTAGCGGCATGCGCGGTAGTAAGAGCCGACATGCGGGAGTGAGCGACGTACCTGGCCCAGCTGTGCAGCCTTGGAGACATCCCTCTCTAATCCTTCTAAGAGTCTTCCGTTGTGGGCGAGGAAAGCGCAGTCATGGCTCCCACAACAGCAGCGAGGCCCTGGCATGGCACCAAGGCCGGCCGAGTCCATGTGTACGACCCCTCCGTTCGCGTAAACAAGTCGTGAACAGCCGGCGGGAGCAGCGTGGTGAGTTAAAAATGCGTCGCAGAGTGGTGGATGGTGTCGCTCATGCTCGAATTAATGCTGGGCGGGTAGGAGCTACATAGAAGGGAGAGAGCGGTGGCAGGAAAAGCAAGCGTCGAGGGAGTGAAGCGTCGTGGTGGTCACTAGCCGGGCGCGTCGAGGGCTGATTTGTTGTTCCTGACTATGCCGGCAGGCGGACCACGCTCCACTCAACCACCTGTCCCTGCCAGCTCACACTCCCCGCCCACAAGCCTGCCACCGCCTTTTCCACCACCCCATTCCCTGTTTCTCCCACACATACACCTCACTCGTATCCGCACGCGCATGTGATATTACACTTTGCGCGCATCCTTCACTTCTTTCCCCAGGCATCGTGAACGAATTTCCCTCACCAGGCCGTCGACGTCAACGACGCTCGGACGCACCGTTTTCGATACCCCTGCGCAAATTCTAAGATTGCACATGCGAACGCCAATATCTCGCAATCTTATGCCCAAAACAAACACGATGGTCTTGGCAGCTGCCTCGCGATGACTTCGCGCTGACTTAGACACACTCAGGTGTGAGTAGGCGAAGATGAGTAGGCGTTGAAGGTGAGTATATAGTTTGCATACTGGTGAGTCTGAGGTAGGTCGCGATTCTTCATATCGAGTCAACTCCTTCATCTTATCAACCCCGCGTCACGTGAACTACTCCGGTGTTCCCTGGGATCCAATGGCTCAACGAATGATTCCAAAGACTACGAGGATGCGCATCGCTCCCTCGATACGGACGTTTTCTCATCTGTATGATTCACCGTCAGCCGCAGTCACCAACACCCGCCGCCTTCATGTCTCAGCGACTTCACCGAAAGATCACCACTCCTCAGCACCTCGACCAGACCACCAACCCGAGAACCCGTCGCTTCCGTCATTCAACCTCTTCAAACTGGTTCGCGATGCCAAGCCAGCAGTCCGCTACACCGTCTATGCAGGTCTCGGCTTGATGGCTACGGTTGAGACGACCTTCTGGTATCACGTGCTGCGAGCTAAGTTCTTCCCGCGGGCATCGGCAGAAGAGCAGGACAAGGCTGATGCGCTGCTCCAACGTTTGAGCGAGGCTATGAAGAACTACCGTCACGTGTGGATGGCGAATTACAACCGATACTACGGTGCGCATGTGTGGGGACTGGGGTATGGGGGGCTTGATGGCCTGTAAGACGTTGGTTGGGTTTGCTGACCGCTGCTCATAGCCAGCCGCGTCGATGGTGTTCCACGGTGTTCCACCACAGCTGGCGTGCATGTCACATGATAGGGCGCAACCCAGACGCGCCCCATTATGCCCTACAATCCGCAGATGACCGTACAATGGCCTATAAGTACTTGCCCCTCAATTCATTCCTGCTTCTTGCTTTCTTCTACTTCAACCTCATTCCTCAACATCACCTTCTTGCTCGTCACACTCCCACCGCCACCACCATGGATGAGCTATTTATTCTCCTCGACAGCGAGGATGCGCGCTGGGCGAGTACCATGCACTCCAATGACGACGCGTTCGATGAGATTTTCGGTATTTATCTTCCATATACCCGTAGTGTGACCGCGACTTAGGGTCTTTAGATGCAACTTTCGGGGCTGCTCAGCCGCTTGTGCGACCGCAGAGTTCCTTCGGAACGGGAGCACAGGATCAACAAAGCGCGGCGTTTTCGTACGCAGCTCATGGCTGCGATGATTCGTTGTATCTCAGCGGAATGAACCCTTTCATCGCGGGAGAAGGCGTTGAACGGTAAGTCTAATAATTAGAGTCGGACTTCAAATACCGCCGAAGGATTGAAGATCTATCAAGGTATGCTACCCTCCGACATCCTACCTCTTCTCAATCACTAATGGTTCTCTCAGGTAACTCGACATTCGCGCATTATCGATATATGATTAACACGGATAAGATTGAGCTCCCCGCGCGAGCGTCGGTAATCACGAACGAACCTCCACGACCGCAAGCGAAAGCGAACGTCCGTCCGAACTCTGCTTGGAGATGGGACAGTCTCACGAGACACTGTATGCATACAGGAACAGTATTCTAAACTGTATGGACAAGGGGGCAGTTCTATCAAACTGCACGGATGAGGAATGCTAGTAGCATGACTGAAGTAAGACTTCCAAGTCTCCTCCCCTAGTATGGGGGCCCCACCTCGCTCTCCTCAGGCACCTCCGCCTCTGGCAGATACCGCTCGCACAGGCTGCTTCGTCTGCAATGCGCATCATTGTTGCAGCTGCCCACATGTCGCTTGCACTCTGAACGAGGAATGCCGATGAGCAGTCGCGTCGCATCCATGGAAGCCTAGAACTGTGCTACAAGGCTTGACCTGTTCGTACGATCAGTTCGCTAACTTTCACCAGCTACAGTCCTCCCATACTCAATGCCCAGCTCGAAGATTTCTTACCGCAGCACACATCAGGGCAAGCTCCACACCAAAATGCTGAGGCCAAGGGACGATCGGTTGAACCGACTCTTCTACGTGCCCCCACTCCCGAGCGTGTCGCCATGGGTACCTTCCTCAGCAACGGCGAGAGAGGCGGTGACCTGTATCGATGCGACGCGCGCGCTTGCTCAGGCCTCACTTTTCGTCGCTCCGCAGACCTCAAACGACACCATAGGAGTCTACACGGTGTTGGGCGCGTTTGGTGCCCGGTTGACGGATGTAAGAAGGGTCTCAGACATGTGCTACGATACACTTCCCCGCTTCCTACACCTACACGTTTTGACTGCAAGGTATCTGGAGCTAACGCGAATGCCAACTTAGGTGACAGAAGCATGCAAGGCGTTGGGAATCCATTTCCTAGGAATGACAAGATGCTTGATCACTTGAGGCGCAAGCATGCGGATCGCACACGGTCTTGAGATCGACGGTAGAGGTCGCGGGCAGCCTCTTTATAGATAGATGAATGTTCACGCTGTTGCCATATTTTCGCGAACGAACGATCGATGCAAATGCTGAAATTACCTAGCTGAGGAGCCGTGACGAAGTGTATCCTGCCGCTCTTCTGTGAAGGACGAGAGGAAGTATGAAGGCTGGTGCGCGCCTCTTAGTTACTGCATGCGCATACGAACCACTCCCATCTGTCTGGAAATCACGCTTTGATGCACTATACATGCTGTTGCACGTCTTTGTGGCTGTTGCCCTTCGATGGTAAGGGCACAGTATGGCACAGCTTCGCAATGCTGCCCTTCCGTAGCCGCATCAAACATAAAGGATACAGGTGGACCGTCATCGCGAACGCAACCTTCTTCCCATTAGTATCACTTCTCCATATGAGCTCACATGGTCTTGTAGCATCCGATGTGGTCTTTGCACATACTGCATTGACTCTCGACAGACTATGCCGAGCATTACGCCACGGCCGGCTGATCGTGCGCAGGTGTTGGGTGGAGCAAGATATCCACGAGAAACCTGCTCCGCTCTGTATAGACTATGCTCAGCGCTGCTCTAAGTACTCTCCACGATCATCGCTCCTTATGCAACACTGATTAGCAAGGGCGTGTGGTGCTCAACGCGAGCCACCTACGTCATCGCGACTTCATTGCTTACGCGCATCCTTCACTCTAACACTGCTCAGGTAAATGGCTATCGCGTCGTCCAATCGCGCTCTACGTCTCGTTATCTCCAAATGCGGGGAAGTATCAGTTACTTATGCTCTCACTGACTTTCGCTGAAGAGCATTCACTTTCCACTCGAACACCTCTCTCTACTGCTGGAACATCGACAACGATGAAGCCCATCCTCAGCAAAGTACCAGGCTACGCGCTCGCATCAACCTTCGTCGCCCTTGGTGGCATACTGAATGGGTATGTCATAAATGCACTCCATCACACGTCACATACATCGCGCATTTACCCAGCGTGAACGCGAACCAACTCGCTGACATGCCACCAGATTCGACACAGGCTCCGTCGGCGCTGTCACCGAGATGCCTTCCTTCACCAAAACATTCGGCCACCTCACGCCTACCATGCGCGGCTTCACCGTCTCTCTAATCATGCTCTGCGGCGCCATCCCAGCAACAGTCGCCGGCCACCTCGCCGACCGCTTCGGCCGCCTCCGCATCATCATCGTCGGCGCCATTCTTTGCACGATCGGCTGCGTGCTCGAATGCGCTGCCTCACATCTCAGTCTTTTCCTTTTCGGCCGTGCATTGATGGGAATCGGTCAAGGCTTCGCGCTCACCAACATCGGAGTGTATATCTGTGAGATCGCACCGAGTCGCAGTCGTGGTAAGTTTGTGTCGCTACCGCAGTTCGGTGCTGCTCTGGGAGTATGTGTGGGCTACTTTTCGTGTTATGGAAGTATCCATATTGCTGGGAATATGTCATGGCGTCTGCCGTACATACTGCAAGCCGCGCTGTCCATGATTTGGGCTGCGGGGTCCTTCTTCCTGCCCGAAAGTCCGCGATGGCTCATCTTGCACGGGCAAAGAAGTCAAGCGATGCAAGAGCTCAAGAAGCTGGACTTTGAAGCTGCAGAAGCGGAGAAAGACGTCTTGCGCCCCACGGAGAATACAGCTCCCGAAGAGCAAGTCGGCATACTGCAGGGCCTGCGCTTGATCTTCAAGAGCGAATACCGATCGCAGACATGGCTCGCGGTGTTCATCCTGTCGTTCGTTCAGTTGAGCGGCATCGACGGCGTGCTCTACGTATGTTGCGCGCCCCAACGACGTGAAATCACCTCCGCATACTGAACAGATCTCGCAGTACGCCCCAACCATCTTCGCGCAAGCAGGAATATCATCGCAAACAGCCTCCTTCCTCGCTTCGGGGGTCTCCGCCATCCTCATGCTCGCCTTCAGCATTCCCGCCACGCTCTTCGCCGACAAGTGGGGTCGTCGCACGTCCGCCATCTGCGGCGGCGTCATCCTCTCCGGGACCATGCTCCTTATCGGCTCGCTGTACGCAGCGAACGTCGTGCATTCGGATGGAGCAGCGCGCTGGGTCGTTATCGTGTCGGTATTTGTCTTCGCAATTGGATACGTCTCGACCTGGGCCGTCGTGGGCAAGATCTACGCGTCTGAAATTCAACCCACGAGAACGCGTGCGACGACGAACTCGATGGCTACGGGTGGTAGTTTTGTAAGTCACATCCTCACCTCTCTCTTTACGGCCCTGAGTGGCCTTCTCGTCGTGCGTTCCTTGCTGACCTCTTCCACGAACAGCTTGCGAACTGGCTCGTTGCTTTCGCGACTCCAATCTTCCTCGCGCGGTCTGCGTACGGCGCGTACTTCCTCTTCGGTGCAATTGCGCTTTTGACGCTCGTTGTGCTTGTGACCTGTATGCGCGAGACGCGGGGCTTGTCGCTTGAGGACATTCAGGTCTCGTTCGCGCAAGCTTCGTCGCGGTCGTTTGGTATTCCTCTTGGTTTGGTGCGAAGGCGCGGGTTCGAGACGTAAGCTGCGACGGCACGAAGAGAGCGAATGCACAAGAAGAACAAATATAAAAAGAGAGGAATTCTATTAAGTCTATATATACCTACCTACCTATAAGAATAGCCTTAGACCTACTAGCTCTAAGCAGGTTTAAATAAAAACAATAATAGAAATTATAACGTGGCGGAACTAACGAACAGAGGGTAGTTGGGGTAGCCTGAGCGTTAGACGCTATTCCTGAAGAAGTTTAGTCTTGGAATAGAGGGTATTCCATGCCGGAATACCTAAGTAGGGTTTAATTTTGGAATAGGGGGTATTCCATACCGCCATAACTAAGTAGGCCTTACACCCGGCCTTATATTAGTTAGGTTTGCACTTGAGTGTCCGTGCGTACGCTAAATATTTTGCAGGCAAAGCAAAGGTTTACACTGCAAACCTTCGTATGATAATGTAAGTCAGGAGGGGACTCTGTGATAAAGAATGATGCGTTTGCAGAACACACACTTTGCCGAGGCGTCGCGTTGAGAATCCCCGTATCCTTAGTACTGCGGCTTGTTCTGGACGAAAGAGACTAAAGCACATGTTGATAGGAACGTAGCAATTGCCGTGAGGACACTGAAAGACCGAGGTGATCGGTCACATCTCCGACAGGAGAAACGGTGTAACTTCACGAATATAATGACCGATAGGAACCACCCGATGTATTCTCTAACCCGCTGCGGTAAAGCTGCAGATCATGGCTATCCTAACTTTCCTAGTGCTGATGACTTCGTCATCAATCATCTTTATGATTGCAATCGGTCCGATCTTTAAGAATCACTACAACGTATGAAAGCCCCACCCAGCTACGCAACTAAAATTGTTACATTCCTAGACACGAGAACAACCGTGTCGACGATTTGCTATCTTCTCGTTATCAACTCCGACCAAAGATAATTCACGATGGGCATTGACTTCGACAATCCCGGGACGGCAGTGAAGCCTCCAAGCAAGCTTGCGCATGT
>Ga0265797_10005617_pt1 | contig 18200 bp, 21 predicted proteins | sample P2T30metagenome_FD_192433 | JGI IMG/M metagenome (GOLD analysis project Ga0265797, IMG submission 192433) | Plant litter microbial communities from East Loma Ridge, Irvine, California - P2 T30 | ecosystem: Environmental > Terrestrial > Plant litter > Unclassified | place: USA: California... | reverse complement strand
GGATGACTGGAATCACGAACTGTCATTGGACATGTGTTTTGCCATAAGGCATCATGCTTCCTGTCTCCTCTATTCTCCTCCAAGAATAGATTCAAGCCCGCCTCGAGCGGGCTTTTTTTTATCCTGCGATCTCTGCGATTACAATCGGCGTATCGTCATGCGCGAAAACCAGTGGAGGACAGGATGCGGAAACTGAAGGTCGATGTCGCGGTCATGGGCGCCGGCACGGCGGGCCTGGTGGCCTACCGTGCGGCGAAGTCGCAGGGCGCGCGCACGGTAATGATCGAGGGCGGCCAGTACGGCACCACCTGTGCGCGGGTCGGCTGCATGCCGAGCAAGCTCCTGATCGCGGCGGCGGAAGCGGCCCACATGCTGGACGCGGCCCCGGGCTTCGGCGTGCACCCCGGCGAAAAGCGCATCGACGGCGTCGCCGTGATGGAGCGCGTGCGGCGCGAGCGCGACCGCTTCGTCGGCTTCGTGCTGGAGGGCGTCGACAACATCCCGGATGAAGACAAGCTGCGCGGCCATGCGCGCTTCACGGGGCCGCACACGCTCATGATCGACGACCATACGGAACTCGAAGCCGGACGCGTGGTGATCGCCACCGGTTCCACGCCGACGTGTCTGCCCAAGCTCGACAAGGTCGGCCCGAACGTCGTCACCAGCGACGACGTGTTCTACTGGCAGGACCTGCCGCGCTCGGTGGCGGTGATCGGTACCGGGGTGATCGGCCTGGAACTGGGCCAGGCTTTATCGCGGCTGGGCGTGCGCGTGAGCGTGTATGCGCGTGGTGGCAGCGTGGCCCAGCTCACCGACCCGGTGGTCTTGCGCAATGCTGCGCACGTGATGGGCGGCGAGATCGACCTGCACTTCCAGACCGAGATCGTCAAGGCCGAACAGGAGGGCGACGAAGTCGTGCTGTGCATGCGCGAAGCCGGCGAGGAACGCTGTGCGCGCTTCCAGTACGTGCTGCTGGCGGCGGGCCGCACGCCCAACGTGGCCGACATCGGCATCGAGCAGACGGGCCTGGCGCTGGGGCCGAACGGCGTGCCGCTGTTCGACAGCCGCACCATGCAGTGCGGGACCAGCCACATCTTCATTGCCGGCGACGCCAACAACGAGCGCCCGGTGCTGCCGGAAGCGGCCGACCACGGCAAGATCGCCGGCGACAATGCCGGCCGTTACCCGGACATCCGTCCCGGCCTGCGCCGCACGCCGCTGACCGCCGCCTTCACGGAACCGAACATCGTCACCCTGGGCGCCAGCTACAAGCTCTTGTGCGAGCCGGGGCGGCCGAAGTTCGCGATCGGCGCAGTCTCGTTCGAGAACCAGGGCCGCAGCCGCGTCATGTTGCAGAACAAGGGGATGCTGCGCGTGTACGGCGAGTACGGCAGCGGGCGTTTCCTGGGCGCCGAGATGATCGCGCCGCGCGGCGAGCACCTGGGCCACCTGCTGGCCTGGGCGGTGCAGGCGCGCCTGACGGTGGACCAGATGCTGGAGATGCCGTTCTACCACCCGGTCATCGAGGAGGGTGTGCGCACCGCCTTGCGCGACCTGGCGGCGAACCTGGTCAAGGGCGTGGGGGATACGGACCCGGCGGATGACGAGCCGGGAACATGATCAGTTCAGATAGCTTGCATCAAGCTTCCCCTGCGAAGCCAGCTCGCGCACGATCTTGATCGTATCGATATCGGCTTCCTGGTAAGCCGACTTCTTGAAATCCTCGTACATCTTGCCCATCTGGTCATCCGCATCCGGATTGCCGTCGTCGTAGGTAAAACGCACCAGCAGCACGCCCTCGGTCGGCACCTCGATCGCCATCGTCAGGCTGGACTGGGCAATTTCTCCCTGTGCCGGCACGTCGAAACGCACTGCCTGCAGCGGCGACAACTCCACACGGTCGTTGATCCACAGCTCGCCGAAGCGCTGGCGGCGCGTAAAACTGCCACTGTCGCGTTCGCCGATGATGCACTCGTCCAGGTGCGGGATAAAGCGCTTCGGGTCTTCGGCGCGCAGCACCAGGCCGCGCCACAGTTGCTCGCGGGTGATGGTGTCGATCAGCGGGTTGAGCGGGTCATTGATCTCGATCAGATGTTCAAATTTCATTATGTAATCTCTTGTTGGACCTTGCCTGGTGGTCTAGTAAAACAGCTATCTGGTGGCGGAACAGTGTTTCCACAAGCATTTGATCCTACTTTACAATGCTGAGCTACCTCCCAGAATCCATTCCCCATGTCCACCACCCCGAATTTCGGCCTCAACGGGCCGCAAAGCGAAGCCGCGCTCTATCTCGACGGCCCCTGCCTGGTGCTGGCGGGTGCCGGCTCGGGCAAGACGCGCGTGATCACCCAGAAGATCGCCTACATGATCGAACACCGCGGCTACGATCCGCGCACGATCGCCGCGCTCACCTTCACGAATAAAGCCGCGCTCGAAATGCAGGAGCGTATCGGCAAGCTGCTCAAGCAACCCAAGCAGGCCAAGCAATTGACGGTCTCTACCTTCCACTCGCTGGGCGTGAAGATCCTGCGCCAGGAAGCGGCCGGCGTCGGCCTGAAGGACCGCTTTTCGATCATGGACAGCGACGATTGCTACACCGTCGTCTCCGACTTGGCCGTCACCACGGATAAACAGGAAATCCGCCGCATCCAGAATGCCATTTCCCTGTGGAAGAACGGTCTGGTCGATCCCGAGGATGCGATCCGCGACGCCAAGGATGAGGACGAAGCCCAGGCCGGCCGCATCTACCGCAGCTATCTCGCCACGTTGCAGGCTTACCAGGCAGTCGATTTCGACGATTTGATCCGCTTACCTGTGGAATTGTTCCGTAACAATGAGCAAATCCGCGACCGCTGGCAGCGCCGCCTGCGCTACCTCTTGATGGACGAGTACCAGGACACCAACACCTGCCAGTATGAACTGGTCAAGCTGATGGTGACCGGGCTCGGCAAGAAGCCGATGTTCACCGCGGTGGGCGACGACGACCAGGCGATCTACGCCTGGCGCGGCGCCTCGGTGGAAAACCTGAAAACGCTGCAGACCGACTTCCCGGACCTGCGCGTCATCAAGCTCGAGCAGAATTACCGCTCGACCACGCGCATCCTGCAGGCGGCCAACGCGGTCATCGGCAACAACCCGAAGCTGTTCGAAAAGTCGCTGTGGTCCGAGCACGGCCTGGGCGAGCCGATCAAGGTGCTGGGCATGCCGAACGACGAGATGGAGGCCGACCAGGTGGCCATCATGATCTCGGCGGATCACTTCCAGCGCAAGAACAAGTGGTCGGACTACGCGATCCTGTACCGCGGCAACCACCAGGCGCGCGTGATCGAGCAGGCCCTGCGCAAGGAGCGCATCCCGTACACGATCTCGGGCGGCCAGAGCTTCTTCGACAAGGCCGAGATCAAGGACATCATCGCCTACCTGCGCCTGATCGCCAACGAAGGCGACGACCCGGCCTTCATCCGCGCCATCACCACGCCCAAGCGTGGCGTCGGCATGGCGACCATCGAGGCGCTGGGCGAATTCTCGAAGCAGTGGAATTGCTCGCTGTTCGAGGCGGCGCTCAAGGGCGGCATCGAGGCCAAGCTATCCGAGCGCCAGCTGTACCCGCTGCGCGAGTTCTGCCACTTCATCAACGATATGGAATCGCGCGCCACGCGGCCCGGCCCGTCCGGCAGCGGCGACAATGCGGCCGAGCTGCTCGACGACATGATGAAGGAGATCAACTACGAGCACTACCTGTACGAGAACTTCGACGACCGCGCGGCCCAGGGCAAGTGGCAGAACGTGCTGGAATTTACCAACTGGCTGAAGGAACGCGGCCGAGGCGGACGCGACCGCGACGGCGAGGAAAAGAACCTGCTCGAGCTGACGCAAATGGTGGCCCTGATGTCGATGTTGGAGGGCAAGGACGAAGAGCCGGATGCGATCCGCATGTCGACCCTGCACGCGTCAAAAGGGCTGGAGTACCCGCACGTGTTCCTGGTCGGTGTCGAGGAAGGCATCCTGCCGCACAAGGGCGACCCCGACGATCCCATCGAAGCGATCGCGGCGCGCATCCAGGAAGAGCGGCGCCTGATGTACGTGGGGATCACGCGTGCCCAGCGCACCCTGCACGTCACCTGGTGCAAGAAGCGAAAGCGTGCCGGAGAATTGGTGCATTGCGACCCGTCGCGCTTTATCAAGGAAATGGCGCTGGACGAGGGCGACGCGCCGCCGAAGGAAACCGAGGTGATCACGCCGAAGCAGCGGCTGGCCAACCTGAAGGCCCTGCTTGCCACGCCCAAGGTCGTGTAATTCCCGGCCTTGTTACTGTTGTTCAAAGCCGCATGCGATGCATGCGGCTTTATTTTTCATTTTTCCAGGAGTTCCCATGAGCGACGAAGACCGTTTCATCGATATCGAAATCAAGCTGTCCTACCAGGAAAACCAGGTCGACGCGCTGAACCGCACCATTTATGAACAGGGGCGCCGCATCGACCAACTGGAAGCGCTGGTGGCCAAACTGGCCGAACACGTGCGCGCCCTGCGCGACGCCGGACAGGGCCCGCTCAACGAAAAGCCGCCGCATTACTAATTTGCATTTGGTATGTAAGAGTCGGGCGCTCACTCCCGGTAAGTGCCATGAATCAAGGCGATTTGGCCCGAGTGTTGTATTTCGCGAGAAAAACAATGTAACCGCATGTCACACTCTTGATATTTATTGACGGGAATATTTTCCTGCGGCATCGTTCTGGGTGCACGATTCTTGGTATCCGCAACACAGTTCATCCGTCATACATTGTTTTATGACCAACGGTAGTAAAATCTTATTCGCAGGCTCGATGCGAAAGGCAGTGATATGAAATTCAATATCTATGGCCGGCACCAGCTCGAGGTCAGGCGCGAGAATGATGCTTGGGAAGTGGTACGCCGTGAATCCGAAAACCGTATGCGGATGGAGCCCTTGATTCCATCCTTTCTTGAAACGGAAGATGACGCCACTTACCTGGACGACATCTACGCTGAGCTTGCCGGGCCCGGTTACGATAACAAGCTGTTATCATAACCAAGGCTATCCATTAGCTCTGCTTATGCGAGCGCCTTACCGAGCAAAACCGGAACGGCCGGGATGAGGTACCCACCGCTGCCGGATACGTCTTGCATTCTTCCTCATCGATCGCCAGGCCATAGCGGGCCAGGTCGGCCTGCGCCTTCTGCATGATGGCGCGGTCTTCCGGAGCCAGGTCCACCAGGTAACGCGACTGCAATTCCAGCGTGCACTGCCGTCCCGGCATGGCCTGCGCCTTGACCTGGACCTGGAAACGTACGCGCTGCAATACCCGGTCGAGCCGCTGGCAGCCGCGCGCATCGGCGGTCAGGCCCAGGGCATCGGCCCATGCCAGCTTGCGGGCCAGGCTGTCTTCCTTGTCGTTGCGCGCCGCAGCCAGCATCACGTAATGCGGTCCGGGACGGGCGGCGATGGCAGCCTGGATGCGCTCGAGATAGGCCGGCGACTCGGGAAAGCCGCCCGCCAGCGCGATCACACGCACCTCACGCGGGAAGAAGGTGGCCAACCAGCCCATCGGCGGATGGCCGTGCGCGGTGAACACGATCGTCGACGCCGGTCTGGCCAGCGGCGGCACTTGCGCGCTCATGCTGGACGCGGCCCAGCCGACGTGTCCCCAGGTGCCGAACGGGAACACGGCCAGCGTGGTTGCCGCCAGCACCCATCCGGCAATCCTCTGCGAAAAGGCCGGGGCCGCCATGCGCTCGACCAGGATCCACACCACGAGCGGCGCCAGCAACTCTAGTGGCACCAGGTAGCGGTAGATGCCGAACAGCTTCAGCCAGGCGAAGTAGGCCACCAGGCTGAACACCAGCAGGAAGCGCGCACGTGGAGACACACGCGCCGGCGCCGCCCGGCCGCCGATGCGCTCGACTAGCCAGACGGCGGCAAACACGATCGCCAGCGCATACAACACGGGCAGGATCACCATCTTCAAGGGCACTTCCGAGACCCGCGTATGATCCGCCGCAAAAATGAAAGGCCAGAGCAAGGCTTCCATGGCGCTGCGCGGCAAGTGTTGGTCGTCGATCACGCCGAAGGGTTGCGCCAGCGGGCTCCGGAAGATGTTATTGAATTGCGGGAACAGCGGATTGCCGAAGTGCTGCCACATCGTCATCCACCAGTAGCCGGCGGATAGCAGCATGCCGGCCAGCACCGCACAGCCTTGCGTGAACGCCAGCCCGATGCGCAGGTGCAGCGCTACCGGCAGGGTCAGGAGCGCGATGCACAGCGCCGCCGCATAGGTGGCATTCGTCAGCTTCAAGCCGGTCCCGATGCCCATGAGCAGGCCCGACAGCAGCATGACGCGCGCCGTGCGGCCCGACCATGAAGTCAACCCGTCCCAGCCGTGCAACACCAGGGTCAGCGCGCCCAGGATCAGGAGTGCGGTCAGGTTGTCGCCCATCGTATTGCCCAGCTCCGACAGGAAGCCCGCGCCACAGGTGCCGGCCGCGGCCAGCAGCAGGGGCAGGCGCATGCCATCGCCGCGGCCACGCAGCAGGCAGCGGCCGATGGCCAGCAGCAGCACGAAATTCAAGCCGTGCACCCAGCCCATCACGAACCCGACGGCGGGGGCGGGCAGCACGGCGTTGAGCACGTAATACGGCACGTCGATCATCGGGTTGAAGTAGCTCTGCCACTGGGCTGGCGCCATGTCGACATCGAGCCGGCCGTGCAGCAGCGCATACGGGTTGTACCAGTGATAGTTCTTCATGTCCCAGTTGTCGTCCTGCCCCAGGCACAGCGACAACAGGCCGAACAGCAAGGGCACGAGCCAGATGGCGACGCGGGACGCGCGCGGGTGCGCAAGCTTGGCGCTGCGGCGCAGGAACCAGGCTTCGACTGTGGCGAAAGGGCTCTTCAGGAAACGCATGTGGATGTTCTGGACGATACTGGCAATGGCAGCGATTGTAGTAGTGAATGGAAGAGCATTGGCGAGAAGCATGCTTTTCTTGTGCTACAGTGGTTCTCCTGCCCGGCATGCCGGGTCATTCATTCAGATCGTAAAATCATGAGCAATCAACCCCCTGGTCCGGAATTCTGGAATCGCGTCACTGCCGTCATCAATCTGTCGAATGACCAGTGCGAGGCGGCGGTTTCCAATGAAGTCGCCGCCTCGACCATGTACGCATCGGCACGCTTCAGCGCCTTCATCGTCGCGCAAAGCACCGGCAATCCGGACAACATGCGCGCGGAAAAAGAGCATGCGCTCGACTATTTCACCGACCAGTTCCGCAAGATGCTGGCGGAAAATATCGACGATTTCGCGCAGAATTTTGATAAGTACATGGCGCCGGCACAGCAGTAATGTCCAATCTCGCGCCCGAGGGAGACGAGCCGCCGTTTCGTCTGCCTTTGGGCGTAGTGATGTTTTGCCTGCTGGCGCTCATCGCAGTCTTTTTCGCTGTCACCGCCGTGTCACCTGCCGCATCGCCGGCGTCTCAAGTTCGTATCCGCAACAACACGCCTTATCCGTTTCATCAAGTCGCCGTCAATGGCCAGCCGTATGGCGATATCGATGCGGGTGCATCCAGTGCATACCGGACCTTGCGCGTGGCTTACCGCTATGCCAGCGTTCGACTCGTTGCGGGGACACGCGCCATGCAACTCGTGCCGGAAGATTATGTGGGTGAGCAGCCGCTGGGGCAGGGCCGATTTACTTATGTATTGCGTATGGGCGAGGGTAGCCGGATCGAGATCGGCCTGGAAAAGGATGGGCAATAAGTCTGCCGAAACCCATAAGGCCGACAAGACGCTGCAAGACTATTTTCAAGCAGCGAAACAGCGCATCGCCAGGGAAAAGATAAAAGGGGTGGATCTCGATGCGGCACAGGCTGCATGGTTACGCTACGCACAGTGCATTGAGTATGTAAGTCACCCATCAGGTAAGTCGCAGTGGGGGCGTCTGATTCGCTAAACTTTTCCGAGACTTCAAGAATAATGATCCCTTTAACATCGGCTACAGGTATTTCGATCGTTCCAGCGTCCATAGAAAATGCGGGCGTTCTCGCATCACTGGTAGAGAGCAACATCGAGCACCTGCGCATTTACCTGCCGAATGTAGCGGCGCTGACCTCGGTTAAGGATGCGAAGGCGCATCTGGAGGCGGCCTCCGAGCGGGCGGAAAAGAGAGAGGTTTATGAGTGGCATCTTTTTTCCGATGCGATCTTATGCGGCGCCATCCGCGTGAAAGATATCGATCACTTCGACAGAAAGGCGAAGGTCGGCTACTTCATTGGCAGCCATTTCCAGAGGAAAGGAATCGTGACTTTGTCGGTAGGTGCAGTGCTTGCCTGCTGTTTTGAGTCACTCAATCTCAATCGCGTAGAACTACGCTGTGCGGCGGCTAATGAGCAGAGCATGCGGGTGGCGGAGCGTCTCGGGTTTACCCATGAAGGGCTGCTCAGGCAGGATGAGTTTTTGAACGGCGTCTTCGTGGACCAGCACGTGTATTCGCTGCTGCGCGAGGAGTTCAAGTACGATGAGCCGACCTAATTGGAGACAACATGGGAAAAAACCGACTCGAAGCCTTCAGCGACGGCGTCATCGCCATCATCATCACCATAATGGTGCTGGAACTCAAAGTCCCGCACGAAGCCGATTTCAAGGCGCTGATTCCATTGTGGCCCGTGCTCATGAGCTACGTGCTCAGCTTCATCTACGTCGGGATTTATTGGAACAAGCATCAACATGCATGTCACCCATCCACTACCGGACTTGCGTAGGTTAAATGATGAGTATGCACAACCAACGGCAACCTGATGTTGAAGCAGAGATCACCTTCCTTTCGGCAGAATCTTGCGGAAAGCTCAATGCAGTAAAGTCGGGCTATCGCCCTACGCATCAGGTGCTGGAAAACTACCTTACTTCAGGGCACCACGAATACGTGGGCAAGAATGAGGTGTGGCCGGGAGAGACGGCACTGACACAGATTTGGTTTATCACCCCGGAGGCATATCCGGGAAGCTTATGGATTGGTCGCAAGGTACGTGTACAAGAAGGTAGCCGGCTCGTGGGTTATGCCAAGATCATCAAGATATTCAACAAGCTACTCGAACGTTCAGCTTGAATTTAATTTCTTAGGATAAAGGTATGGGAAAGAATCGGCTAGAAGCCTTCAGTGACGGCGTCATCGCCATCATCATCACCATCATGGTGCTGGAACTCAAAGTCCCGCACCACCCGGATTTCAGTGCATTGCTGCCACTGTGGCCCGTCTTCATAAGCTACGTGCTCAGCTTCGTGTACGTCGGCATCTACTGGAACAAGCAACAATTTAGATGTTACCCATCAACTCTACGTAAATCTTGCACTCTTCGTTGAACAGCGGCACTATGGCTGAGTTTTCTTACAATTAAAACAACATGAACCAATATAAACAACTGTTCAATACTCCAGAAGCTAAAGCAATCCTAGAAAGTGCAAGCGCAACTCTACAACACAATCGAGAGAACTATCGGACATCACAGCTTGGCACAATGCTTAGATTTATTGCTAGAAATGCCGATGATGTTGATAGAAATTGCCAAGTCAATATTGATTGGATTGGTGGTCAAACACTTGACTACATCAGAGAACTAGCACCGTTGCCGAATCAAGAAGGCATAGATATGGTCACGGCCATAATTTATCGCTTCTGGATAGAATATGATCTTTCAATAAAAAATGAATTGTCGATTGAAATTCGAAATTTCATAAGTGCAGTGCGTAAGGATATTGTTAACTTTAAAGATGAGGCACGTGTAATAATCGAATACGCTCATCAGGAAATGCCAGTTGCAATCATAAAAAGAATGATTAATACCGAAGAGTTTGGAACTCTTCGTAATATGTCAGAGATTGGTTCAACGGTAGAGCAAAAGATAAAAGTTTGGAAAGACAACTTAGATTCAACGGAGACAAAAGCAACAAGACTTGCCGAAGCCTTAGAAAAACATAAACAAGCTTTCAACTTTGTAGGTCTATTCGACGGATTTGCTGATTTAGCTAAAGGAATAAGGCGTGAACTAAAGTTTGCTCAAGCCGGCATTGGAGTCTTTGGAACGCTGGTGCTGGTTCCAAGCTCCTTAGATTTATGGTTTATTATATCTAGAAATTTTGATATCTCCACGCTGAAGACTCAGACTCTAGTTACCATGACTTTAGCCATCGTGGCGATGACTTTGCTACTCTTATACTTCTTTCGCATCGCACTTCGAAAGGCGAATTCATGCCGAGCACAACTGATTCAAGTACAACTTCGGATGAGCTTGTGTCGCTTTATTCAGAGTTACGCTGATATGTCAGGGGAGATGAAGGCGAAGAATGCTGACGCTCTAGCAAAGTTTGAGAATTTGATATTCTCTGGAATCGTTAGCTCTGACGAAAAGCTACCCTCGACTTTTGATGGTATCGAACAGATTACTGCGCTCGCTAAATCAATTTCTGGGAAGTGACGTGCCATGGGAAGACTAGGATAGAAGCGTTTAGTGATGGTGCAATAGCAATCATTATCACAATTATGGTGCTTGAGCTAAAAGTGCCACATAGCCCAGACTTCAACGCTCTGCTGCCATTATGGCCTGTAGTCATGAGCTATATACTTAGCTTCGTATATGTGGGGATTTATTGGAACGAGCTCCAACATGCATGTTACCCACTAGTTGTCTGAACTTCACACTTTTGCTATCACTGGATTATCAAAGTCTTGATAGTTTGTCAGACGGTTGAGTACTCTACGGTACGCGAGGCGTGATGCAGGAGATCTGGAATGGTAAAGCAGACTACAGCGGCAAACGTGGCGATGTTCTTGGTCGTTTTGGGGTGGTCACTCGCGTTCTATGGGGCAATGTCCCAACTCGGTGATTTTCCCCCATCCATGCCTCGCTCGCATATTGAGGCAGTGCGACATTTTTCGTTAGCGATTCTTTTCGGGGGAGCACTATGCTTGTTCGGCTCGTTGTGGCTGTCGGCTTATGCATTTACCGTAGCGAAAGTCCGTACCGTCCTGACAGTTGCCGCTGTCGTAATTCCTTCAATCGCCTTATTCGGAAAAATTTTTTAATGTGCATCGCCGCATTGTAGTAATTAATTAAGGAAAATGATGGACAAGAACCGCCTGGAAGCCTTCAGCGACGGCGTCATCGCCATCATGGTGCTGGAACTCAAAGTCCCGCACGAGGCCGATTTCAAGGCTTTACTGCTATTGTGGCCTGTCCTCATGAGCTACGTGCTCAGCTTCGTCTATGTCGGCATCTACTGGAACAAGCTCCAGTATGTGAGTCACCCATAGTTTGGTTTAACTGGTACTTGCGGTTAGTATTGATACGGCCCGTCATGCGGTGGTACGTGGACTTTTCGATCGAAAGGGAGAGCACTGTGAATCGAACTGTGATCGTCAGTTTCTTGAACACGGCGCTGGGCCTTTGGCTTCTTTCCACTGTGGCTGTCGGGCTAGTCTCAACTGGATACAGTTTTTTAACCGCACATTTGGCCGAGAGCGCAAAGAAAAATACTCAAATAGTGCGCCTGCATCTCGAAGTTGTTCAGCGTGATGTACAACTTGCAAGTCAGTTAGGTAATATTATCTCGGAGCCGAATTTCAATGAAGATTTGCCCGATGAAAGAGTGGTTTTTGCAATTATTTCGTATCTGTCACCACCAAGCGTATCAAAGCAAACGCGATTTCCAATTTATGCCGCATTTGATGAATACAAGGAGCGCCCCCTTGTTTCGCTATTTATTGAAATAAAATTTCTTGTTGGGCCAGATAAAACTTCCGAGTGGGATTTGGAAGGCCTGCTATCATTGAATGAAGAAAAGCTAAGAAAAATGCCTGTCAAGGAGATTCTTAAAATTCTTCGTGGCACGATGGATTCAGAGTATTGGAAAGATTGGGCGAATAAATTCTAATTATCTCTTGAGATTTTCCATATGCGTTTCTGTAAGTGCAGTGGCCAATAAATAAAAAGGAAGTCAATGGGAAAAACCGCCTAGAAGTCTTCAGCGACGACGTCATCACCATCATGGTGCTGGAACTTAAAGTCCCGCACGAGGCCGATTTCAAGGCTTTACTGCCATCGTGGCCTGTCCTCATGAGCTACGTGCTCAGCTTCGTCTACGTTGGGATTTATTTGAACAAGCTCCAGTATGCGAGTTACTCCACGAGACGCTACCGGCGGAACCAGCAGCAGTTACCGCTTGCTGGTGCGTGATCTAACCGGTGCCAGCAAACAAAGGTTATATGAAGCATATAAAAACTGTCGAAGAGCTGGCCGCGTTTCTCGAAGTCGACTTCTCCCTCTACGAAGCAGATCGTGAAATTGAGCATGCCGGAATCCATCTTGACCGAACGGTTACGCAGGTAGCGCAAGCCATCAGGCACGGGGATCCTTGCGCTGCCATCATCGGTTATAAGTTGATAATGGCAGACCCTCACCTTCCTTTTGGTAAGCTCATGAAAAGTGACCTTGCACGTGCATTCAAACTGCAAGTTGAATTGTTGACAGAGCAGGAGAAGCTAACTCTTGCAGGGAAGACCGCAGAGCTGCTCAGCTTAGAATATTGTCCCCGCGAGGTCGAGGATTACTGCAAGCTGGTGAAAAAGATGGGGGCGCAGGTTGAAGACATCGTCATTTCACATTCCCATCCTGTCAATGACAAAGCGCGTTCACTTGTGGCATATCTCCGCATGCCGCAACGAAAGGAAGCTTGATGGGTAAAACCCGGCTAGAAGCCTTCAGCGACGGCGTCATCGCCATCATCATCACTATCATGGTGCTGGAGCTCAAAGTCCCGCAAAGTCCCGACTTCCACGCACTGCTACCGCTCTGGCCGGTCTTCATGAGCTACGTGCTTAGTTTCGTGTATGTTGGAATCTACTGGAACAAGCTTCAGTATGCGAATTACCCAACCAAACTTCAGTACAAATTGTATATAACGTTCCAGCAAGGGAGCAGACGATGACGAGCATTGGCGAAGTGTATTTTGCTCTCGACGGCGATGAGTTCGAGCCCGACGAGGTTAGCGATTACATCGGCCTCACGGCCACCAAAGTGCGTAGAAAGGGCTCGAAACAAATCGGGCCTCCGCCACTACCAAGATCTTCTGGATGGGAATTTTCTCTTGGAAGAGTCGAAGATGAAGTGATTGATGTGTACGCAATGTCGGAGGCGCTGGTCAATCGACTGCTACCTTATGTCGAGCGGATTGTTGAGGTTGAAGCAAAATTCGGTCTCATTCCCCGCCTTCAAGTGGTGATATGGATCGATCAGGATGAGTCAAAGTCAATGCCAGCCTTTGGGTTTGAGCATGCAGTGATACATACTTCCGGCGCTTTCGTCGATATCGATACTTACCGCAACTAAGCACAGACCAGGACACATGGGCAAAACCCGGCTAGAAGCCTTCAGCGACGGCGTCATCGCCATCATCATCACCATCATGGTGCTGGAACTCAAAGTCCCGCACGACCCCACGTTCCGCGCGCTGATCCCGCTGTGGCCCATCTTGATGAGCTACGTGCTCAGCTTCATCTACGTCGGCATCTACTGGAACAACCACCACCACATGCTGCACGCCGTCGAGGAAGTCGGCGGCGGTGTCCTGTGGGCCAACCTGCATTTGCTGTTCTGGCTGTCCCTGATCCCCTTCGTGACCGCCTGGACCGGCGAAAACCACTTCGAGACCGGGCCCACCGTCGCCTATGGCGTCGTGCTGTTCATGTGCGCGATGGCGTATTCGCTGCTGGTGAACCGGCTGATCCACCACGGTAAAAAGAACGCGGCGCTGGCGGAAGCGATCGGCGACGACCGCAAGGGCAAGATCTCGGTCGTGCTGTACCTGGCCGGCATCGGGCTGGCCTGGCTCCAGCCGTGGCTGGGCTTCCTGGCGTATGCCTGCGTGGCCGTGATGTGGCTGATTCCGGACCGTCGCATCGAAAAAAAGGTGGTCGAGGAAAATGAAAAGGAAGAGGCTGGCGAAGGCGCCGACAAATAAAGTTTGTGCAAATGTAGGTACGCCGGAGTACAACAGTCTAACTGTGACGATAGGGCAATATCCCTGCTATGATCTTTCGCGCCCGTACTGCCGGGCTCGGCCTCGGCAGCGTTTTTTGAGTGTTCGTGAAAGATCCAATGAATCGTCCAACCAGCTTCATCGTTGCCGCCAGCGTCGCGCTGGCGCATGCGGCGATCGCCGCACCCGCCGCACCCGCTTCCACCCTCGACGCATCGAATCCCTTCGCCAAGGTCAGCACGCTGCCCTTCCACTACCCGGCCTTCGACAAGATCAAGAACGAGCACTTCAAGCCCGCCTTCGAAGCCGGCATGCGCGAGCAGCTGCGCGAGATCGACGGCATCGCCAATACCAAGGCGGCGCCGACCTTCGAGAACACCCTCATTGCGCTGGAGCGCTCGGGGCAGCTGCTGGCGCGCGTGTCGACCACCTTCTCGAACCTGCAGGGCGCGAACACCAATGACGCGCTGGACGCGATCGACCGCGAGATGTCGCCGAAGCTGGCCGCGCACCACGATGCGATCTTCATGAACGACAAGCTGTGGCAGCGCGTGAAGTCCATCTACGACAAGCGCGACACGCTCAAGCTGGACGCCGAATCGAAGCACCTGGTCGAGCGCTACCACCGCGACTTCGTGCGCGCCGGCGCCAACCTGTTCGCCGCCGACAAGGCCAAGCTCAAGGCCTACAACGGCGAGATCGCCAGCCTGCAGTCGAACTTCACGCAGAACGTGCTGAAGGAAGCCAATGCGTCGGCGCTGGTCCTCGACAGCCGCGCCGAGCTGGCCGGCCTGCCGGACGCCGAGATCGACGCCGCCGCGCTTGAGGCCAAGAAGCGCGGCCTGGACGGCAAGTACGTGATCGCGCTGGCCAACACCACGATCCAGGCTTTGACGTCGTCGATGAGCAATCGCGCCACGCGCGAAAAACTGCTGGCGGCGTCGCTGGCGCGCGGCAGCCATGGCGGCGAATTCGACAGCCGCGCGCTGGTCCTGCGCCTGGTGAAGCTGCGCGCCGAGAAGGCGGCGCTGCTCGGCTATCCGACCTTTGCGGCCTACTCGCTCGAGGAGGAAACGGCCAAGACGCCGGAAGCGGTCAACAAGCTGCTGGGTGACGTGATCAAGCCGGCCGAAGCCAATGCACGGGCTGAAGCGGCCGAGATCCAGAAGGTGATCGATGCCGAAAAGGGCGGTTTCCAGGTCGGGCCCCAGGACTGGGCCTACTACACCGACAAGGTGCGCGCCGCGAAATACGCGTTCGACGAGAGCCAGCTGAAGCCTTATTTTGAACTGAACAACGTGGTCATCAATGGCGTGTTCTACGCCGCCAACAAGGAATACGGCATCAGCTTCAAGGAGCGCCACGACCTGCCGGTGTACGACCCGGACGTGCGCGTGTTCGATGTGTTCGATGCCGACGGCAAGCAGCTGGCCATCTTCCTCATGGATTACTACGCGCGCCCGAACAAGCAGGGCGGCGCCTGGATGAACGAGTACGTCACGCAGTCCTCCCTGCTGGGCAACCACCCGGTGGTGGCGAACCACCTGAACATTCCGAAGCCGGCCGCCGGCCAGCCGACGCTGCTGACCTTCGACGAAGTCACCACCGCCTTCCACGAGTTCGGCCACGCGCTGCACGGCATGTTCTCGAACGTGAAGTACCCTACTTTTGGGGGCGCGAATACCTCGCGCGACTTCGTCGAGTACCCGTCGCAGCTGAACGAGATGTGGGCGACCTGGCCGGAAGTGCTGGCCAACTATGCCAAACATTACCAGACCGGTGCGCCGATGCCGAAGGCGCTCCTCGACAAGGTCACGGCCGCGAAGAAGTTCAACATGGGCTTCATCACGACCGAGTACACGGCCGCGGCCATCCTCGACCAGCGCTGGCACCAGCTGGCACCGAACCAGGTGCCGGCCGACGTGCTTTCTTTTGAAGCGCAGGCCTTGAAGGATGCCGGCGCCGACTTCGCGCCGGTGCCGCCGCGCTACCGCACGACCTACTTCTCGCACGCGTTCTCGGGCGGTTATTCGGCCGGCTACTACGCTTACCTGTGGAGCGAAAAGCTGGCGGCCGACACCACCGAATGGTTCAAGGAAAACGGCGGCCTGTTGCGCAAGAACGGCGACTACTTCCGCAAGACGCTGCTGTCGCGCGGCGGCTCGGCCGACGAGCTGGACCTGTTCCGCAACTTCCGCGGCCGCGATGCGAAGATCGAGCCGCTGCTGGAGCGCCGCGGCCTGAGCGGCAACTGATAAAAAAATCACCACCCCCGGAGAGACCCAGAGAATGAACCGTTCCCACATCCTGGCATTGGCCGTTACCGCGGCTGTCGCCAACTTCGCGTACGCTGCACCGGCCTCGCTGCTGCCGGCATCGAACCCCTTCGCCAAGCCGAGCACCCTGCCGTTCCAGTACCCGGCCTTCGACAAGATCAAGAACGAGGACTACAAGCCCGCGTTCGAGGAAGGCATGCGCCAGCAGCTGATCGAGATCGACGCCATCGCCAACAGCCGTGCGGCGCCGACCTTTGAAAACACCATCGTCGCGATGGAGCGTTCGGGCCAGCTGCTGAACCGCGTCTCGACCACTTTCTCGAACCTGGTCGGCACCAACACCAACGACGAGATGAACGCGCTGGACAAGGAACTGGCGCCGAAGCTGGCCGCGCACAGCGACCGGATCCGCCTCAACGAAAAACTGTATCAACGGATCGCGACCCTGTACGCCAAGCGCGACAAGCTGCGCCTGGACGCCGAATCGAAGTACCTGCTGGAGCGCTACAACACCGACTTCGTGCGCGCCGGCGCCAAGCTGTCCGCTGCCGATAAGGAAAAGCTGAAGGCCTACAACGGCAAGATCGCCGCCCTGCAGACCCAGTTCAGCCAGAACGTGCTGAAGGAAGCGAATGCTTCGGCGCTGGTGGTCGACACCCGCGCCGAACTGGCCGGCATGTCGGACAAGGCGATCGACGTTGCCGCGCTTGACGCCAAGAAGCGCGGCCTGGACGGCAAGTTCGTGATCCCGGTTGTGAACACCACCCAGCAGGCGCCGCTGTCGGTATTGACCAACCGCGCGACGCGCGAAAAGCTGCTGGCGACCTCGCTGGCGCGCGGCAGCCACGGTGGCGAGTACGACAACCGCCAGCTGGTGCTGGAACTGGCCAAGGCGCGCGCCGAACGTGCCGCGCTGCTGGGCTACCCGAGCCACGCCGCCTACATGCTGGAAGACCAGACCGCCAAGGACACTGGCGCCGTCAACAAGCTGCTGGCCGAATTCGCCAAGCCGGCCGTGAACAACGCGAAAAAGGAAGCGGCCGACCTGCAGAAGGTGATCGACGCCGAGGGTGGCAAATTCCAGGCTGCCGCCTACGACTGGAACTTCTACAGCGACAAGGTGCGCGCCCAGCGCTACGCCTTCGACCAGAACCAGCTGCGTCCTTACTTCGAATACAACCGCGTGCTGCTCGACGGCGTGTTCTTCGCCGCAACCAAGGAATACGGCATCACCTTCAAGGAGCGCAAGGACCTGCCGGTGTACGACCCGGACGTGCGCGTGTTCGACGTGTTCGACGCCGACGGCAAGCAGCTGGCGATCTTCCTGCACGATCCGTACGCGCGCGCCAACAAGCGCGGCGGCGCCTGGATGAATGCCTACGTCGGCCAGAATTCGCTGCTGGGCACCCACCCGGTCATCGCGAACCACCTGAACATCCCGAAGCCGGCCGCCGGCGAGCCGACCCTGCTGACCTACGACGAAGTGCGCACCATGTTCCACGAGTTCGGCCATGCGCTGCACGGCATGTTCTCGAACGTGAAATACCCGCGCTTCTCGGGCACCCGTGTGCCGCGCGACTACGTCGAGTTCCCGTCGCAGGTCAACGAGATGTGGATGGCCTGGCCGGAAGTGCTGGCCAACTACGCCAAGCACTACCAGACCGGCGCGGCGATGCCGAAGGAACTGCTGGACAAGGTGCAGGCCTCGACCAAGTTCAACGAAGGCTACCGCACCACCGAGTACCTGGCCGCGTCGATCCTCGACCAGAGCTGGCACCAGCTGGGCGCCGACCAGGTCCCGGCCGACGTGCTGGCCTTCGAAGCCAAGGCCCTGCATGATGCCGGCGTCGACTTCCCGCTGGTCCCGCCGCGCTACCGCACGA
>Ga0265797_10005616_pt1 | contig 18213 bp, 22 predicted proteins | sample P2T30metagenome_FD_192433 | JGI IMG/M metagenome (GOLD analysis project Ga0265797, IMG submission 192433) | Plant litter microbial communities from East Loma Ridge, Irvine, California - P2 T30 | ecosystem: Environmental > Terrestrial > Plant litter > Unclassified | place: USA: California... | reverse complement strand
CGCCGCGATCGCGACCGGGCTCGCCGCCCAGTTCCCGCTGGAAAAAATTCTCGCCACCATGGGCGATGGCTTCCTTCAAACCCGTGCGCTGCAATTGATCCTGCTATTGCCGCTGGCGGTGATTGGCCTGTTGGAGCGTCACGGCCTGCGCCTGCATGCTCAGAACTGGATCGCCCGCTTCGAGCGGGCGACAGTCGGGCGTCTGCTGATCATCTATCTGTTTGTGCGTGAATCGACCGCGGCCATGGGGATAACCAGCCTGGGTGGGCATCCGCAGATGGTGCGGCCATTGCTGGCACCGATGGCTGAAGGCGCTGCGGAAAAACGCTACGGCAAGCTGCCAGACAAACTGCGTCACAAGGTCCTGGCGATGTGCGCCGCCACCGATAATGTGGGGCTGTTTTTTGGTGAGGACATCTTCGTCGCCTTTGGTGCGATTGCCTTGATGCATACCTTTCTGTTGGGCTCGGGGATTGATGTCGAGCCGCTGCACATCGCGGTCTGGGGCATCCCGACGGCGATCTGTGCCTTTATTATTCATGCCATCCGGCTGCATCGGTTCGATCGAAGGCTGACCCGTGATATGACCGCCGTTGCCCCCTCGGTGGAGGCCGCACGATGATTATTTCCATTCAATACCTGTACTGGCTGGCCGGTGTGCTGTTGCTGATCACCGCCGGCATGATCCTGCTGGATCGCACGCACCCCAAGCGTTGGTCCAGCGCGCTGTTCTGGCTGCTGTTTGCCATTCCGTTCCTGGTGGGGGAGCGCCTGCCCTCGGTGGTCATCGGTGTCGGCGTTGTGCTGATGGCGCTGATTGCCGGCATGGGAGGCGTTGGCCGTGGCCAGCACGCCGAACTGCACGACAAGGCTACCCGCGCCAGTGCCGGTCGCCTGGGCCATAAGTTGTTCATCCCGGCGCTGGCCATCCCATTGACCACCGTGATCGGCTCGGTATTGCTCAAGCACACCGAAATCGGCGGTGTACCGCTGCTTGATCCGAAGAACACCACCTTCGTCTCGCTCGGCATTGGCTGTTTGATCGCCCTTGGCCTGGCCTGTTGGCTGACCCGCGACACGCCCGTGCAAGCCTTGCGCGAATCGCGTCGCCTGACCGAAGCCCTGGGCTGGGCCATGGTGTTGCCACAGATGCTGGCGATGCTCGGGCTGCTGTTCAACGAAGCCGGGGTTGGCACGGCCGTGGCCCATGTCACCACTACCTACATCAACCTGGATTTCAAGTTGGTGGCGGTCATGGTTTATGTGCTGGGCATGGCCTTGTTTACGGTGATCATGGGCAATGGCTTTGCCGCCTTTCCGGTGATGACCGGTGGCGTCGGCGTGCCGGTGCTGGTGGGTATCTATGGCGGCAATCCGGCGGTAATGGCAGCGATCGGCATGTTTTCCGGCTACTGCGGTACGCTGATGACACCGATGGCGGCCAACTTCAATATCGTGCCGGCCGCACTGCTGGAGCTGCCGGACAAGAACGCGGTGATCAAGGCCCAGTTGCCGACCGCGTTGATGATGCTGGTGGTCAATATCGTGCTGCTTTATCTGTTGATGTGAGGTCAGGATGGAAACCCTATTGCTAATGGGCTTCGAGCCTTTCGATCACGACGTCGTCAACCCCTCCTGGGAGGCGGTGCGTCAGCTGGACGGATTGCAGCTGACTGATAATGTGCGGATTGCCGCGCGCCGATTGCCCTGCGCCTTTGCCACGGCTCCCGAGGCCCTGATCGAGTTGATCGAGGAATTACATCCGGCAATGGTCATCGCCACGGGCCTGGGCCCTGGGCGCAGCGATATTTCCATCGAGCGGGTCGCGATCAACGTCAATGATGCGCGCATTCCGGACAACCTGGGTGCCCAGCCGATTGACACGGCGGTGGTAGAAGGCGGCCCGGCTGCTTACTTCTCGACATTGCAGATCAAGAGCATGGTCAGGGCAGTGCGTGAAGCGGGTATTGCTGCCTCGGTTTCGCAGACGGCGGGCACGTTCGTGTGCAACCAAGTGTTTTATCGACTGCAGCATGCGCTGGCGGGCTCTGAGGTGCGCAGTGGGTTTATCCATGTGCCTGGATTGCCTGAGTCCGGTCAGCCGTCGATGGCGCTGCCTACGGTGGTGGAAGGCCTGCGCCTTGCGGTCGCGGCAGCCTGGCAAACCCAGGTGGATATCGTGGAAGCGGGTGGCAGGGTGAGCTGATTTAGTACGCGGCGGTACAACTTCGGCTACAGTTCCACAAGTATCCCACTGGAAAACACATCATGATCAAGTGCCCTAAGTTTGTGTCTGTGGTGTTGTCGCTCGCCTTGTTTGCAGGCAGCGGTGTTGCCTTGGCTGATCCTGGCAATGGCAAAGGCCAGGGGAACAACAAAGGTAATAATCAGGCGGGGCAGGGCCACGACAAGCCTAAAGGCAAAGGCTCGGCAGGCAGTCATAGCCCCAGCGTCGATCGAGGCAGTGTGCTGAGCCTGGTGGGCGGTAACCGCGATTACTGGAACCCGGGCCCCGCGCTGCCTCCCGGTATTCAGAAAAACCTGGCTCGCGGAAAACCGCTCCCGCCTGGTATCGCCAAGAAACTTGATGGTCGCCTGGCGGGGCGCTTGCCTCATTACGATGGGTACGAGTGGCAGCAAGCGGGCACTGACTTGATTCTGGTAGCCATTGCCACCGGTATCATCTACGAAGTGCTCAACGGGGCCTTTGATTGACGAGGCACCGCCTCACGCTTCCTGCGCGGGGAAAAACAACTCAAAACGCGTGATGCCGTCTTCACTGCTGACGCTGTAACGCCCGTTATGCAGTTGCATGATGGTCGCCACAATCGACAGCCCCAGTCCATTGGATTGGGAAGAGCGTTCGCGGGATTCATCCACCCGGTAAAACCGTTCGAACAGCCGCGGCAGATGCTCGGCAGGAATGGTTTCACCGTGGTTGCTGACCCTTAGGTTGACGCCCTCATCATCTGCAATGGCCTGGATGCTCAGCTGCGAGCCCGGCGAACCATACTTGATGGCATTGGCGCACAGGTTCGCCAGGGCGCGACGCAGGAGCATCGGCTCTGCCCAGATCACGCCTTCGCCTTCGGCAACAATGTGCATGCCGATGTCACCGGCGAGCCCTTCAAAATAATCCGCGACGCGTTCCACTTCCTCGGCTGCGTCCAGCGCCTGACGTTGGCGCAGCGCGCTGGCGGGGTCTGTGCGCGCCAGAAACAGCATGTTGTCGAGCATCCGCGCCAAGCGTTCGAGTTCCTCGACATTGGAGGCCAGCAGCTGCTGGTAGCTTTCGATACTGCGCTGCTGTTGCAAGGCAACCTGGGTTTCGCCGAGCAGGTTATTGATCGGTGTGCGCAGTTCGTGGGCCATGTCGGTGGAAACCTGGCCCAGTTGCACGAAGCCCTTGGACAAGCGTTCCAGCATGGTGTTGAACGACTCGATCATCGGCAGTAATTCTTTGGGTGCGCCCTGGCTGTCGAGGCGTTCGGCCAAGTTGCCGACGCCGATCCCTTGAGCGTGCCGGGCGAGCCGGCGCAAAGGCAGCAAGCCGCGATGCACCAGCAGGTAACCGGCCACTGCCAAGATGATCGCGGCGATGCTCGCCAGGATATAAACGCTCAATCGATAGTTGGCGAGCACGGCGGTGCGCTCGGTCATCAGGCGGCCGCTGGTGACTTGCAGGCTGCCCAGGTCGCCGGAGTCGATGGTCGCGGCCACGGTTGAGAAGGGAATGCCATTGAGCCCCGGCAGATGCTGCACATCGCTCAGCGCCAGTACGTGACCCTTGGGCACCGGTTTGATCGAAGGCAGTTCGATATTTGCCGGGTTCACCAACAGCAACGGTTGTTGACCGGGGGCGGCGATGCTCAATACGGATTCGCGGTTGCCCAGCATGTTCTGGAACAGCTCTGGCTTTGTCTTGATCAGGCCCAGGGTATTGCTGTCGTTGAGCAGGTTGCGCAGTTGATCCACGCGGGAGATCAGCGCGGTGTCGTCGCGGCGAATCAGCTCGCGCTCCAGTTCACGGTAGAGTGCCACGCCCAGGGTGGTCAGCAAGGCAAAGGCGAGCAGGGCGAAGATCAGTGCCAGGCGCAGGGTCAGCGAATAGTGGCGAGCGCGGCTCATGGCTGGGTATCGAAGCGGTAGCCGATGCCACGCACACTGTGGATCAATTTGAGTTGGAACGGGTCGTCGATTTTCAAGCGCAGGCGCCGCACCGCCACGTCGACCACATTGGTGTCACTGTCAAAGTTCATGTCCCACACCCGCGAGGCAATCAGCGAGCGCGACAGCACCTGATCCTGGTGTGTGGCGAACAGATGCAGCAGGGCGAACTCCTTATTGGTCAGGGTAATGCGCGTGCCGGCGCGGGTGACGCGGCGCTTGAGCACGTCGATCTGCAGGTCGGCGATGTGCAGGTGCTCGTCTTCTCGTGTCGGGCCGCGCCGGGTCAGGGTGCGCAGTCGCGCGACCAGTTCGGCGAATGAGAAGGGCTTGATCAGGTAATCGTCGGCGCCCAGTTCCAGGCCTTTGATGCGGTCGGCAATATCATCGCGGGCTGTGAGGAACAGCACGGGCGTGTCGGCTTCCTTGCGCAAGCGGCGCAGCACTTCCCAGCCATCCATTTTCGGCATCATCACGTCGAGAACGATCACGTCGAACGGCGTTTCCAAGGCTTGGTGCAAACCGTCCACGCCGTCGCGAGCCAGGCTCACGCTATAGCCCAGCTCTTGCAGGCCATTGAGCAGGTAATTGCCGGCCTTGGGTTCGTCTTCGACTACGAGGATGTTCATGGGAAATGCCCTGATTCAATGGGTTGCGCAAGTGTAGCCTGATCAATTGTCACTGGCGCAACCCGTGCCTTGCACCCGGTAGTCCAGCACATGCTCACGGTCCTGATGGTCCAAATAGCGCAGTTGCGCCGGGACGATACCGCATTGGCCGTAGGTGTCGGTACTGGACAGCACCTTGGCGACATCCAAGTGAACGAAGAAGCCAGTCTGATCGTGGATCACTGGAGCGGTGTCGGCGGCGAATACCGAGCCAGTGGCGAGCAAGGCGGCGAAGGCGAGGGCAAACCGTTTCATGGCGATATCTCTGTGCAGGTTGGCTGCCGGGCTTGGCAGTGAGTTCACAGTAACCAGGCGACCCGAACAGCCAACCAACAGGATGATGACAAGTTCGTCATTCAAGATTTGAGGCTGGCACCTCGCAGCGTTTACAAGTGCTGAGGTGAACCGTAGATTGCAGGGATCTATCATCGTTTGAACACATGGGGAAACCACGCAGTGCCCAGCCCAAATCCAGCCGTATTTACTCAGCGTTACCGTGCCTTTCTGTTCGACATGGACGGTACCCTGCTCAACTCCATCGCCGCTGCCGAGCGGGTATGGAGCCGTTGGGCCGAACGTCATGGTTTGGATGTGGAGGCCTTTCTGACCACCATTCACGGCGCCCGCGCGATTGATACGATCACGCGCCAGGGGCTGCCGGGTGTAGATGCAGAAAAGGAAGCGGCATGGATTACCGAAGCGGAATTGCACGACGTCGAGGGTGTCGTGGCGATTTGCGGTGCGGTTGAGTTCCTGAACAGCTTGCCCGCCGAACAGTGGGCTCTGGTTACGTCTGCGCCCAAAGCACTGGCGTTGCGTCGAATGGAAGCGGCAGGTATTTGCGCCCCGGCGGTCATGGTGACGGCCGAAGATGTCGCCAGCGGCAAGCCAGATCCGGCGTGTTATGTGCTTGGCGCCCAGCGCTTGGGCGTGCCGGTGCAGGATTGCCTGGTGTTCGAGGACGCGCCCGTAGGTATTCGCGCAGCAGAAGCGGCAGGAGCGGATGTCATGGTGGTGACCTCGACGCACCTCTCACCGATGGTGACTGAACATGCGTGTATCGACGGGTATGAGCGGCTTGAAGTCGTGCAGGAAGCTGATGGCCAGCTGACTGTGCGAGAACGGTAGGAGACTCAGCGTGCCGTTTTCTGATCAGCGCGATGCGCCTCGCGCTGGCACAGCTTACGCAAGATAACTTTCTGAATCGGCTTGAGGCAGAACGCAAACAAGTAGGCACACAGCACCAGCGCCAAGTCCAGCCAGGAATGGTCAGCGGGGTCGACAGCCCCCTCGACCTCCCATCGCAGTCCATACCCGAGCGCCAGGAAGATCAGCCCTATGAGCAAGGCGATCGTCCAGGATAGGGAAACCATGGGCTGTGTAACGGTTGGCCTCATCGACGTGCTCCTGAATGCACTCGGACCGCAGGATGACGTGGGATTTGGCTACAAATGATGCAACAAGTTCCGGGCATCTTGGCAGTTTCATCTTGCAGCGAAGGGGCATCTACGGGCGCACAACTCGGGTAGGAAAAGCGAACGGGCCAATCAGGTTTTCGCCAGCCGTTACGGTGAAGCAAAAGGCTGGCTACTGGAGGGGCTTCAAGGCGTCTGGTTTTTGTCCGGTGCAGTGAGGCCGGCCTGGATGCGCTGATAAATTTCCTCGCGATGCACGGCAACATCCTTGGGGGCGTTGATGCCGATTCGTACTTGCTGGCCGCTAACGCCCAGAATGGTGATCGTAATGTCATCACCGATGTTTATGCTTTCACCAACTTTGCGGGTGAGTATAAGCATGGACTTCTCCTTGATTACTTTTAAGGACACATGTTCAGACAGGGCAGGTGTCGGATGTGCGTAGCTTACTGCGAAGCGCTTCCCTGTGACTGCCTCTTTTAGGACGCATAGAGGCGACATTAATTCCCATGGCGGCATCATACAGGTCGCGATACATCATTCGCATTGTTTAAGCCAACGTTTATGACGGCCAGAATAGACAGTGAATGGTAAAGTCGCCTCTTTATCTTCAAAGGAGCAGGGCAGTGCGTAAAGTAGCGATGGCAATTGCGGTGTTGGCATTGGCCGGATGCGGCGAAGGTAAACCTGTCGATGCGCCCAAGGCCAAGCCTGTCGTGACCCAAAGCCCGCCACAAACCGGTGCGATTGCCGCTCAGGAATGGGATGTATGGGTGGGTCCGCCGGATCACAAGCTGCAGGCGATCACCGATTTGACCGCCTGGCTGCTGGAGCATGGTTTCAATTTCTATATCGTGAAAGTCGACGGTAAGGATGAGGTACTGCTGGGCCCGTTTGCCAGCAAGGCCGAGGCTGAAGCCAAGCAGGCGCTGCTCAACGAAAAGATGGCCCGGGCCAAGAAAAACGACACCGTGTCAGAGGTCATCGAACACAAAGTCTCGCAGTAGCGGGGCGGATGGGCGCACGTTGCGCCCAGCTTCAGCCACAGGCCTTGAGATTCACCGGGCCGACAAACTCGTTGCCACGGCCCATCACGCAGCCGACTGTCTGGTTGCGCTGACGTTCCCAGGCCTGCACGGGATAGGTCGTGTTCCAGGCTTCATACAGTTGGCGATCCTGTTTCGACAGGCGCAGGCCGTATTGCTTGCTCATATAAAAATAGGTTCGCGCGATCATTCCGCGAATGGACGGTCGCGGCATGACCTTTTTGGCCTTGAAGTCCACCTGGGTCAGGCATGAACCGTATTGCCCGCTTTGCACCGGCAGCCAGCCGAAGCTGAAGTTGTTCCGGTCGCCATTCACCTCGCCGATGCTCGGTACCAGGTTGTGCAGGTCTGCTTCGGCGCGCTTGAACACATCATCATGACGCGTGCAGTTTTTACGCCCGCCATTTTGCCAGCACTGCCGCTGGTGGCCGATCTGCCAGGCGGGAACAATGTGTTCCCATTCGATGCGTGCGGCGCGGTTGGCGTTCTTGCGTGGGATGTAGCCACAAGCTTTCAGGTCTATACGGTTACCGGTGTATTTGCAGCCGCAATAGAACTCGGTGGATTGCGGGGCGTAGAGTTTCCAGGCGATTTTTTTGGCTTCACTGAAGGTTCGGGGGGCTTGGGCGTTGGCGGTGACGGCAAAAAACAGGCAGCACACAGCAAAAAAACGGACACTCATTCAATCAATCTTCCTTCGGCACAACCCAGAAAATCTGCACGCCGCCGTCGTCCCGGTAGGCGAGGGTGACGTTGTCGTTTTCCGCTATCTCTTCAAGCAAGCGCGCCCAGTCGTCCTCGGGCTCATCCGGCAGACGAAAGATCAACGCCGCCTTGGCTTTTTGGGCATTGGTCGAATTGATGATTTTTTGTACGCGAATGGCCAGGCGCTGGTAGGCATCTGGCGCTGCGGGTGCTGCGGAGGAGGGCTTTGCCACGGAGTATTCCTTAGTAAGCTGTACGCACATACAGTATTTAACTGTAAGTAATTTCGCAACTGCTTAAATTCAAAGAGATCCGTCTGACAGCGAATTTGGAAATTTAGTGTGATTTTTTCGAGGAACTGTAGGAGCGAACTCGCTCCTACAGGTAAACCGTGGAATCAATATTCCCAGAATATCCGCTGCAGCTCTTTGCTGTCCTGGGTCTTGGTCAGGGCGACCATGGCCAGAATGCGTGCTTTCTGCGGGTTCAGGTCGAGGGCTGCGACCCAGTCGTATTTGTCGTCTGGCTGCTCGGCGTTACGCAGCACCATGCCACCGGCGTTCACGTGAGAAGAACGAATGATCTGTACGCCTTGCTTGCGCAATTCCACCAGTGCGGGAACGACCTTGGACGACACCGAGCCATTGCCGGTGCCGGCATGGATGATCGCTTTGGCGCCGGCTTGGGCCAGGGCTTTGTAGGCTGTGTCGCTTACGTTGCCGTAGCCGTAGGCGATTTCAACGTCAGGCAGGCTCTTGATGGTCTTGATGTCGAATTCCGAATCCATGGTGTGACGCTTGGCCGGCAGGCGGAACCAGTAGGATTTGCCTTCAACGACCATGCCCAGCGGGCCCCATGGGCTCTTGAACGCCTCGGTCTTGATATTGATCATCTTGCTCACGTCGCGACCCGACTGAATCTCGTCGTTCATGGTCACCAGCACACCTTTGCCCCGCGCGTCCTTGCTGCCAGCGACGGCAACGGCGTTGTACAGGTTGAGCATGCCGTCAGCCGACATGGCGGTGCCTGGGCGCATGGAACCGACCACTACGATGGGCTTGTCGGTTTTTTCTACCAGGTTGAGGAAGTAGGCGGTTTCCTCAAGGGTGTCGGTACCGTGGGTGATCACGATGCCATCCACATTCTTGTCGTCAGCCAGTTCGGCGACGCGGCGACCCAGTTGCAGCAGGTTCTCGTTGTTGATGCTTTCCGAAGCAATTTGCATCACTTGTTCGCCGCGTACATTGGCGATCTGGCTAAGCTCAGGAACACCGGCGATCAATTGTTCAATGCCGACTTTGGCCGCCTGGTAGGTGGCGCTGTTGGCCGCACTGGCGCCGGCGCCGGCGATGGTGCCGCCGGTGGCGAGAATCACCACGTTGGCGAGCTTGGTCTTGGTTTCTACTTCTTTCGCCTGGGCGGCGACGGGGAACAGCAGCAGCAGGGCGAGTGCCCCGGGAACAAAGGTCTTCAATGCAGATTTCATTATTTTTCTCTCTGGTTTTTGATGAGTGCGGTAGCAGGTTCATCCAGAACACCCGGGCGACTCTGAACGCCTCGAGGTGCTGAGAAAGAGCAGGATCTGTACCAAACCCATGATTGCCGGGTAGATAAATTAACCTATTGATTTAAAACAATTAAAATTGATATTTCGGGCTGCTCCCGCACGGCATCGTCCGGCTTTCCGAACGCGGGAAGCTCCGGTGTTCGGTTGTCCGAAAACTCTGACGGGATTTGCCTCGAGCTAGGTGCTAAGCCCGCGCCGATCCTGTCATTTCAGACGGCGGCGACCTGATGGGCGTGTTCAGAATGAAAGGTGAGTGCTTGCCGTTGACAAATCTCAACAAGGTTCTCATAGTTCAGTTAACGCAAACGTTTGCGAGATGTTTCTTCGGTGCAAGCGTTGCTCACAATAATCATAAGATCGGAGTACATCCATGAAGCTGCCATTTGCAGGACGTCTTCTCGCTGTCGCTGTGCTTGCTGCCGCATCCGCTGCCCTGCCTCTCTCTTCTGCTTTCGCTGACGACGCTGCCACCAAGCCCAAGGTTGGCCTGGTGATGAAGTCCCTTGCCAACGAATTTTTCGTGACCATGCAAGAGGGCGCCAAGGATTACCAGAAATCCCACGCCGCCGACTTCGACATGATCACCAACGGCATCAAGAACGAAACCGATACCAGCGCGCAGATCGACATCGTCAACCAGATGATTCTGGCCAAGGTCAACGCCATCGTCATTGCACCGGCCGACTCCAAGGCGCTGGTCACCGTGCTGAAGAAGGCCTCGGACGCCGGCATCAAGGTGGTCAACATTGACAACCGTCTGGACCCGGACGTGCTGAAAAGCAAAAAACTCGACATCCCTTTCGTAGGCCCGGACAACCGCAAAGGCTCCAAGCTGGTCGGTGACTACCTGGCCAAGCAACTGGCTGCCGGCGACAAGGTTGGCATCATCGAAGGCGTACCGACCACCACCAATGCCCAGCAGCGCACCGCTGGCTTCAAGGATGCGATGGATGCCGCCGGCATGAAGATCGTGTCCACCCAATCCGGTAATTGGGAAATCGACCAGGGCCAGAAAGTCGCCTCGGCGATGCTGAGCGAATACCCGGACCTCAAGGCACTGCTGGCCGGCAACGACAACATGGCTCTGGGCGCGGTCTCCGCCGTACGTGCGGCAGGCAAGGCCGGTAAAGTGCTGGTGGTGGGTTACGACAACATCGAAGCCATCAAGCCGATGCTGCAGGACGGCCGCGTGCTGGCAACCGCCGACCAGGCCGCTGCCCAGCAAGCCGTGTTCGGTATCCAGAACGCGCTGAAGCTGGTCAAGGGCGAGAAGGTCGATGCCACCGAAGGCGTGATCGAAACCCCGGTTGAACTCGTCCTCAAGAAGTAATTGCGGCAGTAGCCAACAGCGCCCGTTCGTCCTGAGCGGGCGCCTGGAGATTTTCCTATGTCATCTTCCGCCCCGAACGCTGTCCTCTCGGTCAGCGGTATCGGCAAGACCTATGCCCAACCCGTTCTGTCCGACATCACGCTCACGCTCAACCGTGGTGAAGTGTTGGCGCTGACCGGTGAAAACGGCGCAGGCAAAAGTACCTTGTCGAAGATCATCGGCGGGTTGGTCACGCCGACCACCGGGAACATGCAATTCAATGGTCAGGCTTATCAGCCCGCCAGCCGCACCCAGGCTGAAGCGCTGGGCGTGCGCATGGTCATGCAGGAGCTCAACCTGCTGCCCACGCTGACAGTGGCTGAAAACCTGTTCCTGCATAACCTGCCCAGCCAAGGCGGCTGGATCAACCGTAAACAGCTGCGCAAAGCCGCCACCGAAGCCATGGCCCAGGTTGGCCTGGACGCCATCGACCCGGACACGCTGGTGGGCAGCCTGGGCATTGGCCATCAACAAATGGTCGAGATTGCCCGCAACCTGATCGGCGACTGCCACGTACTGATTCTCGACGAACCTACGGCGATGCTCACTGCCCGTGAAGTCGAGATGCTGTTCGAACAAATCACCCGCCTGCAGGCCCGGGGCGTGGCGATTATCTATATTTCGCACCGGCTGGAAGAGCTGGCCCGTGTGGCCCAACGCATTGCGGTATTGCGCGACGGCCAGTTGGTCTGTGTCGAGCCGATGGCCAATTACAACAGCGAGCAACTGGTCACGCTGATGGTGGGGCGCGAATTGGGCGAGCACATCGACCTGGGCCCGCGCACCATCGGCGAGCCGGCCTTGACGGTCAAAGGCCTGACGCGCTCGGACAAGGTCCGCGATGTGTCTTTCCAGGTGCGTGCCGGCGAAATCTACGGTATCTCGGGCCTGATCGGCGCCGGTCGTACCGAATTGCTGCGCTTGATTTTCGGCGCCGACCTGGCCGACAGCGGCACTGTGGCCCTGGGGCCGCAGGCCAATGTGGTGAGCATTCGCTCCCCGGCGGACGCGGTCGGTCATGGCATCGCATTGATCACCGAAGACCGCAAAGGCGAAGGCCTGCTGCTGACCCAGTCCATCAGCGCCAACATCGCCTTGGGCAACATGCCGGAGATCTCCGCTGGCGGGCTGGTTAACAGCCGCGATGAGACATCCCTGGCCAAGCGCCAGATCGACGCCATGCGTATCCGCAGCTCCAGCCCGGCGCAGTTGGTCTCCGAGCTGTCGGGCGGTAACCAGCAGAAGGTGGTGATTGGCCGCTGGCTGGAGCGCGATTGCTCGGTGATGCTGTTCGACGAGCCCACTCGAGGCATCGACGTGGGTGCCAAGTTTGACATTTATGCCTTGCTCGGCGAGTTGACGCGCCAGGGCAAAGCGCTGGTGGTGGTCTCCAGTGATCTGCGCGAATTGATGCTGATCTGTGACCGCATCGGCGTGTTGTCCGCCGGGCGCCTGATCGAAACATTCGAGCGCGACAGCTGGACCCAGGACGAATTGCTCGCCGCCGCCTTTGCCGGCTATCAGAAACGTGATGCGCTGCTCAACGATGCAGCGCCTAGGAATACCCCATGAAAACAACCCTTTCCCCCGGTAAGACTGGCGGCAACTTCTACGGCCTGGGTACTTACCTTGGTCTGGCAGGTGCGTTGCTGGCGATGATTGCGCTGTTCTCGGTGCTCAGCGATCACTTCCTGTCCTATGACACGTTCAGCACCCTGGCCAATCAGATTCCGGACCTGATGGTGTTGGCGGTGGGCATGACGTTCATCCTGATCATCGGTGGCATCGACCTGTCGGTAGGTTCGGTACTGGCGCTGGCGGCGTCGGCGGTCAGCGTAGCGATTCTGAGCTGGGGCTGGAGCGTGCTGCCGGCCGCCGTGCTGGGCATGGGTTGCGCTGCATTGGCCGGTACCCTTACCGGTTCCATCACAGTGGCCTGGCGGATCCCTTCCTTTATCGTATCCCTCGGTGTGCTGGAGATGGCCCGCGGCGTGGCCTACCAGATGACCGGCTCGCGCACCGCGTATATCGGTGACTCGTTTGCCTGGCTGTCCAATCCGATTGCGTTCGGGATCTCGCCGTCGTTCATCATTGCGTTGCTGGTGATCATCGCCGCCCAGTTGGTGCTGACCCGCACCGTGTTTGGTCGCTACCTGATCGGTATCGGTACCAACGAAGAAGCGGTGCGCCTAGCGGGTATCAATCCCAAACCCTACAAGATCCTGGTGTTCAGCCTGATGGGCCTGCTCGCCGGTGTGGCTGCGCTGTTCCAGATTTCGCGCCTGGAAGCGGCGGATCCAAATGCTGGCTCGGGCCTTGAGCTGCAAGTGATTGCTGCTGTAGTGATCGGCGGTACGAGCCTGATGGGCGGGCGCGGCTCGGTGATCAGCACGTTCTTTGGTGTGCTGATTATTTCGGTATTGGCCGCGGGCCTGGCGCAGATTGGCGCGACCGAACCTACCAAACGCATTATCACGGGTGCGGTCATTGTGATCGCGGTGGTTCTTGACACTTACCGCAGCCAGCGCGCCAGTCGGCGGGGCTGATCCATGGCAACGATCAAGGATGTGGCAGCGCTGGCGGGGATTTCCTACACCACGGTGTCTCATGTGGTGAACAAGACGCGCCCGGTCAGCGAGCCGGTGCGCATCAAGGTCGAGGCGGCGATCAAGCAGTTGGACTATGTGCCGAGTGCGGTCGCGCGCTCCCTCAAGGCCAAGACCACGGCGACGATCGGGTTGCTGGTGCCCAACAGCCTCAACCCGTATTTCGCGGAATTGGCCCGGGGCATTGAGGATTACTGCGAGCGCAATGGCTACTGCGTGATCCTCTGCAACTCCGACGACAATGCCGAAAAGCAGCGCAGCTACTTGCGCGTGCTGCTGGAGAAACGCGTCGACGGCTTGATCGTGACCTCGGTGGGCGGCGACGACAGTGGCCTTGCCGCTGGCTTGAGTGCAGTGCGCACGCCGATGGTGATTGTCGACCGGGCACTGGATGGCATCGATGTCGATTTGGTGCGCATCGATCATGAAGAGGGTGCTTACCTGGCGACCCGGCACTTGCTTGAGCTGGGTCATCGCGACATCGCCTGCATCGCCGGCCCCGCCCGTACTCGCGTGGCGCAAATGCGTTTGGCAGGCTATCGGCGTGCGCTGCGCGAAGCCGGTGTTGAAATAGCGCCTGAGCGCGTCCGCGAAAGTGATTTCACCAGTACCGGGGGTTATGCCGCCGCCGTGCAATTGCTCGCAGAGCAACCGCCGAGTGCGATTTTTGCCTGCAACGACATGATCGGTTTTGGCGTGCTGCGTGCCGCGGCAGAGCACAATATCCGCGTGCCGGGCGAGCTCTCAGTGATAGGTTTCGATGACATTCAAATGGGCCGCTACGTCTATCCGGCGTTGACCACGGTCGGGCAATCGATCGTGCAACTGGGCGAGACCGCGGCCGAATTATTATTGCGACGTATAGCGACACCTCAACTGCCGATCGATCAACGCATCGTGACGCCGAGTATTGTCTTGCGTGAATCGACGGCGGCGTTGGCCGATGTGTTCGCCCAATACCGCTGAACCGAATTGATGAGTACTGAAGTATGCCCGCAAAAGTAGTGGTAATAGGCAGCTTGAACATGGACCTGGTCACCCGTGCCAGTCGTTTGCCGCGTGCCGGTGAAACACTGATCGGCCAGACGTTCTCCACCGTTCCCGGCGGCAAGGGCGCCAATCAGGCGGTCGCCCTGGCGCGCCTGGGTGCGGATGTCGCGATGGTCGGTTGCGTCGGCACCGATGCCTACGGCGACCAATTACGTGATGCACTCGTGGACGAAGGTATCGATTGCCGGGCCGTCAGCACGGTGGAAGGCTCCAGTGGTGTCGCGTTGATCGTGGTGGATGACAGCAGCCAGAACGCGATTGTAATTGTGGCGGGCAGTAACGGTCAGTTGACCCCCGCGTCGTTGACGGCCTGTGATGCTGTCTTACAGGCCGCCGATGTGATCATTTGCCAGCTCGAAGTGCCGATGGAAACGGTCGGCCATGCGCTCAAGCGCGGTCGCGAGCTGGGCAAGACGGTGATCCTCAATCCAGCACCGGCCAGTCGGCCTTTGCCGGCCGAGTGGTATGCCTCGATTGACTACCTGATTCCCAACGAAAGTGAAGCCACTGCCTTGAGCGGTGTCGCGGTCGACTCGCTCGACAGCGCCAAGCTCGCCGCGACAGCATTGATCAAGGCTGGTGCCGGCAAGGTCATCATTACCCTTGGCGCCCAGGGCGCACTGTTTGCGGACGGCGACAGCTTCGCGCACCTGGTCGCGCCCAAAGTCAGGGCGGTGGACACCACGGCTGCCGGTGATACCTTCGTGGGTGGTTTTGCCGCGGCGCTGGCCGCTGGCAACAGAGAAGCGGAGGCGATCCGTTTCGGTCAGGTCGCGGCAGCGTTATCGGTGACCCGTGCGGGCGCCCAGCCTTCCATTCCTACGCTGCACGACGTACAAGGTTTTGTGCCCTCATGAAAAAGACACCTCTGCTCAACATCGCCCTGTCCCGCCTGATCGCGTCACTGGGGCACGGCGACATCCTGGTCATCGGTGATGCCGGTCTGCCGGTGCCGCCCGGTGTCGAGTTGATCGACCTGGCGCTGACCCAGGGCATCCCGGATTTCATCAGCACCCTGCGCGTTGTGCTCAGCGAGATGCAGGTAGAAAGCCACGTGCTGGCTGAAGAAATCCTGCTCAAGCAACCGCCGGCGCTGATTGAACTCGATGCACTTACCGCACAAGCTGCCCTTGGCGAGCGTCGTCTGCTCAGTCATGACGCCTTCAAGCAGCTGAGTGGCAAGGCGCGTGCCGTCGTGCGCACGGGCGAATGTCAGCCTTACTGCAATATCGCGCTGGTCTCCGGCGTAACCTTCTAGAGTCCCCCTACGACAAGGAGTGTTTTATGCAACGTGGTCTTCCAACCCTGAAAAACCTGTTCCGGAGTGTTCTGCTTGTGTCCGCACTCACAGCTGCAAGCGCCCAGGCGGCGGAAAAGATCGACCTGATCATCGATACCGATCCGGGCGCCGATGATGTGGTGGCCTTGCTGTTCGCCATGGCTTCGCCGGAAGAGTTGAGCATCCGCGCGCTGACGACCGTGGCCGGCAACGTGCGCCTGGACAAAACATCACGCAATGCGCGCCTGGCGCGTGAGTGGGCAGGGCGCGAGGACATCCCGGTCTACGCCGGTGCTCCAGCGCCGTTGCTGCGCAAGCCGATCTATGCCGAAAACATTCACGGCAAGGAGGGTATTTCCGGCGTCACCGTGCACGAGCCGAAACAAGGCCTGGCTGACGGCAATGCCGTGGATTACCTGATCAAGACCCTGACTGCCGCTAAGCCCCACAGCATCACCATCGCCATGCTCGGCCCGCAGACCAATCTGGCCCTGGCATTGACCCAGGCGCCAGAAATCACCCAGGGCATCAAGGAAGTGGTGGTGATGGGCGGTGCGCATTTTAATGGCGGCAATATCACGCCGGTGGCCGAGTTCAACCTGTTCGCCGACCCGGTGGCGGCTGAGATTGTGCTTAAAAGTGGCGTGAAGTTGACCTACCTGCCGCTCGACGTGACCCATAAGGTGCTCACCAGCGAGGCGCGCCTGAAAAAAATCGCAGACTTGAACAACAATGCTAGCAAGGTTGTCAGCAATATCCTCAACGAGTACGTCAAGGGCGATATGGAGCATTACGGCATTCCCGGTGGGCCAGTGCATGACGCCACGGTGGTCGCCTACCTGCTCAAGCCGTCGCTGTTCAGCGGTCGCCAGGTCAACGTGGTCGTCGACAGTCGTGAAGGTCCGACTTTCGGCCAGACCATCGTCGATTGGTACGATGGCCTGAAGCAGGACAAGAACGCATTCTGGGTCGAGAACGGCGACGCCCAAGGCTTCTTCGATCTGTTGACCGAACGCCTGGCGCGCCTGAAGTAAACTCCTTGCCGGTCGGCGTTCGCCGGCCGGTTCTTATGCGTGCTCTTGTGCGCCCGGGTGGTCGGTCGGGTATTTCTCGAATACCTGGCCGACAAAGGCTTGAGCGCCCTGGGTGCCGAGCTCCTTGACCAGCAGGTCGATACCGATGATCGCCAATTCTTCCGGGCTGCCGGGGCTGTAGGAGCTTTGCCCTTGGGGCCATTTGGCTTTGATATCGGCTTGGAGCGTTACGGTGGTCATGGGAATCTCGCGATTGTAGGTACTGGGCGTTGCGCTGGCGTGCGGCTGCAACGGGCGCAGTTAAGCATTTTGCACGGGATTTGGCACTGCGACTTAGGCATGAGGGCGGGGTGTGCGACACTGTCGTCCTGTTTATTGGCCGAGAAACACCGCGTGCAGATCGATTTGAACAACCCCGAGAATCTTACGCTGGTAGCCGTGCGCCAACTGCTCGCCAGCGCCAATGACGATGAACACACCCAATTGCGGGTCACCAAGGCCGGTATCGCCTACATCTCTTCTGGCGTGGTAGGGGGTGCCGAAATTGGAGGCCTTCTGTTTCGCCTGGAAACCTGGGCCAAGGGTTCCGGTTATGTGGGAAATGTGGCCGCCAACGATGAAGTCTGGGTGATGCAGATTTTCAACGCGCTCAGCCAGAATTGGCCCACCCCAACGTCGGACTACATCGATATCTACTGAGCATGTTCATATCCAGTCACGATTGACTGGACGCTTGCCCGGCCTGAGTCAGGCAGACTTGGGTATGAGGCGTTAATGTCTTGAAACCAATCAACTCAATCGCTGTCGCACGATCTCTGTCCATTTTTTATCATAGGAGGCTTCATGCCTTGGAAGCTCGCATCATTCGGTACTTTGTTGGCAGCACTCGCGTTGGCGGGTTGCAGCACCCCGGGTGCCTCTGAGCCAGGCAAAGATGCCACTGTGACCGATGCTGGTCATAGTCGCTGTGAGTCGAAGGCCGCCGAGTTCACGATCGGCCAGAAAGCCTCGCCTCAATTGCTGGAGCAGGCGCGTGCGCGTGCCGGTGCGCAGAATGCCCGTATCCTCAAGCCCAATGACATGATCACGCTGGAGTATCGCTCCGACCGCTTGAACCTGAACACCGACGACAATCTGGTGATCACGCGGGTCAACTGCGGCTGATAGCGTCTGGCTTTTGCAGCGCCCATAAAAAACCCCGTCACATGGACGGGGTTTTTTTAGCTCAGCGGAGTATTACTCGCCGCGAACTTGTGCAGCTTGCATACCCTTTTGGCCTTTCTCAGCCACGAAGGAAACGGTTTGGC
>Ga0265797_10005615_pt1 | contig 18214 bp, 11 predicted proteins | sample P2T30metagenome_FD_192433 | JGI IMG/M metagenome (GOLD analysis project Ga0265797, IMG submission 192433) | Plant litter microbial communities from East Loma Ridge, Irvine, California - P2 T30 | ecosystem: Environmental > Terrestrial > Plant litter > Unclassified | place: USA: California... | reverse complement strand
CAGCAAAGCGGCCGCGCTATACACGCGACTTGAGTAGACGCTCCACCAGATCCGAGAGCCCGCCGTACTACCCTAGCTATCGCCACCTGCGCCGCAATGCGATCATCCCTCCGCTCTCTCCAGAACACAACCGCCACAGCAGCACCGCCATCAGCAGAGTGCCAGCCATAACAGCATCAACAACCCGCCCACCCACCCCATCATCCACCTCGTCGCCCTTCATGGACCTCCCCGGCGAGCTGAAGAACCGCATCTACTTCTACAGCCTCGTCCGCCCGGACAACATCGAAATCACAGCCGCGAACTGGAACACGCACCAGCCAGCCTTGCTCAAAACCTGCAAGCAAATCCGGCACGAGGCCCTGCCCATCTTCTACAACGACAACAGCATCTCGGCCAACATCGACGACTGGTCGCCCGCGGTCAAGAATGCTTGTCATGTGCTGTGGGAGCGCTACGGGCTCAGCACGGCGCGGTTCAGCCACTACTTCACCGGCAAGCCGGACTGGGGGAACTTGCTGCAGTGGCTGCACGCGTTCTTCCTGGGGACCATGAAGGGGATTTCGGACGTTGTGAACAAGAACAGGGCGCTGGAGAGGAAGACTGTCGGGGTGATGTTTTTGATGGCGTCGTCGGCGAGGGTTAATCGTACGCCGTGGGCGGCTTTGAGTGAGATGTTGGAGGCTCAGAGGGGGTTGTTGGCTAAGGGGGATGGGAGGTGGTTGCTTTCGAATTGAGGGTGTTGATGATGCTTTGGAAAAGGGCGATTGCTGTTTGGTTTTCGGTTTTTGGTTTTGTTTGGATTCCGGTCTGCTGTTGGAATGTCGATTGGCTTTTGTCTTTTATTTGCTTTTCTGTACCCTTTCACGCATACCTACTTTTTGAGAAGCCTTTGGCGTTCGCTGGACGCTGATGCAAACGGGCGAACGCCATGGCTGGAGCAGCCTGGCTAGACGAGAAAGGCTGATATGTTAGATTTCGAGAAGTACTGCGTCAACAATTAAAATCCATCACTTACTTTCGATGTTGATACTGCATACCCCTCGTGATGAGATAGGCAAGTGACTTGGACGGTCTTTGCCTCAAACACCACATGTTACCCTAACCCTACAACGGGCAGATCTCCATCGACGACCCTGCACAATCGCAACAAAACGAATGATGACTTCACACTTTGCCGTGCGAGCCGTGTTCGTGTTAGAAACCGACTTCAAGAGATGACAGTGCTCCGGATAATGCGGAAACCAAATTGAGGTTCGATGATCGAATAGTACATTAGAAGTCGAGCATCTATAAGAAGACGGTCTTCTCAACATCCTATCCTTGTCTCTAAAGCTCTTCTCCAGAGCCTGTGGTGCCCAGTGACATTAAAAACATCATCTCCAGCTCGTAGAGAGACACATCATCAATATGGACAAGAATAACCCCAACAAAGAGTACAGAAGCACGCCCGAGTACGCAGAGTACCAAGCCGACAACTTCTGGGCGAGCAACGATGGCAAAGTGCCGCCCTTCAACACAGGTATGCAACTGCCAATACGCAACGCCGTAACAGCCTAAGCACACGACACTAACTCCTTCACGCAACACCAAAGACCCCGGCAAACTAGAAGACCGCGCCCGCGAAAAACTCTCCGAAGGCGGCTGGTACTACGCCTCCTCCAACGCCGGCACCTCAAGCACCCACCTCGCAAACCGACAAGCCTTCTACCGCCACCGCCTCGTCCCGCGCATGCTGCGCGACACCAACAAACGCGACACCTCGACCTCCATCTTCGGCCACAAAGTCTCGGCGCCCATCGGCTTCGCCCCGATCGGCATCAACAAAATCTACCACCCGGCCGGCGAACTCCCCGTGGCAAAAGTCGCCAAAGAACTCAACCTGCCGTACTGCCTGTCAACCGCAGGCAGCCAGCCGATTGAAGACGTCGGCAGAGCGAACGGCGAAGGGCCGCGGTTTTTCCAATTGTACCTGCCGCACGACGACGAGCTGACCGTCTCGCTGCTGACGCGGGCCCACGAGTCCGGGTTCGGCGCTTGCATCCTCACGCTCGACACGTGGCAGCTCGGGTGGCGGCACGACGACGTCGCCAACTCCAACTACGCTTTCTACCACGGCCTCGGGGCGGATTTGGGGCTCAGCGATCCGGTTTTCCGGAAGCGGTTGGCGCAGGCTGGGATTGATCCGAAGACTATGCCGAACGAAGCCGGCGCGAAGTGGATCGATAATGTGTGGCATGGGCGCGCGCATTCGTGGGAGAAGATGCCGTGGGTGATGGAGACTTGGAGGCGGATTTCGGGCGGCAAGCCGTTTGTGTTGAAGGGGATCCAGCATGTTGCGGATGCGAGGAAGGCGGTTGAGATTGGGTGCGATGGGATTGTCGTTTCTAACCATGCGGGCAGGCAGGTTGATGGGGCGATTGCGAGCTTGGATGCGTTGGAAAACATTGTCGAGGGTGAGTTTGTCTTGTGAGCTGGTTTTGTGAAGTTTGACTGGTTGACTGACTTTTTTCTCTTCTTGCAGCTGTTGGTGATCAGACATACATCATGTACGACAGTGGGGTCCGAGGCGCTTCGGATGTCGTCAAGGCTCTCGCTTTGGGAGCCAAGTTTGTTTTCGTTGGCAGATTGTGGGTTTGGGGTTTGTCCATCATGGGCGAGCATGGTGTAAGGCATGTTATGAAATCCTTGCTGGCGGATCTGGACATCCTATTCAATGTTGCTGGGATCCAGTCGGTTGATCAAATCGACAAAAGTTGGTTGGAGAGTTATCCGAGAAGCTATAGCTTGATCCAGGAGAGAAGCAAGTTGTAGTATGATGGGAGTTTTTCTAATAGCGTTTGTAGTTTGCAGGGCTAATGCATCACTTGTGGCCACCTACCTGCTAAGTCCGATATTGCAACTAGCTCTCATTAGTGAGACAATAGTCACCAATTGAGGGTAGCATGTCTCGTCGATAGATAATTTGACATGGTACTCCTCGATACGCTCGTCGTCTTAGGCGCGTCGCGACGCAACAGTAAGAGCTGAACCGATGGCACCCTATCATTTAGCAATTTCGAGTAATCACGTTTCACAACGAAACAAGAACCCACAATCTTCCTTTGCGCCGGATCCTTTGTTCGCTTGCCGGAGTTAGTCATGTTCGCTCGTGTTGCGAATTTGCGAACAAAGAACCCGACAAAGTGACGGCGGCATGAAAACGTGAGATATTAGACCCAAAGCCAAGCCATGGCGAGAAAAGCAACTCTGGGCAACACACACTCCGCGACAGGTCGCCATGTGTAGACTTCTCCACGTCGAGTGGCGGTGCAAGCACACGCAAAACATCTGGGAGTACTGCCGCCAGGCCACGGCGCTCTCTCGAACTCCCAGCGCAGGACAGGCCAACACGCCCTGCGAAACCTTTGTTGCCAAATTTGGCCCAGCCCCAAAGGGACCGACCGACGACGAATACCGGAATTTCTGCTACAAGTTCGACTGCTGTCTCCAGGATCAATCTCAGGTTTATAAGCAGGTGCTCGAGCTCGAGGCTGCGCTGGGAATCGCGCCCAAAGAAAGCATCCCACATATTCCGTCATTTTTGCTGAGCCGGCAACAAAGATCGCTGAAACATGCGAGGAAGCAGTTTCAGTCCCTGGCGAAGAGACACGATGAGAGGTGTGAAGCGTTGTATTACGGGCTCGGATTCGTCGAAGAAAGCGATACTTATCGCGCGCCTGCAGAGGCGCGGATGTTGAAAGAGCGGCAATCCGAGTTATCGGAGGAAAGTGAGTCGGACGACGATATCCGGACGATGGAGGATGTCAGGCCGTCTTCTCGCCAGGAAGTTGATGCGCAAATTCGGCGGTTAGGAGAACAGACGTCGGAAGAGGAAGCGTTGCGCGGAGGAGACGAAGCTCAAGAGGTAGGAGCTTTTGTAGGGAGTAAAGCATGAGCCGGGTGGTATCATATTTATCGAATGTATGCCGTGGAGTGGATTTAAGAGAAGACTTCGATGCCTAGTTTTAGGAAATCCATGAAGCCAGCAACGATGTGCAATTTCGCAGCCGACTAGGGCATTCTTACACTCGTACCGGGTCTCAATATCTCACTTCTCCGCTGTGTTGGTCTAGTCGCAGTAAATAGACATGGCTCAAAAACTCTCCGTCATGATTTCGATCGACTTTATCATTTAAAGATTGTACTTTAGGCCCCATGGGGCGAGAGACGACGAGGCCACTAGGAGGAGGAAGGGTGTGGGACTGTGGAGGGAATGCGGTGAGGCACAGATGGTATAGATTGGAAGGGCCGAATAGTACTCCAGGTCTTTGGTGGACGTGTGACAGCCTAGGGCAGGACTGAGGTCATGATGGATGCGTTGCCATCCGACATCCAGATTGGAGGTGGAGCCGTTCGTCTTGCAATTCAGGGCAGCCAAGAGGAAGTTGGTGGTCGGACCAGCAGGGGAATCATCGGGCACGCGTGTCTGCCCGGCGTATGATGTATTTGATTTTGATGGCAAAATAGACTAATGATTCAGAAGACGGGCGATGTAAGTATGGCATCACGTGCGAGCGCTGTGACCGAGTATTCGCTGGGATTCACCTCCAAGGGCTGATGTGACACGGGGGTGATGGGGGTGGTGGAGGAAGACGGGGGTGGTGGAACTCGTATGGTTGGGGATGTGCAGTCGATGCATTGATGTTGCCCGACGATAAGGAGGCGGACGTTCGGGGGAGAGGACTGTGGCACGATTGTGTGGCAAAGGAGACAGACAGACAGTCACGGAGGATTATTACTGCAATATTACTGGTAAAGACGGCAGAGCACGAGGAAGCGATGAAGGGTCCAACAAAATTCTGCCACGATCGGCATGGCATTGAGAAGGTTAATTCTAAGTAAGGCTGACTGATATTGATTAATCCAATTGAACGAAGGACAGTAATGGCTTGAGCGATTAAGCGATGAACCACGGGCACCTGCAGACGGGTGGCTTGCTGACGGAATAATTCAATTGCGCCAAAGAAAGGCATCGCGATTCCGTCAATCGATTATTCAAGTAGTCAGCCAGTCTTACAAGTAGTTCAAGTACTAAAAGTCCCAAGTCGTTCACATCCCAACGGCTACTCCTACCCGATCGCGGCGCAAACACCGCTCCTCCACCAAACCCACCAAAAGTGACCCACGCCGTACCCACCCACCGCCGCAAGACCACCGTCGCCCTCCCAATTGCGCAGGATCGACATCATAACTGGTCGCATACTGGTGGAGCCGCGGACGTGCATTGCCACTGCTGGCTGGGCGTCGTCGCAGCTGCTTGTCTTTTGAGCCTCTTCTGAGCCTCTTCTGACCTCTTCCCTCCTACCTCTCACTCTCTTTCACCCCTACCCCCCTCCTCCCCCTCCAAAGATGGCTTCTAGACGTGCGTCTGGACGCATCTTGCGTGGCCTTGGCTACGCAGCTGCCGGTACCGTCGCCGCCGGTAGCGGTCTCTACTTTGTCTACCGTCCTCGCGATGTTCCTGGTCTCGAATCCGCACAGGTCCCTCCGCCCAACTACGGCGAGGGCGGTGTCTTCCGTCCGCCTCAATTCCCTCGTCTCAAGTCGCGCGAGGAGCAGATCGCCGACCTCAAGGCCAGCGCCGGCGTCATCACCGACGCTTTCAAGAACGCAAAGGACAAGGTTGTTGGCGCCGTGACCGGTCACCAGCAAGTTAAGAACGACGAACCCTATGACTTGCTCGTTATCGGTGGTGGTGCCACTGGTACTGGTGTTGCGCTCGACGCTGCCAGCAGAGGTCTTAAGGTCGCGCTTGTGGAAAGAGACGATTTCGCATCTGGTACATCTTCAAAGTCCACCAAGCTTGTGCACGGTGGCGTTCGTTACTTGGAAAAGGCTGTTTGGCAACTCGACTACAACCAGTATGCGCTCGTCGTGGAGGCTCTCCGCGAGCGCCGCTACTTCTTGGATACCGCTCCTCATCTCTCGTCTTGGCTCCCTATCATGATCCCCATCCAGAAGTGGTGGCAGGCTCCCTACTTCTGGGCCGGCACCAAGTTCTACGACTTCCTCGCTGGCTCTGAGAACATCGAAAGCTCCTACTTCTTGACCCGCAGCAAGGCTCTCGACGCATTCCCCATGCTGAAGAAAGAGGGCCTTTTCGGCGCTCTGGTCTACTACGACGGTGCTCACAACGACTCTCGCATGAACATGGCTCTTGCTTCCACTGCTGCTCTTTACGGTGCTACCATTGTCAACCACTGCGAGGTCACCAGCCTCCAGAAAGATGCCAACGGTCAGCTCTGCGGTGCTGAGGTCAAGGACCTCACTATGGAGCGCGATGGCAAGACTGCCGAGACCTTCAAGATCAAGGCCAAGGGTATCATCAACGCTACCGGTCCTTTCACCGACTCGATCCGCAAGCTCGACGACCAGAAGGTTCAGGAGATTGTTGCACCCTCTTCTGGCGTTCACGTTATCCTCCCTGGCTACTACGCTCCTCGCGACATGGGTCTCATTGACCCTAACACCTCTGACGGCCGTGTGATCTTCTTCCTGCCTTGGCAGGGAAACACCATTGCTGGCACCACCGATTCCCCTTGCAAGGTCGAGTACAACCCTGTCCCGTCTGAGCACGAGATCAGCTGGATTCTCAGCGAGGTCCAGGGCTACCTCCAGCCTGAGATTCAGGTCCGCCGTGGTGATGTCCTTGCCGCTTGGTCTGGTATCCGTCCTCTCGTCCGCGACCCTAACAAGAGCGCCTCTGAGGGCCTTGTCCGCAACCATCTCACTACTATCTCCGAATCTGGTCTTCTCACAATCTCCGGTGGCAAGTGGACTACCTACCGCCAGATGGCCGAAGAGGCTGTCGACGAGGCTATCGCCCACTTCGGTCTCAAGCCCAAGGGTATCTCCAACCCGCCGCTTGTCAGCGGTGTTGAGGGCTTCATGGAAAACATCAAGCTCGACGGTTCTTGCCCGACTTCCAAGCTCAAGCTTATCGGCGCTCACGGTTTCTCCAACACTCTCTTCATCAACCTCATCCAGCACTACGGTGTCGAGACCGAGGTTGCCAAGCACCTGACCGAGTCCTACGGTGACCGTGCCTGGATGGTCGCTGCTCTCTGCGCTCCTACCGAGAGAGGATTCCCCGTTCGCGGCGAGCGCATCTCTCCTCTCTACCCCTACGTCGATGGCGAGATCCGCTACGCATGCCGCCACGAGTACGCCGAGACTGCCGCTGATGCCATCGGTCGCCGTACCCGTCTTTCTTTCCTCAACGCCCAGGCCAGTCTTGAGGCTCTGCCCAAGATCATCGACCTGATGGCTGAGGAGCACCAGTGGTCTGAGAAGCGCAAGGCCTTCGAGTGGACTGATGCCGTTCAGTACCTCGGCACCATGGGCCTGCAGCCGCACAAGCTCACTCTCACCCGTGACCAGGTTGAGAAGGGCGATGTTGGTGGCTACGACGAGGGCCTCTACGCCCGTCACGGTAAGTGAAGACCAGATATTTCACGACGTTCAGTTCTCACATTTGCTAACACAATCCACAGACCAGCCCAACGAGACCCTCGAGACTGATGCTCGTATGATCTCCGGCCGCAACCCGGCCATCAACGAGGAGGCCGTCTCGGAGAACAGCAACCCCGCCATTGGAAAGGAGTCGCCCGCCAACAAGTAGAGGTTCCCTACCGCCTCTACGACATTTTGCTTTTTTCCGTTTTTTACTTTTTTGATTTCCAGAAGCGTGATACACCACTAGCGAAGGGAAGAGCTCCTGAACCGGATGGATATGAAAGATTTGAGGAAACAAAAAGATTGGGCTAGCTTTTGCCTTGGATAACTCTGATTGTCTTCGGCGGCGCCGTGTAAGACTACCTTATCCTGGTTGCGTTTCCCGCTGGGTGTATGTAAGACTTTTTTTCGCTTTTTGAGGTTGAGACAGTGGACCTTTTAGATACGAATGACACTTGTAAACTCATATTCTTTTTCTCTTTGCTGTTCATCATGAAGTGCGCGTGACCCTTGGTGGACTCCACACTTTAGCCTCTAATCCTGTTGAAGGCCAAATTCTTTCGCGTGTCCAAGACGAACTCTTACTACGGATTGCAGCAGAGTACATGTAGCCAATGCTCTACTACTATGTGTGTCTCAGGCGTGACCTGGAAGAAACGAGTAGTCGTTTGGACCAAGTTACGCACCCTATCTCGCAGAAACACACATCTACCTACTAATACATACATACATCCACAAGTCAACTCCTCTAATCCGCCCGACTCACAGGCACCCGATGCCAGCCGTTCGCCAGATTCCCCCTGAAATTATAATACGGCTCAAAGCCCTCCGGCTGCGAATTATACGCCTCGTCCACAGCCTTGACGCAAAAGTTCCCGCGGGCCTTGCGCGCCGGAATCGCCAGCTCCCACTGCTGCCAGCTCCACGCCTTGCTGCCTTTGCTCTCGTGCGGCTTCAGCGCCGCCTGCTGCCACGACTGCCCGTCGTCGGTGCTGACGTCCACGCGCACGATCGCGCGCCCGCCGCCCGAGAACGCGTACCCCCGCAGCACGATCGACTCCTCTTCCAGCCCGTAGGCGCGCGCCATGCCGTCGTTGCGCAGCACGTCGGCCGTCAGGCGCCGCACCGACGTGATGGCCGACTGCACGGGGGTTTCCTGGATGGCGGGCGCGGCGTCCCAGTCGGGCTTGTCGCCTTCGTTCGGCCCGAAGCATTTGTAGTCGCGCCGCTGCCATTGCGAGGCGGACTCGTCTTCGGACAGGATCACTCTGCTCAGCCATTTGACGCTGCGGGCGGCGACTGTGCCCGGGACGAGGGCGCGGAGGGGGTAGCCGTGGTCGCGCGGGATCGGGGCGCCGTTCATGGTGTGCGCGAGCAGGACGTCGCCGTTCTTGGCGCAGGCTTTGTCGATTGGGATGCTGGCGCCGTAGGCTTCGGCTCCGACGAACTGCGCGTGCTTGACGCCGTCTGGGATGTCCGAGGTTGCGAAGCCGCTGGCTGCCAGCACGTCGCGGAGGCGGACGCCGGTCCATTCGGCGTTGCTGATGGCGCCGACGTTCCATTGCAGGCCGTTGGTAGAGCGAGAGCCTTGGGTCATGTGCTGGCGGCGGTTGCCCGAGCATTGGAGCGTTGCGGTGACGGTGTGTTGTTTGAATTTCGTGCGGAGGTCTTCGAGGCTGTAGGAGGCTTCTTCGCCGTCGGGGAGTTCGATTGTCAGGCGGTAGCTGTCTGGGTCGGTCACGTTGGGCACCCAGAGATGGTTTCGCACGTAGAACTTTTCGGTGGGCGTCACGTACGGTCCGAGATCTTGCTCTGGTGTTTCGGCGTTGCATGGTTTTGGGGTATGGACTATGAGAGCGGGATCTCGCACTGGGTCTGATTTGAACGGGTCGTCGATCTTGTCTTGAGGCGCGTGGCCGTCTACGAGATCTCGAGGGTCGATTTTGCCGATGAAGTATTGTTCCAGGATTTCGTAAACGTCTTTGTTTCGATGGATGGTGAAGATGTTCCAGTAGGGTTCGACACTTCCGCCTACTGCGCGGAGGATCACATCGCCGCCGGGATGGTTTGGCACCCAATCGGTGATATCGTAGACACGGTCGCCGCGGTATACCCAGTAGCCTTTGGTCTCGCGGTTGTGATGGTTGATCTCGTCGAGTCTGAAGAGTCGAGTTTGTGGGTCCTCGTCGTCTTTGACGTCGTTGTCTCTCGGTGGTGCTTCAGCAAGAGGTTTGCGGCCAAGCTGAGCCAGAGTGAAGCATCCTGCTAAGCCAGCAGCGATACCGATAGCCAGTGTGCTTCGCGTACCCGTCGAGTTTGAGTCACCCTTTGGTGTGTTCGTTGCAAAAGCACACGCGGCGGCGTTGGTGGGCAATGAAACGCGTGCACTCTTACCTGAGAGGCCAATCCTCCGTGTAGACGACCTCACAACCGCGCCAAAAGCTTGTCTGATAGCGGTATTACGCATACCTACAATCGTTGTACATGTGAGACGAAGGAAACTGGAGTGTCGTCAAGAAAGGCAAGAAGGCATGCCGCGACTCTATTACACTTTGAGGCGCTCGGGCCTCTCATTGGACAATGTGGGGCTTCGTCTCTTTGCGTGATCACAGGACCCTCATTCTTCCTTGAACTAAAACTACCTACACATACTTCGGAACACCACCTCTCACCTTCCTCTTCAGCAGAGTGCCAGCCTGCGTGCAAGTGGTGATGTCCTCATACACCAGACTCGACGGACAGCTGGTGCCCTTTAAGCAATTCGCTACCTTGATCGCAGTCTCCTTGCCGTCCTCCCACGCGCCCTGGACATAGCCAAAGTACTCTCTGGAATTGCTCTCACCCGCAAAGAACACCTTATTACTCCCGATCGGCTGTCTGAGATTCCAGTGGTGCTGGTCGAGCTGCCCAAGCGGCCAGTTGGAGTAGCTACCCATGTACAAAGGATCCAAGTCCCAGCGAGGCACCAAGATGTCAAGCGGATCCGGGATATCGTTGCCATAAATCTCGCGGAGCTTCAGCATCGCCTCGTCCTGGACATCCGCATCTTCCATCCTGCTGACGCGACGCGCTTCGGAATCGACGTGCGTGTTGAAGAGAATGTAGCCTTCGCTGGAGCCGTTGAAGAAGCCAGGCGCGTTGAGGTTCTGCCAGACCGGCCATCTACCGCGTACCTCTGGATCCGAATAGTATGTGAATTGCTCTTCGTTCCAGAATTTACGGTCGAAGAGCAAGAAGATCTTTTGGTATACAGCCATTCCGAACGAGAAAATAGATTCTTGTTTCCATTCGGGCAAAGTCGGCTTCCAGGTCACCTTGTCATCTTGGAGCACACCAAGACTCATCGTCGAGATAACGTGCTTCCTAGCAACGAACACGCCTTTGTCTGTGCTAATGCGAGGGCTCGCAGCAGACCAGTCGATCTCCCGAACTGTAGTGTTCAAGTGCAAGCGATCAACCTGCTGCGGACACGCTGCGAGAGCCTCCTTGAGCTCCTCAGCGAAAATATATTTGTAGCCACGTTGATCAATGACCAGCTGTTCAGGCTCATCAGCACCTTCGTAGTCTTCTTGTTCAAAGGTGTTGTACAGCGAGCAGACCTCTGGCGGTTGAGCCATGGTAAAGTCGACATTAACCCACTCGTACAGCCTCTCGAGAGCCGTCCGCGGCCTCCAGCCTAGCATGCTCAGTCCGGTGCGAGCGGTCAGGTCCACTTCCAGATCATCGAGCCTGTTCTGGATGAAATCGAGGATGCGCTCCGAGATGTCGTCGTACATTTTGCTGAAACTGTACGACTCGATGTCGACGAATTTACCGCGGGCGACGTCCACATCGCTCGGATCTACGCCGCGGCGACCTTCGAACCAGGTTCTGTTTTCGTAGTCCTGGGGAGCAGTTTGTAGGTTGTACTTCTTCGCCAGCTTGGTGATGTTGGCTCGTCCTGGCCCTTGGATCCAGTTGCAGCCTTTTTCGACTTTTGTGACGTGGCCGGTGTTGGGGTTTGTTAGGCTCTCGGAGTATGCTCGACCGCCGACTTCAGGGCGTGCCTCTAGGATTAGGAAGTCGGTGATGTTGTGTTCGAGAGCGAGTTCTCTTGCTGCCGATATTCCTGAGATTCCGGCTCCGATGATGATCACGTCGGCGGTGGCTACTGGTTCTTGGTCGGCCGGTAATGCTGCACCCCATACTGGTGTGGTGGCCGCTAGGGCGTAGAGCAACTTGCCGAGTCGAGGCATGATGACTTGATAAAGTCGCACTGAGACTGAGATCTAGTATGGCTCCTCGATCAGAGTCTTGACGTCAAACGTTGGTCAGTCTCGAAGAAAGGTCTGAACATATACACAGACTGGAGAGCGCCTATGTGGACTACACCGCTCCCAGGTGGCCGGGAAGACTCCATCTTTATATCTCCACAGGAGAGAGCGTACGTAATACCGTAGTGGTCATATGCAGTGTCCGTAACTAGCAAGTGCAGCCAGTATCACGATTCACGACTCACAGAGCGCAGGACGCCGCGTTAGTACATAGCAGTGGTAGTGTTGATCGTTCCCACGATAACGGTGTTGCATGAAGGACGGTCCGTTGTACGGCCGCTGTGCAGTTACAATGTGCAACAATGGATCCACACGGATGTACCCCGCCGATAGTCTACAGTTTTTTTGAAGTCCCTAACAAACCTTCGTCTTTCGAGGGCCGTGATAGCTTTTGAGTGACGCAAAACGTGTGGCTTGAGTTGAGAGGTTCTGGGAATGCTTCCAGCTGTCAGGAGAAGTTGCGTGGTGCTACGAATTCGTGTACTGGTGATGAATGCGTGTGACCAGTCAGTCAGGGTTCCCCGATGGCAGATAGGGCAGGTGATCAGTCCGTATCTCCAGCTGGGGGCGGGTAATACGAAGATAGCGTATCTGGCTCGATAAGAGGAGAGCTGATGTCAAGCTCGGGGTTCGCATCCGTTGGGTGGTTTCCTTCTTGCAGTAGTCTAAGTAGTCCAGCGCCTCGGTAGATTGATTGATTGATTGTTGAAAGATGGCTCCTACGTTAGTATATGGCAATATTACAGGACACCTTCGGCAGCGCTATGCCTCCAATCCACTGACAGATGGCGAGGAAGTGCAGGAAGCACATGGTGTGTGCAAGTGTCGTGAAGAAGAAAACACATCTGTGTTCGAGAAGATCCAAGTACTTGTGTACATTGACCTACATCGGGCAGCCACAACCGACAGGATTTCAGCTCGGGAAAAAGACCAAACACAGAAAGGACTCCCAAGGTCCTCATGCGGGGAATATTCTAGCACTCGGGTCTTCACGAAAGACTCAAACCTAAAAAAGTCAAAGCCTCAAGCTGCAAGGCTGCATAGTGACAGTATCGCAGAATGACCATCCACTCATCTTCATCGGCATGCGGCTGAAGCAGGCTGATGGTTACATCTTCCTGCTTCAGCAGAGGATAGCAGGATGGGATGCTACACTAGCAGTGACCCGATGCATAAAATGCATCAACCAGCTCCCACACGTTGTGATACAAGATAGCACATCACTCTAAATCCCAGTAGTGGTTTGCGATGTCTGCCTGCCGCGCCAGTGGCCTAGGGTTGATGGGATTGCGTGAACAAGACTGAGTTTCTCGAATTGTATGTGATTTTTTGTCTATGGTTTTGTTTTCTCTAGGTGTCTGTCATTCGTGTCTTTCATTACCGGAAAGGTGTCGAGTGGTGTATCCTATAGGGGGGTATTACAAGCAAAACTTTCCAGCCAGTCCTGACCTCTGCCGATGCATACTTGCTCCTCCTCTAAAAAACGCAAAAGCAAAGTTCACTTTTTTGGTGGTTCCTGTTGTTCCCAGTTTCGGAAGAACAGGCGGTCCGGTAGGAAATCCAGAAAAGAAAACGCCGCCGCCGGATGCTCGTTTCGCTTAAAACGCAGACTCGAATGAAATGTATCAACATGTTGTCGCATCTCGAAGATCGGCTTACACCATGATCTTCTGCTGCTTCCTCTGCTCTGCGAAGGCTTCTCTCGAGATGGCGAGAACGCGCTCGAAGCCCTCGCGGCCCTTGGCGGCGTTCTTGCTGAATCTGTCCACAGTGACTTCTTCGATGCTGTTCTTGATCTTCTGCCATCCGCCGCACATTGCGATGACCTTGGCCGTTTGGTCGAAGGTGGTCTTGCCCGGAGTGCTTCCAGGAGTGTATCGGACGGTCTCTTGCACGGACAAGAGCTCGCTCCATGTGAGGTTCTGAGAGCACATGGTGACGGTCTTCTCGCGAGGGTTGACGTAGGACACTTCGTAGACGAGGCTGGTATCGTTTGAGCCGAAGAAAGACTTGAGCCATGTTGGCAGGGCCTGCCTGCAGGTAATGAGACGCTCAGTGCGAAGCTTTAGCGGTTTTGGTCAGCAAAGCACGTGGTAAGATTGTTGCAAGTGCAATATCCAACTTACAATTCCAGTCTCGTGATCGAGCACGCGGTTCAGTACATCCACTCCGATGACATGCTCGGCCTTGTCGTTCCATGGACAGTACTTGCGCCAGTTGTTCGTGGACACTTCTTCCCACGAGTAGTCGTACTCATGGCGGGCTGAGAAGAGTCTCATGTTGGGCTTGTGGCTGCAAGTATACTGTGGGGCGAGATTCAATTTCCGTCACCGGTGCTGGGTGTCTGGTCGCAAATGATGGTCGGCACGAAGCCTGGGCTGAGTGTCGCGTGATCAGAATGTAGCAGGCGTGAGTAAATTCGTTCGGCCGCGATCGGCTAGTGTGCGCGTTGGTGATTATCGGGTGCGCGTGGGTTTCGTAGATGTTCGTGAAGGCGTCGTGTGGTGGTTGATGAGTGAAGGTGGAAAACAAGGGAGAGGCAAATAATGGCAGTATTCGGATGAAATCCCTCCGCGCACTCACTTCGTCCAGCACGGAGCACCCGAGGGTCTCAGCCGATTTCTTCCGCTTGCCAGATCTGGGCACTTTCACATGCCTGGCGTTTCGGGGTCTCTCGTCGAGAACCGAAGCTTTCTCAAATCTCCCCATCACAAAGTCAACTTTGTGCCTTTGGTCCGGAAATATGCATTCCAATCTTACGGATCTCCATGCAGTTGTGCTTTCTACATCGCAGAAACACATGGTCCGCCCGGTTACCAAAGTGCTTAAAATACGCCCATTGTTGCTATTCCCGGTGAGACTTGCGATGGAAATTGCTAGATGTTTGCGGGGAGATACGATGTTTCCGACAGGTAACAAAGGCGGTTGAAAGGGTGCACGCGCCCGAGTTTCATGTATGTATTTCCTGGCTAAATTTACCAGGGCGTATCCAAGGGATCTGATTTGATCGATAGAACCTCATGTGAGCGAATCATATCGCGTCAAAAATACTGACATGAATTCAGAGGAACGCCTTTATTGGTGCGCAAGCAAATAGGTACAATAGGTATTGGTATGTTTCCAGTAAAAGTCGCATCTGATGTGGTGACACTGGTCGCTTCCGTCTACAATCTGAATAGACTTGCCATTGAGAAGCAGCATTCGTATTGCATGTATCTCTCTGGTACCTAGCGTCCCATGAGGTGATAATTCATTCGCCCTCATCGATCTCATCCAGCGTCACCACGACAGACACGGTCTACAGGACAGCGGTATTCCTGGAAAATCTCTGTTAGCATACCCGCCAAGATTCGCCTACTGCAATGTGCTCTCGTGTCAGCATTCTGAGATCTTGTCACCAAGGACTGACTGGATCTCGCATATGGGACGATACAAACACGATCCTGAAGGATGAAGCAATGAGATCGAAGGGTTGATTCAAGAAGAATTGTCATGATACATAAGAGTAAATTATAGTAGGTGGTAAGAGTCAAGCTTTCAGCTTGATTTTTTTGGGGGCTGCAAGGCCAGCTATGCAACAAACACAGCAATAGCAACAGCAACTCCCAAAGCATATGTGCTTCCGAACAGATAACATGCTTGTTTCAAGCAGTCGATGAGAAAGGAAATAAAAAGCCGACACCGGTCGGTCCGAGTCCATTCGCGCTTACTATTATGCGCTGTAATGGCTCTCGATCCGGGGCGACCCAGCCGCAGTGTAGTGGCGAACCCGTGAGGGTTTTTCGCAAACAGAACAATCCATGTTCGATCTAGGGCATCTGACAAAGTGGAGGGTGGAAGTGGATGGGTTTAGCACATGCAGTTGGCCTCCTCTGGGGAGCGTGGGCCAGTCCTGCTGTGCCTCCAAGGCTTGGTGGTTGAGTGGTGAGATAAGTGGAATCGAAGGTCGAGGTGCGATACAGTGATGGGAGACTGTATGCCTTTTCTCGACTGCGGTGAGTGCTTCAGGTGTTTCGCACTTGCTCGATGGGCTCAAGCCACGGTGCTGTGGCAGAGTCCTTCCTCATGGCGCGGACAGAGATGGGTTGGGCAGGTCTGTTGATCTCGTTTTGCTGGAAGACAAAGTTTGCGAACTGGTTTGACAGCTCCTCCATGACATGGCTCTGAGGGATAGTTGGAAGACGGGTCTGGACGCGCAGCTTAGGTCTGCGCGAACGCTTGTCGTTTTGCTTGGCCCGGCAGCTCAGTTGAGATGATGTGCGAGGCGACTTGGGAGGGACAGGGAAGACCATTGACTGGATGAAGTTGGAACGTTTGGTGGTCCTTGGCTTGGCGGTTGGTGCTGCTGCTGGTGATCCCGAAAGACAGGACATGCAGGGTGCCAAGGGGAAAGACAGACGAGGGCAGAGGTGGTCCATTGCTGTGATTTGGTGGTTGTTGGTGTGAGAGATGGATGTTGTTGTCGTCGTTGTTGTAGTAGTTGATGTCGTCGATGTGATCAGTGAGGTTGTGTTTAGAGTAGGTCGATGAGTAGGTCGATGAGTATATTGTTGAGTAGGTTGATGAGATGGATGTTTGACGGCTTGGTTGCGTCCTATTTAGAAGGAGTGTGAGATGTTTGCTGAAGGAGTGTCGGGTGATGGTAGAGAGCGTTGGTTCGATGTCGTCAGATGATGGGAGAAACAAGGAATTCACGAGGGTCGGGCTCATGATATACTCATACCGTCAAAGCACCCAGGGCATTTAAGACACTCATGGATGCCCCAGCGCAAACGCGCGCTGGGCCCAGCATGCTACCAGGCTGGTATGGCCCCAGCTCTGGGCCATCAGAATGACAGGTACGCGGCGTCGTCGAGGGTACTTGGGCTATAATAGCGACATAATATGCCACGGCGGCGCCGTTGCTTTTGCTGGCGCGAAGGCCCAATCGGCAAACACGGCGATGGCTCGACCAGCCTTATTCGAGGCTGGCGCCTCGCTGGGTCGCTTTTGGCAACAGCTTGTCCTGATGCGACGGGCATACAGGGCGCCGCGGGTGCCTGAGACAACGGAAGAGGCGTTTGGCGCGAACGCACACTCGGGAATGCGAGCCTGTTGGCTGGAATACAAGCGCAGAGCTGAAGTACGCACGTGGCCTTCCGGGCTTCTGGCGCCGAGCTAGTGGGATGCATTGGGTATGGTCGGTATGGACAGTCAGGTACGCAGTGGCACGAGTGCTTGTCTCAGCTTTCTGAGACGCGCCTGGCTGGAAAAAAAGGGTCGGGCTGTCGATGAGAGACTGAGAGTAAGCCCAAGGGCCGTTTGATCGCAACCGCCAGTCCCCTTAATCCTACTGTCGTGGAACGCGATGGCTGTCACCAGTTACTCCGCCGCTCATCGAGATATCGAAGCGGCTGGTGAAGATGCTCTGATGATGCTGCCCAGCGTAACAAGGCACTATGTGTAAACAACACGGCAGCGAATCCAACACGGCGCGCCCGAAGAGGCTGCCTCGTGGCTGGCTGTTGTGTATCTGGCCCTCGAGTCAGCACTGCTTTTCTCCGGTACCGGATGACAGAATCCTCCGGATCGTGTCCCCGGCTGCAATATGGACATCTCATGATCGCTACCAGGGAGTTACCTGGTTCTAGGGACGGTATATCCCACAATGCCCACAGCCTGCGTTCGCTTCTTGCAAACGCTTCGGGTCTAGTCCGGCCGTTTTGCATACATACGGCGCATCAGAATCCAACACCTTCCGCAATGCGCAAGTGCAGCGACCTTGGCTGGAGAAGCGAGGCAACTACTGTGAGAGTGCGGCGCTGCGCCTAACGCCCATTGGGAAATTGTCGAGGGAAGTGAGGTCTTGCACTCAGAGTGCATTCCCCTGTCTCAGACTCCCCGCTGCCTTTGCGGCGCACTCCGCTGGCACTTAACCTTGCCACGCCACATGGTTGCGCAACACCATCCGTCTCCCGGAGAGTGGACACCAGAATCCCAGAAATAGGAGCAGGCTAGGACCCGGTTGCCAGGACATTACAATCTCCCTCCATGCAGCTGTCTCAAAAGGTCACGAATGCTCATCATGAAATCTTGATGAAGGCAGCACCGTTTTGTTATCGCAAATACCATAAGGAGATGCGCCATGAACGATCGCGATGCGCCTGGAAGCCCATCGGAGATGATAGGACGGGCTCACTATTGCATGCGGGACTCGCCCTTTGGAATGATATGCCGGATCCTCAAGGCACCACGCGTCGATCTTGCCTTCACTCATGCGGTCATCCCACGGATGCCTGGTGGCTGTTCTTATTACCAAACTTCGTTCAGCCTTGGGCCATGCGTTACGCTACACTTTCAGAATTTATGTACCTGGGACCCTTTCGAGACGGTGATTGACTTTTGGCTGCTTAGGTCGCACCCTG
>Ga0265797_10005614_pt1 | contig 18214 bp, 15 predicted proteins | sample P2T30metagenome_FD_192433 | JGI IMG/M metagenome (GOLD analysis project Ga0265797, IMG submission 192433) | Plant litter microbial communities from East Loma Ridge, Irvine, California - P2 T30 | ecosystem: Environmental > Terrestrial > Plant litter > Unclassified | place: USA: California... | reverse complement strand
GGTGACCGGCTGGAGCGAGGCGAAGAACGACCAGGCCTGGTTCAAGGAAAAGGATGAGTTCCGCCCGTTCCTGGTGAGCTGGGGCGGCACCGAGACCTACATTGTGAATACCGAAATGAAAAGCTTCGGTTACAACGAGAGTAAGTCCTATGGCGTGAGTATCTCCCAGTACACCCCGAGCATGAAGGTGCAGATGGGCCGTAGCGAACCTACCGGCTGGATCATCGGCTCCACCTTCTCGGACATGTGGTACGGCTACTATTGCTACGAAACCGAAGGCTTCGTGGTGAAGAGCAACACGTATCACGACAACATCATTTATGGCATCGACCCCCACGACCGTTCCCACGGCCTGATCATTGCCGACAACACGGTGTACGGGACCAAGAAGAAGCACGGGATCATCGTTTCGCGCGAGGTGAACGACAGCTTCATCATCAACAACCGCAGCTACGACAACCACCTTTCGGGTGTGGTGCTTGACCGTAACAGCGTGGGCAACCTGGTGGCTTACAACGAGATCTACCAGAACCACACCGACGGCATCACCTTGTACGAGAGCGGTGACAACCTGTTGTGGGGCAACAAGCTGGTCGCCAACAAGCGCCACGGCATCCGCGTGCGCAACAGCACCAACATCCGCCTGTACGAAAACATGGCGATGGGCAATGGGCTGACCGGCGTATACGGCCACATCAAGGACCTGAGCGACACCGACCGTGACATCGCGCTGGACCCCTTCGACGCCGAAGTGTCGATGATCGTGGTCGGCGGCGAGCTGTCCGGCAACGGTACCAACCCGCTGGCGATCGACTCGCCGCTGAGTATCGAACTGTATCGCGTAGCGATGCTGGCCCCTACCAAGCAGGGTGGCATCAGCCTGACGGGGATCCTGGGTGATCATCAAACCGAAATTCTGGACCTGCTGATTCGCCAGAAAAAAGCAGTGTTGATCGACCCGGTCGAGAAACAGACAGACATGGCGCAGGATTAAGGACCATTTCCATGCATTCACATTTCATCAAGCTGCTTAGCCTGTCAGGCCTCGCCGCCGCCCTGTATGCCGCAGGGAGCGCGCAGGCCGCCGAAGTGCAGCCGCCTGCGTTTACCGCGCAGCCTTGCTGCCAACTGTGCCCCGCCGCGGCGGACGCCCGGAACTACGTGACCCGGTACCAGAAGAACTTCACCACCCTGATCAAAGGGGAGGGTGACTGGCTGTTCCGTACCGTGGAAGACCTGCGCACCGAGTTCAAGACGTCGCCCGAAGGCTACCGTCGCATGAAAGAACTGCACGACGCCTTCAAGGCCCGTGGCGTGGAAGTGGTCATCGTGTACCAGCCCACCCGTGGCCTGGTGGACCGCGCGCACATGCTGCCGGCCGACCGCGAGCGCTTCGACTACAACACGGCGCTGAAGAACTACAAGGACATGCTGGGCCGCTTCCAGGCCATGGGCTATCACGTACCCGACCTGTCGCCGCTTACCAACGAGCAGCAAGCGCATGACTTCTACTTCCGCGGTGACCAGCACTGGACGCCGTATGGCGCCGAGCGCACCGCGAAGATCGTGGCCGAAACCATGAGGAAGGTGCCGGGCTACGCCAGCATTCCGAAGAAGGAATACGAGACCAAGGTCTCAGGGCGCATGGGCAAGACCGGCACTCTGCAGAACATGGCCGGCCAGCTGTGCAACAGCAGCTATGCGATCCAGTACATGGACACCTTCACCACCGAGCCCAAGGGCGAGGCTGGCGACGGCGACCTGTTCGGCGATACCGCCAGCCCGGACGTGACCCTGGTGGGTACCAGCCATAGCGGCAAGAACTACAACTTCGCGGGCTTCCTGCAGCAATACGCCGGTACCGACGTGCTGAACGTGGCCTTCCCGGGTGGTGGTTTCGAAGGCTCGATGCTCGAATACCTGGGTAGCGAAGAATTCCAGAAGAAGCCGCCGAAGATCCTGGTGTGGGAATTCTCCCCGCTCTACCCGCTGGATCAGGAAACCATTTATCGCCAGATGATGGCGCTGATGGGCAATGGCTGTGATGGCAAGCCGGCGGAGCTGGCAGGCAGCGGCGTGGTCAAGCCCAACCAGACCACCGAACTGCTGGTCAACGGCCAGAACGGTATCAAGGAACTGGAGAACTGGAATCATCAGGTTGACATCAAGTTCGCCGACCCTTCTGTGAAGGACCTCAAGGCGACCCTCTGGTACATGAACGGCCGCCACGAGGACATCAAGATCGAGAAACCGACCACTTCCGATACGAACGGGCGCTTCGCCTTCGAACTGCGTGATGACGAGGACTGGCCGAAGATGAACCTGTTGGCTGTGGAAGTTCACGGGCCGGAGGACGCCAAGGCCGGGCCGCAGAAAGTTGAAGCGAAGATCTGCAAACGCAACGTGTTCCCCGGTGTTGCCACGCGCAACGCACAAGCCGGGCTCTGAGGGCTGAATGCATATGTTGACTTCTCGTCTTACCCCCCGGGCCGCCCGCCGCTTGCTGGCGCCGGCCTTGCTGGGCCTCGCCATGTTCGGCTCCGTGGCTCACGCTGCGGGCCTGGTGCCACCTCAGGGATACTACGAGGCCATCGAGAAGCCAGGGAAAGGCGGAGATTTCGAGTGCCCGGCGGTGCCGGCTCCGTTCACCGGCTCGCTGCAGTTCCGCAGCAAGTACGAAGGTTCGGACAAGGCCCGCGCGACCCTGAACAAGGATTCGGAACAAGCCTTCCGTGACGCCACCAAGCCGATCACCACGCTGGAGCGTGGGATCAGCAAACAAGTGATGCAGTTCATGCGCGACGGCAAGCCGGCCGAGCTGGACTGCACCTTGCAGTGGCTCAGCGCCTGGGCCGACGCCAATGCGTTGATGTCCACGGACTTCAACCACACCGGCAAATCCATGCGCAAATGGGCATTGGGCAGCATGTCGTCCTCGTACCTGCGCCTTAAGTTTTCCGAGTCTCACCCGTTGCAGGGCCACGAGGCGCAGACCCAGAAGATCGAAGCCTGGTTCAGCCGCATGGCCGATCAGGTAGTGAGCGACTGGAGCAACTTGCCGCTCGAAAAGATCAACAACCACTCTTACTGGGCCGCATGGTCGGTGATGGCGACATCCATCGTCACCAACCGGCGCGACCTGTTCGACTGGTCGGTGAGAGAGTTCAAGGTGGCGGCCAACCAGGTAGACAACCAGGGCTTTTTGCCAAACGAACTCAAGCGTAAGCAACGCGCGCTGGCCTATCACAACTATGCCTTGCCGCCGCTGGCCATGATCGCCAGCTTCGCCCAGGCCAATGGTGTGGACCTGCGTCCGGAAAACAACGGCGCGCTCAAGCGCCTGGGTGACCGGGTATTGGAAGGCTCGAAGGAGCCGCAAGAGTTCGCGCAGAAAAACGGCGAAACCCAGGACATGACCGACCTGAAGATCGACAGCAAGTATGCCTGGCTCGAACCCTACTGCACGCTCTATGACTGCTCCCCGGACACCATCGCGCGCAAGCGGCAGATGGAACCCTTCAAGACCTTCCGCCTCGGCGGCGACCTGACCCGCACGTTCGACCCTCAACATGAAAAAGGGGAGAAGGGCGGCAAGGCCGACAACGACGACGACGGGCTCTGACAGGCCCGGCTGGTCGCGTGTATGCGGGAGGGGGCAGTTAAGGCGTCTGCCCCCTTCGCACTTTCCCCTCGGTTTCGGCCGGGGGGGTATGGGGGGGCTATAGCAGCTCCCAGTGTAGGAAAAACAAGGAGAGATCGGGATGGTTTTCTCATCCAACGTGTTCCTGTTCCTGTTCATGCCGATCTTCTTCGGCCTGTACTATTTGAGCGGAACGCGCTATCGCAACTTGCTGCTGCTGGTGGCGAGCTATGTGTTCTACGCCTGGTGGCGTGTCGACTTCCTCGCGCTGTTCGCCGCCGTGACCCTGTGGAACTACTTCATTGGCCTTCGCATCGGCGCCAACGGCGTGCGAACGAAAACCTCCCAGCGCTGGCTGCTGCTGGGCGTCGGGGTAGACCTGATCGTGCTGGGCTACTTCAAATACGCCAACTTCGGCGTAGACAGCATGAACCAGATCATCACCTCGTTCGGCCTTGAGCCGTTCATCCTCACGCACATCATTTTGCCGATCGGTATTTCGTTCTACACGTTCGAGTCCATCAGCTACATCATCGACGTGTACCGCGGCGACACGCCAGCAACCCGCAACCTGATCGACTTCGCGGCGTTCGTGGCTATTTTCCCGCACTTGATCGCCGGCCCAGTGCTGCGTTTCAAGGACTTGGTGGACCAGTTCAACCACCGTACCCACACCCTGGACAAATTCTCCGAGGGTGCGACCCGCTTCATGCAGGGCTTTATCAAGAAGGTGTTCATCGCCGACACCATCGCGGTGGTTGCCGACCATTCCTTCGCGCTATCGGACCCCACAACAGGCGACGCCTGGCTGGGTGCGCTGGCGTACACGGCCCAGCTGTACTTCGACTTCTCCGGCTACAGTGACATGGCCATCGGCCTTGGCCTGATGATGGGCTTCCGCTTCATGGAGAACTTCAAGCAGCCGTATATCAGCCAGTCGATCACCGAGTTCTGGCGGCGCTGGCACATCAGCCTGTCCACCTGGCTGCGTGACTACCTGTACATCACCCTGGGCGGCAACCGCGGCGGCACCTTTGCCACCTACCGCAACCTGTTCCTGACCATGCTGCTCGGTGGCCTATGGCACGGGGCCAACTTCACGTACATCATCTGGGGCATGTGGCATGGCCTGTGGCTGGCCATCGAACGCGCGCTGGGTATCGATGCCGCGCCTCGTCGGTTCAACCCGGTCAAGTGGATCTTCACCTTCCTGCTCGTGGTACTGGGCTGGGTGATCTTCCGCGCCGAAAACGTGCACGTGGCGATGCGCATGTATCACGCCATGTTCAGCTTCGGTGAATGGCAGCTGTCCGAGCTCAACAGCGCCAGCCTGACCGGCCTGCAAGTGGCTACCCTGATCGTTGCCTACGTGACCATGGCCTTCTTCGGCCTGCGTGACTTCTATTACGCGCCGATCAACGCTCGCGCCCAGAAAGCCGCCGCCCAGCAAGCCAATGTCGAGGCCAACGGCCCGGCGACCGCACAGCCTGGCCAGATCAAGGCCGTACCGGGTGACCAGCCCGCCATCGTGCAGGCCCATGCGGCCGGGCATCAGGTGCAGCCGGCGTACTGGGTCGCTGACTGGCCCCGCTACCTCATGCGTACGCTGGTTCTGCTGTTGTTCGTGGCTTCGATCCTGAAGCTGTCGGCGCAGAGCTTCTCGCCTTTCCTTTACTTCCAGTTCTGAGCGAGCCGCCCATGACACGTTCATTACGCATTCTCTACATCGCGATCTTCTTCGGCATCCTGGTGCTGATGGGGCTCTGGTCCCTGGTGTCGTTCGGCAGCTTCGAGCGAACGGCGCAGATGACCTTCCTTAACGGCAAACTCACCAAGGCCGTGGAAACTCACTACGACGAAGAGTTTCCGATCAAACGCCTGGGTACCAACCTGTGGGCGGCCGTGGACTACAAGCTGTTCAATGAAGGCCGCCCGGGCGTAGTGCTGGGCAAGGACCAGTGGCTGTTCACCGACGAGGAGTTCAAGCCGGTGGCCAACGGGGATCAGATCGAGAAGGAGAACTTCGAACTGATCCGCGGCGTGCGCGATCGCCTGCAACAACAAGGCATCAAGCTGGTGATGGCGATCATTCCAGCCAAAGCGCGCTTGTACCCGGAACACTTCGGCGACACTCAGCCTGCCAGCATGCACAAGGACCTGTATGAACAGTTCCATGCGCAAGCGCAGCAGGCGGGTATCTTCGCTCCGGATTTGATGGCCCCGTTACAACAGGCCAAGCAAACCGGGCAAGTGTTCCTGCGCACCGATACGCACTGGACGCCGCTGGGCGCGGAAGTTGTGGCACGTAATATTGGCGCCGCTATTTCGGCACATTCGCCTATTAATACCGCGCCGGTTCAATATGTAACCGAGGCAGAGCAGCCCAAGCCGTATAAAGGCGACCTGACTTCTTTCCTGCCGCTCGACCCGCTGTTCACAAATTTGCTTCCGCAGCCAGATAGTTTGCAACAAAAGACAACTCGCGCTGTCGAAGGCGCTGTGGAGAGCGAGGATGCCCTCTTCAGTGACGCCGAAGTTCCGGTGGGCCTGGTAGGCACCAGCTACAGCGCCAACCCGCACTGGAACTTCCTGGGTGCACTGCGCGAGTCGTTGCACAGCGATGTCGTGAACTATGCCGAGGAAGGCCATGGTCCGATCTTGCCAATGCTCAAATACTTGCAGAGCGAAGGCTTCAAGAATAATCCGCCGCAAGTCCTCGTTTGGGAATTCCCTGAGCGTTACTTGCCGATGAAGAATGATCTCAGCGGCTTCGACCCGGCATGGGTCGCGGAACTGAAGAAAGCTAAAGACAGCAATCAGAATCTGGCCGTGGGCCAGAACAACTGAAATTTTTAAATAAACGGCGAACGTTTCATATCAGCCGAGAGGAACGCATATGACCGCAAAGACTTTGAAGACTGCCCTTCGTACTTCCCGTATCGCCAAGGCCTGCGCCATGGCCGTAGGGTTTGGTCTGCTGTCCACCCAGGCCTTCGCGGCCGGTGACGGCGCGCTGTACGGTCCAACCGCGCCCAAAGGCTCTGCATTCGTACGGGTATACAACGCCAGCAACCAGGAAGTTACCGCCACTGTCGGTAGCGGCAAGCCTTCGGAAATCGCTCCATTGGGCAGCAACGATTTCGAATTCATGCCTGGCGGCCAATATACCGCCAAGCTGGGCAGCGAAAGCCTCCCGGTAAACCTGGCTGGCGACCATTACTACACCATCGTGAAGAGCGCTTCGGGCACGTCCAAGCTGGTTGAAGAGAAAGCGTTCAACAACAAGCAGAAAGCCCTGGTGCGCGTGCAAAACCTGAGCGACAAGCCGCTCGCGCTGAAAACGGCCGATGGCAAGGAAGTGATTCCAGCCGTTGCCCCTAACGCCAGCGGCGACCGTGAAATCAACCCGGTCAAAGTCACTTTCGCGCTGTTCGACGGTGCCAACAAGGTCAAGGACCTTCCAGCGGTCACCCTGGAGCGCGGCGACGCCACGGTCCTGTATGTGACCGGCCAAGGCAGCAGCTTGAACCCTGTATGGGTCAAGCGCCCTGTTTCCACCCGCTGATCGCGGGGGTTGCGCGGCCGCCAGCACGGCGGCCGGCATGGAACAACAAGTAGACGAAGCGGTAGAACAACACAGTCATCTCATTACGTAATTCTTGGAGAAACACTATGATTCCGGTGATCTTGTCAGGTGGTAGCGGCTCCCGTCTCTGGCCGCTTTCGCGCAAGCAGTTCCCGAAGCAATTCCTGGCGCTGACGGGTGAGCACACGCTCTTCCAGCAAACCCTGGAACGTCTGGTGTTCGAAGGCATGGATAAGCCATTGGTGGTCTGCAACAAGGACCACAAGTTCATCGTCAACGAACAACTGTCGGCCCTCAAGCTCGAAACCCAGGGCATCCTGCTCGAGCCCTTCGGCCGCAACACCGCCCCAGCCGTAGCGCTGGCCGCGATGAAGCTGGTCAACGAAGGCCGTGACGACCTGATGCTGGTACTGCCGGCCGATCACGTGATCGAAGACCAGAAAGCCCTGCAGCGCGCCCTGGCCCTGGCCACCGTGGCCGCAGAGCGTGGCGAGATGGTGCTGTTCGGCGTACCGGCGACCCGCCCGGAAACCGGCTACGGCTACATCAAGTCCACCAACGACGCCCTGCTGCCTGAAGGCGTGAGCCGCGTGTCCCACTTCGTAGAGAAGCCGGACGAAAAACGCGCTCAAGAGTTCGTCGATGTGGGCGGTTACTTCTGGAACAGCGGCATGTTCCTATTCCGCGCCAGCCGCTTCCTGGAAGAGCTGAAAAAGCACGATCCGGATATCTACGACAACTGCCTGCTGACCCTCGAGCGCAGCAAGCGTGACGGCGACAACATCGAGATCGAAGAAGCCAGCTTCGCCTGCTGCCCGGACAACTCCATCGACTACGCCGTGATGGAAAAAACCCAGCGCGCCTGCGTAGTGCCGCTGACCGCCGGCTGGAGCGACGTAGGCTGCTGGAACTCCCTGTGGGAAGTTCATGCCAAGGACGCCAACGGCAACGTCACCAAGGGCGACGTAGTCATCCAGGACAGCCGCAATTGCATGATCCACGGCAATGGCAAGCTGGTGTCGGTGATCGGCCTGGAAAACATTGTTGTGGTTGAAACCCGCGACGCCATGATGATCGCCCACAAGGACAAGGTTCAGGGCGTGAAAAACATGGTGGCGACCCTGAACGACATGGGCCGCAGCGAAACCCAGAACCACTGCGAAGTGTACCGCCCATGGGGCTCGTACGACTCGGTGGACCAGGGCGGCCGCTTCCAGGTCAAGCACATCACCGTGAAGCCGGGCGCGTGCCTGTCGCTGCAGATGCACCACCACCGCGCCGAGCACTGGATCGTGGTATCCGGTACCGCTGAAGTGACCTGCGACGAGAACGTGTTCCTGCTGACCGAGAACCAGTCGACCTACATTCCGATCGCTTCGGTTCACCGCCTGCGCAACCCGGGCAAGATCCCGCTCGAACTGATCGAAGTTCAATCGGGCAGCTACCTGGGCGAAGACGACATCGAGCGCTTCGAAGACATCTACGGCCGCTCCAGCGCTACCCCGGTTGGCGTCTCCGTGAAATCCATTACCCAGTAAGTGTTGAACGGCGAGCGGCCCTCTGGCCCTCGCCCGGGAACACGGTAAACAAGAGGCCCCGCGCCAAGCCCCCTGTGGCTTGCCGCGGGGCCTTTTGCGTTACACTGACGGCCTGTTTTTCGAAGGAGCGGGCCCATGCTCACCCATCTGGATTCCCAAGGCCGCGCCAACATGGTGGACGTCACCGCCAAGGCCGTCACCGAGCGCGAGGCCATCGCCGAAGCCCGCGTTCGCATGCAGCCGGCCACCCTGAAAATGATCGTCGACGGCGCCCACCCAAAAGGCGACGTGTTCGCCGTGGCGCGTATTGCCGGCATACAAGCGGCGAAGAAAACCAGCGACCTCATCCCCCTGTGCCACCCCCTGATGCTCACCAGCGTAAAAGTGGAACTGAGCGGGGAGGGCGACGATGCCGTATTGATTCGCGCGCGCTGCAAGCTGGCCGGCCAGACCGGTGTGGAAATGGAAGCGCTGACCGCGGCCAGCATCGCCGCGCTGACCATTTACGACATGTGCAAGGCCGTGGACAAAGGCATGGTGATCGAAGCCGTGCGCCTGCTCGAAAAGCGCGGCGGCAAGAGCGGGGATTTCCAGGCGGCGCCGCTATGAAATTGAACGTGCTGTATTTCGCAAGATTCCGGGAAGCCATGGGGCGCGATTCGGAACAAGTCGAAGGCGACTTCCCCACCTTGGAGGCCCTGAGGGCGTTTCTGCTGGGGGAGGGCGGCCACGACGTCCTGGCCGAGGCCAACCTCATGTGCGCGCGTAACGAAGAGCTGTGCAGCCTTGCCGAGCCGTTGCGGGACGGTGACGAGGTGGCATTCTTCCCAACCGTGACCGGAGGCTGACATGGCGATCCGCGTGCTGCCGACGGCCTTCGACCCGGGCCTGGAACTCAACGGGGTGCACCAGCGCCAATTGGGCATAGGCGCCGTGGTGAGCTTCACGGGGTATGTGCGGGATTTCAACGACGGCAAGGACGTGGCCGGGTTGTTTCTGGAGCACTACCCGGGCATGACTGAAAAGGCGCTGTCCGCGATCGAGCGTGAAGCGCGAAAGCGCTGGCCGTTGCTGAACGTCGACGTGATTCACCGCGTGGGCGACCTGCCACCGGGTGAGCCTATCGTGTTCGTGGCGTGCGCCAGTGCCCATCGGCAGGCCGCGTTCGAGGCCTGCGAATTCATCATGGATTACCTGAAAACCCGGGCACCGTTCTGGAAGCGGGAAACCACCCCCGACGGCCCCCGCTGGGTGGAAGGCCGCCACAGCGACCAGCAAGCCGCGGAGCGCTGGTGATCTCGAGCATTCCCAGGCTGGACTGGGTTTACTTGTAGGCCCCGGCAAAGCCCGGGACTGGCCACTATTGGCAGGCTCGGCCAGCTCCCACAGGGGTTGGCGGGCTGGAGCGATACCCTGTGGAACCTGGCGATAGCCAGGGAATGGCGCCAGAGAAGGAAGCAAGCCGGCACGGAAATAGGCTCAGCGGTGCGCCCATTCTTAGGCCTCGCAGGCCTCGCTAGCTCCCACAGGGGCCCTCATTGAGCCACAAAGGCCCCTGGAGCCCGCAAATGCATCAGCCGCGCCGTGGCACCGGCTTGAGCAAGGTTTCCGGCGGCATTTCGCAGCTGATCTTCCTGCCTAGCAGCGCTTCGATGCCCGGCAGCTGATAGCTGTCGTCCTCACCGGCGAAGCTGACCGATATCCCGCTGGAGCCCGCGCGGCCGGTTCGGCCGATGCGGTGCACGTAGTCGTCCGGGTCTTCGGGCAGGGTGAAGTTGATCACATGGCTGATGCCTTCGATATGGATGCCACGGCCCGCCACGTCGGTGGCCACCAGCACTTTTACCTGCCCGGCGCGGAACGCTTCCAACGTTTTGATGCGCTTGTGCTGGGGCACGTCGCCCGACAACTGCGCTGCGTTCACGCCATCGCGTACCAGGCGTTCCTCGATGCGCCGCACTTCGTCCTTGCGGTTGGCGAACACCATCACGCGGTCCCAGCCTTCGCTGTTGATAAGGTTGTAGAGCAGTTTGTACTTGTCGCTGCCGGCCACGGCGTAAACGTGCTGCTCCACCGTGTCGCTGGCCACCTGCTCGGGCTCGATCTCGACGATGGCCGGGTCTACCGTCCACTGGCGTGCAAGGTTCATCACATCTTCGGTGAAGGTGGCGGAGAACAGCAGCGTCTGGCGTTCGCTTTTGGGTGGCGTCTGCCGAATGATCTGGCGCACCTGCGGGATGAAGCCCATGTCCAGCATGCGGTCGGCTTCGTCCAGCACCATCACCTCGACCATGTCAAGGTGCACTTCGCCGCGCTGGTTGAAATCCAGCAGCCGGCCAGGGGTGGCCACCAGAATGTCGCAATAGCGGGACTCGAGCTGCTTGAGCTGCTTGTCGAAATCCATCCCGCCCACAAAGGTCATTACGTTCAGCCCGGCGTAGCGGGTCAGTTCCGCGGCGTCCTTGGCAATCTGTACGACCAGCTCGCGAGTAGGGGCAATGATCAGCGCCCGCGGTTCACCCATGTAGCGTTCGGCCGGTGGCGGCGTCTGCAACAGCTGGCTGATAGTGGAAATCAGAAAAGCCGCGGTTTTCCCCGTGCCGGTCTGCGCTCGCCCGATCGCGTCGCGGCCCTTGAGCGTATAGCCCAGCACCTGCGCCTGGATTGGCGTGCAATAGGGAAAGCCCAGGTCGTGAATGGCGTGCATCAGTTCCGGGCGCAGCGGGAAGTCGTGGAAGCGGGTTTTGCCTTCCTGGGGTTCTACCTGGAAGTCTTCGGGTTTCCATTGCACCACGGGCTTGGGCGTGGGCTTGCGCTCGCGGCGCGGGCGCTCGGCATTAGCGGCGGGTTCGCGGGCCGGTGCCTCGGTGGCGTGAGGTGGCCGCGGTGCGCGGGGCGGTTTGGGCGCGGCGGTGGCCGGGGCGGCGCTGGTGCGAGGCGTATGAGCCTCAAGGGGCGATGCGGGCGCGGCGGCGAGCGGCTCAGCCTCGCTTTTGCCGAACATTTTCTTGAGTGCTTTGAGCACGGTCATCTCGTCATTAATTGTAAGGAATGGTTCGCTGGCAGTGTAATGCAAGAATCGGGCGCGGCGTAGTGCCGCGCTCCGGCACCTTCAGCCCAGCAGGCCCTTGAGCCATGTCGCGATATCGCGGATTTCATCTTCGATCACGGCGTGTTCCATCGGGTATTCCTTCCACATCGCCGTCACGCCCGCATCCTGCAGCCGGTCGTAGGCCGCGCGGCCCATCTCGCGAATCACCACCCCGTCCTGGGTGCCATGCAAGTTCAGTACGGGAATGGCCTGCTGAACGGTCGTCAGCGGCAGTACCTCGCCGAAACTCGGCGCGTAGGTAGACAGGGCCATCACACCAGCCAAAGGGCGGGACTGTTCCACGAACGCCGTGTGCAACACTACCGCGCCGCCTTGTGAAAAGCCGGCCAGCACGATGCGCTCATCGACGATGCCCTTGGCGTTTTCATCATCCATCAGGGCCAGCACCGTGGCGGCGGACGCATCCAGCTGGTCGCGGTTGATCGCGCGCGCAGGGCTCATGGCCAGAATGTCGTACCAGCTCGGCATCATGTAGCCGCCGTTGATAGTCACCGCTTGTACCGGCGCTTGGGGAAGCACGAACCGCGTGGACGGCAATACCTGCTGTAGCAGTTGCGCCACGGGCTGAAAATCGAAGCGGTCCGCCCCAAGGCCGTGCAACCAGATTACACAGGCATTTGCGGGTTGGGTGGGCTCAAGAATCAGGGTTTCGCTCATCGGCGCTCCTTTTTGGTGCGAGTTGGTTCGAAAGAGTGCGTGCTTTCGGGGCAGGATGTGGCATTTTGCTAACAAAACGTCGCGTGGGTGAAACTTTCCTGCTTGACGCTAACTGAATCGCTTATGCGTGGCGGTATGGTACGCGCTTTGCTAAACCTATGGTGCGAACGAAGACGCGCCCGCTACCGGTAACACCTGCGGTTGGGGGAAGGGGTTCGCCCACCGGGCAATGTATCCGGTATTCGGGCCCCGTCGCAGGCGCGAGCGCTTTTCCACGCACTTGCAGGTTACCCCGCTCGACCCAAAACGAAGCCAGCACAGGGTCGAGGTCGCCTCACAAAGGTGCGGGTAACACTAGCTCGGACACAACAAGAGCCCATTGGAGGTTTGAATGAAGATGTTGAAATCCACCCTGGCGGTACTGACCACCGCGGCCCTGTTCGGTGCCAGCGGGTTTGCTCAGGCAGGGGCCACCCTGGACGGCGTGAAGAAAAAAGGCTTCGTCCAGTGCGGCGTGAGCGATGGCTTGCCGGGCTTCTCCGTGCCTGACGCACAGGGCACGATCAAAGGTATCGACGCTGACGTGTGCCGCGCCGTTGCCGCCGCGGTATTCGGCGACGCCACCAAGGTCAAGTTCAGCCAGCTGAACGCCAAGGAGCGCTTCACCGCGCTGCAGTCCGGCGAGATCGACGTACTGTCGCGCAACACCACCTGGACCAGCTCCCGCGATGCGGGCATGGGCATGATCTTCGCTGGCGTGACTTACTACGACGGCGTTGGCTTCCTGGTGAACAACAAGCTGGGCGTGAAGAGCGCCAAGGAACTGGACGGCGCGACCATCTGCATCCAGGCCGGTACCACCACCGAGCTCAATGTGTCGGACTACTTCCGCTCCAACGGCCTGAAGTACACCCCGATCACCTTTGACACCTCCGACGAATCGGCCAAGTCGCTGGAAAGCGGCCGTTGCGACGTCTTGACCTCCGACAAATCGCAGCTGTACGCACAGCGCTCCAAGCTGGCCTCCAAGGCTGACTTCATCGTACTGCCGGAAACCATCTCCAAGGAGCCTCTGGGCCCGGTCGTGCGCAAGGGCGATGACGAATGGCTGAACGTGGTGAAGTGGAGCCTCTTCGCGATGCTCAACGCCGAAGAAGCCGGTATCACTTCCAAGAATGTGGAAGAGCAGGCCAAGTCCACCAAGAACCCGGACGTAGCCCGTTTGCTGGGCGCTGACGGCGAATACGGCAAGGACCTCGGCGTGCCGAAGGACTGGGTCGTGCAGATCGTCAAGCAAGTGGGCAACTACGGCGAGATCTTCGAGAAGAACCTGGGCAAGGGTTCGCTGGAAATCGACCGTGGCATGAACGCTCTGTGGACCAACGGCGGGATCATGTACGCGCCACCGGTGCGTTGATCGCCGTACGCCGGCCTTGATAGGCCGGCGTAGCGAAGGCAGGGATGCAAACCAGGGCAGGCGCAGTGACGCGATCGAATCGCGGCAGCGCCTGCCTTGGCGTTTCAAGCCAGCCTTCGGCATCCGAACCGCTGTATCGTCCGTTTCACTCCGGGGCATTTCATGCAAAAACACATCGGCGCACCCAGCGCTAAAACCGGGCGGTTTTCCCTGACCGACCCTCGCGTGCGCGCGTGGGTATTCCAGATCATCACCATCCTGGCCGTGGTCTCGCTTGGCTGGTATCTGTTCGACAACACCCAGACCAACCTGCAGCACCGCGGCATTACCTCCGGCTTCGATTTTCTTGAGCGCAGCGCCGGCTTCGGCATCGCTCAGCATCTGATTCCCTACGTGGAATCGGACACCTATGCCCGGGTATTCCTGATCGGCCTGCTCAACACGCTGCTGGTGACTTTCATCGGTATCGTGCTGGCGACGCTGCTGGGCTTTGTGGTGGGCGTGGCGCGGCTGTCCAGCAACTGGATGATCAACAAGCTGGCCACGGTGTACATCGAAGTATTCCGTAATATTCCGCCTCTGCTGCAAATCCTGTTCTGGTACTTCGCGGTGTTCCTGACGCTGCCCGGCCCACGTGGCGGCATCAACATCGCGGACAGCTTCTATATCAGCAACCGCGGGCTGAACATGCCTGGCGCCCTGATGGCTGAAGGTTTCTGGCCATTCATCGTAAGCCTGGTGATCGCGCTGGTGGCGATCTTCGCGATGGTCCGCTGGGCCAACCGCCGCTTCGAAGCCACTGGCGTGCCCTTCCACAAGTTCTGGACGGGCCTGGCAATTCTTGTGGTGATCCCTGGCCTGGCCATGCTGGTGTTCGGCTCGCCGTTCCATTGGGAAGTGCCTACCCTGCGCGGCTTCAACTTCGTGGGTGGCTGGGTGATGATCCCCGAGCTGCTGGCGCTTACCCTGGCGCTCACGGTGTATACCGCCGCGTTCATCGCCGAGATCGTTCGCTCTGGTATCAAATCGGTCAGCCATGGGCAAACCGAAGCCGCCCGGTCGCTGGGCCTGCGCAACGGCCCCACGCTGCGCAAGGTGATCATCCCCCAGGCGCTGCGGGTGATCATTCCGCCACTGACCAGCCAGTTCCTCAACCTGGCCAAGAACTCCTCGCTGGCCGCCGGTATCGGCTACCCGGAAATGGTCTCGCTGTTCGCCGGTACCGTGCTCAACCAGACCGGCCAGGCCATCGAAGTCATCGCCATCACCATGAGCGTGTACCTGGCAATCAGCATCAGCATTTCGCTGCTGATGAACTGGTACAACAAGCGCATCGCGCTGATCGAGCGATAGGGACCTGCATATGACTACTCATGTTTTCAAGCCAGATCAGCCGCCACCCGTCAAAGCCGTGGGTGCCGTTGCCTGGATGCGCGCCAACCTGTTCTCCGGCTGGTTCAACACACTGCTGACGCTGTTGGCCGTGTACCTTGTCTGGCTGATCGTGCCGCCCGTGCTCAGCTGGGCGATCTTCGACGCCAACTGGGTGGGCACGGTGCGCGAGGATTGCACCAAGGCCGGCGCCTGCTGGGTGTTCATCGAGCAGCGGATCGGCCAGTTCATGTATGGCTACTATCCGAGCGCGCTGCGCTGGCGCGTGGACCTCACGGTGTGGCTGGCCGTGATCGGCGCGGCGCCGCTGTTCATTCCCAAGGTGCCGAAGAAGGTCAAATACGGGATTGCCTTTCTGATCCTGTATCCGATCATCGCCTGGTGCCTGCTGCACGGCGGCGTGTTCGGCCTGGCTACCGTGCCTACCAGCCAGTGGGGCGGGCTGATGCTTACGCTGGTGATCGCCACGGTCGGTATCGCCGGCGCCTTGCCGCTGGGTATCGTGCTTGCCTTGGGCCGGCGCTCCAAGATGCCGGCGGTGAAGGTGGTGTGCGTGACCTTCATCGAGTTCTGGCGCGGCGTGCCGCTGATTACCGTGCTGTTCATGTCTTCGGTGATGCTGCCGTTGTTCCTGCCTGAAGGCATGAACTTCGACAAACTGCTACGCGCGCTGATCGGGGTGATCCTGTTCCAGTCCGCTTATGTGGCCGAGGTGGTGCGCGGCGGCATGCAGGCCATTCCCAAGGGCCAGTACGAAGCCGCCTCCGCCATGGGCCTGGGCTACTGGCGCAGCATGGGCCTGGTGGTGCTTCCGCAGGCGCTGAAGCTGGTGATCCCCGGCCTGGTGAACACCTTCATTGCCCTGTTCAAGGACACCAGCCTGGTCATCATCATCGGCCTGTTCGACCTGCTCAACAGCGTCAAGCAAGCCGCCGCCGACCCCAAGTGGCTCGGCATGGCCACCGAGGGCTATGTTTTCGCCGCCCTGGTGTTCTGGATTTTCTGTTTCGGCATGTCCCGCTACTCCATACACCTGGAGCACAAGCTGGATACCGGTCACAAGCGCTAAGCGTCAGGAGAGAACATGAACGACCCCATCAAACAACCCGCCGGCGCTGAAGGCATCATTCGCATGACCGGTGTGAACAAGTGGTACGGCCAGTTCCACGTGCTCAAGGACATCAACCTCAACGTTCGCCAGGGCGAGCGCATCGTGCTGTGCGGCCCGTCGGGCTCGGGCAAATCGACCACCATCCGGTGCATCAACCGGCTGGAAGAACACCAGCAGGGCAGTATCGTGGTGGACGGCGTGGAGCTGACCAACGACCTCAAGCAGATCGAAGCGATCCGCCGTGAAGTGGGCATGGTGTTCCAGCACTTCAACCTGTTCCCGCACCTGACGATTCTACAGAACTGCACCCTGGCGCCGATGTGGGTGCGCAAGATGCCCAAGCGCCAGGCCGAGGAAATCGCCATGCATTATCTGGAGCGCGTGCGCATTCCGGAGCAGGCCCACAAGTTCCCGGGGCAGCTTTCCGGTGGCCAGCAGCAGCGGGTGGCGATTGCCCGCGCGCTGTGCATGAAGCCCAAGATCATGCTGTTCGACGAGCCTACCTCCGCGCTGGACCCGGAAATGGTAAAGGAAGTGCTCGACACCATGATCGGGCTGGCCGAAGACGGCATGACCATGCTGTGCGTGACCCACGAAATGGGGTTCGCGCGGACCGTGGCCAACCGGGTGATCTTCATGGACAAGGGTGAAATCGTGGAACAAGCCGCGCCGGATGATTTCTTCGATCGCCCGCAAAGCGACCGCACCCGGTTGTTCCTGAGCCAGATCATTCATTGATTCGTGAGGATGGCCCCCATCGCGGCCAAGGATTGCCGCGGCAGGGGCGCCCATCCGAGTTTTGACCAGTTGATCCACTTCCTTTGGCAAGCGTAAAGTGCTGGGCTGTTTGTATCCAAATAAAACTGCCCAGCCGAGCCTCGTATGCCTGCCAACCCCCCAACGCCTGACGCCACTGCTGCCCAGGGGCATTCCGTATCCTCCACCCGCGGGCGCGTAGCGTTGTTGATCGGCGCGCTGGTATTGGTAGCCCTCAACCTTCGCCCGGCGTTATCCAGCCTTTCCCCCTTGCTGCACCGGGTCTCCGATGACCTGGGCCTCAGCGCCGCCGTGGCCGGCCTGCTCACAACCCTTCCAGTACTGTGCCTGGGCGTTTTCGCCCCGCTGGCCCCGTTGCTGGCGCGGCGTTTCGGGCCTGAACGCACTGTTGGCGGGATACTGCTCCTGTTGGCCGCGGGCATCTTGCTGCGTACCCAGTTCGGCGTAGTCGGGCTGTTCGCTGGCAGCGTGGTGGCCGGTGCCAGTATCGGCATTATCGGGGTGCTGCTTCCCGGCATCGTCAAACGGGATTTCCCGGCCCATGCCGGCACCATGACCGGCGTGTACACCATGGCGCTGTGCCTGGGCGCGGCGATGGCCGCGGGGTCAAGCGTGCCGCTGAGCGAGGCGTTCGGGGACAGCTGGCGCCTGGGGCTGGGCTTCTGGCTGGCGCCGGCGGTAATCGCCGCGCTGGCGTGGTTCCCGCAAACCCGTTCCAGCCAGCACGCGCACCGCGCGGCGTACCGAGTGCGCGGCCTGCTGCGCGACCCGCTGGCCTGGCAGGTCACCCTGTTCATGGGGTTGCAGTCCTCGCTGGCCTACATCGTGTTCGGCTGGCTGCCCTCGATCCTGATCGACCGTGGGCTGTCTGCCGCCGAAGCTGGGCTGGTCACGTCCGGCTCGATCATTGTGCAGCTGGCCAGCTCGCTCAGCGCGCCGTGGCTGGCTACGCGGGGCAAGGATCAGAGATTGGCCATTCTGGTG
>Ga0265797_10005613_pt1 | contig 18215 bp, 10 predicted proteins | sample P2T30metagenome_FD_192433 | JGI IMG/M metagenome (GOLD analysis project Ga0265797, IMG submission 192433) | Plant litter microbial communities from East Loma Ridge, Irvine, California - P2 T30 | ecosystem: Environmental > Terrestrial > Plant litter > Unclassified | place: USA: California... | reverse complement strand
GGCCACGTTCTCGCCCGAGATCAAGAAGCTGGCCAACACCTTCCTGAACAATCCGCTGACCATCGAAGTCGCGCGCAGCAATGCCACCGCCGACAAGGTCACGCAGATCGTCTACAAGGTCGAAGAAAGCCAGAAGAGCGACGTCGTCGAGCACCTGATCCGCTCGCGCAACCTCAAGCAGGTGATCATCTTCTCGAACACCAAGATTGGCGCCTCGCGCCTGTCGACGCACCTCGAAAAGCGCGGCATCAAGGCCTCGGCGATCCACGGCGACAAGACGCAGCAGGAGCGCATGGCGGCCCTGGACGCGTTCAAGGATGGCGGTGTCGAAGTGCTGGTGGCGACCGACGTCGCCGCCCGCGGCCTGGACATCACCGACCTGCCGGCCGTGATCAACTACGATCTGCCGTACAACGCCGAAGACTATGTGCACCGGATCGGCCGCACTGGCCGCGCCGGCGCCTCGGGCGATGCGCTGTCGGTGTATTCCGAAAAAGACGAGCGCCTGTTGCTCGACATCGAAAAGCTGATCAAGCAGACGATCACGCGCGGCACGCTCGACGGGTTCGTCGCGCCGGCCAGCCGTGGGCGTGATGCGGCTGGTGGTCGTGAATTTGGCCGTGACTCGGGCCGCGAGTCGGCCCGTCCACCGCGCGACGCCAGCCGCGAATTCGTGCGCGATGGCAGCCGCGATGCGGCAGCGCCGCGCGATGCAGAACGCGGTCCGCGCCGTGATCTCGATGCCGGTCGCGGCGCGCCACGCACGCCGCGTACCGGGCCAGGCCCGGGTTCGCGCCGCGAGCGCGTCGACCCGTGGTTCCTGAAGCCCTATGAGCCAACCAGCAGCCCGCGCAAGGATGTGAACGACGGCTTGACCGCGCCGGCCAAGCCGAGTAAGCAGAAGCTGGCGTTTTTGCTGGGTGGTGGACCGAAGTAAGGATGTTGAATGCATGAAAAAAGCCGGCATGATTCCGTGCCGGCTTTTTTATGTGTTCGGAAATGCAAATAGACCGCTGATTACTGTTACTTAAATGAAATTTTTTCAAGTGTGAGCTGGAGCACTGGCTTGGACGTGTGCCATGAAAGCGAGAAGACGGAGCTATCGGTCACATTCGCAGCACCAACCTGCATAGCTGGCCTCCAATAGCGCCAGCTATGACATGCGTTGAACGTCAAAAATCAGTTTGATCGCCATTACTGTGCTGGGGTGAAAAACAACATGCCATTTATCCGGGCTATGAGCGCAGCGTGCTACTGCGGTTTGGTATCGGGATTGGGTTCCAGGCAACTGAATAAATGCTGTTTTATCGTAGTCGAGTCCTCTGCCATTAATGATCGTTTCGCTTTATACGAGGCCTGTCCGGGATTCATAGCATCTTATCCCATAAGTTTCTCGGGTGTCATCCGCATTGGTACTTCTGGTGTCGGTCTATATGTTGTAGTAGATAAACAAGTAACGCGTATAATCGCTTAATTTTTCGGCCAATCATACCTTATGAAAACCTTGAATTCGAAAGTGGAGAGCCCGGCTGAGCCGGGCCGGGCACGGCGGGTTATTATGCTCGCCGCGTTCTGCGTGTTGTGCCTGGCACTGGTTGGACGCCACACACTGCTCAACGGCTTTACTATTCTGCCAGGCGACCGTTACGACGTCGTTATTTCCACCACCATCTTGGAACACTGGTATCTCTTCTTTATTGGCCAGGCCGATTGGTCGCAGGTGAATTATTTTTATCCATACACCCGCACGATTGCCCAGACCGATGCATTTTTCTTGCTTGGCGCCGCCTACTTTCCGTTTCGTTTGGCAGGGTTCGATCCGTTCATAGCTGCCGAATTCGCTAATTATACGGTTCGGGCCTGCGGGTTTGCGTTTATGTATCTGCTGCTTCGGCGCATGTTCGCATTTTCGTTCGGTTGGGCCTTGCTGGCCGCGGGACTGTTTACGATCAGTACTGGATTGGCATCGCACGCGTCGCGCATCCAGTTCACCGCGCTGGCGTTTGCACCGCTAGTTACGTTGTTGATCGGCACGGCAATCAAGGCGCTCATGGATGGCGATGCCCGACGTTTCCGCAACCGGGGCGTCGCCGCCGGCCTGCTCTATGGCGCGTGGTGCCTGACTTGCTTCTACGTAGCCTGGTTTTACACCTATCTGTTTTCTTTCACGGCGATCATCATGTTCGCTTGGGCCGGAGCAGCATGGCGTGCGCAGTTCGGACGCCGGCTTTTAGCGCACTACGGCTCGGTGCTGGCAGTATTGGGTGCGACCGCGATCGGCATTGCGCCCTTCGTGTACGCTTTCTTGCCAAAGTCGCGCGAAGTGGGCGTACGTACCTACGAATCGGTACTGAGCAATACCATCCCTTGGCAGAACATTCTGCAGGTCGGTCCTGACAACATGATGTTTGGCCGGCTTTATAACGCGATTTTGCAAGTGGTATCGCCCTCGTACACGCCGGTAGGCGAGTATGCGACCACCGGCTTTGCGCCGATCTTGTTCGTGCTGTTCGTTGCTGGATGCCTGCAGTTGCTGCGCCAGCGGCTCTGCAGAGAGCTGATCATCCTGCCAGCTCTGGCACTTGCGACAACGATAACCTGGTTACTGGCGCTACAAATCGGCGGCCACAGTGGCTGGTTCCTTATTTACCATCTTTTCCCAGGCGCTAAAGCCCTCAACGTAGTCGCCAGCTACCAGTTCGTGCTGGTGTTGCCGGTCGTGCTGATTGCAGTGCGATTCCTGTCAACACAGCGCATGGGTAAGCCGATCGCGCTACTGCTGGGAGCATTGCTGGTAGCAGAGGAGCTGACCAAGCCGTACCTGAACCTGGATCGGAAGGCCGAGATTGCACGCCTGACGCTGCCGCACTCTCCACCTGCCCTGTGCAAAGTGTTCTATGTCTCGGGTTGGGAGGGGCAGGAAACGCTCGGCGGCTTCCCTGAGCCCATCAATAACGCCTACGCACATAGCGTCACTGCGATGATGCTCGCTCAAAAGCTAGGCATGCCCACAATTAATGGAGTTGCCTCATTCACGCCAAAGGACTGGAATTTTGGTGCGCCTAACCAGGCTAACTACGACGATCGCGTGTTTTTCTACGCCCGCAAATATGATATTCGCAACTTGTGCAAGCTTGACTTGAACACTAAACAATGGCGAATTATCGATGCAGCCGAGATCGCACGCGCGCCGGATATCAGCCGGCCCTATTTCAAAAAGTCAGATTGGCCAGGCGTTATCAGCGCCGATCAGGGGCTGTCTTTTGTCGAACCTTGGGGTGTGTGGTCAACGGGTGCGGCAGTAAAATTCGATTTCTCAACGGCGCTTCCGGAAAAATTCGAACTGCAATTGCGTGCCCATGCTTTTGGTACAAACGTCGGCAAGGAATTTGTTGTCCAGGTGGGCGATGAGGAAGGGCGCTTCAAGCTCAGCTCGGGAACCGAAGCCTTGGCAATCGAGCTGAGTAATCCGAAAGGCACCAAGACGCTCGTCTTCCGGGTGCCGTCTCCGGTATCTCCCAAAGAGATGGGCATGGGCGAAGATCAGCGTATGCTCGGAATGGGCCTGGTCGAGATGCGCATCGTGCCAAAATAAAGCACATAGCGGGCAGCCAGGCTGCCCGCTAACGTTTTCAAGAAGGGCTTAGTGCGTGTTCGCAGCCACGCCGAGCAAAGCAGCCAGGCGTTCTGGTGTGGTTCCTTCGTCGAGGACCGACGCAGGGGGGCGCGCCAAAGTCGGGCGCTCTTGCAACCACGATTCCAGTTCCACCATGACGTCCGGCGAGGTGCACAGCACCAAGTCGGCATGGCCGCAGGCGTCCAGAGGGGTGTCGAGATCGACCAAGCAGGCAAGCTTGACGCCCCGCGCACGTAGACGCGCATCTGCCGCTGCGCGCGCGCGTGGCGGGGCAATGCCGTTGCCGCCGGAATATAAAAGGTCAGCCGGACCGATATCGATAGGGGCGTCTAGCGTTTCGCTCGAACTCCCCGAAAATTGCTGGCTGAAGTGGCGGGCATAGCGGTACTGCCACGATCCTTCGGATTCGGATTCGGACAGGTAAACCGGTTCGAAGACGACGCCGGGCAGCGGCGTTGCCAACATGCCCGCAAGCTGGCTGCGCAGTATGGCCGCCATCGCCGTCTCGCTTTTCTCGAGAAGGGGCGAGACGTCGAACAAGAATTGCCGCTGGTGCTGCGGATGGGGCACGCTTGCAAGGCAATGCGCAAGCTCATGCAAAAAGGCGTCGGAACGCAGCAGGCCAGGAATGTTTATCACATCATTGACCAGGGCCGACCGCCCGCCCGGCTCGCCGGGCGGCGCGCTGCGAGCGTGGTGATCGACCATCGCGCGCAATGCCTTGGTGGCGGTAGCGTCCCACGAAAAGCGCGCAGCCTGGGCGCGGCCATGGCTGCGCAGGCGTTCCTGTAACGCTGGGTTGTCTAGCACCTCCGCGATCTTCGCCGCAATCGATGCTGGCGTTCCCGCATCGAACATGGCTTCTTCATAGCCGATAACCTCGGGGATACTCGTATTATCCGCTCCAATGACGATCGCCCCACAGGCCATGGCTTCGAGGGCTGGCAAGCCGAAACCCTCATGTTTTGACGGGAAAACAAACAGGGCAGTTGATCTGTACAAGTCGATCAGTTCTGTGTCACTGACGTAGCCTGTCAGGACCAGCTCGTCGGAAGCCAGGCCGTGTCGCTGTGCGAGTTTGGTCATGGCTTGACGCTCGCTCTCGCCTAGTTTGCTAACGATGATCAACTGGTGGCAGGACCGCATTGCTGCCGGCAGTAGACTATACGCGGCGATCAGGCCGTCAATATTCTTACGCGCGTCGAAACCACCTGGCGCATACATGATCGTAGAGCGGGTGATCCCGCAGCGCTCGCGCAAGTCCAGCAATGCTGGGCCCGCCGGCGCCGCGTGAAAACTATCGTCCACCGCTGTCGAGATCGCGATCACACTTTGCGCATCAAGGTCGAGAGCGTCAATCGCTTCTTGGCGAGTGTAGTCGGATATCGCCAACAGCAAGCCCGCAGAGCGCAGTGACGCGATTTTGCCTTCATAGTGCTGGCGTTGTTCCGGCGTGCCAAGGTAGGCATTGGGGTTCAGGAAAGGGATCAGGTCATATAGCACAACTACCGTACGCGTGGCTGTGCCGAAGCGTCCGGCGGAGACCACAGAATCGTCGATATACCCTTCGAACAGGCTGGTAACGAGCACCATGTCAGGTGCCAACTGTTCAATGAAATGCTCGCGCAACATTTCAGCCGCGCGGCAGCGCGCCGTGTTGGCAGCATTGATTTCAGCCACTGGAGTCGGAATGTCGAATACCCGAATGCGTTCTGCAGGAACCAGGCCGTCGAACGCGCGCCGTAGGTCAGCGATCGACGGTTCGAGAGCGCCGTTGAGGACCAGCCAAATTTCGTGATCGTCGGCATTGCGCGCAATGCCGAGTGCCAGTGCGAGTGAATAACGCCCGATGCCGCGAAACCTGCTTTCAGACTGGGCGCCCTGCATGTCGATGAGAATGCGCATGAATTCTGGAGTTAGTTGTTCAGGTATGTGGCGCGGAAAATTGCGCCTCGGAAGCCAAAAGGGGGTTGCAAGAAATCATGACCTCTGTTTCATGGCAAGGTAGTAATTATAGCATTGTTACTCAAAAGCTACAGTCATGGAGGTCTGCCTGCCGGAGGCCATTGCGAAGGTTTGCCGCTGAGTGGTTGTTTCCCAGGGTTGGGGCTGCAATGTATAATCGCTCACTTCGGATATGGACCAGTTTACAACCACCTGCCGTGACGGAGGCTGCAGATGGCTGCTTTGTTGGCGCGGCGTGGCTTTGTGTGCCTTCGTGTGCCTTGGCTGCTGACGATGCCGGCGTCAGGCCGTTTAATTAGAAAGTGACTCATGTTAGGGATGTTGTCCGGCGCTTGGCGCTACCGTTATTTTATTGTTTCGTCGGTTCGAACTGAACTACGTACCAAGTTTATTCGCAGCCGTCTTGGTGGCCTGTGGATGATTCTCAATCCACTTGCCCAAGTTCTAATCTTCGCATTCATTCTTTCGGCCGTGCTGTCGGCCAAGCTTCCAGGCATCAATAACCGTTACGCGTATGCCATTTATCTGATGGCTGGCACGCTTGGCTGGTCACTGTTCACGGAGATTGTGACTCGTTGCCTGACAGTGTTCATTGACAACGGCAATATTCTCAAGAAGTTGGCCTTTCCGAAGATTGCATTGCCACTGGTCGTGATCGGCAGCGCGCTGGTCAACAACCTGCTGTTGCTGGCGGCGATCCTGGCTATCTTTGGCGTACTTGGCCATATGCCAAGCACTGCGCTGTTATGGCTGCCCATGCTCATGATTGTCGGCATAACACTGGCTATCGGCGTAGGACTCTTTTTTGGCGTGCTCAATGTATTTCTGCGCGACGTTGGCCAAGTAGTGCCGGTTCTCATGCAGTTCCTCTTCTGGTTTACGCCGATCGTCTATATGGTGAAAATTATTCCTGAGCAATACCGCGGGTGGCTTATTCTGAATCCCTTGATCCCCTTAATTACTGGCTACCAAAATGTACTTCTATATGACCGCATGCCTGACTTGATCGGGCTCGGCGTAACCTTTTTGGTGGGAATCATATTTTCGGTAATTGCTCTGGTGTTGTTTCGTAAGGCCAGTCCTGAAATGGTGGATCAATTATGAGCGGTGAACTGCAGGTCCGTAATCTCGGAAAATCGTATCGCCAATGGGGCGGCGAGTTGCGCCGGATGGCATCCTGGTTTTCTCCACAGATCTTGCCGATGGAGGAGCACTGGGTGCTGCGCAATGTCAGCTTTGTCGTACGGCCAGGTGAGTCCATTGGTATCATTGGTCAGAATGGTGCTGGAAAAAGCACGCTGCTTAAGTTGATTACCAAAACGACACAACCGACTGAAGGAGAGCTGTTCATGAGCGGCCGGGTTGCCGCTATCCTTGAATTGGGTATGGGCTTCAATCCTGATATGACCGGTCGCCAGAATGCCTTCCATTCTGCGGGGTTGATGGGCTATAGCCACGCAGACATCCAAAATGTCATGTCCGAAATCGAGATCTTCGCCGAGATCGGTGAATATTTCGACCAACCGGTGCGTACCTATTCCAGCGGAATGCAGATGCGGGTTGCCTTTAGTGTTGCTACGGCATTCCGCCCTGATCTCCTGATCATCGATGAGGCGCTCTCAGTGGGAGATAGCTACTTCCAGCACAAAAGCTTCGACCGCATTCGTCAATTCCGCGAGCAGGGTGTCTCGATCATCTTCGTCAGCCACAGTCTGGGCGACGTGCGAACGCTATGCGATCGGGTCATCCTGATGGACAAGGGAAGCTTGCTCAGGGACGGTCCACCGGATGAAGTAGTCGATTACTACAACGCTCTCGTGGCCGAGAAAGAAAATGCCAAGATGACCGTTGAGCAGCGGCGCGAGAAGAACGGCTGGTTGATGACGCGTAGTGGCTCTGGCGAGGCACGCGTCGCCGACCTGCGTATTGTCGACGTGGCGACAGAGTCTGAGCTGGCTGTGGTGCGCGTTGGCCAACAGGTTGAGCTGCAGCTGAAAGTCGCCGTCCGCGACGATCTGCCGCGCTTGGTGCTTGGGTACATGATCCGCGACAAACAGGGCCATGTCATATGGGGCAGCAATACTTGGCATACCAGTCAGGTCGTGGAGCACCCGCGCGCTGGCGAGGTCATCCAGTTCCGTCTGCCGTTCACCTGTAATTTGGGGCCCGGTTCGTATTCGGTATCGCCCGCCTTGGTTAGCTCGGATACGCATCTTTCCGATAATTATGAGTGGGTGGATAACTTGCTTGTCTTTGATGTGGTTAACGTCGACCGGAATTTCTTTATTGGTAGCAATAGTCTCGACGCTCGATTTGTAATTGAGCGTGGGCAAGAGCAGGCAAACTGATGGCTTTTCTTTCATACTCGCAAAATTTTGAGGACGTCATGCTGTGGCGTGCTCTCGGCCATATCTCGAATGGGGTCTATGTCGACGTTGGTGCACAGCATCCACGCATCGATTCGGTCAGCCGGGCTTTCTATGAACACGGGTGGCGCGGTACGCACATCGAGCCGGTGCCGGCATATGCCGAGTTGCTGCGTCAGGACCGGCCAGACGAGACGGTCTTGCAGCTGGCTATTGGCGCGTCCGAAGGGACGGTCGAACTGAACGTATTTGCCGATACCGGCCTGAGCACGGCAGTTCGGGACTACGCCGACCGCCATCAGGACGAACGTGGTTACGAAGTGCAGCGCATCACAGTTCCCGTACTGACGCTCAACACTGCCTTGCGTACAAGCGAGGGAACTGACGTGCACTGGTTGAAGATCGACGTCGAAGGTTTTGAAGAGCAGGTGCTGCGCGGCTGGCAAAGCGATCGGTTGCGGCCGTGGGTGCTGGTGATCGAGGCCACGATCCCCAATTCTCCCGAGACTGATTTCGAGAGCTGGGAACCGATCGTCATCGCCGCTGGCTACCGTTTCGTCTATTTCGATGGTCTGAACCGGTTTTATATTGCCAACGAACATCCCGAGCTCGCTGACGCCTTTCTGGTGCCGCCGAATATCTTCGATGCTGTCGAGGTAAGCGGTCAGGCCAGTTGGGGTTTGTACGACTATGTTGCAGCTGCCCACCAGGCCAAGTACGACGAACTGAACGATAAATTTGTCCGTGCCGATGCTACTGCCAACCGCCTCGGCGCAGCCGAGCGTGAGCTTGCCGCAGAGCGTGAGCTGCACATTCAGGTTCGTGCGCAGGACCAGGCACGATTCGATGAATTGAATGAAAAATTCCTCCACGCCGATGCTGCCATTGGGCGCCTCGAAGCGGCCGAGGGCGAGCTTGCCTCAGAGCGGGAATCGCATGGTCGAATTCGTGCGCAGGTTGACGCCTTGCAAGTGCAGAATGAAGCGCTGCAACGCGCACTTGCTTCCTCTGTGTCCCACGTCGAATGGATGCAGAGTTTGCACGCTGAACAAGCCAAGCGGATTGAGAGCCAGATTGCTGCGATGCAGACGCAGTTCGATGCTGAAGAGGCTCGTCTGCATACCCATATTTCGTGGATGCAAAGCAAGTTTGATGCCGAAGAGGCGCGCCTTCGCGCCCATATCGCCTGGATGGAGGGGCGGCTTGAAAGCGCACTAAGCGTTGGTCGCGATGAAAGCGCCTATGTCGAATCACTGCGCCAACAGGTCAATGCCATGTATGCGAGCACATCGTGGCGCCTCACCGCGCCACTGCGACAGGCTGTCAATCTGACACACCGCGTCAGGCGCAAAGTGCTCGGCAGGCAGGCCCCTATGCTGCAGGCACCCGTTTCAAGTGCGCCAATGCCCGTCGCAAAGGTTGAAGACCTATCACCGCGGGAGTTATCCCCGCGCGCTGCCACCATCTTGGCTGAAATCCGCAGCGTTATCAACTCCAGGACCAACTGATGCGTATCGTGATCGACATGCAAGCGGCGCAAGCCGAGCATCGTTTCGACCTTCCCGGACTGCGTGCGATGTCGCTCGCTCAAGCGATCGTGCGCCAGCGCGGCGAGCACGACGTCGTCCTCGCTCTCAATGGTCTGTTTCCGCATACCATTGAACCAATTCGCGCTGCATTCGACGGCATATTGCCGCAGGAACGGCTTCGCGTATGGCACACGCCGGGCCGACTGGCAGCGCCAAAAGGCGGTGCTTTGGCCGAGTCGGTTAGAGAAGCATTCCTTGCCAGTCTCGGGGACGTAGTGTTGGTTATGGACATGTTCGACGGGCATTCCAGCGAGGCCGTTGCCAGCATTGGCGCGTTTGTCCAGCACCCTCCGGTCGCGGTGCTGCTGCACGACCTGCGCTTCATGGAAAATACTGGCTTGGCGGCAAATCGCGGGCGCCTCGCGCACGATCATGCCAGGGCCGGGCACTTGTCACGTGCGGCTCGATTGATGACTATTGATGCAGCTGTAGCGCAAGATGCTGCCCGGCTGCTCAACATTGAAGCACTCGACCTGTCGGAAGCAGTGCCGGGAGAGGTGCATGTTGCCGGTTGGGACCAGATGGCACAGCGCGCTTGGATATCCTTGAAGGAGCTACATTCGCCGACGGCGTCGCTTGCTGAAGAGGCTCAGCCCGTTGCACTGCTCAGCAAGCTAGTGGCAGAAGTTTCGCACGCCATGGACGCGCCTGAAAATAATACGCAATTGCATATGTGGGCGCACTTATTGAGTCGCTTTCCACAATCCTCTGCTACCCGCCAGCTCCTTGTGGATGTATCCGAACTAGTGCAACGTGACGCTCGGACCGGAGTGCAGCGCGTCACGCGCAGTATCGTCAAGGAGCTGATTGATAATCCCCCGGCAGGCTATGAGGTGGTGCTGGTGTATGTCAAGGGCGATGGCTCAGGTTACCGCTACGCGCATGCTTTCACTGCGCAGTTCCTTGGCAGGCCTCAGGCACATGCGGATGCCCCGCTCGACTTCCAGGCAGGCGATATTTTCCTTGGCCTTGATCTGCTGCCACACATGGTGCCCCAGCAAAGTCCTTACCTACACGACCTCCACCGCGACGGCGTCAAGATCTTCTTTGTTGTGTACGACCTATTGCCGGTGCTAATGCCTGAACATTTCCCCCCCGGCACAGCCGAGCGCCACCAGTCCTGGCTCAAGACCGTCTGCGCCTTCGATGGTGTCGTCTGCATTTCCCATGCAGTTGCGCAAGAGCTGGCCACTTGGGAGCCTGCACAGGCTTCGCCGCGTTTGCGTCCTCTCGACATTGGTTGGTTTCATCTCGGCGCTGACGTGGAGCGCTCCATGCCTTCGCGCGGTATGCCCGACAATGCCGCTGATGTGTTGGACAAACTTGGACGACGTCCGACCATGCTGGCGGTTGGCACCATCGAGCCGCGCAAGCACTACGGGCAGATCCTCGCTGCGTTCGACTTGTTGTGGGCACGCGGTGTCGAGGTCAACATCGTCATGGTCGGCAAGCAGGGCTGGGCGATCGACGAGCTCGTAGTACGCCTGCGCGCTCACCCGGAAGCAGGCAAGCGCCTGTTCTGGCTGGAAGGGATTAGCGACGAGTATCTCGAAAAGGTCTATTCCGCGTCAAATTGCCTGATCGCAGCATCGCTGGGCGAAGGGTTTGGCCTGCCTCTGATTGAGGCCGCGCAGTACAAGTTACCGATCATTGCGCGCGATTTGCCTGTGTTTCGTGAGGTGGGCGGCGAGTGCGCTTATTACTTCAGTGGCACGCAGCCTCAAGATCTGGCCGATGCGATCAGCCGCTGGCTTGCCATGGATGCTGACGGCAATGCGCCATCGTCGGCCCTCTTGCCAGTGTTGACCTGGGCTGACAGTGCCCGACAGTTGATGCAGTTTGTACTCGGTCAAACGGGGGCTGCAGCCCAGCAGCTGCGGCGTGCCACGCCTCCGGCGCGGCGCCCTCGCGTCATGACGCTGGCGCCTTATCCGGTGCGCCGTCCGCGCCACGGCGGTCAACTGCGTGCGGCCGCCATGCTGCGGGCGTACGAGGCCGCCGGTTTTGACGTCCATCCGGTTGGCTTTTACCAAGCCGAAGCCTACGAGGCGGCCGACATTGATCTTAACGACATTGCGTTTCCCGCCGATAGTCCTTTCCGCAATTATCTCGGGGTGCCGATGCCGGCGTTGTCCGATTTTCTGATGGGACCGTTTGCGGCATCTACAGACGCGGTTTTCCGCAAAATCGCAGATGCGCTGCCAGGCCCGGTCGATGTAATCCATGTCGAGCAGCCCTGGCTGTATGCGCTAGCGCGCCGGCTGCAGCTCGAGTCACCGCTGTGCCGAGGTGCACTGATGGTCAACGGTTCGCAAAACATCGAAGCGCCCATGAAGCGCGACATCCTGAAGCCATTAGCCCCTTACGCCCTGATCGAACAGGCAGTGGCCGATATGTCTGCAATTGAACGCGAGCTTGCGTTTGAGGCAGAACTCTCGCTGGCAGTTACTGTCGAGGATGCAGAGGTCCTGCATGGCTACGGCGCATCACGCGTGCTTCATGCCGCCAATGGCATCAGCCCATGGCAAGCCGATCCCGATCGGAGAGCACTGTGGCGCGCACGCCTGCCGCAGCAGCCATGGCCAATCTTCATTGCCAGTGCACATCCGCCAAACTACACAGGCTTCCTCGATGCGATTGGCGATTCACTGGCTTGCATTCCTGAAGGGTCGAAGCTTGTCATTGCCGGTGGTGTAGGTCCTCATCTTGAGCGGGAATTGGGTAAGTCGCGTTGTGGCTCACTGAATCTGTCGCGTCTGCAGGTCCTGGGCGTGCTCGATGATGCCGATCTTGCAGCGGTCAAGAGCCTCGCGCATGCCTTCCTGTTGCCGATTGGCGCCGGAGGTGGCTCGAACATCAAGACTGCCGAGGCACTGTATTCGGGACGCCCGGTAGTTTGCACGCGCACCGCGCTGCGCGGCTTCGAGCATTTTTCAAGCTTGCCTGAAGTAACGGTGGCGACTACCCCGGAGCAATTCCAGGCTGGCATACGCAATGTGCTGGAACAACCGGTGCTAGCGTCAATGGCAGGGAAAGACTTGCGCAATGGACTGACCTGGGACGTTTGCCTGAGCGGCGTACCACGTGAAGTCATGGCACTGCTCGCGCAACGCAAGGGGGATGCATGACGATCTGGCTTGATGTGACCACCACTCGCGGCTGGAGCCGCCCTGCACTTGGCATTGTTCGTGTCGAAGCTGAGACAGCCCGCCAATTTCTGCGGACTGACGACCCGGGCATCCGCTTTTGCCGTTTCGACCTTGCCTACGACTCATATTTTGAGGTGGGCCGTGAAGAACTGACACATGCACTGGTTCGTCTTGATGCCGGTGGCGAGCCGCCGCGCGCCGTACTGGCAAGCAAGGTGGCCACGCCGGTAGCTCCGGTACTCGAAGGGGCTACCTCTGCGCCGCCTGTGCCCCGCTGGCGGCGGATTGCTGCGCGCGGCTTGGTTATCCTACCGCGCCCGCTGCGGGAGCCAGCGCGCGGCTTTGCCCGCACGCGCCTCGACGGCCTGCGCGGATTGCGCTCCGCTGGTCGCGATTTACGCCTCAGCGCCAGCCTGGTGTGGCACGGCACCACCACACCGGTCGCCATGCCGACCTTGGTGCCTGAGCCGGCGCCGGTGACTAAGCTGGTCAAGCCCGATATCCTGTTCGGTCCCGGCGATGTCTATGTCTCGCTCGGGCTGGATTGGGATCAGAAAAACCTGTCTTACCTGTATGAACTAAAACAACGGCTTGGGTTGAGGGTGCTCCTGATGTGTTACGACATCATCCCGATTCGTCTGCCACACTTGTGCGTAGCCGATGTCGCCGTCAAGTTTTCTCACTACTTCCTGGATGTCGCTCGTTGCGCTGACCGGATCGTCTGCATCTCGGATTACTCTCGGACCGACCTGCGCAAGTTTCTTGAGGCGTCATCGGTGGCGGTGCCGGAACTCGGTGTTGTGCAACTCGGCTGCGAAATTGCCAGCGCTGGCGATGCACCGGTTTCCGACGATGTTGTCGAAGTACTGGGACAGCGGTTTATCCTGTTCGTCTCGACCATCGAGCGGCGCAAGAACCATGAAACCCTGTATAGGGCCTACACTCGCCTGGTCGATGCCGGTATTGCGGACCTGCCGCTGCTGGTGTTCGTCGGGATGGCGGGTTGGGGAATGAACGAGCTGATGACGGATCTGACGCTCGATCCTCGTATCCGCCCTTATTTGCGTATCCTGAACCATGTAACCGACGGTGAGTTGGCGCGCCTTTACGAGCAAGCCTATTTTACTGCCTATCCATCCTTGTACGAGGGTTGGGGGCTGCCCGTCGCTGAGAGTCTCGCTTACGGCAAGTTTTGTCTGGCCTCGTCGGCCGCTTCGATTCCTGAAGTTGGCGGCGACCTGATTGAGTATATCGATCCCTGGGATGTGCCGCGCTGGGCTGAACGCCTGCGTTGGTATATCGAACATCCACAGTCAGTGGCTGAGCGCGAGACAGCGATTCGCAGCAACTATAACCCAGTCAGCTGGAAAGACACCGGCCAGGCGCTGGTTGACGCCGCCTACGCGCTGAGGTCGGCCACTTCCACAACAGTCTGAACCGCGCGAGCGTTTTAAATGGGAATTTATATTTTGTTCAACAGTAATAGTGGCTCCTCTGCAACAGGTAGCTCAGCATGATTTCGAAGCACGCCATCGCCGTTGTCATCCCCAGTTATCGGGTGACCAGACACATCCTCGGCGTGATAGCCAGCATGGGTCCGGAAGTGAGCCGCATCTATGTTGTCGACGACAAATGCCCGGACGGCTCGGGCGCTTTGGTGAGGAGTAGTTGCACCGATTCTCGCGTGCGCGTCATCGAGCACGCCGAAAATCAGGGTGTGGGCGGCGCTGTGATGACCGGCTACCAAGCGGCGATCGAAGAAGGCATGGATGTCATCGTCAAGGTCGACGGAGATGGCCAGATGGATCCGGGGCTGATTCCGTTGTTCGTGGCCCCTATCCTGAACGGCGAGGCAGACTATGCCAAGGGAAACCGCTTCTTCGACCTCGAGCAGATCGGGGCAATGCCGCCGATGCGATTGTTCGGTAATGCCGTATTGTCGTTGATGACCAAGCTCTCATCCGGCTATTGGGACCTGTTCGATCCGACCAATGGCTATACGGCTATCCATGTGGACGCGGCACGTCACCTGCCGTTCAAGAAAATCAGCCGCCGCTATTTCTTCGAGACCGATATGCTGTTTCGACTCAACATCCTGCAGGCGGTCGTGGCAGACGTGCCGATGGATGCCAGCTATGGCGATGAAGTGAGCAACCTCAAAATTTCGAAAATTGTCACCGAGTTCCTGGCCAAGCACGTGCGTAATTTCGGCAAGCGCATTTTTTACAACTACTACCTGCGCAACATGTCGCTGGCATCGATTGAGTTGCCGCTTGGTGTGATTCTGTTCATCAGTGGCTCTATTTACGGCGCCATCCATTGGGTCGAATCTTCGCGTGCTGGTGTTGAAACGCCAGCCGGAACCGTCATGCTGGCGGCGCTGCCGATGCTGATGGGACTACAGCTGATTCTCGCCTTTCTCTCGAACGACATCGCTTCGGTGCCGAAACGCCCCTTGCACAAGAAGATCGCCATGCGTCGCATGTCATGATACGGCGCATTAATCTTGACCCTCGAATGCTCACCTATCTGGCAGGAGGCTTGCTAAGCGCATTCGTCGACATCGGCATCATGCAATTGCTGATCCTTGGCGGGATTGACGTCTACGTGGCGACTTCGCTTGGTTTTTGCGGCGGGTTGTTGGTCAACTATGCATTCCATGCAAAAGTGACCTTCAAGAGCACCACTGGTCTTCAGTCATTCAGCCGCTATCTGTGTGTCGTTGCATTGAATTACCTGCTTACATTGGGATGTGTGGCCTTGTCCCACTCGCAGCTGGACAGCGCTCTCGTGGGTAAGGTGTTGTCGTTGCCTGCGATTGCAGTCATTGGCTTCCTGTTAAGTAGGCATTGGATCTACCGCTGATCCATATGTCACTGGTTGCCTCGAGGTCAATGGTAATAGCGTCGTAAGGTCATGCGTGCCTGACAGTCCGCGGGAGAACGCAGAATCCCGAGCAATTGATGCATATTGTCGTGCCAAGTCATCCAGCGGAGCAGTGACGCCGACGACAGTTTGCTACTGGCGCTGCGTGCGGACCAGTTGTAGCGCGGGCGCGAGCGAAATATTATCAAGGCCGCTGAAATAATCGATGGTGTCGCCACCTACCTCCAGAAATACTGGAAGGTCACGCGCGAGCACTGAACGACCAAAGCGAGCGGCCCGATCGGTGGCAGTCCGAAACCTCAGCGCCGCTGGCACCTACCGTCAGATGCAAACCCTCTCGCCGGCCTTGGTGAAGGCGAGCGCCAGAGGCGTGAATTGCAGGCCGGCCTGCTGCCATCCGGCACATATGCCCCATGGCAGCGCGCTTTCTTCGAGCACGGCGCTCATGCAGAGCAGCGCACCAAGGAGAAACGGGAAGGGCAAGCGTTACGTACAGGGGACGGTATGGAATTATCTTGATGCAATTAACCTGTCGATATCATAAAGCAGGTGCGGGCGAGCAGGCTCCGTCCGTCAGTTCCGCAGTCATTCGCTTGCTCAAGGACTGGACATCTGCCGCGGCAGCCTCGACGCGCATGCCCGCCACACCGCGGGCACGCCATCTCGGGGGCACTTCGGACGGGGGGGCGTCATCCAGCGCTAGTAGCACGTCGCCAGGACCAACATCGGTCACCGCATCTTCCATCAGCAGATCCGGGCGTCCGATCAGGCCCAGCGTGAAGCGTCGCGCGTACCGGTGTCCTGTGCCGTCGTGGCGCACCGGTTCGATGCGCCACCCCGCTGGGGGGCGTGCGATCAGGGACTGGAGCAGGGCGCGTTCGGCGGGCGCCTCTGTGCCGTCGAGCGCCGTGACGTCAATCAGCAACTGGCGTGCGCCAGTACGCGCCCGATTGGTAGCAACCGCCGCCGCCGCCTGCAGCAGATCCGGATCTGCAACCTTGGCATCAATGGCGGCAATCGACGCGATCAGCGCTTGTTCGGCAGCCGGTGCGCTGTCGCGCATGCACGCTTCGATGGCATCCCGGTACAGCGCGGCGCAGTGTTCGCGCGAATGGGTCGCTTGCATGTATGCGGCGCCGGCACCGGAGAGGCGGGCGCGCAGCCCGGGATCGCCGTGCAGCTGTTCCAGTGCACCGCGCAGCGCATCCTGGGTGAATGCGTCATCCAGTCGCACGCAGACATGCTCGGGCACTTCCGCTGCCGCGCCGTGGGCATTGACGATGGCAGGCACACCGTACGAGAGGCAGTCGAGTACGGCGCCCGACGTTTCGCCACGGGAATGGGTGCGTAACTGAACGGCCATGTCGGCAGCCACCAGATAGTCCTGGTACTGCGTCGTGCTGGCATAGCCGGTGACGTGGATGCGTGGGTGGCCAGCGATCAGGTCACGCAGCGCGATGCCGAAGCGGCCGGGTGCGATCTCGCCGACGAATACCAGATGGCAGCGCGGATCGTGGGCGAGGGTGCTGTCGATCCAGGCCTTCACCAGTCTGTCATTGCATTTCGGCGTCGACAGAATGCCGAACGAGCAGGTGATGACGTCGTCGGCAGCAAAGCCGAGTTGTGCGCGCACCTGCGCCCGGTCGGCCGTGTCCGTATGAGGCGGCAGACGCACCAGTGGCAGCACGCGCCAGCTCGCCGCGTAATCCGGTCCATACCAGTGCCTGGCCAGGTCGACCGCATGGTGCGAATGCACGATCACACCAGTGGCGCGGTCGAGCACCTGCTTGTTGCATGGATAGGCCATGACGGAAGCCGCGCGTTCCCCTTGCTTTTCTTCTGCCAGCGCGCCATAACCATGCGCCAGGTAGAGCGAACGGCAATAATGATTGGGCAAGTGGTGGTCGGCTTCAGCATGGCTGATCACGCCGCTCAGGTAGAAGTCGTGCAGCACGACCATGCCGGGATGGCGTTCCAGCAAGCCGAACATGTGGGCGTGGAATGCCGAATTGCCAAACTGGTAGACGATGCGGTCGAATGTATGCGCATTGGCATCGAACCAGGCGCTGTCGTGCTGCGGGAAGCTTTGCAGCGCCGGATCGTCGACGCTGTCCTGTGCCAGGATCAGTTCAACGTCGTAGTGCTGCGACAAGGCCGGCAACAAATCAGCACTGTAGCCGGCAATGCCCGAGCGGACCGGCGGCAATGGCGAGACATAGGCCAGGCGTGGCTTGCGCCCTGAAGGGACGTGCGTGAACGCGACGGTCGTGCGCTTTGCCGCGCTGCGACGCCCATGCGTTTCCTCGAACGCCTCGATCGCGCGCTGCGCGCAAACGTCCCACGAGAAGCGGCTGGCCTGCGCCAGGCCCTGTTCCCGCAGCGCTGCACCATGTGCCGGATCGAGCAGCACGTGCGCCATGCTGGCGCTGATGGCATCGACGCTGGTGGGATCGAACATCGCATCGGCACGGCCGATCACTTCCGGGATGCTGCTGTTGTTCGAGCCGATCACGGGCGCGCCGCAGGCCATGGCCTCCAGCGCCGGCAGGCCGAAGCCCTCGTGCAGCGAAGGGAACACGAACAGCGCGGTGCAGTTGTACAGCGAGATCAGGTCGTCGTCGGA
>Ga0265797_10005612_pt1 | contig 18216 bp, 17 predicted proteins | sample P2T30metagenome_FD_192433 | JGI IMG/M metagenome (GOLD analysis project Ga0265797, IMG submission 192433) | Plant litter microbial communities from East Loma Ridge, Irvine, California - P2 T30 | ecosystem: Environmental > Terrestrial > Plant litter > Unclassified | place: USA: California... | reverse complement strand
GCATGGGACCAGCGCAAGGAAAAAGGTTCGGACGCGCAATAGTTCGCCGGCCGCATCACCGGCCACATGGGCGCGCTGCGCGACTCGTTCATCTTCGTGGTGAGCCCGCCGCCGATTCCCGAACTGGGTACCGGCACCGGCTTCTCGTTCCGCCTGCAGGATCGTGCCGGCAATGGCCATGCCGCCCTGCTCGCTGCGCGTAACCAGATGCTGGGCATGACCATGCAAAGCAAGGTGCTGACCGGCATGCGTCCGGAAGGCCTGGAAGATGCGCCGCAGCTCAAGCTCAATATCGACCGCGACAAGGCGCAAGCCCTGGGCGTGACGTTTGGCGCGATCAATACTGCGCTGTCGACTTCGCTCGGTTCGTCGTACGTGAATGACTTCCCGAACGCCGGCCGCCTGCAGCGCGTGATCGTGCAAGCCGATGCGCCACAGCGTATGCAACCGGACGACCTGCTGCGCATCAATGCCCTCAATAGCCAGGGCCAGCCAGTGCCGCTGTCGTCGTTCGCCACCACCGAATGGACCACCGGCCCGATGCAGACCACCCGCTACAACGGCTATCCGGCCATGAAACTGACCGGCGAACCGGCGCCAGGCTACTCGAGCGGCGATGCGCTGGACGAGATGCAGCGCCTGGCAAGCCAGTTGCCGCCAGGCTTCACCTTCGAGTGGACCGGCCAGTCGCGCGAAGAGATCCTGTCCGGCTCGACCGCGTCGATCCTGATCGCGTTCTCGCTGCTGGCAGTGTTCCTGGCCCTGGCCGCGCTGTATGAAAGCTGGAGCATCCCGGTCTCGGTGATGCTGGTGGTGCCGCTCGGTATTCTGGGCTCGCTCCTGGCTGCCACGATGCGCGGTCTGCCGAACGACGTGTATTTCAAGGTCGGCCTGATTACCATCATCGGTCTGGCAGCGAAGAACGCGATTCTGATCGTCGAATTCGCCAAGGACCTGCAAGCCGAAGGCAAGTCGCCGTACGAAGCGGCGCTGGAAGCGGCGCACCTGCGATTCCGTCCGATCATCATGACCTCGCTCGCCTTTATCCTGGGCGTGCTGCCACTGGCGATCGCGAGCGGCGCCGGCTCGGCATCGCAGCGCGCCATCGGTACCGGCGTGATGGGCGGTATGATTACAGCCACCGTGCTCGGCGTGATCTTCGTGCCGGTGTTCTACGTTGTCGTGAGCGCCCTGTTCAAGGGCAAGAAACGCCAGCAAAAGGTGAACGCCAATGCACAGGACAAGGCCGCACAAGAAGGAAGCAAACCATGATCAAGCACATCAAACCACTCGTGACCCCGCTGGCGCTGGCAATGACGCTGGCAGGCTGCTCGCTGGCGCCTGACTACCTGCGCCCGACGGCGCCGGTAGCGGCCGCCTTCCCCGAGGTGCCGCAGGCGGCCACCAAGTCGACCAGCCCGGTGCTGAACCAGGCCCCGGCCGCGGTCGCCTGGCAAGAGTTCTTTGCCGACGCGCGCCTGCGCACCCTGATTGACCAGGCGCTGGTGAACAACCGCGACCTGCGGGTGGCGATCGCCAATATCGAAGTGGCACGGGCGCAATATCGCATCACCCGCGCCGACCGTCTGCCGACGGTGGGCCTGGGCGTGAGCGGCAACCGCCAGACGATCGGCCGCGACCAGCCGATCAGCAGCACCTATCAGGCCGGCCTGCAGGTATCGGCCTTCGAGCTCGATCTGTTCGGCCGCGTGCGCAACCTGTCCGAAGCCTCACTGGCGCAATTTTTGGCGACCGAGGAAGCGCGCAAGACCACGCAGATCAGCCTGATCGCGTCGGTTGCCAACGCCTGGCTGCAACTGCTGGCCGACGAAGAACTGCTGCGCATCACCGACGAGACGCTGAAAACCCGCGTCGAATCCGAACGCCTGACCCAGCTGCGCTTCGACAACGGCGTCGCCTCGCGCCTCGAGCTGCAACTGTCGCGCTCGCTGGTCGAGACGGCACGCGCCACCCTGGCCCAGACCCAGCGCTTCCGCGCCCAGGACATCAACCTGCTGACGCTGCTGGTCGGCCAGCCCCTGAGCGCCGAACTGTCGCAAGGCGCGACCCTGGCCAAGACCGAGCTGCCCGACCTGCCGGCCGGCCTGCCGTCGGACCTGCTGGCTGCGCGTCCGGACATCCGCTCGGCCGAGCAGCGCCTGATCGCGGCCAACGCCAACATCGGCGCGGCGCGCGCCAACTTCTTCCCGCGCATCACGCTCACCGGCAGCGCCGGCAGCGCCAGCACCCAGTTGTCGGGACTGTTCGAGAGCGGTACCTGGGGCTGGACCTTCGCGCCGCAGGCGCTGCTGCCGATCTTCGACTATGGCCGCAACAGCGCCAACCTGGCTGCCGCCCGCGCCCAGAACGACATCGCCGTGGCGCAGTACGAGCAGTCGATCCAGACCGCGTTCCGCGAAGTGGCGGACGCGCTGGCCGGCCAGGCGACCTACAGCGAGCAGTTGCGCGCCCAGGCCGCCGTGACCGAAGCCGAAGCCGACCGCTTCAACCTGTCCGACCTGCGCTATCGCAGCGGCGCGGCCAGCCAGCTCGATCTGCTCGATGCGCAGCGCTCGCTGTTCGAGTCGCAGCAGTTGTCGGTGAACGCCAACCTGCTGCGTTTGCAGAATCAGGTGACGCTGTATCGCGTGCTCGGTGGCGGCTGGGTCGAGCCGGCAGCGGCAGGGCCAACGCCGGTGGCGGCGCGTTAAGCTGCAGAAGACATTGCTGTAAAAACCAACCGGGCCCTTGTGGCCCGGTTTTTTTACGCTGCGTCGGAGCATGTTGTAACGCGGAATTGAGGCGCTGTCCGCACCCGTGATGTAATCACCTTGGCTACACTGGATGCATACAATTCATGCCTGCGTGATGCCATGCGTAACTTCCTGAATTCACACTGGAAAGCCATTCTCGCGATCGTGCTCGCCATTCTGCTGGCGGTATTGACCATCGAAAACAGATCCCATGGCCCGCCGCTGGCGCAGCGCCTGCACGAGCATGGACAGGCGCTGGCGCCGGATGCAAAGCATGACGCCATGCGCCATGTGGCGGCTTCGCTGGTGCAATCAGGGTATGCGCCGCGCACGTGGAATGACGGCGGCGGCAAGGAGCGTGCGCTGGAAGTATCAGTCGCCAACCTGGCGCCCGGCGCCAGGCCGCAACAGCTATTCATCATCGGTGCGCGCCTGGGGCCGGACGGCAATCCGGGCGCGGCGGCGGTGCTCGAACTGGCGCGCGCGATCAGGCAACTGCGGCCCGCCTTCGGCACCGAAATCCGTTTCGTGTTCTTTGAAAACGTCGCGCCACGTCCCACCACCTACGCGCGAGCCCGGTTCGATCCTGGCGCGGGCGCCAACTTCATGGCCTTCATCGGCTCACGCGCAGCATCGGGGCCGGTGCGCCAGGCACTGGCGGCGTTTCGCAGTGATCCGATGATGGCGCGCCAGGGGCTGGCCGCGCCGGCCCATGTGATGGGGGTAACGCTGTACCGCCATGGCGCGGCCGGGATGGGCCAATCAAATGGCCCCGCGCTGGTGATCACCGACACCGGCTTCCTGCACTATCCCTACCTGCGCACCAACCAGGACGTCGAAGAGCCCGACTACGAGGGCATGGCGCACGTCGTTGAAGGCCTTACCTACACACTCGCGGCGCTGGCTGGCGCGGTACAGGCTTGAACAAGCCGGCCGGCAGGCTCAGTCGGCCAGGAACATCTCTTGCAGGTCGTTCAGGAAACGCCGTCCGAGGTCGGTCGGCTTGATCAGCTGGTGGTCGCGCAGCAGCAGGCCCTTGGCTTCGGCGTCGTCGAGCGCCTTGCGGATGGCGCTGATGTTCATGCCGGTGCGCTCGCCGAACAGGTTCGGATCGAACCCTTCGGTCAGGCGCAGCGCGTTGAGCATGAATTCGAAGCCCATGTCGGCGCGGCCGATCTCGTGTTCTTCCTGCACCGGGTTGCCGCGCCTGGCCGCTTCGATGAACGAGGCCGGCTGCTTGAAGCGCGCCTGGCGCAGCACGCGGTGCGGGAACGACAGCTTGGAATGGGCACCGGCGCCGATGCCGAGGTAGTCGCCGAACTTCCAGTAATTGAGGTTGTGGCGCGCGCGGTGGCCCGGCTTGGCATAGGCCGAGACTTCGTAGTGGCCATAGCCGGCGCCGGCGGTCATCTCGGCGATCAGGTCTTGCATGTCGGCGCTCTGGTCGTCGTCCGGCAGCAGCTGGGGCGGATACTTGGCGAAGACCGTGTTCGGTTCCATCGTCAGGTGGTACAGCGACAGGTGCGGCGGCGCGAAGTCGAGCGCGGTCTGCAGATCGAAGCGCGCCTGCTCAAGCGTCTGCGACGGCAGCGCGTACATCAGGTCGAGGTTGAAGTTGTCGAACGTGTTGTGCGCGATCTCGACCGCGCGCATTGCCTCGTTGCCGTCATGGATACGGCCCAGCGCCTGCAAATGCGCAGCGTTGAAACTCTGGATGCCGATCGACAGGCGGTTGATGCCGCTCTCGCGATAGCTCTTGAAACGCTCGGCCTCGAAGGTGCCGGGATTGGCTTCCATCGTGATCTCTGCATCGAGCTCCAGCGGCAGCAAGGTGCGCAGGTCGGACATCAGGCGATCCAGCCCTGCAGCCGACATCAGGCTCGGCGTGCCGCCGCCGATGAACACGGTATGGATCTTGCGGCCCCAGATCAGCGGCAGCGACTGTTCCAGATCCAGACGCAGCGCGTCCAGGTAGTCCTGCTCGGGCACCTCGCCCTTGGCTTCGTGCGAATTGAAGTCGCAGTACGGACACTTGCGCACGCACCACGGCCAGTGCACGTACAGCGACAGTGGCGGCAGCGCGGCCAGGTTCAGCGCGCCCGGCTGCAGGTATTGCAGCGCGGCGCTGGCCGGGGTGCGCGGTGCGCCGGTGGCCGGCGCGGCGACTTTAATCGGGATCATTGCAGGCAATCGTCGCGGTAGGTTATTTGAGTTTTTCGACCAGCGCGCGTAGCGCCTGGCCGCGGTGCGACAGCGCATTCTTCTCGTCCGGCGCCAGTTCGGCGGTGGTCTTGCCGAGCGACGGGATCAAGAAGTGCGGGTCGTAGCCAAAGCCGTTCTCGCCACGCGCGCCGGCCACGATCTCGCCGTCCCAGCGGCCATCGGCGATGATCGGCTGCGGGTCGTCCGGATGGCGCACATACACCAGCACGCAGTAGTAGTAGGCCGAGCGGTCGCTCAGGGTCGAGAGCTCGGCCAGCAGCCTGCGGTTGTTGCGTTCGTCCGACTTCGGTTCGCCGCCGTAGCGTGCCGAACGCACGCCCGGCGCGCCGCCGAGCGCGTTCACGCACACGCCCGAATCGTCGGCCAGCGCCGGCAGGCCGGTCAGGCGCGAAGCGTGGCGCGCCTTGGCCAGCGCGTTCTCGACAAACGTGCCGAATGGTTCTTCCGCTTCGGGCACATCGAATTCACCTTGCGGATGCAGATCGAAGCCGATCGGGGCCAGCAGCTGGGCGAATTCCTTGAGCTTGCCGGCGTTGTTGGAGGCGAGGATCAGGCGTTGGGTCATGGTGATGGCGATGCTTGGGTGACAGAGGCGGGTATTTTACCGGGTCGGCGCCCGCCACGCTCGTTATGCTGCCAGCTGCAATGCCTGCTTTTGCAGGTGCACCAGGTCGGCAATCCCCTGCTGCGCCAGGTCGAGCAGGCGGTTCATGCCGGCGCGGTCGAAGGCGGCGCCTTCGGCCGTGCCCTGCACTTCGATGAAGTGGCCGTGCTCGGTCATCACCACGTTCATGTCGGTGTCGCAGCCGGCATCCTCGATGTAATCCAGGTCGAGCAGCGCCGCGCCGCCCACCACGCCAACCGAGACCGCCGCCACGAAGTGGCGCACCGGGATCGCCGCGATCGCGCCGCGCGCGAGCAGTACGCTGAAGGCGTCGTGCGCCGCCACCATGGCGCCGGTGATGGCCGCGGTGCGGGTGCCGCCATCGGCCTGGATCACGTCGCAATCGAGGTGCAGGGTGCGTTCGCCGAAGGCTTGCAGGTCGAACGCGGCGCGCAGCGAGCGGCCGATCAGGCGCTGGATTTCCTGCGTGCGGCCGGTCTGCTTGCCGCGCGCGGCTTCGCGGTCCATGCGGGTATGGGTCGAACGCGGCAGCATGCCGTATTCGGCCGTCAGCCAGCCCTGCCCTTTGCCTTTCAGGAACGGCGGCACCTTGTCTTCGATGCTGGCGGTGCAGATCACCTTGGTGTCGCCGAACTCGATCAGCACCGAGCCTTCGGCATGCCTGGTGTACTGGCGGGTGATCGCGATGGCGCGCAGTTGGTCGACGGCGCGCCCGCTCGGGCGCTGTGCAACGGTCATGATGTGTGCTTTCTTATTTGATTAACTGGGATGATTTTTCGATCGCCGCGCGAATCTCGGCAATCGCTTTTTCGATGTCGTCCTGGCCGAAGTTGTCGACCTCGCCCGGCGCGGGCTCGGCGGCGATGATGGTCGAACTGACCTGGTCTGCGGCCAGCATCTGGGTCGAGATCACGTTCGGCGCGCCGTACGGCAAGTCGCCGTCGTCGCCATCGGCGCCCTGCCACATGATGCCCAGCGCGGTGGTGTTGTCGGCCCCGGCGCCGCCGACCGCGGCCGCAGTGCGCACCATCTCGGGCACCGCCGCCACCACGCCGCCTTCGCACGCCAGGCGGTGCACGATTTCGCTGTCGGGCAGCATCGTCCACAGGCCGTCCGAGCACAATAGCAGCACGTCGCCCGGCTGCAGGCTGGCGCGCGGCGAGAGTTCGATCTTGGGCGCGCTGGACGCGCCGAGGCAGTTGTAGAGCTTGTTGCGGTCAGGGTGGGTGGCGCGCTCGGACGGGTCGGCGCGCCCGCGTTCGATCAGGTACTCGATATGCGAATGGTCGCGCGTGCGCGCCAGGACCTGGTTGCGCCGCACCCAGTACAGGCGCGAGTCGCCGCAGTGCGCCCACACGGCGCAATTGTGCTGCACCAGGCAGGCCACGATCGTGGTGCTGGGCAGCTCGGGCAGCTCGTGCGCCACCGCGTAGGCCTGGATGTCGTGGTGCGCCTGCAGCAGCGCTTCTTCGAGGAAGCGCTCGGCCTTCTTGATGTAGGGGCGCGCCTGCACCCGGAACATCTGGCCCACGGTCTGCATCGCGATACCCGCCGCGATTTCTCCGCCCTGGTGGCCGCCCATGCCGTCGGCCAGCAGCAGCAACAGCGCGTCGCGCGTGAAGCTGTAGCCCATCCGGTCCTGGTTGACCTTGCGCCCGCCAATATGACTTTGCTGGTACACCGAAAATTGCATGTCGTTCCTTTCAACCGCGCCGCAGCTTGCCCAGCAGGCCGCGCCAGCCACCGGGTAATTGTTCATCGGGCGCTGCCGCGGGCGTCCTGGACGGCGCGGCAATGTACGCGTCCGCCAGCGTCTTCTGGATTGCGAACACGCTTTGCGGACGCTCCAGCGGATCGAGCGCCAGGCAGGCGCCGACGAGGGCGATCAGCTCGGGCGAATAGCGCCCATGCACCGCCGCCACTTGCGACGGCAGCCGGTCGCCGGCGCGGCGCGCGTCGACCGCTTGCGGGGTCGAGCAGGTCATGCAGGCGAACATCGCCGCGCCCAGGCTGTAGATATCGGTCCATGGTCCCAGGCTGGCGCCGCGCAGGTACAGGTCGGGCGCGGCAAAGCCGGGCGTGTACATCGGCGCGAGCATCGGCGCGTCGCTGTGCAGTGTCTGGCGCGCGGCGCCGAAATCGAGCAGCAGCGGCGTGCCGTCGGTACGCAGATAGATATTCGCCGGCTTCAGGTCCAGGTGCAGCAGCTTGTTGGCATGCACCTCGCGCAGGCCTTGGCAGACGCCGCCGAATACCTGGCGGATGAATTCTTCGCTCGGACGGCTGCCGCGCGCGGCGCAGCGCGCGATGTGTTCCTGCAGCGCGTGGCCCGATTCATAGGCCATCACCATGTACACGGTGTCGTTGGCGCTGAAGAAGTTCAGCACCCGCACCACGTTCGGGTGCACGATGCGCGCCAGCGCCCTGCCCTCTTCGAAAAAGCATTTCAGGCCGATGCGAAATACCGGCAGATTCTGCTTGGCCACGCTGGGCGCGAGTTCGCCCGGCTGGCGCAGCGCGAGTGCGCTCGGCAGATACTCCTTGATGGCCACCGCATTGCCTTCAGCGTCATAGGCAAGGTAAACAATACTGAACCCACCGGACGCAATTTTCTTTACAATGCGGTATCCGGCAATGTCCAGCCCATCGGGCAGGGGAGCGTTATTCTGTGCAGCCATCCAATGGGTTTCCTTGCTAACCAGGGCGATTGTGTGGATAAATGTCGGCTTTGTAAAGAATAAAAACCGGGGATCCCATTGAGCATTTCAAGCATGACAGGTTATGCGGTCGCCACCAGCGAAGGCGCTGCCGGAACCCTCACGATCGAAATCAAGAGCGTCAATTCGCGCTTTCTCGATCTGCAGTTTCGCATCAACGACGATTTGCGCGCACTGGAACCCGAGCTGCGTTCGGCGATCATGGCTGCCATCACGCGCGGCAAGGTCGAAGTGCGGCTGTCGTTCGGCCGCAAGGCCAGCGGCGGTTCGCAAGCGCTCAATCATGAGTTGCTGGCCGATCTGGCGCGCCTGCAAGGTGAAGTCTCGCGCCACTTCGCGCAAGCCCCGCCGATGACGGTCGCCGAGCTGCTGCGCTGGCCGGGCGTGGTCGAAGAATCGACCATCGGCCAGGAGTCGCTCCAGGCCGACGTCACGGCGCTCACCGCCACCACCATCGCCGCGTTTGTCGACAGCCGCCGGCGCGAGGGCGCGGCGCTCGAAGCGATGCTGCAGTCGCGCATCGATTCGATGCAGGTCATCGTCAAGCGCATCACGCCGCTGATTCCACAAGTGATCTCGCAGTTCCAGCACAAGGCAATCGAGCGCATGCAGGATGCATTGGGACTGGCCGGGCACGGCAATCCGTCGACCCTGACGCGCCAGGAAGTGCTGGAACGGATTCGGCAAGAGGTAACGTTGTACGGCATCCGGATCGACGTTTCCGAAGAACTGTCGCGCCTGTCCGCGCATTTGAACGAGACCCGGCATATCCTGAAAAAAGGCGGCCAGGTCGGCAAGCGTCTTGATTTCATGATGCAGGAACTCAATCGCGAAGCCAATACGCTGGGCGCCAAGGCGTCGGTGAAAGAGCTGGCCGACGCGTCGATGGAACTCAAATTGCTGATCGAGCAGATGCGCGAGCAGGTGCAGAATCTGGAATGATCCCGAACGCCTGATTCGGGAAACGAAAAATTTCGGCCGATGCAAGGCCGGTTGAACGCGTCGACGGCGAACCCGTCAACCCCAGTCAAGCGACGATGGGGTTGGCGGCTTCGCGGCCGACGCGTTCAACGTTACGATGAACCGTCGCGAGCTACCTCTCGCAGAAACACGCTTTAACAAAGGAACCACCATGCTCCCACAATCCTTCTCCGGCAGCCTGTTCGTCGTCGCCGCCCCGTCCGGCGCCGGCAAGTCGACCCTGGTCAACGCCCTGCTGGCGAACGAACCGGGCATCAAGCTGTCGATCTCGACCACCACGCGATCGCCGCGTCCTGGCGAACAGGATGGCCGCGAATACCATTTCACCAGCGCCGAGGATTTCGTCAATCGCGCCGAGCGCGGCGAATTCCTGGAATGGGCTGAAGTACACGGCAATTACTACGGCACCAGCCGCCTGACCGTCGAAAAAGAGATGAAGAACGGTACCGACATCCTGCTCGAGATCGATTGGCAGGGTGCGCGCCAGGTGAAGAAACTATTCCCGGACGCGGCCGGCATCTTCATCTTGCCGCCGTCGATCGAGGCGCTCGAAGAACGCCTGCACAAGCGCGGCACCGACGAGCACCACATCATCACGCGCCGCCTGCTGGCGGCCGGTGGCGAGATGGCTCACGCGCCCGAGTTCGAATATGCTATCATCAACGAAGAGTTCAACGTCGCCCTGGCCGAATTGCAGGCGATTGTCAATGCGACACGTTGCCGATTCGCCCAGCAGGCGGCGCGCAACGCGGCGCTGTTTGCCCAGCTGGGCATCCACGCGCCACACCCGCAATCCTGACGCATTTTTTGATTTGCGCGCCCGTTTTGGCGCGCTTTACTCGTTTACTTATAGTTCACTAGGAGCACCACATGGCCCGCATCACGATCGAAGACTGCCTCAAGAATGTCCCGAACCGCTTCCAGCTGACCCTGGCCGCAACCTACCGCGCGCGTCAGCTGCTGCAAGGCCACACCCCGAAGGTCGAAGCCAAGGACAAGCCGACCGTGGTCGCCCTGCGCGAAATCGCCGCCGGCAAGGTCGGCCTCGAGATGCTGAAAAAAGTCCCGATGTAAGCCCTCCGGGGTTGCCGGGTTTTAGGCCCGAATCTGCGTCATCCCGTCTTCTGTTATTCTGATACCACCACGGCTTGACGATTAAAGTATGAACCTGTTTCCTTCGGATTCGACCCACCCACGCAACCCCACCCAAAAGGAGCGGCGCGCCGATAATCGTCCCCCGGACTTTATCGAGCCCGTCGCCGTTCCTGGCGTGGCCTCTGTCACGCAGCTGATCAACAAGCTGTCGGACTACCTCACGCCTGCTGAACTCAAGAAGGTCAAGGAAGCCTACCGCTTCTCCGACGAGATGCACCTGGGTCAGGTGCGCAAGTCGGGCGAACCGTATATCTCCCATCCGATTGCCGTCGCCGAGATCTGCGCCGAGTGGAAACTCGATGCGCAAGCCATCATGGCCGCCCTGCTGCACGACGTGATCGAAGACCAGGACGTCAAGAAGGACGAACTGATCGAGCGTTTCGGCGCCCAGGTCGCGAACCTGGTCGACGGCCTGTCCAAGCTCGAGAAAATCGAATTCCAGAGCCAGCTCGAAGCGCAGGCCGAGAATTTCCGCAAGATGCTGCTGGCGATGGCGTCCGATGTGCGCGTCATCCTGATCAAGCTGGCCGACCGCCTGCACAATATGCGCACGCTCGGCTTCATGGTGCCGGCAAAAAAACGCCGCATCGCCGGCGAGACGATGGAAGTGTATGTGCCGATCGCCCACCGCCTCGGCCTGAACAATATCTACCGCGAGCTGCAGGACCTGTCGTTCTCGCACCTGTACCCGGTGCGCTACCAGACGCTGTCGAAAGCAATCAAGTCGGCGCGCGGCAACCGGCGCGAAGTGGTCAAGAAGATCCTCGAGTCGGTCAAGACCCAGCTTTCCACCAGCGGCTTGCAGTTCGAAGTCGACGGCCGCGAAAAAACCCTGTACGGCATCTATAAAAAGATGCGCAACAAGCGCCTGTCGTTCTCGCAGGTGCTCGACGTGTACGGTTTTCGCGTGGTCGTCGACAGCATCCCCAATTGTTATGTGGCGCTCGGTTCGCTGCACGCGCTGTACAAGCCGATGCCGGGCAAGTTCAAGGATTACATCGCCATCGGCAAGATCAACGGCTACCAGTCGCTGCACACCACCCTGATCGGCCCCTACGGCACCCCGGTTGAATTCCAGATCCGCACCCAGGAAATGCACCGCACCGCCGAATCCGGCGTGGCGGCGCACTGGTTGTACAAGACCGGCGACTCGAACCTGTCCGACCTGCAGCAGCGCACCCATGCGTGGCTGCAGTCGCTGCTCGACATCCAGCAGCAGACCGGCGACTCGGCCGAGTTCCTCGAACACGTCAAGGTCGACCTGTTCCCCGATTCGGTCTATGTGTTCACGCCCAAGTCGAAGATCATCGCCCTGCCGCGCGGCGCCACGGCGCTCGACTTCGCCTACTCGATCCACACCGGCATCGGCGACCATACGGTGGGCGTCAAGATCAACAACGAAGAGCAACCGCTGCGCACCGAGCTGCACAACGGCGACATCGTCGAGATCATCACCGACCAGGAATCGCGCCCGAGCCCGACCTGGCTCACTTATGTACGCACCGGCAAGGCGCGTTCGGCGATCCGCCATCACCTGCGAACGATCGATATCGGCGAATCGAGCGAGCTGGGCCAGGAACTGCTGGCCCAGGCGCTGGCGCTGCGCAACATCAAGCCCGAGCTGCCCGAGGCGACCGTCGCCAAGCTGCTGGCCGAATCGTCTGCCAACACGCTCGACGAGCTGTACGCCGACATCGGCATCGGCAAGCGCATGCCGGCGCTGGTTGCGCGCCATATCTTCGGCCTGCTCGAAGGCGACCCGAACCTGCTGCCGTCGCACCAGCCGCTGCCCGCGGGCGACGTGGCGCCAGTGACGATCTACGGCAGCGAAGGCGTGGCGGTGCAGCTGGCGCCTTGCTGCCTGCCAATCCCGGGCGACCTGATCACCGGCCAGCTGCGCCGCGACCAGGGGCTGATCGTGCACACCTGCGACTGCGTGCCGGCCAAGCGCGTGCGCGCCAAGGAACCCGACCGCTGGATCGCTGTGCAATGGGGCGACGACCTGAATCGCCGCTTCGAGACCCGGATTCGCCTGCTGATCAACAACGAAAAAGGCATTCTGGCGCGCGTGGCGGCCGAGATTGGCGAGTCGGATGCGAATATCGCCTATGTCGGCATGGACGAGGATGAAGAAGGCACCATGACCCAGCTGCGCTTCACGATCCAGGTGCAGGACCGGGTGCACCTGGCGCAACTGATCCGTAATTTGCGCCGGGTGGCGGGGGTGAATCGGGTCGAGCGCGAGCGGACGTAAGGCACGTGCCGAACAACTGGACATCTGGCCATCTGGCCCGCACCTTTAAAACGTCATTCCCGCGCAGGCGGGAACCTAAGTTTTACGCAATGAGTGAAAGTTCACCGTAGCGGCTGAACCAGCAGACTTGGGTTCCCGCCTACGCGGGAATGACGGTTTTACGGGCGCAGGCGCCATCCACGGTATCAGCCGTTCGCTGTATCCGCCCCCAGCGCGAGAATGCTGTCAAAAGCGTCACACGCCCCAGCGCAGGCATCGGCAACCTCTTCTGGTGTCGTCACTTCGGCCTTGAGCGCCAGCATGAAGGCGCGCCAGCGCGGTCCCGGGCCGGCATCTGCGCCGCGCAGATAACGCAGCGGATGCGGCGCCAGCCGTTCGGCAAGGCGACCGTAGAGCACCTTGCCACCGAGTTGCGAACCCTCGATTACATAGCAGACACCCCAGCGGTAAGCAGCGCTGGCGTCGGCCGGCCAGCCGCCGGCCGGCGCGGCCGCGCTGCGCGCTGCGCGGCGCGGCGGCATGCCTGGTTCAATCAAATCGGCCTCGATCACCGGCATGCGCTCGACTGGCGCCAGCGCCGCCTGCGGTCCGTCATGAAAACCGTCGAGCCATGCCTTGAGCGGCAGCAGCCAGTCACGCACCATGGTCAGGTGCGCGGCGTAGTCGTTCAGGTCGGGAGCGGGACGCGCCAGCGGCATGCCGCTATCGAGCAGTTCGTGGCGGGTGCCGGTGCTGGCGCGCAGGGCGCTCAGCGCATCGGTGGCGGGCGCAGGGTGGTGAAGTTGGTTCATGCCGGAATAGACGCAGATGGGGATGGAGTCGCGCAACGCATCCGCCATCTTACCAGCCGTGCCTGTTTTCAGTCGGCGATCGGCTCGGGATAATCGACCGCGATGATTTCGAGCTCGTCCATGCCGAGCGGCGTCTGCAGCTGGGCGACGTCGCCTTCGCGGCATTTGGTGAGCGCACGGGCGACCGGCGAGACCCAGCTGATCTTGCCCTTCAATGGGTCGAGCTCGTCGATGCCGACGATGTTCACGGTGTGCTCTTCGCCAGCCTTGTTGATATAGGTAACGGTGGCGCCGAAGAACACCTGGTCGTTGCCGTGGTGGACGGTGGGGTCGACCACGAACGCCGAATCCATGCGCTTGGTGAGAAAGCGAATGCGCCGATCGATCTCGCGCAGGCGCCGTTTGCCGTAGATATAGTCGCCGTTTTCGGAGCGGTCGCCATTGGACGCGGCCCAGTGCACGATGCGCACCACCTCGGGCCGGTCGACGTCGATCAGCTGCAGCAGCTCGTCCTTGATGCGCTGGTAGCCAGCCGGTGTGATGTAGTTCTTGGCGCCGTCGGGAATGGCTTGCGCCAACGCCAGTGCTTCGCCGTCATCGTCGTCGTTGTCGGACTCTTTTACGAATGCCTTGTTCATGACGCCATTGTAACGAGAGTTGGGCAAGACCGCGCCGCGTTTGGCCGCTGCCGTTTGCCGTATGATGCTGCCAACAACGGCGTCGCCTGCGACGACACCATCACGAGACAAACCCGATGAGCACGCCCCCTTCCCCGCCTGCCGAAGCGGCGCCAAGCGCCAACCAGCTGCCCGGACTGGTCTACCAGTTCGTGCTGCGTCCGGACGGCGCCACCGCCTTCCCCAGCCTGAGCGACGGCTGCAGCGCCCTGCTCGGCCTGTCACCCGACGAACTCCAGCACGACCCGACGCTGTTCGACGCCCTGATCCTGCCGGACGACCTGCACGGCTACCGCGACGCCATGCAGGCGTCGGCCACGACGCTGTCGGCCTGGAACTGGGAAGGCCGCATCCGCATCGCCGCCTGGAACGACGTCAAGTGGATCAACCTGCGCGCCACACCGCATGCGCTGCCCGGGGGGCTGATACAGTGGGACGGGATCATGACCAACATCAGCACCAGCCGCCACGAGCAGGAAGCCGCGCACCTCTCGCACGAGCGCCTGCTGGAACTGACCGCCCATATCGAACAGGCCAAGGAAGACGAGCGCGCCCGTATTGCGCGCGAGCTGCACGACGACCTGGGCGGCAACCTCACGGCGATCAAGATGGCGCTGGCCATGCTGGCCGCGCGCCTGCCCGGCGACCAGCCTGCCTTGCTGGAGAAAGCGGCTTACGTCGACGACCTGGTCGACCGCAGCATCGAGGCGGTGCACCGCATCTCGCTCGCTCTGCGCCCGAGCACGCTTGACCTGGGGCTGGTGGCGGCGCTTGAGTGGCAGGCCCGGGAATTCGAAAAGCAGACCGGCATCACGGTCGTGATGCGCTGCCCGGACGGCGACGTCGAACTCGATCCCGACCATGCCACTGCCCTGTTCCGCGTGTACCAGGAGGCGCTGACGAATATCGCCAAGCACGCCGGCGCCACCCGGGTCACGGTGTCGCTGCAGCGAGCGCGCAGCCACCTGACCCTGAGCGTGTGCGACAACGGCCGCGGCCTGCAGCCGGGCGACCGCCTCAAGCCGCAATCGTTCGGCCTGCGCGGCATGAGCGAGCGCGCTGCGGCAATGAAAGGGACGCTGGTCTTGTCGGCGGCGCCCGGAGGTGGCACGATGGTGACCATCAAGATCAGGCTGGCCCCGCCCGCCGGCGCACAAGAGCAAGAATGAACGACAAAGCAACCATCCGTGTTTTCATCGCCGACGACCACGCCATCGTGCGCGCGGGCCTGAAGCAGATCCTGGCCGAGGAAGGCGATATCGTCGTCACCGGCGAAGCCGAGAACGGCGTCGACGCCACCCGGCTGGTGAGCAAGGCGCGTGCACACGTGATGCTGCTCGATATCTCGCTGCCCGACCGCAACGGCATCGACGTGCTCAAGCAGATCAAGAAAGACAAGCCCGAGCTGGCGGTGCTGATGCTGTCGATGCACCGCGAAGACCAGTACGCGATCCGGGCGCTAAAGGCCGGCGCCGCCGGCTACCTGACCAAGCAATCGGCGCCGCGCGAGCTGGTGACGGCGATCCGGCAGGTGGCGGGCGGCCAGAAATATGTCAGTGCAGCACTGGCCCAGACCCTGGCCAGCCAGATCGGCGCCGACCACGAGGCAGCTGCGCACGAAACGCTATCGGACCGCGAGTACCAGACCCTGACCATGATCGCCTCGGGCCGCACCGTGAGCGAAATCGCCGAAGAACTGTCGCTGTCGGCCAAGACGATCAGCGAATACCGCGCGCGCCTGCTGGTCAAGATGAAACTCAAGACCAGTGCCGAACTGACCACGTATGCAATTCGAAACGGCCTGGTCGACTAAATTTCGCGCCCGGGTGTGAGATTGTGTGTACGGACGGCGACAAGCTAATGCTTCCAATCTTTTTTAATTGATAATTGGAAAGAAAGCTGCCTATCATGTCGCCAATCCCGCAAATCTAGCATTGCGCAGCATCCCATGGCCACCTCGACTCCTCCCACCGCCGCGCCCCCGTTGAATCCGGCCGACATTGCGCGCGAAGCCTTCCGCCGCCTCGCCACGCGCCGTATCGCACCGACGCCGGATGCCTATCGCGCCATCTATGACGAGATCGCAGGAATTGCGCCCGAGCCGGTCAAGCCGGCAGTGGCGCCGGCCGCGGCCCCGGATCATGGCGCCAGCGAGGTGCTGGCCAATTTCGCGCGGCGCTTGCTGGACACCCCGGGCGAACTCTCCGATTATGGCCGGCGCATGGCGCGCGCCGCGAAAACTGCCGACTGGAACGGCTACACCCAGGCGCTGGGACAGTTGTCCGAACGTCACCTGCGGCGCAACACACCGGTAATGGCGCTCGGCGCCGAAGAACCCGACACCCGCCTGCTGCGCGAGATGCTGGTGCGCACCCTGACCTTTGCCTGCGCTTCGCTCCTGAGCGGCAACCCGGAAATGGCGCAAGAGGCCGAGGCGCTGGGCGCGCTGGTCAAGAACGCGGTCGGCGAAGCCGAGCTGCACGAGATCGAAACGCGCCTGAAGCAACTGTGCTTCAAGATCGAGCTGCGCAAGGACGAAGGCGCCGAGCGCCAGGAACTGCTGCTGCGCCTGTTCCGCCTGCTGCTCGACAACGTCGAAGGCTTGCTGGAGGACGACAACTGGATGCGTGGCCAGGTGCTGGCGGTGCAGGATCTGATCGCCGGCCCGCTCGACACGCACGCGCTCGAAGACGCCACGCGCGCACTGAAGGACGTGATCATCAAGCAGGGCCACCTGAAGCATGGCATCGCCGACGTGCGCGCGACGATGAAGACCATGATGATGACCTTCATCGACCGCCTCGGCTCGGCCGCCGCCTCGAGCGGCGAATACCACGCCAAGCTGGGCGGCCTGTCGGCGCGCATTGCGGGCGCCGCCGACATCGACGAACTCAATACCGTGCTCGACGAAGTGCTGCGCGAAACCCGCAACGCCCAGGACGAGGCGCTGGCCTCGCGCGACCGCATGCTGGCCGCGCACCAGGAAGTGCAGGACGCCGAACTGCGCATCCGCGAACTGGAAGCCGAGCTGCAGCATATGAGCGAGCTGGTGCGTGAAGACCAACTGACCGGCAGCCTCAACCGGCGCGGCCTGGACGACGTCTTCGAGCGCGAAAGCGCGCGCGCCGACCGCCGCAACTCGCCGCTGTGCGTGGCCCTGCTCGACCTCGACAACTTCAAGCGCCTGAACGACACCTACGGCCACATGGCCGGCGACGCAGCCCTGCGCCACCTGGTGAAGGTGGTGCGCGAAACCTTGCGCGCGGTAGACGTGATCGCGCGCTTCGGCGGCGAAGAATTCCTGATCCTGCTGCCCGAGACCGCGGTCGACGCGGCGGCGGCGGCGATGGTGCGGGTGCAGCGCGAACTGACCCGCCACTTCTTCCTGCACGATAACGAGAAGATGCTGATCACGTTCTCGTGCGGGGTGGCGCTGCGGCTGCCGCATGAAGAGCAGGCCAGCCTGATGGCGCGCGCCGACCGGGCCATGTATCAAGCCAAGAATAGCGGCAAGAATCGGGTGGTGATCGCGGAATAGATGAAATTGCTGCCAAGCTACACTTGGCTGCATAACGCATTCATTCCTGCCGATCTACCGCCAGCGCCTCGTACTGCACCCTGCTTTCACTGTGTTCACGGGCGTCACCTCTCATACGGTGCGCTTGCTGCGCGATTTCGGGCTGGGAAAACAGCGACGCAGCGGATAAAAAAACTATTTTTGCCCTCAAGTTCTCTTTTTAGCTGCCGCCAGGAGAAAGCACAGTGCGAGGGGCACCGAAAAAAACCAATTATTTCTGACGACCGCCCTAAACTTTTTCCACAGGGCACCGTTACCAGTAACAACAGCGGATTGAACGTCACAGAACAGGGTGGCGGTCCAAAGTGAACAGCAGCACAGTGGCTGCACCCCTAGTAAGACCTAGTCTGGAGAAACACCATGGCATCCGTAATCAATACCAACGTCGCATCCCTGAACTCGCAGCGTAACCTGTCGACCTCGCAAGCTTCCCTGAACACCTCGATCCAGCGCCTGTCGTCGG
>Ga0265797_10005610_pt1 | contig 18217 bp, 13 predicted proteins | sample P2T30metagenome_FD_192433 | JGI IMG/M metagenome (GOLD analysis project Ga0265797, IMG submission 192433) | Plant litter microbial communities from East Loma Ridge, Irvine, California - P2 T30 | ecosystem: Environmental > Terrestrial > Plant litter > Unclassified | place: USA: California... | reverse complement strand
CAGTTTGGAGCGGAAGCGCCGGAGACACAAGCGCCATGTTGGTATGCGTGATATGTGCTCGGTGCGATATACCTGGGAATAACGATGAACTGCTTGCGGTGTGAGCAGTGGGCAGTCATGGTGCTGCTTGCAGTGTTTGTGATACAAGGGCACAACTCAATTCATGTCAAGTAAATGGGATATCACAAGTCACTCCCTGCACAAGCATACATGTAATAATCATCATCAAGTGCAAGCAAGCAGAAACGTTAATGTCTTCGATCACAGATCAGTGATCCGTTCATTAGGTTGGCGGCGCTTGCCCTGGGCTGACTCTCGCTCGCGTGCATGTGAGATTAATGCGGACAGCAGCAGCGGATTTAAGATTGACATCTGTGCTTCCGCTCCCAGCAGTTGAGCTGAGCGAGCGAGCGCGCGAAAGCCTGCCGCCCGAGTTTGGCCATCCCATCTGCTGCTACTGCTGCTGCTCGTTCGTACTGCTACTCACCATTACTACCAACTCTTCCTCCTCCTCCACCTCCTCCTACATTCCCGACTGTACGCGCCCCAGCAATACAACAGGCTCTAATACCACAGCAGCCTTACTTTCAAACCTCCTCCGCTGCATCCTCACCTCCTCCGTTAGCCGCCGCCAACGCCTTGTGCTACGCCATCGCTGCGCCGACCAGCATACTCCACACCAACAGCATAGGCCAAACTCGACGCAGACTCAGCCCTCTTCTCTCTTGGCTGCTGCCTTGAACACAACAGAAAGGGCTTCGACCCGCCGCATACCACTGCTGCCTGTCACCACTCGCCTCAGCCTCCGCCAACGCCTCCGCCTTCCACCACCATGGCAGCCTCCTACTTCTCCCTCGGCGGTGATGATTCCACCCAGCGCTTCTTCTCCACTCCGAAGCTCCCTCTCACCCTTCCTACAATAATCCCGCACCGCCTGCGTCGCAAGTTCCGCTCCACAAAGACAAGATTACGAGCGAACCAAGCCACCACCGCCTCCATCACCCACCTAGAGACCTCCTTGAACCCGGCCGATACCCTCAGAAGCTTGAAGACGCACCAGTGGAGCGTCTGGGATGCCCAATACATCTTCCTCGCCATTCTTGGCATCTTCTCGCTCTGTGTCATTGAAGAGCCCGGGCCCTTTGCAAAGACATTTGTGGCGACTCTGCTCATCCTCAGCTTGTTGATCCCTTTGACCCGCCAGTTCTTTTTGCCCTTTTTGCCCATAGCAGGATGGCTGGTCTTTTTCTACGCTTGCAAGTTCATAACTGGCGAGTACCGCCCGCCAATCTGGGTCCGCGTCCTTCCGGCCCTTGAAAATATCCTATACGGCGCCAACCTGAGCAATATCCTTTCTGCGCATAAAAGCACCTTTTTCGACGTGCTGGCCTGGCTGCCATACGGAATCACGCACTTCGGTGCGCCTTTCGTCTGCTCTGGCTTGATGTTCATCTTCGGCCCACCGGGAACTACTCCCACGTTTGCCCGCGCGTTTGGTTGGATGAACATCATTGGTGTCAGTATTCAGCTCTGCTTCCCGTGCGCTCCGCCATGGTACGAGAACATGTACGGCCTGGCGCCCGCCAACTACAGCATGCCTGGCTCGCCAGCCGGTCTTGCCGCCATCGACAAACTCTTCAACATTGATCTCTACACCTCGACCTTCACCGCTTCGCCCGTCGTGTTTGGTGCTTTCCCGTCTCTGCACTCGGGTTCGGCGACCATCGAAGCCCTGTTCATGGCCCAAACCTTCCCGCGTCTGCGCCCGTTGTTTGTCCTCTACACCCTTTGGCTTTGGTGGGCGACCATGTACCTCAACCACCACTACGCCGTCGATCTTGTTGCAGGTGGCATCATCAGCGCTACCGTCTACTTTGTCGCCAAATCCTCCTTCCTGCCCCGCATGCAGCCCGGCAAGATGTTCCGCTGGGACTACGAATATGTTGAGCGCGGCGAGGCAAAGCAGCCGTTTGCATACGGATTTGCGGGCGACTTGGACGAGGAGGCATACCCAACCCTTCAAGGAGACAGCGACGAATGGACACTCGGATCGAGCTCAAGCTTCAGCCCTGCTTCCCGAAGCCCTTCTGCTGGCTTCAGAAGCCCGGTGACCGGCGATGAAAGCTGGGAGGGCGACACCCTGGCCAGTGGCAGTGACAGCGAGGGAATCAAGGGCTAGGTGCCAATGGCAAATTCTGGTTGATTGACAACAGCCATCCGCGGCCTGTAAAGTTCTCCGGAAAGCACAAGCTTACTAGGCCACCTGAGAGCGTAGTTACGCAAAGATCGTGCCGTGGCAAACCGGATTTCACATGGTTGGACTTCCGCCCCACCATCTGGACGAAACAGCCACACCGTCGCCACTGCTCTGCGCGGACGACAGCAATGCGATCTCGCCTTCTCGGCGGCGTTGAACGACACGAACACACGGCTTGTAAGTGTAGCGGAAAGGTCAATCCGCACCCGCAGGAAGCGTGAATACAGAAATGCGAACAGCTAGCTCCGGACGATGATGGGCAACACGGCGCTAGTCCGGAGGGCTGAACGACATAACACACGAACATGCGGTATTTGACGATCTCGTGCAGAACAGCGCATGGGAAACAACGGAGGGAACGAAAGGGGAATCACTGGGATTGGACGACACGGGACGCTACCATTTCTATTGATGACATGGTACTCGACGTCCGACTGGCGGCCAAAAATCACTCGCCGACTGAGTATTACTCCAGCGCCGGGAAGGAGCAAACATGATTGTGTAAGATGTAAAAAAAGAAGCCACAGGAACAGTGGGAAATAAGAGGAGGCAGCCTATTGTACGAAGCACGGCAAACATAATTGTAATCCACAGTAGACGATGGACATAATGATACCATTCTGGACAAAAAGAACAACTATACCAAACACTTCCATGTCTGATGTGAAAGCCTCAATATTGAAGATAGGCTTCGTGAGACTCAAAATTTAAGACATACTTTGATGTATCTCAGCATCTCGCGAGTAGGCGCTTCTTTGAAAGGGTGGTACATGCCGCTTTGGTGTCTTGAAAACAACCAAAAACCAGTGAATTACTACTAAAATAAATATAGATTGTGCTCATATCTCGTCAAAGCAGGTTTCTGTCCTTGAAGGTGATCTCAGCCGCATTCATCAAAGACGTATCAGATACTTAATTCTCCAGGCAGCAGCCGTGAAGTGAACGAAGTCAACAAGTTCATAAGTGGTGGCGTTAGCACGAATCCATGCAGCCTTTCCCTCCCGTCGTCACCAGTCACGCGGGGTAAAAACATACGGAATTAACCGCAGTCAACATTTCCACCACTGCACACGCCGCTACCGAAACCATGTTTGCGATAAAGTCGCTGTCCAAGTACCTCTTCGGCGACGCCAGCAAGGGAAACATTGTCGAGCTGCCGCAGGGTCAGCTGTACATCGTTCGCCCACACTCGGTCAAAGGCTACAGCGAACTCATCTTCAAGGACTCGGCCGCTTTTATTCGCCGCACCGCACAAGAATTCCAGTACCAACTGGTCATCCAGCGCGCCTACGAGGAAGGTGAAGCCGATCTCGACGAAGAAGACGGAGAAGAAGGCGGTGGCGCTCTTGCGGGACCCGCTTCGGACAAAGACGAGAGGGTTTTCTTGCTTGCTGAAGAGCTGAGGCTTCGGGTTGACTTGAGTGATACCGGCGAGACTATTTTGGCTTGGAGAGATCTGAGCGGCGACCACGGTGACTTGTTCGAGTTCGTCTGCGACTCTGCTACAAGACCCGAGGCGGCGGCTGGATTTGAGCTGGTAGCTGTTCAGTGCCAGTACGAGCAGAAGTACAAGAGGCCACACGAAGAGGCCACCGACGAGGAACTGAGGGAGTTCGAGTTTGAGGACGAGCCTGCCATCCCCGACGCAAGTCCTACACCCAGCCCGAGTGTACGCTCGCCTGCGCTCTCACCATCACCGACCACTGCACGCTACATCGAATCACCAGAAACACCTTCCAGGCACAGCGATCGAATCATGGCGCGCGATTCCACAAAGAAGGCCGAGACGCCGGCCAAGGTCATCCAACCCGCTGTCGTCGACCCCACACCAACGAAAGCACCCACCTATCGCACAGCGCCTACAAGCCGCGAAGTCCTGGCCAGCGAGCACTGCGAGCTTCATCTGTTCGACTTCACCAGCGGTACTTTTATCCTTCAGGATGAGGAGGTGCACACACAGGTTACCGAGATTGGCGACTGGAAGTACTGGCTGCAAGTCACCGGCAGCAAACAGGACTGGCTCGGCCAGGAGGTCGTTCCAGACATCAACCCAGTCTTCAACTTCGAATATCTCAGTTTTATCTTCAATCACTACACCGAGGATGGCTCGGCCTATTCGTGGCTTTTGAAGTTCAAGGACCGCGAGACTGAAGAGCGATTCCAGGAAGGTCTCATGCAAGCACTGTGGGAGCACCAGAACGAAGCGAAATGGGGCAAGGCTATCAAGGATGCAGAGAAGGACTATGTTTTGGACGCTTTCAACGACCTTGTGATTCAAGATTCGAAGGACGACGAACGGGAGGCACAAGCTGCGGAAGAGGATGAGGAGGACGAAGAAGAGTATGACGATACAAACTACGCGCAGAGGAGCGAGGAGTACGACGAGGACGAGAGCGAAGACGAAGTTGAAACTCTTGACAATGACGGCAACGTCAACAGTCAGCTCGCCGTCGGTGCCAAAGTCGATCGTTCCTTTGTTGTGCGTGGCGACAAGATCGGTGTGTTCAAGCACACTCCGGACAACCATCTCGAATTCTCGACCGCCATCAGCCAAGTCGCAACACCCAAAGGCAAGAAGTTTGCGCCCAAGAAGGTTATGCTGCACATGGAAGACCGGGACATGGTGATGCAGGACTCCGACAACCCGAACAGCCTGTATAGGATGGATTTGGAGTACGGTAAGATTGTTGACGAGTGGAAAGTTCACGACGACATTCCCGTCAACATCTTCGCCCCTGAGAACAAATTTGCGCAGACGACAGGCGAGCAGACGTTCCTCGGTCTGTCCAAGAACGCCCTCTACCGTATCGACCCTCGTCTGGCCGGCAACAAGCTCGTTGACGGCGAGCTCAAGCAGTACGTCAGCAAGAACGACTTTTCAGCCGCCGCCACAACAGAAAAGGGCTACATCGCCGTGGCTTCAAACAAGGGAGACATCCGCATGTTCGACCGCCTCGGTATCCAAGCCAAGACTGCCCTCCCAGCTCTCGGCGACCCAATCGTTGGCCTCGACGTCTCAGCCGACGGCCGCTGGGTCCTTGCAACCACCCGAACCTACCTCCTCCTCATTGACAACCTGCAAACCACCGGCAAGAACGAAGGCAAATTGGGCTTCGAAAAAGCCTTTCCCAAAGACTCCAAGCCCCAACCCCGCCGCCTCGCCCTCACGCCCTCGCACGTCGCCCAATTCCAGCACGAAACCAAGGCACCACTCTCTTTCACCCCCGCACGCTTCAACACAGGCGAAGGCGCCGACGAAACCACCATCATCTCCGCCACGGGTCCCTTCGTCGTCACCTGGTCGCTCAAGAAGGTCCTGGCTGGGCGCAAGGACCCTTACAGCATCAAGCGCTACAGCGAGGAGGTCAAGGCCGATAACTTCCGCTTCGGCTCCGACAAGAACATCGTTGTTGCCCTGCCCAACGAGGTCGATATGGTTGCGCGCCGCGCGTTGCAGAGGCCTACGCGCGAGAGTATCATGGCGCCGCCTGAGACGCCGAGGAGAACGAAGGGGAGGGCGAGTTATCTGTCTAGGAATGACATTGTTAACTCGCCGTATTAAGGGAGTAGAAGTGGGAGGGAGATGGAGATGAGGTATGATGAGGGCGCGCGGGTTTCCTTGTTTCGCTTTTTTGTTTCGCCTTTTCCTCCTTGCTGCTATGCTCTTCTCGAGCGCAGCTTATCCGTTGTTGCTTACCGGTTGGTTGGAAGGGTAGCGATGCTCTAACTGTGGTTCGGTGTGGAGAAAGGTGGCGGTGCGCGTTCGTTGAATCGGCACCAATATGATATCCCATTTCGGTATATTGTCGGTTTTTTTTTTTGTTTTGAATTCATTTTCATCCATGTTCATCCTTCGTCCCTCGTTTGTGATACTATACGACACGATAGAGCTTCCCACCTCAATTATGTTAGACGATGGCCAAGACGTACGTACGTATGTAGCCGTGAATCAAGTGAATCGAAACGAATGAATGTGCTTCTGTTTCGACGCCGTCACGTCGAAAGCCAGTTCTTTTTACCTAATATCTCGAGTGAAATGTACATGGCATGGCGCAATCGCGATGGAAAGCAACAAAATTGCAGAACACCCCTATCAAGTCACTGACATCCTCCATGGCTCTCACTCGTAGGCGTGGTTCCTTGCTTATTGTTTGAGATGCGGAGGTCAAAGCTTGGTAGTTTGCGGTAGTGGGAGTCAAGTTTGAGGGTGTGCAAATTGACTTTCCGTTGGTCTGGTACGTTGATAAGAGAGAGAGAGAGGTAGGGAGGGATATGGCAGTAACGGCGCTCGGCAAAGGGGAGTCAGGTTTTGACGAGAATCGTTGGTGAGAGAGTTTGGAGATGGTGCGGCGCTCGAGGGTGACCTCAGAAGAATGAGGCTGTCTGCTTGGTACAAGTGACATTATTGCCCTTTCTAGCTGCTAACGAGTCGAGTGAGCTACTGAAACAATGCAAAAAGAATCGTCTTTGGGTTGAACACATCTGGTCGATATGGCACAACACCAAGTCCTCCAAGCAAGTTAAGAAACCACCCTCAAAAAGTGCAAAAGAATCACCTCGGCCGCTGGGCGCCGGAACAACTTGTATGGGACGAACCGCAGTGCAAGCTGCCCCGTCACCCAGCTCAACTCTCAGATGTCCTCCCACCACGGGTGCTCGCCTAGGTATGCCGGCCGGTCATACCTAGGGAGCTCACTCTGGGAATTGAACCCGAGATCATGTTGTGATGTAAGCCGCCCGAAGTCATAGCAGATTGGCCATGGGCCGCTTACTCGTTCGAGGTGGGTTGTTAAGTGGTGAGGTCGTTGGGTTGTTTATATAGCCCCACTTTTTTCGGATGACGTAAGCAAGGAGTTTTGAGGTGTAGATATGGACTTGCATGTTATCGCATGTGGCATGTCGTTTGCACGTCCATCCTGGCAGGAAGCTGTACGTCTAAGACTGAAGGTATTTGGAATGGTCGATGCTGATGCCGCGCCTTCTCAGGCTAGATACCCCTTTTGTCTAAATGGCGTACGTCTTTTCGTTCAAACATCTCTGACCATGGCCGCCTAGACATCGTGAAGTGTCGAGCTGGAAGTTGGTTTGTTGGAGTGGCATACAGATCGAAGGGTTTGCTGTCGTTCTCGTTGTGGCCAGGTCATCCAGAATAGTCTCTGTACAGGTCCACTTCGGCCGATTCAGCGTATTCCCGCATAGGGCAATCGAACATGTTGTCGAGCTCGCTTCCGGTGGCTATGTGTGCGTTTGGAAGCACAGTTTGTGCTGGAAATGGTCGATTGATCGGCCAAAGGTCGTCTGATCGCCGAGGAAAGACTTGATTGGTTTCTGGTAAAGTCATCATACACTCGGCGAGAAACGTGACTTCTCGAGGCTCTATCAGGAGACCTGTCCACAAGGTCATCGGCATAGACTTCGGCGATTATTATCAGACATTTTGCGCTTTCTGGGTCGTAAGTCGGTATCGTGCTGCGTGGTGGCGACTTCACTTACTCCAAAACATGGATGGGGTCGACATTAGAACGCAGGCCGATGATAGCACTTCCTCGCTAGGCAGCCCGGTGAAAGACTGGGGAGCTTCCAGAATGAGTTATGCTGTGTGTCAGGGAAGCTTGTGCTCTGCAAGGTTTGTTCGTTGGTGAACAGCATGTACTCTGCAATGCGGTATATTATATTAGACATGATTGGTACTTACGCGAAGTCCGCAGAACATACAGTTCGCAATCATCAAGTCGCCATGAGAAGAGCAGCAAGGACCCTGTTTGGGTAGAATCGTGACTTTAGTCTCGTAATGGATTCATGCCGTGGACTTGCCAGGTGCTCAGGCCAAACGTGATCTTTCAACACAAGCAAAAAAAGATTCACTACTCGCTGAATCCCCTCTCGCCCTCCTTCGTAGCGATGTCGTTCCGGTCGACGGTGCTGACTTTCGCAGCCGGTGGGCCCTTGTTCAAGTGCTGCACGAACTGGTTCAGCGCGCTCTGTTCACCCTGAGCCTCGCCGGTGACCTGTGAAGAAAAGCATCAATATCTGCTTCGAACATGATATCAAAGGGGGCATTGGCTAGCATACGCTGCCATCACTCTCGTTCTTCACATGGCCAGTAAGGTTCAGGCTCTCAGCCTTGTCGGCCGTGAAGCTGCGGAAGCAGACGCCTTGGACTTTGCCTGTGATTTTGAACTGGATCTTTGGTTGGGGATGTCAGCGTCTCCGTTGGAAAGTCCAGCTTGGATTCAAGGAGCCAACACACTCTCTGTGACATTCTGATGGTGTTTGTGGTAAATCGACGCATGCGAGAATTGAGAGACGATGGGATTGAACGTTGTTGGTGACGTGGAACGAGCTGATGTCTGAGACACCTCAAGCCATGTGGCTTTCAAGAGCGATCGTCACATTTGCCTGACATCACCGATCCATCATCAGACATGGATGTGTTATTATTAAGATTCCGGTGTTTTGTGCTTGTAGCCGTGTTGGAGCGGGTCTTTGGTGAAGGGTTGGAGGCTTTCCCTTGGGAGTCACCAACAACTTGATAGACTGTACATGTACGGTGCTATGGTGGGTTCAGCCAAACGCGTCGATAAATCTTACATACGCCAAAGAAAAGAACGACCTCGGTAGACACTCAAGCCACTCTCTCAGGTAAACAAGCACGATCCCTGCGCGCCTCGTGCTGGCGTAGTAAATTAACCTTTCTCTTGTTGACAATTAACCCCAAACGAAAGTGTGCACTGCTAGTCAAGCTGATGCTGCGGGCCGAGCACACCAACGCACCCCTTAAACCAAACCAAACCCTCACGGCGACATGAGTCCAATCGAGACTCACGAATGCTTGCTATCGCTCATGTAAATCGTGAGTCCATGTAAAGTGTTGGTGGCGGTTTGTCAACCTGTTCCACCAACATTCAAAGTCATCCGCGTCGGGTCGCGTTGGCATTTTTTTTCTTCCTCCATCTCCATCACATCCCATGTAAGGGGGAAAGTGCAAAGAAGGAAAGATCAAGGTCGGAGCCGTTAGATGTGACCTGTCAGTCAGCACGCGCACATAACCGCTGTGCACATCACATCAACAACCGGGCCAGCCTTCATTTGCCTTTTGCCTTGTTCGCCCTCGACTCCTCCGCAGACCGCCCGCCTCCTGAAGTTGATTGCGTTCGCTTCGCCTGCTTGACCACCTTACTACCGGTAGCACGTTGACTGCAGTACGTTAGCAACCACTCACGCACTATCACCGGCTCTCCCACCAGAAGGCATCAAATCCCAAACCAGCCCCGCCTCCTGGTTGCCAGCGGGAACTGTCTGTTACACAGCCAACTCATGACATCCTTGCACGAATCCATCATGGCCGAAGACCTCATGAGCCCGCCGGCCAGCACTCTCAACTCACCGCTGCAAGCACCATCCTCGCCATCCCTCAGTGTCTCGCCCTCACTGGCTCTCGATGCAATCCCTACCCTCGACCGAGCCGTCTCTACACCCACCTGCTCGACATTCTCCACCACCTCAAGTCGCTCCCGGCAATCGAGACTTTCCGATGGCGGAGGCACGGTCGTCAAGAGGAGAGGTTACATGCGTCCACAAGGGACAAATTTTGCGGAATCGGCGAAGAACAGAGACAGTGTGATGAGCTTAGGCAGTATCGCTCACATGCAGTACTACTTTGCCCGCACGGGACTTTTGGATGGCAAGGGAGCACAGCTGGCCAAGGGTGACATGAAGAAGAAGAAATCAAAGAGCGATGGAGAGAGTGGGAAGGAAAATGTAGAGCCGTCTTTCCTCATGAGCGACGATTTCGGCTTGTCGTCCCTCAGCATTGGAGACGGCTCATATAGCTGCGCCGTTTCCGAATCGGGATACGACCGCAGCGTGATGGAGAGCCCTACGGAGATGTACGAGACTTTGGAACCTTGGAGCAGCCCTGCACCGCCGATGCTTCCACCGACGGTGAGCACGTACAAGCTGAAGCCTTCTTATACGGAGCCGCTGCCTGACCTTCCTGTGCTCCGTCGTGAGCTCAAGGAGGCGCTCCAGGATGCGTGCAAAGTGCTCGAGGAGGCGCAGAACCATACGCCGTCTCCGCCTGCGACGCCATCTCCCTCTGGAGAGGATGTTCACGCAGGCTACTACGAAGTGCAAGGTCTGCAGCTCCTCGACATCATGACGCTCGCTATCCGTGCGGCGAAGAACTACTACACTGCACACTCTGACCATGCTAAATTGTACGCCATCAAGTCGGAGAAAGACTTGCGTGCCGACTTGTACCAAGTGCTCGACGTGCTGAAGCGAATGGCCAGTCGTAACTTCCGGGGTGGCATGCGCGTGCTCGAACTCGCATCTTTCCTTGCTTGGATTGAGAGCATCGATAGCCTCCTCAAACAGGAAATGCAGATCGAACAACGCGAAGCCGCAGAACGGGAGTCTTGGGTTTGGCGTGAAGGCGATTGGAGTGGCAAAGAACGCGAGCGAGAGTTTTTGTTCCTCAAGTCTTTCGATCCATGCTCGTCCGAGCCGCTGCCCGAATGGCCTGAAGCTGCAACGTCGGCGGAGGATAGCAATGTCCAAATTCCTAGTGACTTCCTCGTCGCACTGCAAGACGGACAGCGACTGATCCGTTTGCACAACGCACTGGTGGCACGCTCGAAGCGCAAGTTCGGCGAGATCAAGTCGTGGCACACGGATGTCGCAAAGCCGTATCGACGAGCCGAGAACCTTCGCTACTGGGCGAAAGCAGCAGAGCTGCGATTCGACATCCGTCTTGGGTTGCCGGTGCAGGAAGTCGTGCACGGAGAGGCGTGGCAGGCGTTCGACGAGGCGGTGCTCAAGTGGAGTCGGAAAGTGCGGGAGGAGTTGTTGGAAGAATGGGCAACGGAGGACAGGGTGAAGCCGCCCAAGTTGAAGATCGAGGAAGATGGAGGTCAGTTACAGCCGCTTGACGATACGCAAGCGGCATCGCAGCGGTTTGAGGATGCGTTGGCGGCGGAGTAGGCGGTGATGGACATTCGTTTCTTGTGGTTTTCCTTCGTTTGGGTGGCCTTTTGTGGTACCTCTGTTTGTTTCGTAGCGCGTTTCGAGTTGGTGATCCCGTCTATACCCCGGGCTGTCGGGCAGCTTTCGTTAGGATACATTTATTCGTCCAATTCATGGTGTTGTCGTCTGAAAACTACAGTCAAGGCCACGGCATAGTATACCTACATGTACTTCGCTCATGCATCTACAGTACTGTATACATATACTTTGCCAAAGAGTTCCCCACCCCGCCCCTCGTCCAGTGGCTTCGCCAAAACCAATCGACGGGTCAAACACGCGCTAGATCGACCGCTGCCGTTGCACCCCAGCCAAAGGTTAACCTGAGACATGGAACCCATGTCATTCTCGCAGGCCCTGCCGCCATCTCATTGGCAAAGACACGCAGACTCACGCGCAAGTATCGCAAGACTCGCTGCGACGTGTGATGTGCATGGCCTATAGGGCACGCCCCAAAACAAACATTCCACGCCACGCCCTGCCCCGTCCCGTTTACCTCGCCTCGACTACCGTTATTGCGTGAACCACTGGATTGCGTCTGCCTTTTTGCCGATTCACGTCACCGCACTTCCGCACTTTGAGGGTGAGTGAGTCTGGTTCGGAGCTGCTGCCTTCGTTTGCGCTGCCTCATCGTCCTTTCCGCCTCTATTATTGATGCCCGCCCGCTGAGGCGCATGCACATGTCAGTTGCTGACTACCTATCATGGCAGACTCTCTCACCACCACTGCTGCTGCTACTGATACCCCGGCTTCTGCCTCGTCACCACAACTCCCGACTGTTTCCTCCACTTCACCAACAACAGCCCGCACCACATCGCGAATTTCTCCCGGCTTGAAGCTACGCCTTCGACTTCTGGACGAGCAGGCACAACGGCTGCTGGGCACACACAGAACCTACGAAGACACCATCGGCCGCATCCCCGAGGAACAGCTCGCACAATTAGAAGAGCGACTGCAGCGGCGAGAGCGCAGCAAAGAGTTTGACCCAAGCTTGACCACGCGCCCTCAGGGCAGAACTACGCCCTGGATAGCGCCGCCCACTAAAGCCATGCCGTCTGGCGGCGTGCTGTTGAGCGGCGGGCCCGTTCTTTCCGAAACAGAGCTCTCTTCTTCCGTCGTGGAGAGCGATGTCAATTCTTCGCCAATCAGCCTTGGAACACGCCTGGTGCCTTCCGACTCGGAGGAGGATGTCGATCACGAAGAAGATGCGTTGCAGGACGGGAGGAAATACAGGATGCCAGATGTGGGCAAGACGCGATTGCATTTGCGCACCAAGGAGCCGCTGAGTCCGACGCCGAGGCAAGAGAGAGAAGAGTCGGGGAGGGAGAATTTACAAAGCGAGCCGCTCAGTCCGACGCCGAGGCAAGCGAGAGCAGAGTCTCGGAGCGAGAGCCTGCAAAGTGGTCTCACGAGGGCCGATTCGAGGCGGGAGAGCTTACAGAGCGAGCCGGCCACACCACGGGAGAGCGCGGTTGTCAGAAGTGACAGCCCGGACAAGGGATACTCTCCCAGAGTCAACGGGTGGACGAACGGAAGCAGCGATAACGTAAGTGACAGCGACTGGATCGGATCTGGACTTTCAAGAGCGGGATCGATATACTCTCTTGGACGGGCAAGTTTCACTGGACAATTATCGCAGCTCACTTCAATGAAATTGCCGGATGCAGGGACTCTGGCTAAGAAGATTTCCTCAATACCTACTTCCACGGAAGCCGCAAAGGCGCTCTCGGACGCCACGGACCAGATCATGCTGTGGATAGGAAAAGCATCTGAAGCTCTGGGCGGATTAAATGCAGAAGACGATGTGGACTGGGCTGCGGCTGGCGGCAGAGACGGTGTCGAGGAGGTGGACGGCGCTATTCACCGCTTCGAAAAGCTCATCCAAGTCTACATTGTCGCGATTGAGAAACTACAGACGCGGGATGACATCGAGCTTCTTACGGCCGAGGAGCTCAACAGCAGCGTAAATCAGCTCGAGGGAGTGATAATGGCGTGGCAGAAAATCAAGCAAACGCTAAGAGGCATCAGAGAGCAGGTAGAGGTGGCTATGGAATGGGCGGAGCTGTGGAACAGCGTGCTAGGTGAGATTGCATCGGAGATGGAATCGCTGAACCGCCTTGTCTTCGAAATGGAGGAGAAGCGACACGAAGGCGCCGAAAGCCTACTCACAATCAAGGACAGTCTGGATCTGAACGAACTGGAAACGATCATAGAGGAGAAACCCGGACGAGGCAAGAAGGCCAGTAATCGATTTCTCGGTCTGCCGCCGTTCTCACCCAGCTCGCCACTGCAACCTTCAGACAATGTCCAGTCGAAAGAGGACGCCTCACTGCTGGCTCTTTTCGCGCGGATGCAACCTTTGCGCGCGTCTCTTGATTTTCTGCCCATGCGGCTATCGACATTCCATATTCGTGGAAATGTCATATTTCCTACTGCTTGCGAGGATCTGGACAGACGGAGTGCACAGCTTGAGGAGCAATGGGGTAAACTCGAGGACGACGCTGAAGCGTTGCGCCGCGAGCTCGGCGAGGACCGTTGGATTCTGGTCTTTCGTAACGCTGGTCGGCAGGCCCTCAAGATGTGCGAATCGGTCTCACGCAGCTTTCTCAAACTCAAGGAGGGGATTGACGGTGGCGAGCATCAGTTCAATATGGCTGGGTTGAGCAAGAAGATCGAAAACTACGAGGCGAAAGTACAACATTACGGCCCGGCGATCGAGAGGGTTCTTGCCATCATTGACAAGGGTGTTCACGATAGGTTGACAGTGAACGGGGAGATTCTGAGGTTGCAGTCCGACATGAAGCTTCGATGGTCGTCGCTCCAAGGGGAGATCAAAGACATGGATATGGTACTTGGCGACATCAGCATTGAGGCGAAAGAGCGACAACTCCGCGACTCAGTCTCGACAGTAATGTCAAGCGAGCGTTCTCTGGGGAGCAGTCTCTTGGACACGCCTGGCAGTTCGCCAGCGAGCAGTGTTGCAGCGAGTCGCAAAAGCAGCTTCCATGGCTCAAGGACACCCACACCACTCAACAACACGAAAACTCGCAAAATCACTTTCACACCCGCCACGACTAGTCGATCTACGGCTCGTCTTCCTTCTGCCTCTTCATCTCGACGCACCCCTATCACACACGCAACATTCCCCGATATCCGCGGCAGCCCTTCGCCCTCGCCATTCACACCACCAAGCACTTCCGTATCAATCGCTCCGCGCTCCGACAACCGTCCCCGGTTCACGGCCGTAAGCAAAGCGCCATCTCGCGACTTCGCTCCCCTCTCCAAATTCGAACCTTCACCCTACGCCAAAGTCCCAGTCACCCCAAAACCATATATCCCACGCCAGTTCTCCTCCTCCACAGCACCCTCAACAGCCCCCGCAGCTGCTGGCCGCCGCACACCGATGGGCTCACGCATCTTCTCAGATCCCGTCATCGTCCGCCCTCCCTCGGCCGCTTTCTCACGAACCGAAACTCCAACATCCCGCAAATCGTCACTCCCCGTCGCCGTGCCAAAACCACCCACAGTCCGGGCTGCAAGCGCTTTCGCAACTCGTCGCCCGCCTTCGAGTCTCCAGCGCGCGCCGGCTTCAGCTTCGGCTGCCTTGAAGACCAGGCGCTCTAGCATGCTGCCGGTCCCTCCCTCGTTCCGCGACGGCAACGATGCGGATTCCGAGTGTCTGTCCCCGTCTTCGGCCGCGGCTTCGCGCAGGTCGCCGAGTGCTCTTGCGGTGAATGGGCGCAGGAGCAGTGCCCGGGCTCGCAGTCGGTTGCGAGGGGATGATGCTGCAGACAGGCCGGCGTGGCGGTAGCCGACTGACTGCGTGTACGACATCGAAATCTGTTCTTGTTACGAAGCGGGGCTTCTTGCTTAATTAACTTTTTTGCTTCTTCCGGCATACAACTCTGTTGATTTGTCTCCCTTTCGACTTTCTGCGACTTGTGGATCATTGTTGCATTTTTTGTTTTTGACAACCGTACGGCGAAAGAATGGAGTTTCGTCTTACTAGCCTGGTAGATTGTCTTCCAATATTCCGTCGGAAAGGTGTTTTGGGGGTGACTCTACTATCAGACATTATACCATAGCGGCCATGCGTTGGAGGCGTTTTTGTTTTGTTTTTGTTTTACTCAAGACTTTACATATAAATATATATATCCCGCTTTAGTTCTGCTTCTTCTTCTTCCGCTGAACCTAGGGACTCGAATGGAGCAGTCAAAGAATACGGCGATTACTTATTGGACCCAATTGTAGGAATAAATAGAGGGGAAGAATCTTGGGCTCACGAGGTTCCGATCCATCGAGTGATATTGTTTTCGTTTTTGCAAGACTTGCCAGAGCCTTGCTATAAGTAAGTTGAGGCTTGATGGATTATGAATGGCTTGCGTCATTTCCAAGAGACACGACTAGATGTATCATTTCGGGAGAGGACATGCTTCAGGGGAACCATTAGGTAGATCGAGAAAGACTCAGAGTACGAGTGCTGCAAGCGATATCTCCAGATCTCTGAGGCCGCCGCTGCTATGACTGGGCCCTTGTCTAATCACAGCGTGATACAGCTCGTGGCTCAGTTTTCTATGGATTGCCTCGCGGTAGGCATACCTGCGGAGGACGTCCTCGAGCTGCTCGAAGGTTTCGATCCGATTACAAGTCAGGAGCGTCCGGATGAGATTGTAGCTGCGTGGTTTGCGGAGCCGCGGCGTGGCAGTGGCCGTGATGATGAAGATGGCCCACAGCGCCGGTTCCTCGTATTGGGTTCCTAGCAGGTTCTCTGTCTCTAGCGACAGCATTTCCGTGTAGTGCACGTCCATGGCGTCGGAGGCGCGAAAGTAGCCGTCGTCGCGCGTTGCTGTGCCGATGGCGTATGTTCTGCGAAAGTACACTTGTGCATCAGCTTCGATCGATCTTGATCATCGTTCCGTTCGCTAAAAATTTACTTACAACCCGCCCAATACGGAGACCATCCCAGCCCGAGTGTGGTACAATGCGAGGTCTTCGAGATCTTCAGCGTGATCGAGCAGCTTCCAAGCCTTGGGAGGCTCTTTCCTCGGGCGCCAGGCAAAGATCAGCAAGCACATTTCGTGGAGCGCTGCCCACGCGACCGCACTCATGAAGTCGTAATCTGCGAGACGACTGAGAAGGAAAAGCAGAACTCTCGTTTCCGGTCTTTCGTGGTTGAACATCGTGTGCGAGGGAGTCGTGGATGTGGAATCATCCCGAGGCCGAGTCGACATTTCGTCTAAATGTTTGGCGATATTGAGATGGCCGTCGGATGATATCAATTGTGAAAGCGCTGTAGAGCGGTTGCGGACTGTGTGTGAGACCATTTCCATTAGCTTTATGATTTGGTTTTCGTTGACTTTGACTGCTTTGGTCTCTGCGCCAGGGTCACCGATCGAGCTCAGAGCTTTCTGATGGAGACTGGACACGGCTTCATCGCCGTAAACCTTTCGATGGTGAGATTCGTATTTCGTGACGCATAATAGAAAGGACTGCTTCTCCGAACCTTTTCCCAAGCTGCCATGATGCTTAAGCTCATTTTGAAGATGGAGCTTCCGTTTCCGACGTACGCCAGCCCAGGGGTTCGAGACACCTTTTGGATGCATCGCAGTGCTTGGCCTCGGAACAACAGAGCAGTGGGCCGATCTGGACCAGAGCGGCCTTCTAGACCGAGTAAATTGACATCTGTGGACACCACGAATAAAGAGACGGCGTGGAGGTCAGGGTTGCAGAGAAGGCGTGCCCATAAGAGTGTCTGATCTGTCAAAGTCGACAGAGCATTGTTGTCGAGCACTGTTCCAATGCTGTGAGTGAGTTGTAGCATTGGTCTTGAAGCAGCGTAGACTGACGCTGTTTGGTAGAAGATGCCTCGGATGTCGTCAAGTCTCGAGACACCGGCTCTTCGGGCAACTTCGCTCTTCTTGCTGCATGTTGCGCTTTTGACACCGCCGATCTGATCTGTCTCCTCTGTTTGTTGTGGGCGGCGGAAGTCTTCGACTTGCCCGGCTCAACTGCGATCCAGGTTGTGGCAGGTCGGTTTTCCATGAGGAGCTGCGGTGGCACTACTTGAGGAAAAGTTCATGTTACATGTTACCTTAGCCAGGCATATATCCAAGACTTCGGTCTGTGCACTTGCAAGCTAGTCTATCGAACTATATCTCCAAAATGTTCCGCTTTGCGTCAGCCTAGATATAAGGTTTGGTAGCATAACAAATCGCGACCCTTAGATGCCGTCCAGGCGATGTTCTACAGATTGAGCTCGCTCATAGACCCGGGCAAGCCCTACGATCTATGGTGTCTCGCCCACCAAGGTGAGCGTATGGCACTTTGATTCGACTTTGGTTTACCACGTCATCTCTTTTGGCGCCGAGTGGTTGGAAGCCTTGAACCTGATAATCCATGAGCCAGCCGCCGAGGCCATGTTGCTTTTGCTGTTTGCAGTCTAGCATTCCAGGATCGCGACTTCCAGCCCATACAGCCCTGAATTCCGAATGTCGATTCTCTGAGTCTAGAATGATGGTCGAATAACAGAGCCCCGCATGTCCAAGCCTTTCAACATATGTCTGGAAATTGGTAAGCAAGAAACCCAAGTGGAAGAAGTACCTTCGAAAGTACTATATTGTAGCATGTTCCCCTGAAAATGTTCCGTGAAGCACGGTTGGATTTCTTCACACTAGAGTTCACCCTATTACCCTGTACCTACATGTAGCCACGTCGTGAAAGTACAATCAAGCTGCTGCAAGAAACGGCCGCTTGGTATTGGAGATGAGAGTAACAAGAGGAGAAGAGGTCGTTCATCTTCAGATGTCGAGTCAAAAAGCAAAAACATACAACAGGCGGGATTCCCAGATGGTCACCCACTCTAGTACTAGTCGCCCGGTTCAGTGCTTATGTATGGCAGAGCGGACGGGATGCCCAGTTCTCACTGACCTATGGTCG
>Ga0265797_10005608_pt1 | contig 18228 bp, 22 predicted proteins | sample P2T30metagenome_FD_192433 | JGI IMG/M metagenome (GOLD analysis project Ga0265797, IMG submission 192433) | Plant litter microbial communities from East Loma Ridge, Irvine, California - P2 T30 | ecosystem: Environmental > Terrestrial > Plant litter > Unclassified | place: USA: California... | reverse complement strand
ATCTTTCGTTCCGTCCTCGAACGTGTTTGTCTACTTGGCAATGGACCTGGTAATTAGCTCTGATTGCGGGTAGAAGAATGCTGGATAAGCTGACCTTGAAGTTGAAGAAGCTGCCTAGACCCATCTTCTTTTGTTGGGTGATATCCGCAGTTGAATCGGCATCGAGTACGATATCCTACTGATCAGTGACATTCCACATCATTTTACCAACATACCTCCCAGCAGTAGTCTTCCATACCTGTATCATCAGCACACGATCACCAATATGAATGAAGGAAGTGAGGAAGGAGAGCAAGATAGATACTTACAAGTCACACTTCCGAATCCATTTCCACCTACACTCTGCCCTTCTCGACCAAGTTCCATGATGAAATGTATGTCCATCGGATTGGTCGAGAGAAACGATTGGAGAGCTTGGACATAGTATTCAGGTGCAGGCTGAAAGTCAGCGATGTTTATGAGAGGTCACCTACCTCTGACGTCTCCTCAGTTCCAAGTGTGTTCTTCGCCAATTGCTTGATATCTCGAATCGTCATTATGGGTGTGGTATATGATATGCTCGAAGGGGATATTCTATAACATATGCTCCTAGTAAATGAATGTATATAATGGTGTATGACCCGTCATGATTCGCCAAAAAGTAGAAGTGTAGAGGTATATCCAGGACGAGTACGCTACAAGAGGTCGTTGAAGCGCAGGGATAGTCACAGTCGATGGTATGTGTCCTGATGTATCTACAAGAGGTGGATCGGAGGATAAGATAGGTAAGATAGTATATAGAAGGAAGAGAAGGTGATTGATGATAGATGATGAAACGTCGAATTGATATCTTTCAACGCGGATCCGGGGAAAGTGGGGGCATATTTTACATGAGGAAACCAGTCGCGTCACGTTCAGCCTCAAGCGTGCATGACACCCTTCTACATAGCGGTCTTGTCCTTGCTAGCTGTTTTAGGCTGCTTAGTCTCCTTCTTCGACTTCTTGGACTTCGTCACTGACTTCCCACCTTCCCTCTCCAGTTTCCTCTTCAGTTTCGCATCGACCCTCTTCTGCCTAACCTCTCCTAATCTGATCTTCTTTTTCGAATTCGCATCAACCGGTGTAGAAGTCGTGATGCCCTTGATCGTCACCGGAGCGTAATGGACGTGTGGAAGTGGAGCTATCTGCTCCTTCTCAGTCGTATCATTATGGACTTTGAGGTTTGATGTCGGATATGGTAATGTGAGAGCGTGCCTAGTCGGGTGGAGTACTGATTTTGGCAAGATTTTCTCAAGCAATGACAACTGGGGATGAGATTGCTGTCGATCAGCATGGGTACTCTGCGAGAAGAAATCAGACGAACCCGTATAGCTAAACATGCGAGCCGCCTTAGTCCGACTAGAGCTGCCATCTCTCCCTCAACTCTTCCTAGTGGTACGACCCTGATCTCCTCCCTTTCCTCACCAACCACCTCGGTCCATTCCGACTCTTTGACTCTTGTCTTGGCAATACGCGAAAGTTGACCCCATTGCCAGACTAGCGAGTTATAAGTGGCTGCATATTGCGGTATTGGGGACACAAGCGTTTGCGGCGATATCGATTGAAGGGGAATGATGATGAATGCTGGAGGAGACCTCTCTACCGGTGAGGATGAAGGCGGGGAGGGTGATCGTTCGGGAGGCGCAGTTGGTAAGAGGTTCGAATTTGGTTTCAAGTGAATCCCATTCAATTGGTCGGCAATCGTCAGAAGACGTAGTTTGAGTTCATCAATGGCTGTTTCGAGTGATTTGATCGTTTCGTTGATACCAAGTACCATATGATCGAGTATTTCAGGTTTGACCGGGTTCTCCAGAGTTGTATTTTCCTGCGCGGGATCATTCTCTGGTTCAACGGCCATCTCGACATCCTCTGCGGCCTTGGCTAACCTTGCTCGCTTCCGAGTCGCTTTCTTGCGTTCCACCTGACACCTGGCTCGAGAAGTGTGATAAGCCGCGATCTCATCCGGTACCAGTCGCGGTAGTTCCTTCATCACTGCCATCTGGTGGTTCCGGGGTATGTTCGGCCTGACATCAGCTTGCTGGTTGTGCTTGACGACAAGTGACGAGACGACTAACCATGGTATGACCAATGGACTGGCTAGTACAGCTTTCGTGATGTCCCTACTTCCAGTCTTGACTTTCGCTTGATCTCTGACTGATCCGACCGCATCACCTCGAGCTGTTCCTGCCCCGCTCATGCTTGCTATTGCTCATGCATGCATTCAGCGATCATCAGACCGGCTACCACCGAACCCCCTACAGCCAACTTTTTGATTCCGCCTCCCATACACGTTCCGCCACACTCGGTAATATTCTCTGCCCACTTTACCAAACTCCGGTCCCTGTTCGCGTGACAGCTTCGAAATGAATTCTTGAGCGCTGGGTCGTTCTATCTACTACACTAAAATCAAAACTCCTTACGGCTCTCTTACCATCAAAGAGACACCCGCATAGAGTGATATATCAACCACACACCTCAATCTATTTCGCACTACTCCCTTAAAAGACAAGAAAATCAGTCAAAATGGTTCGATGCTCCGTCCTTAATGATGCTTTGGTAAGTCTGGATTCTGCGACTGTCTCAACACATAATCGTTTTGGTGCATCGCTCGAAAATATGGGAACACATGAGGGGGCTGGTGGTCACGATGCAGAATGGACGGGATATGAGGAATCTTAGGAACCCCTTGAACAATGCTGACTATCAGAACAACATCGTCAATGCCGAACGACGAGGAAAGCGACAGGTCATGATCCGACCTTCTTCCAAGGTCGTCGTCAAGGTCCTCTCCGTCATGCAGAAGCACGGTAAGTTACCATGTCCAACATTGAACCTCCCATATCATCATCACCCGGAGAATAACTGCCTCTACTCGAGATTCTCACCGAGCGTGGGCTTTAAGTCTCCGGCAGAAAAAAACTACACACTCCTCGACTAATCCCCATTCGACAGCTCAAGGCCGCATGGCCGGGGTATCGTGTCGTTGGGGCTGATTGGAGGAGGACATGACAAACGCACGAGAAATCAACAATGAGAATTAGTCACTGATGTATAGGCTACATTGGTGAATTCGAGATCATCGATGACCACCGAGGAGGCAAAGTTGTCATTCAGCTCAACGGTCGATTGAACAAGGCTGGTGTCATCTCCCCTAGGTTCAACGTCTCTGTCGACTCCAGTATGTTCCTTCATTCGACCGGGTAGAGCCAAGCTGACATGTCTAGTCGAGAACTGGGTCAATTTGCTCCTCCCCGCTCGATCTTTCGGAAAGATCATCCTCACCACCTCTGCCGGTATCATGGACCACGAGGAGGCTAGGAGAAAGCACGTTGGAGGAAAGATCTTGTCTTTCGTCTACTAGGGAGTTTATGCATAGGATTTAGTGGTGTCGTTTTGGCTCTGTCCCTGTTGCAGTCGTATCAGCGTGTCTCCCTTTGATAGTCGCGAAAGCCCATCTTCCGGCAATGTTTCTGCTTGCATGTGCTGGCTAGCGTTCTATTTGCCCAAGCGCTGTTCAACTTTGCCCAATGCGTCTAGCGCTCCGTCCCACTCTTCTCTCCTCATGGCCCCCCGAACCTTGTTCCTCGGTACAAGAGGCATCGCGAACCCAATTTTGATGAGCGCAGGCAAAGAAGACGTCCGCAGACGTTGTACCATGGGAGCAAGTAATGTCGTGAATGGTAGTGGCTGTGGACATTGACTATCTCGTTAGCCTAGCAAGGAAGCAGTTCGGGAGACTTACTAGATCTCCGTGATACGCAGATGCCAAAACGGATATCGAGACAGCTCGGGAGCAGGTCGGGGCAGAAGAGCTCGTAGCGGATTCAGTGGTGTGAGAGGATGAATAATCAATAATTCTGGATCTGTTTCCATTCCAAGAAGGCCTATTTATTAGACCACGGGTCAGATGTGGGGACGTACCCCTGATATCGGCATCTACTGATTGAACAGTGATTTGGGATGGTGGTGTACCAGATTGAGCGTATTTCATAGCTACTGAAGCCAGATCCAATTTCGGGAGAAGGTGAAGAGTCACATTAGCTGATTCTACAATTAGCTGTCTTTTCAGAACGGTGACATACTTGAGACTTGAAGACGGGTTGTAATGGTGGCAGACGGAGATGCGCCTTTGAGTACTTTCTGTTGAGTCGCTTGTGTACGTCGTGGCCGAGGTGAGGGACTTCCAATCAGAGATACAGTAGATCCGTGAACGGTATGCGAGTCGTCGTCGCTCGCTGATGAGGACACGCTAATGGAATCCGGGGGTGTTGAGAAACCATGTGAAGATGGTGCTGAATTATAGCTGGGTGATTTTGGAGACTTGAGGATGACCTGCAGGTCGGCTGAAACGCCCTCCAAGTCTAGAGATAAGCAAAATTGGCAAAGAGCAGACATACCTAAGTCTGTATACACACTAAGCTCCCGCACACCATCTTCTCCAGCCCACCTGACTGCTCTTTTGAGAGTCTCCAGCAACGCCCTACGCTCTCTAAGGCTGTTCGCGGATCTCTCGCCCTTCTTCCTGCTGCGGGACGGTAATGAGAGAGCGATATGACGGGGTACCGCACCTCGTCTTATGATGGTGCCCGTCTTGAAGATGGATTGGGTGATACGCAGGACCAGCGAGATCAAAGAGAAGAGAAGGTGAAGCAGGACAAGAAGGGGCAGAGCGACCAGTCGTGTCACGATAGTTGGGATCATGGCGGATGCGGCCTGACGAGTCGGATAAGTAGGTGGACAAAGGATATTTCAGTTGGCTCGCTGGAATCTAGCTCGAATAAGTGGGCCCCTCATCTGGTCAAGGCGAGACTAGTGCCATGTCGGTCTTGCTCATAGTTGCGACCATGTACACCAGGTCGAGTCGGAGTTATCAGCGGATCGAGTGACTGGCATCAGGTAGCTCAGTGTCAGAGATGCTGACCTGCACGAAATGCATGCACGAGCACCCCGTACCGTCGATACTGACCCCCGCTCAGACAGCACCAGTCTTTATTAGACACCGCTTCATGCATGCTTGTCCTCTTCAGCTAATATGCTGCTCGGTCGCCGGTACATCTACCTCGCAGTACTCGAGTACGCCATATACCTCACTGCTGCGTTTGAATGTCCATCCCATATCCCATTATCAGATGGCTTGTTGCTCCGATAGACGGTCCGAGCTCAGGTACAAGATTATACAAAGTGTAGAAACCCGTGAACAACCCTGTTAATGAACGGGTAATCCCTGAATTGAACCCTGGAATGTTGAGCGATCCTCCCCTTTTGTGCCACGAGTATCCTCGCTGCATCAACGACAGCTCGTTATACACTACTTGGACAGTCTCGATACCTTTATCCCCACCTACATTGCATCGATACCTCAGCATCAAACTTACCTATCGCATCAACTCGGACCTCATCGTTGGATAAGAGACTAGATTGCAGATCATTCGGAATACCACCTCGACATGAGCAGCAACGCAAACAGTGATTAGCGGCTAGAACATAAACGGCAGCCTAGTGAGGCATCCGCCCCGCATCCAATAATCTCCAAGCCCACGAACTCATCTTGCAACAGGCCCCATTCGACAAGCGCAAATATCCGTTGGCGATGACATCTTTCAATCCGCTACCAAGCCATTTAATGGCTGTCCAAGAGGAATTATCCGGAGGGTCCGCCCTCACCCCTACGAATGGAGGCACAGTCGAGACCGGCCAAGAATGGGATTTCATTGTTGACAAGCAAGGCCGTCGGAGGTGAGTGTATATGATCAGGGAGTCGAAGATGGGGCACTGATGTCTAGTCGCACACCTTCCAGGTCACCTCACCGATCTCAAACAGAGTCTGCCATTGGCACTTCGACACCATCCACTCGACCAGCAGAGCCAACAATCCGGGAAGAAACACAAGCTTCCGTCTCCAAAACACTCAGCGCTCGACACGTTCAAGCACCACCCGATACCGCCCCTTTGTCGGGTCATGCTTCGAGGTCTGGCGCTCCATCTGCATCGTCGAATGGCACTCCCAGAAGTAAATCCAAGTACAGGATGGTAGGAGATTGGCAATTACAAAAGACATTAGGAGCTGGAAGTATGGGTAAGGTCAAGTTGGGCTTGAATATTCATACAAGAGAAAAGGTGAGCGAGAGAGTTACTGTTGTCAGGCTAATGTCAGTGTGCTGTAAAGATTATACCTCGATACACAGAACATACACGTCGAGAGACTGCCGCTACGCCTGATGAAGCCGAGAAAGCTCGACAAAAGGATGAGTCCAAGGAGATTCGGACGATTCGAGAAGCGGCTATATCACTCCTCCTTCATCATCCTTATATCTGCGGAATGAGGGATTTGATCAGTCATCCAAACCACCACTACATGGTGTTCGAATTCATCGACGGAGGACAATTGCTCGATTACATCATCTCGCATGGAAGACTGAGAGAGAGGGCAGCTAGGAAATTCGCCCGACAAATTGGGAGCGCACTGAACTACTGTCATCGCAACTCGATTGTTCACCGTGATCTCAAGATTGAGAATATCTTGATTTCGAAAAGTGGAAATATCAAAATCATCGATTTCGGTCTATCAAATCTCTACTCGCCTTCATCCCATCTATCCACATTTTGCGGTTCGCTATACTTTGCAGCGCCCGAGCTGCTGAATGCCAAATTATACACCGGCCCGGAAGTCGATATCTGGTCATTCGGTATCGTACTCTACGTCCTCGTTTGCGGTAAAGTCCCATTCGACGATCAGTCCATGCCAGCCCTTCACGCCAAGATCAAGCGTGGACTCGTAGAGTACCCCGCATGGCTTAGTAACGAGTGCAAGAGTCTACTGGCCAGGATGCTAGTCACGAATCCAGCGGATCGAGCGACATTGGCAGAAGTGATGAATCATCCATGGATGAACAAGGGATATGAAGGAGCAATGGAGTCACACTTGATACACCGAGAACCGATTCGAGCCGACGATGTGGAATGGGATGTAGTGCGTTCCATGGACGGATTTACATTTGGCGAGCCGAATGACATTCATCAGAACCTAGTCGATATTCTATCGTCGGATGGGTACTTGACATGTGTCGCTGCGTGGGAAGCTAGGAAAGACAAGAAACGTACACCTGGCGCATCGACCTCCTCAATGGCCCTCAGTGCTGAATCGGATTCGCCAAAGAAGAAACGATTTTCGGCATTTGACTTGAAGAAGAAGTTGTTTCCTCAAGAGAAAAAGACTGAAGAGACGGCGACGAGGGAGAAGGAACCGCTAGATCCGACTATGGGATATGATCCGCTTATATCGATTTACTTTTTGGCAAGAGAAAAGATGGAGAGGGAGAGGGTGTATGGGAAAGGGCATTTCGCTTCTTCGCAATTGTCTCTCGATAAAGGTCATGCCGACTCTAGCTACAATCGATCTCTACCCAGTCTTCCCCCTCCTGCATCGAGTCACGCGTCTGGATATGAACCAGCTTCGTCGAGCGATTATAGCGCTACGCCTCGAGAACGGACTGGTGATGTACCTAATCCTGTCATGCAGAATCCTGCCGCCGATCAGGATACGAGTCATATCGCCGTTATCCCTGCGGCACATAGTCGACAACCATCACTATCGCAGCCACCCTCACTTCAGCCGCTGGCGGGAGAGGAATCAGTTGCTACGAAACGGTTTGGGTTCCTTGGCAATAGACGGCCAAGTGGAGATCCCCGTCCATCGACTCCAGCTCGGAATATCACACCGTCCACATCAATGCAGATGGATTCTTCGAGGAGGCCAGATACGGCTTCCGGCGACAAGAAACACGAACGTCGAGTCAGTGTGGGATCGATCTCGGGCGTAAGTCGTGGCTTGGGCCGTCGATCGAGTCAGCGTACTGCTTCCAAGCCAGTCACGCCAGAGACATGGGGAGAAGCTCCGAAAGAGACCGATGAACTTGCATACCCACCTCCAATCGGTGTCGAGCAACCCCTTTCATCCGATGATGAGGGTGTAACGGCCAACACGGAGATTGCAAGCCAAGAAATCAAGCCTGCTTACTTGAAAGGATTGTTTTCGGTCTCGACAACTTCAACGAAATCGTTGACGGTCCTTTCAAGAGATATCGAAGGTGTTCTTCAGCGATCTGGAATCAAACATCGACGAATCCGAGGAGGGTTTGAATGTATTTACGTCCCATCCATTGATCTCGCTTCAGTCAAGCTCAACCCCGATGCGGAAGGTGTTGAGAGCACACCACCTCCTCCTCCACCTAAACGTAAACCCTCTTTACGTCGGGGATCATCGAAAGCACACCCCAGTCCAGGTCAAAATCTCGATACCTCTGCCGCGCGAGGTCAATCGCCAAGTCCACTCAGAAGTCCAATCATGCCTGCTGCGAGTAGCTCGGGTGGTTTGAGCAGTACAACTCCGTCTGAACCCAATGTTGCGACTCCTACGGGAGGTCATAATGGCGATAGCGGAGATCGAATGAGGAATGGGAAGAGAGAAGAGGATGATGATTGGGCAGTAGCAGCTGCGGGTGGACAGGGCAGTAGATTGATGGTGATCTTTGAGATTTGCATTGTCAAGGTCAGTCCCCTCTTCCCACTCGATCTGGACATTTGCTGATGACCAGGTCCCATGGTTACCACTGCATGGTATACAATTTAGACGTATTGGAGGTGACGGCTGGCAATATCAGCAACTTGCTAAGACGATCTTGAGAGAAATGAGATTATAGAGGGATGAACACATAATATGGCTGGGAGAGTTGGATACAGGACGGACTTATTTAAATTTACATTAGTATTACTTCATCTTATCACTTGCTATACAGATTTCATGAATTAACGATTGCCGACCGACAACGATGAAGACCGAGTTTCAGAATCGCTACTTATTCTCACAGGACATCTCATGACATGATTCTATTCTATCTACACTAATTGCTCATTGATACTCAGAGCCTCCTTCCCCCAATTGATAGCGCACTTAGACGCTACCAGAGGGTTTCTCCCCTTGTGAATTGCTTTCAGGAAGTCCGGTCTCGGTCATGACGGGCGAGTCCTTGATACCTTTCTCAGCAGCATACTCGGTGAATTTGAATGGCGGTGCGATGGTAAAGATCAGCACGGCCAAACAGACGGGTAGGTAGTCGTTGGTTCCAAAGAGATCCTCCCGAGACAAAGCTCCGCCGATGTATCCGGTCGCGCTTTCTGCTGTTCGGTAGCATGCTCGCCAGAAAATGAGGAGGGTGACGACAGTGAGAGTCCAGAGGAGGTATCGCATGGCATTATACCTTGAGTCGCGGAGATGGGGGTATTTCGAGTATTGGTATGATCGGTAGACAGCGACTAAAAGGAAGGCGATAAAGATGACCCATGCCACGATCTGCGAGTCAGTCATGATTGACAGCAGTGCTGATTTGCACTCACCTGAAGGACAAGACCAGCGAGTAGCACATTTGTGGCGGTGTCGACTGTGATACCTCCTTCTCCTGGTTCTTTACCTGCTGTGACACCGAAGAGAGCACCCCCAGCAAGTTGTACGAGAATGCAGAGTACATCGGAAGTGACGAAGACTGGTCCCGTCAGCAGGCTTCTGATTATAGCGCTAAATCACTCACTAATGAGAACAAGCTTTGGTCGAAAGAGGAGTAGGCAATTCGAGTTTGGGAACCCTTGGACCAAGAGATTCAGAGTCATGTCGATGGCAGCTGTGTATAGGATAGGGGCCTTTGATATCAGCCTGATTGCATTGTAATCGTTTGAAGACCCTCACCAGAATAAGCAGCAGAAATTGAGCAGAATAATTGCCGACTTGAAACAGGTTGAAATGAGCATGTATCCTCGCAGCATATCCTGCTGCTTCACATATCTATTCCGTCAGCATCCATAGCTCAAAGTGAAGGCAACTTACACATCCCACCAACATAAGAATATGGAAAGTCCTATGCGAGCCTCGCTTCTTAATCACATACCACAGCTGCGGTCCGGCGAGCAGTAGAAACGTGACGAGACCAACGACAGCAAACGCCAACGAAGGCTCATAACCAAAGAGCGTAAATGGCAAATCTCCATTCTGAGGATTCGGGTTTCGAGGTCCACCGATTGTATCCCAGAAATTCGGTTCTTCAGTACTCATCGTGAATGATCGTTAGGTATACAACAAGACAGAGAAAGGGCCCATGTGGTGCTCGATGTCATTTTGTTTATATGGTTTGAGAATCAGGCGAGAGCGGTGAGATAGTAAGCTTGTCAGTCTTGGCAGGGGTTCACTGTCGGGGACTTTCCAACGGATTCTCCGGCCCCCGGGAACCTTGATAGAAAGGTCGTTGTGAACCTGTCTCGACGTCGAGAGGATATATGATAGGATTGTTGCACAATATGAGTGAGAAGACTGATAAGGTGCGATTGTCGGCAAAGCTGTGATTACTGTACGAATAGTGTGACCTTACATCGCCGCCTGACGTGCTCCGAGTATCGCGTTGGAATGCCCGGACTGCTGTGTCACACATGTTCTGTCTCTATGTCAATTGAAACGATCTTGATCCACCTTCATCCCGTCAACACTCGCCTTCACTCTGTCCGCCAGATCGTATCCAATCACGTCCAGCCTTGAGCTCAAGCACATAATCTGCCCGATGCTAAGCCGAGCGGTGACTGCAACTAGGTAATCGTCAACAACTTCCAAAAGTCAATTCGACGCGCCTGACTTGACCACGAAAAATCATGTTCATCAATGCGCTAGCGGTCATTCTAACCGCACTACCCCTGTCTCATGCACTGTCGCAGCTGGATCTGCGGCAGCGATCGATCTACCAAGTCTTGACGGATCGATTCGAGCGTGGAGATGGACAGAATACGTATTGTGATCCCAGCCGGCGGGAATATTGCGGTGGGACTTGGAAGGGGATAGCTTCGAGATTAGACTATATACAGGAGATGGGATTTGATACTGGTGGGTCAAAGCATATCGCTGGGAGCTAACGATAGTGTGGATATCACCTGTAGTAGCCAATATCGAGGGTCAGACGTTTGACGGAGGAGCGTATCATGGTGAGTCCCTTTATACTGTTTCGAAACATCGCAATACTGACTTGATAGGCTACTGGATGTCGGACTTGACCAGTGAGTGTCCCTGTGGATATTGGCCTACTGCTTGACTCACACTATAGAACTCAATGCTCATTTTGGTACACCTCAAGACCTGCTTGACCTATCAAATGCTCTTCACGCCAAAGGAATGTACCTGATGGTAGATGTGGTAAGTCGGCATCTATGCCCTTTGAGTCGCACCTGACGGCATATAGGTAGTCAATCATGTTGGAGCCTACGGCTCAGCAGAGTTCCGTCCAGGACCACAATATGGTCCATTCGATTCACCAGCCGACTATCATCCTTACAAGTTGGTCACAGACTGGGAGGACCGGCTACAATCTGAACAATGTTGGTCTTTTTAGCTCGTAGTCACTCGATAGTAACTAATGACCAGGCTGGCTCAGCGACCGTATGCCTGATCTCAACACTGAGAATCCACATGTCGTCAATACGCTCTATCGTTGGGTACAAGACTTGGTCAAGACATACAATGTCGATGCTTTGCGGATCGATACCGTCAAGCACATCAGGAAAGATTTTTGGCCTGGATTCGTTCAGGCTGCAGGCGTAGCTGTAGTTGGAGAAGTCCTGCATGGCGGTTTGTCTGCTCTCAGGGCAATATGTTACACTAGCTGATAATTCAGACCCTCAGGTTTTGGCATCATACCAGAAATCCAGCATGCTGGGCCTGTTGGATTACGCGAGCTATTACACTATCCGGTAAGTCGCTTGAACGCGATGTTGTCTGTGCCTGTATACAAGCTGACGTCTGCAGAAGAGCGTTTGAATCCACCTCACCGACCATGCATGGCTTCGTGCAGGATACATCGCGTCTTCAGAAGACCGTATCGGATCCGACTCAGTTGGGCTCTTTCCTAGAGTACGTCGTGATTGACATTTTGTATTCCGTTCTGACTTATAGCAACCACGACTACCCACGCTTCGCTGGTGTGGCCACCGATCCTGTGGTAAGTCTGCCCACCTTCAGACCGCGATTCTGCTTAGATTGTAGCTAGCGCGTAACGCTGCCGTTTACCCATTCATCAATGATGGATTCCCGATAATTTACAGCGGACAAGAGCACGTAAGCTCGATCTCGATGGCGTAAAACTGCACGAGCTGACAATCAGGGGTTGACTGGAGGTGACGACCCTCACAATCGAGAAGCTACGTGGAACCACGGATTCTCTACTTCCTCACCCTACTTCACCTTCTTCAAGAAACTCAATCACGCACGTCGGAAAGCCATCACCTCTTACCCAGCGTATCTCAAAGCTCTCGCCAAGGTGCACCTACTCAATGCTCATACGGTGGCCATTTCCAAAGCTCCTTTCCTGACCATCTTGTCAAACGTTGGATCCCGCTCGCCTCCAGTCGTGCTTCACATCACATCCGATAAAACAGGCTACAAAGCTCTTATGCCAGTCATCGACATTTTATCAGGACATGTATACGCTACCGACCCCAAGGGATCTCTGACGGTAGCTATCGTTGCTGGTGAACCTCGAGTCTTCCTGCCACTCGCAGTGTATCGGAGTCAGGGGATTGTGCCAAAGGAATCTTGGCTCGCGGGTTTGAAGGTAGATACCGATATTGCCGCTCCTAACGGTGCAGGCTCCAAGTCTCCGTTGAGTGGTCATCGCAAAACCAGCAGCATAGGCCGAGGGCGGATGTTTGGGCTGTTTGGAAGCAAGAAGTAAGCAATGGATCAGCGGATATTGAGAAAAAGAGTATTGTCGAATACGAACGGACTATGGTGCGCTGAGCCACTCGATATCATGTAGACAATCTAGATGCAACAACAAAGGTAATAGCAAATCTACCTTAAGGCAGAACGAGACCTGATTATTGATATACTACTGTACGATCTCGACCTCTAATCCGCTCCCGGTGTTACCTTTCCTACCAAACGTTTCGCCCGCGAACTCTCCTTCGACTCCCTTCGGCTCGTGCCCATTTTGTGCCCCTGTCGTTGGCGGATTGATAGTACTGGGCGCGATTTCACTTAATCGTACGGCTCTATCGAACAAGGCGTTCAACTCGGGTTTCAAGGTCGCTTCCTCCTCCTCATCGTCTTCCCAGGTCAAGACATCGCCCGCACTACCTACAGGCAGGCACATGGGTCCATCGTCAATGACCGCTGGCGTGACTATGCCCGAAGTTGCTTGCCCTGTTGGGAGCGAGACCGCGGCTTGGACCTCCGAAGGCTGGTACGATTGTCGTCGCGAATTCGAGCCGTCCTCATCTCGCAGACCTAAGGCCATCATCGAGCCATTCGACATGGCTGTATAGTCTTCTCCGCGCCTTTCAGCTTTCCTACGGCGGATCCGGTCGAGTTCTGTCTCTCTCTGCGCTCGCCATTCTTGCATCTCCCTCTCCAACCTCTCGAATTCGACACGTTGATTATCGGCAATCGTGATTTCCTCGACTTCAGACTTCGTCGGGTGCGCGCAGCCAGCTTCGCGAAGCACGTCTGGTGCCTCCATGTGATCTTACCAGTCAGCATCTTCTTGTTGCCCGAGGTCAGACTTACTGGAGGTATTGGTCATGCGATGGGCGAAGTCACAGTTGTATCCCGGGGACAGGATAAATTCGCCTCCGAGTTGAGTGAGCTTGCCAGGATAAGCAAGTGGCATCTTGGTCATTGCATTCTAAGTATTATTTCGCTGCTCGCCATCTGCTGAGACGCAAACTCACCTTTCCACCTCTGAGGAGCTGTTTCGGGACAGAGGTCTGATGATAGGCTGCTCGATTTTTGGTTGGACCAAAGTCGTTTGTCATCTTGGTCATTCTGCCGGGTCAGCTTGGCACACCAACAATTCAAGGAAGACGACTTACCCAAGCAACGAATACAACTTCCTCGGCCCATCCACATAAATCGGGAATGGACACTTGAACAGTTTCTTGTAACTCTTGATAATCTTCCAACTTCCATTGCTGATTACAATCACCTTGATCCCAGCTTTCTCGACAGCCACTGGATCCAATTGGGATAGACTCGCAAACATGAAATCCTGACATTGACCACACCAGAAATGTCGAATGAAAAAGACAACGGTGCGGGGCATGGGCGGTGCGGGATGATCTGTCTCGATGGACGTAGGGGTTTTGGGGAACATATCACCGAAGCAGACAAGGTCGCCATTCTCATCTCTCAAAAACAGAGTTCCAGCTTCGAATAGTCGACGCTTGGAGGGGATTCGGTCCACTGAGAATGGTACGTCCTCTTCCGGATCAACCTGACCCGACTCGGCGACCTGGTCTCCCCCGCCTGACTCAGTTGACTTGTCTTTCCTTCCACGAGATAAATCGATTAAAGATCTGGGCCACTTGATTCTTCGTTTCTCCTGATCTCCTGATCTTTCTTGTTGTGGGGCGAAAGCCTGGCTGTCCGAGCGGGGCGTAACAATCTGCGTGGAGGGACCGGAAGAAGTCGATGCTCTGACTGTGTGCCTTGAGGCCCGGCGTGGCGCTATCGACTCCTGGTCGGCGTCTAGGGGTAGGGCAGGTAATGACTTGTCGACGCGAAGGCGGAGAGGGTGTTGAGCTGATGAACCCGGTGGAGTGCGCTGCTCCGTCTGGTGAGAGGAGACGGAAGATGCAGTCTGGTGACCGGTTGAGATGGGAGCTCCCAGTTCAGGTGCATGGGATGGCGTGGGCGTCGATTGCCTCGAGGAGTTGCGGGATGGGATATGCTTGGGCTGTTGAGGTGATCGTTTCCTGACCATCTCTGGTGAAGACTTTTGGGTCTCTGCGGCATCCGACTGCAACTCCTCCACATCTTCTCCTTCAATTTGGTTCACACCTGGTACAGGCGGTCTCCAGAACATTCCTGATCCTTCCGACATGTCACTTGCAGCTGGACTAGCGGGTGTCTGTAAGTTACTGATACTCCTATTGTGAGTACCAGCCCGTCGGGGAGGAACAGGTCCAGCTAATCTCGGTGACACAGGTGGGGAACCGAGTTCTGCCCGAGTATGAGGTGATGGAGCACCTCGAGCGAAAGGGTGCGAGCTCGGTAAATTGTTGGTAGGAAGAGTGATGACTGAAGGGACTGGCTTGCGGTGACTCCATGATGACCTCTTTGAAATCACAGGGGTCGCAGTCGATGTGGTGCTCGCTCGAGAAAGGCTTGGCTGAGAGAAGACATCGGTGTGATCTGAGAGAGACGGGGTCTGAGCGGTCGTATCGGGACTTTGGACATTATCCCCTTTATTCACGCTAGCAGGCGAGGGCGATGGATGGGCAGAAACTGAGCGAGAACTGGAGCAGCTCTCCTGAGAGACGATATCGGTGGTGCCGGGCATGGTAGGGGATAGGGCGTTGGGCGCGATGGTGATGATCTCTGGAGCGTTGGCGTGTTTGAACGCGGAGTACATCTCTGCTTTCGACGCTGTATCAAAGGTTGAGCTGGTGAAGGCGGGGGTGATGGATGAAGCTGTTTTCTCAAGCTCGGGCTCTTCGTCTGGAGAAACCGCTTTGGCTTGGCGAGGCTTGGGAGGGATGTATGGCATATTGAAAACTCTCTGTTCCGTCAGCGTCCTTCAGATCTCATCCACTTACGCTTGATAAGGCAAGATCACAAGGACTGATGCGGCTGCTTGAGATAGTCGGTCAAGTAATGAAATCTTGATGCACAGTCGAAAAGTGGATCTTCGGTCGAGATCACCGGTTGATCCCTCAGGACAAGTTGTATGTGTGGACCTCGTGACGTAACCCTGAGTGGCTAGATCTGTGAGACTGTAATTACTATTCCACTTCTTCGAGTGGTTGGGACAAGGTATGGTACGTCTAGATGTATGAAGAAAAGAATCTGGATGCAATCGCATGACCCAAGGAACTGCATCGATCTCTCGACCTTGTTTCTCGAGTCTGAAAGCCTTTCCAGAATTCCAGTCTTTCAGGGACTCCCGATATCAATCGAGCGGTAGACCAGGGCGCGGGTAGCGTGGACCTGAAAAGGTCCAAATTGAGATCAGGCTAGGCCGTTACCGTACTTACCAGTCATATTATTGCTTCTATCACTAAAACCGAGGGCGCGCTATAGTAGTGCCAGGTACCATGTTTAGATACACTACTGAAATAAGGCCGAACCGGGACGATGTACCTGTAGAATGCTCACAGGATACTTAGTAGCGACTGAGTGTCTAGCGACAATAGATGCATAACTATCATCGAGTTGAAACCCGGAATATTGGAATTTTATATTTCTATGGAAACAAGAAAGGCAGAGCCAGTCATTTACAATGCCATGCAGAGAGTTGAGCTCTGTTGCATACTGGCTCCGAACACATCAGGGCAGCGACGATTGGCTGGATTACAACCCAGTCCGACTGTCGGGGGGACCACGGTAGTGAGTCCGACCCCAGACTAGGTACCAAATGAAAGCGATCAGAGCAAAGCCGACGAATACTACAGCGGCATCTACTTGTCAGTACAACTACAGTATCGCTTGACCAGAGACTCACAGTTCATGGTGTCTGGGGTGACGGGCACTGCAGCGGGGAAACACAAAAGAGGAATAGCGATGATGAACCAGATGATGGTGACGCTACTTATCAGTTACGTCACTTGGATAGAACAGGATGGTCAGTGCTCACATGTTGCACACGAAACCAATCTTGCCCTTGTAGAAAGGTGCAGCCTTGATTGCCTCCCTGCCTCTGAAGAAGGAGAGGGCGACGGGGATACAGCAAGCGCTTCCGAGACTGATAACAGCGACACCGAGGAAAGCATTGAAAGCAGCGATGGATCCAAAGTAGATACAAGCCAGGGCCATCTGGACAGCGGTGTTGAGGAAAAAGGCGTTCAAGGGCATTTCGAGTCGCTTGGATACTTTGCCCCAGATGGTGTGTCCGGGAATACCGCCATCTCGGGAGAAGCTGGTACGTCAGTATTGAGCTTGAGCTTCTAAGCCATAGGACTTACGCCCAAACACATCGGGACGCTGCTTGAGAGCAGGCGAGACCACATGAGAGACCGATAATGAGAACTTGTTGTCAACTTTGATGTCGGATACAGCAATCTACTCACTCATGAAGAATAGTCCGAAAGCGGCGCCAGTATGACCAGTAGCCTCGAGGAAGATCTGGGGTAGAGGCTGACCGGTAATGGTGCTGGTAATAGTCGCTATGTCACCGAGAGTGAACATGATGACGATCAAGAAGGTGAAACCGAGGGTGGCGCTGATCGTCAGTCTTTGAGCTATACATATTTTCAAAAGGTAGACTCACTTGAGCATGACACCGTATACCCTATCGGTCAGCGACAGGTGTCTGAAGTACCGTAGATCAACTCACATGGCACGGGGGATGCTCATCTCTGGCCTGATAGCCTCTTCGGCCATGGAAGGCAGCATACCGGTAGCGGAGAAGCAGTAGGCACCTTGAATCAAGCCCAAGACCCAGCTCTGCATCGTCAGCCACGGTCGGCCCTGTCATATGTATCTACTCACCCAGCCCTTGGGGAACCCAACTCCGGAATCAACAAATTCGGTAAAGACATACTCTGCGGACCGGATACCAGATGCCGCATAGAGGGGCAGTGTAATGACTGTAGCGAGAACACTGGTGGGTCAGGGATGATACCGATATTACTCGGGGCAGGACTCACGTAGCTACGATACAGACTAGGGTGAATTGCTACATCATCAGCTACGAATTGGCAGTGGTATGCTCACTCACGTCGACCCATACCAGGTAGTGCTGACCCAAGATGGCAATACTTCCGAGCAACAAGATCCTTGCAATTAGAACGTGCGAGCGCTGTCGTCACTTACAATGCCCACGAGCAGAGCACAGTGTGCCATTGAGCCGGGATGTATTCCGGGTAGTATACTGGTCGTTAGGAATTGCCCACGGCGTGGACTACGAGACTTACGATTGACTGATGAGAGGATCAATTGTGTGGTTGCAAAGTTGACAGACAAAGTGACAACCACATTTCCAATGACAGACAACCAGCCCACAATCCATGAGACGAGGGGCGCATACTTGGGAGGCGAAAGCATGAAAGACCAGTAATAAACACCTCCCGATACAGGATACAGAGAAGCAATTTCACCAAGCGAAGTAGCGATGCAAACGTAAATGATCGACATGATGATCCAATCCCACATGGCTACCGATGCACCACCATTCAAGAGGGTGTAGA
>Ga0265797_10005607_pt1 | contig 18232 bp, 12 predicted proteins | sample P2T30metagenome_FD_192433 | JGI IMG/M metagenome (GOLD analysis project Ga0265797, IMG submission 192433) | Plant litter microbial communities from East Loma Ridge, Irvine, California - P2 T30 | ecosystem: Environmental > Terrestrial > Plant litter > Unclassified | place: USA: California... | reverse complement strand
CGCACTGGTTTTGGCGCAATGATGCATATAGGTTGCTAACTAGAGTATAGGTGTTGCAGTGGTGGTGGTATGGAAATGCTGCGAAGCAAACCTACGAATCTTGCGTTGACTTCAAGATCGCGAAAATGGGAGCAAAAAGAGATGCTTTTGGTCGAGCGTTCAAGGGATGAGATTGTAGGCCTACTGTAGAGTTCCTTTACTTAGATCGTATTAAGTTCCGGAAGTTTAGATTATCGAGAATACTATATACCTAAGTACTCAGTCGCGCGATTAGGCCATATTCTCTTAGTCCTCAGACATCTTTCTCTTCGCCGCCATGGCAACGATTGACACTCCCAACAACATGCCACATACAAATAATGTCATGAAAGTCGCTGCGACCATGGTACAACAGTACTTCTCACCCTCCCGCCTCCGCCTCGCCTCGATCTGAACTTGGTTGTCACATACCTCGCAATGCGTGTGTGGCTCGGGATTAGGTCGTAGAAAGTTGGTGATTGTCTGTGCCAATGTCTCTGGAGAAGAAGAGATGGCGGGTGCTGCGATCGAGGAACTTGTATGGTTGTGAGATTGAGCGTGAAGTTCAATGTCGTGGTCATCGGTTTGGGGAAGAGTTGCGTACTGGATAGCAGTTCAATACATTAGATAATTTACAGCTTCAAAAATGGTTGAATAGGATGGCTTACAGCTGAAGCTGATCCCGAGGGCGCACATCGGTTCACAGGATGGTCGTTGAATACTTCTTCGTATGCGGGTGCAGCTTCTTGTGGGGTAGTAGGGATACCCATTTCAGATATCTTGTGATTCAGTGGTACCTAGATACTGTTTACTGTGTGAGCGTATAAAGATTAGTCGTGAAACCAAATGCGCGACAGCACCACTATATGTCTTTCAGCCTGCTTCTACCGGATTTTGAGGAGCTTTAAGGCTGGTTGTGAGACTGGACGCCTGACGGGACGATAGGGTGTAATGACAGGCTGTGGAGGCTGTGCTTTCGGGTTGCAGCCAATAAAAGCGATGCATTCAGATAGGATGGTGAGGCTGCGTAAGCTGGTGAGCCACCATCGTCTGGCCATCGCATACATTGTATTGGCTGTTTTGGGGTTGGTAGCAGATAAGCACTACAATCTTGTTGCTAGATGCACATGTAAGCAATGACGGCACTGCGATACCAATACGCTAGGCTCTACCTTTTGCTTGGCCATACATTTAACGCTTTCCGGCAACCCTTATGTAGATCATGGTGTTTTTCGTTACCCAAACAAAAGGCAGTCTCGAATACGAGGAAACCGAAGCATCGCAACCAAGTTCTGACAACCCACTCACTCCGCGACCTTGATAACGATCTTACCGGAAAAGTTACCCGATAGTTGCAGATCGAATGCTTTCTTCGCGTCCTCAAACCCGAAAGTCCTGTCCAGCATGACATCGAACTTCACATTCTTTTCCTCGATAAACGCATTCATGTCTTCGAAATCCTTCTTCGATCCAACAGAGATACCCTTCAACTTTGCGCCCTTGCCCATCAAGGCGATGAGATCAGATGGCTTCCAGTCAGCCTCCCAGCCAGCAAGGAAGCCAACGAGAGAAATAGTCCCGCCACGGGGGCATAGATAGCCGATTTCATCGATAAGGGAGCCAACGCCGGTGTTATTGACGACGAAGTCAACACCACGACCATTCGTGATTTCCTTGATCTTGGCGGCTTGATCATCGGTTTTGTAGTTCAGACCGCGAACCTTATCACTGATCTTTTCTTGAATAGCTTTGATCTTGTCGTTCGAGGAAGACGTGATGATTGGTGTGATGTTTCCGGCGAGACAAAGTAGCAGGGAGAACATAGAAACACCGCCGGTTCCTACAGACGGTGAGTAGGATGGTTTGAAAATCTGGAGTTTTTGCTCGTACCTTGGAGAAGGGCACTAGCGTGCTCCTGCACAGTTTTCAATGAGTCCAATGAGTTCCAAGCAGTGACGCCTGCGCATGGGAGCATCGAGCCCTGTGGCTGTTTAGTCTGATGTTTTTGTGTATACTCTCTCAATCACTCACCTCTTCCCACGACAAGTTCTTTGGCAAGTGTACTAGGTGCTTTGCTTGGTAGATACCGTACTGCCTCAGTGTGCCTGGACCATTCGCACCGATAGCCACTGAAACGCCATCATCGGTTGGGTGAAAGTCGCCTTGGCTGCAAATCGGAGCAACGACATCTCCTATATGGAAGTCCTTGACTGCAGAACCCAACCCAACGACCTCGGCTGCGCAGTCGGAGCATGGGATGCCTTGTTCAGTGATAGGGACGGGGTACTCCTTAACCAGCATAGCGACGTCACGGTAGTTGAGCGATACGGCGTGGATCTTGATGACCACATCGTTGGGCCCAAGGTCCTTTTCTTGAGGGAGCGTTTCCTGGCTTTTCTCAAGAGTGAGAGGGTTTTGACGCGAGGCACTGTCTTTGCCTGCGCTGCGACGGTAGGCTGTGTAGGTAGATGGGTAAGACATGGCTGCAAGTGGGTCTGGTGAGATTGTCTTGGATGGCTGCGTAGATGGATCTGATGAATTGAAGGTCGGTATCGCAGGACTCATTGATTGATATAAAGGGCAAACCCATACGCCCCTTCCAAGCAGTGTATGGATGCTGATCAATCATTTTGTGGTACATGCTTCGTCCGATGGAGCGAGCGTCACTCCTGGAAGGCGTCATGTAACAAAAACTAGGACTTTGCGATTTGTGAAGGTACGCTACATCAAGCTCGAACGCGTTCTGTCGTCGAAACAGTGACATCAATCTCCTAAACATCCCAAGTAGCTTAGTCGGGCCTTCTCAACACTTCGTAGAACGGGAAATTTACGAGTTGGAACATTTCCATGTTACTAGTACGCATTTTCGCCTGCGGGGCAGCGGAGTGGAGCATCACTCCGCTTCCGATCTTTTCGGTCCGCGCGCTGACATGTACCATCGATCCTCCTCAACTTTGGCATTGCAGATTATCATCGAATTTGCGCGAGATTACAACCACAACCTGGATTGTGTCGATCTATACATCTAAGTACCAGCGATGCGGCGAAACCCTGCGAAAAAAGGTAGCTTACCACCTATCGCCTCTGCGATTACAGAAAGGCCGTCTATCCGTTGCGCAAACTCACAAAGGTAATCACATGGCAAGCCAAGAGTCAATACTACCACATTCCAAAAGGCAAGGGACCGCCATAATGAAACAATGTAGAAATCATGAACAGCATTTTCTCGCGCAGCGGACAATTCTCTTCGATATCCTGGAGGCACAGGCGATGAAGCGATCGGACACAAAGATGAACTTCTTGGATGGGGTTGATGCCTTATTTTTGGAAGTGGAGAAATATGCTATGGAGTGATTTCGAGGGCAGATCTGCGGAAGAGAGAGTGATTGAGGGTGAGAGGTGATCTCTGTATTGAATTCTTTGAAAAAGAGAGTATATACACAAAAAGGTGTAGAGTAAATGAGTGGATACATCATCGCCGATCTCGAGATTCCAAGCAACCATATGCTCTTCTAAGATATCCCATTTCCAACTTACCATTTATTCCATGTAGCCCATCTAACAAGCGGCTATATCAGCAGGAGTGTAGATACAAGCGGAGCTAGGACCCTCGCTGATCTGCTTAGGCTCAGCACCAGTATCGTTGCCCTCAAACTCCTCGCAAATAGCCTTTGTATCCGTGATACAAGAGTTGGTGATTGTCGCAGTATCTCCGTAGTTGGTGTTTATGCCAACGAAAGTTGCTTTTCCACCCGTCGCCTTCACACCGTCAATCTTTACATGGCGCTCACCCATCGTCTTGCAGTTACCGCATGACCGGTATAGCTTGCCGAAGTCAGAGACAGTGAAGCCGCTGACTGTAATTGTGCCGGCACCGTTGTGTTGGATGACTTTGTCGGATGCGCCCATAGCTCCACCACCAGTGACTGTGCCATCACCGTCCTTCTTGAAGGTAAGAGCGTCCTCGCAAACATCTTCCCACCAGACGTTCTCGATAGTGCAAGGACCTTGGCAGTGTACACCCTCGATCTGATCGGCACCGATGATGACGTTACGGAGAGTGGCGCCAGCTGCAAGAGAGAACACTGCATCGCTGTCTCCTCCTTCTGATTGTCCTGTGCAGGATACACCACGGCCGAAACGTTTCATGCCACCATCGAACTCGCCTGTTACCATCATGGTCTTGGTAAGGGTTGATTCGCCAGCTGCTGCTGGCATGGTGCCGCTTGCTGCAGTACCACCAGAGGCAGGTACCGTGGAGTTACCCGATCCAGAGCTTGGTGCAGAGCTACCGCCTGAGCCAGAAGAAGACTCTCCACCTGAAGACGAGTCGCTACCGGAGGATGATTCGCCACCTGATGATTCACCACCCGAGGAAGACTCATCACCAGAAGAAGAGTCGCCGCCTGAGCCAGAGGACGAATCTCCACCCGAAGAAGAGTCGTCGCCAGACGAGGAATCGCTGCCGCTGCCGCTGCCGCTGCCGCTCTCAGTGCCTGAGCCAGACTCCGAGCTCGAATCGCCACCCTCAGTTGGAGAATCTGCCTCCTCATCCCCACCAGAGCTCGAGCCAGAGTCACTGGACTCTTTGTCATCGGATGTGCTATCGTCGGAGCTACCTCTAGTGCTGTCGCTTGCGTCGTCAGAAGACTCGTCGCTAGAGCCAGACGAGTCTGAAGTGTCTTTCGATTCGTCCGTGGAGTCGTCCTTGGATTCAGATGAATCCTCTGAAGAGTCTGTAGAGCCCTCTTTGTCGTCATTGGAACTGGACTTTTTATCGTCCTTACTTTCTCCAGAGGTCTCCTTGTCGTCAGACGAATCAGAGGCTTTGTCACTTCCGTCGGACTTGGCTTTCCAGACCCAGTCGAAGAGTTGGCGTTTAGTGAAGGCAGGATCGGAGACGAGAGACCTTCGCTTGTTGTCGTTTTCGTTCTCGTTTCCAGGCAGGTAAGTGGGAATCGCAGTCATTTCAGGATTGGATGGCTGACCACCAGAGCCCGGGAAGCTCCCTGTGGGAGCACTGCCATCAGTAGGGAAAATACCAGAAGCACCGCCATATTGTTGGCCACCCCGTCCCGCACCGTTCTCCATGCCATTGCCGGGGTGCTTTGCGCCATGGTTGAGGCCATTGGCCTCTGTACCGTTGTGGTGACCACCACGATGACCACCACGATGACCGTGAGCGCGGGTAGGAGCAGGGGCAGGAGCCGCAGAGGCGGAGACGATCAAAGCCGCGGTGGCGACAGTGGAGAGAGAGAAACGCATATTTTATAGGTTTTCGAAAAGGTTTTGGAAGTGAATGTTGTAAAGAAAGTTGAAGAATGAAGGTATTGTCCAGCAAAGATGACACAGTCAAGAAAAGAAGGGTGACCGGCACAAAGCTGTAGAAGACAAAGAAGAGAGTGAAAGTGTAGGAGGCAAGGAGGAGATCGTTGGTCCTGATGAGGATGAGGATTTTGTAATGCGCTGGCTTCAGACGCCTTTATAGTCATCCTGCCTGGAGTGATTACTCCTCATCTACTCATGTCCCATGTCCATGGTGTAGGACGATGTTTCCACACACCCTGAACTCCAAACTACCAAGTGCAGGTCACCTACCGTCGCTTGAACTGCGGGTGGGATGCGATCAATGCAACGCCAGAGTAGGTCCGAACACTCGTGGGGCTGTGAATCCAGAAAACACATAGACGAGGACTAGTCTCGCGTCCCGGGAAGAACGCCGTGTTTGGTTTGCGCGTCCAGTTCTCGAAACCGATGGTCCGGCATCTGACAATCTACGCGAGCGATGCGTTTAGTTTCATGCCTAGGATGTTAGTCTTGGCGGCTGTGACAGCTATATTGTGTGCATCTGTTGGCGGCGACACTAGAAACGTCGCGCCTGTCAGTAGATAGCCTGGAGGTTCTATGCGTCTGGGCATTCCACGTCACGCGTTTCAAGTACGCGACCGCACGAGGTAAGCCTGCATACATCGAAACTGCCAAAGACACAATTTTCTAAGACGAACATCAGTGTGAAGTAATACTATGATTGATTTGGGCTGTGTCTGTCCCACCTGCATCTAGACTGCTACCAATTCCCCTACCTTATACCTAGCAAAACTTCATCTTCAGGAGAGCCTTTTCGAAGATCTTCCAGTCCAGGGAACTAAGTGGATCGTATATGCGTGGTTTCCCGGGTTCTCCATTGTCGCCTATGAACGCAGCCAAGTTGTTTTGCATATAGCAGCGAAGATCGTCTTTAAGCTTCGGAGTCGGAAGGTTCGAATGGTATATCGTGCTGAGGCCCTGGGTCTGCATGCGCTCGATGTGGTAGTCATCATGCCCTGCATTGTGAATGTGGGGGTTACAGGTTTCGATCTGTAGGATTCGCACTGGCAATGGCTGTTGTGAAAAGGCGAATCGTTCCCATATATCGATCAATTGAAACGGTTCAACTGCATAGCCGGTTGCAAATCGGAGTTTAAGGGCAAGATCAATACTCATGGCATGTTCGCCGGCGTTACCAGTTCCGATCATTGTATCTGGTGTAGTGCCACCCCCAAGGGCTTTCAGAAGGCGGTTCATCCATTCGTTGACAACGCGCGAGGAGCGCCCAAGCTCGTTAAATACAAGTTGGCCATCCTTGACCTTGGGCTTCGAGTTCCACTTGATGCGCACCATCGTATGTTGTTCTTTTCCAGTATCATCAGCTTGTCGTAAGACGTAATGTAATCCAGCGGCATATACCTTACAATATTCGAGAACAGATCCTGGGACGCGGTTATCGGCGTCGATAAAACCTACGAACTTACGGTTCATATGTTTCGCGATGATCACACCAAGCATCATGGCTTCTCCTTTTCCGTTGTTGATGCGCAGAGGATCTCCTTGTTCTACACGTGGCTGTAACATGTCCGTCACACCTGCTTCCTGGAAAGCGCGAGCGAAAGTCGGCGAACCTTGGTGTTCCACGATTACGTGACGATCGGCCATATTTCCGAAGTTGAGTAGGAGTTTGCGCTCCGCCTCAAAGTTCAGCTGGTCGCTGTTGGATATAAAGATAACGAGACACCGGTGTGGAACGCCACGCAGAAGCGCTCGAAGAACGTGTTCATCTTCGTTCATGCAAGGAATCACAATGGCGAGGTTGCGTTCAACTTCCTCAATTGAGTTTCGGGGGATGACGACGTTCTTCTGATCTATCGAGATGTTTTCTGTGCCATCTCCTGAGGTGTCCTGACCCTCCGCGTCGAGCTCAGAAACAAAGGACATTTCGTGTAATTTTACGTTCCCAACATGGGTAACTCCAGGGCGGATACTCAACCTCATGACGAAGATGAGAACGGTTGTAGAAGTTGTGGTTCGGAGTGAGTGTATCTAATGTACTATAGAGGGTTGAGTCGATCTTGTAGTGGTATATACCAGAGTCGTCATATAGACCTCATATATAAGGAAACATGGCAGTCGTTGTGAAAAACTGGAGTCAATGCCTACACAGATTCACAACACTGTAGTGATAGATTAACACAGCGTATATACAATGAAAAGGATGTACCTAGCTCTTTTGTGTAGCTAAAGAGACAATCAAGTACACAGTACTTAAGTCTGCGAATGATTTCCGACAAACAGTTTGGCTGAAGGCGGTCCTCTCAAGAGAGCCTGATTTCGACCTCGAGTTGCCAAAGCATTGTTCGGCATATCTTGAGTCAACCGCAACAGATATCTGAGATCCCGTTTGGCTGGAAAGCATATCCCAACGCTGTCATCACGGCTCCTTGTTCGTGGCTTTTTCCAGCGTGCATCTTGGAAGGCGGAAACCGTTTGGCAGCGCTTATCGTGGTACGCTGGTCGTATTCGAAATCCTGAATAAAAGCACCGTTTTGACCGAAGCAATGTATACCAAGTCTGTCACTGATGTGGCCACCGAATTGTTCTGGGGGTGATTATGGCGATGCTGGATTGACAACAATACATTGTGAATGTATTGGTCGTGGCGTGGTTGACGAAGCCATAGTTTTCATGGTGCTTCTCCGGTTGATTATGGTCCTGATTCCATCCCATATCGTAGACGTGAACCCAATAGCGGCGGATCTAGCGACTTTGATTAAATCTTCTTTTGACTTGACCGTCTTTCGCATGTACTCAGCAGTGAGGTAATCATCACCTTCCTCGCAAGCGAGTCCTTCCATGTCTTGTTGACTGCCTGGCTTCTGTTCGAAGATGGGTGAGTGGAGCTGTCAGTAGATAGGCTAGGAATGTCACGCCTGTCAACGAGCGGATCGAAACATCGGTATTACAACAGTATTCAACATGCATGTCGCACATAGCCCAGTATCAAGCTGTGAAAAAGTCCGCAAAGGATTGTCGCATGTAGCCAGCGTGTGAAACGATGGAGGCCATTCTCGCAAGCGAGTGCTTCCATGCCTTATCAAATACCGGCTGTAATTTCTCTTGGAGGATACTTTGAACTGCGATCAATACCCACGAAGAGTTCTCGCAGTCCCTTTGAGTACTCCGGTCGCTATGACGTTTGTGTACGTGTCGTGATTCTTCCCAGCGCATGTAGCATACTGGTGTCTTTTCGTCTGGTGCGTCGTCGTCGTCGGTACCGCCGCAGCCTTTCAAGCGCGCGCTGCCATCAGAGTATCGGATAGACGGAGACTTGAAATAAAAGGCTCACTCGTCTCCTGTAACAGTGGACGCGACTGCATAGTTTGGCGCGCGACGTTGACGCGTGTAGTGTTGTTGGTGAAAGGTAATTTCACAAGCGAAGTTTGTCCAGTTGTAGCTCGGCTATCCGCTGGAGCTCTGGCCTTGTCCAAACGCCTCCATGACGTCTGCAGCTGGTGACACAGGACGCGCGATGCGGATCCGTCTCCGCGAACCATGAAAGCTTTCCCCGCGTTTTCAATGCTTTTGTGCTATTTCCTGAATCCTTTTTAAGCCGTCATTTCCCCGGAGTTGTTGCGATGGCCTCAAGCGTCAATCCTGACAAGATGAGCTACATCTACAACTCGCAGCTCGTGAGCGCTTCTAGCATGTGCAGGTCGAGCATACACTGACCATCACCAGGATGCCTTCACCCTCTACCACATTTCCCACGAAAGGGAGGAACATAGCGCTGTCGGCACTGCGCTCCCTGCCCTCGGCCACGCCACGTCTGGTGCTCTAGGCACCGTTATATCCAAACTCATAACATACCCTCTGGACGTTGTCATCACGCGCCTCCAGGTCCAGCGCCAACTGCATCCCGGCGACAAGCACCCGCACTACAATGGCTTTCTCGACGCCATCGAGAAGATATACGAGAGGGAGGGTGGGCCCAGGGCCTTCTATACTGGTGTCGTGCCCGAAGCTCTCAAGGGCGTCGCCGACAGCTTCCTGTTCTTCCTGGCGTATTCGTACGTGCGACAGAAGAGGCTCGATGCGCGAGATAGTGGGCGTAGCTTGCCTGCGCTCGAAGAGATCGGCGTTGGTGTCCTGGCAGGCGCTTTCTCCAAGTTCTTCACCACACCCATCCAGCAGATCGTTACCCGGAAGCAAACGGCAGCAATGATGAAACAGGAGTCTTCGACCACCATACCCCCGCTTTCCAGCACTAGAGATATCGCATGGGAGATTAGGCGCGAGAAGGGTGTGCAAGGCTTCTGGTCTGGGTATTCCGCTAGTCTGATCCTGACCCTAAACCCTTCAATCACCATGCTGCTGCACAAGGCTCTCCTGCGACTAGTCGTACCCAGGGCAAATCGAGACAATCCCGGAGCGCGTATGACCTTCCTCCTGGCTGCCATAAGCAAGGTCCTCGCCTCCACCGTCACCTATCCGTTCTCGCTTGCAAAGACACGCGCCCAAGTGTCTTCACAGGAGCCTTCTTCCGGAACCGGTGAGACTTCGGACAAAGAGAAGTCTAACGACGCGCTTGGATCTAGAGCCTTACAAGCCAGGCAGCGGACCGTATTCAGTACTATCTTGCGCATCGCCCAGACGGAAGGGATATGGGGCTTGTACCAGGGCCTTGGAGCGGAAGTGCTGAAAGGCTTCTTCTCTCACGGCATCACGATGCTGATGAAGGACCGTATCCATGCTGTCATCATCAGTCTGTACTACACCGTGCAGAATGCGCTGAAGAAATACCCTAGCCCGAGCGAGGTCGCAAAGTCGGCATCAGACAGTGTTCAAAATGCCTACGAACAAGGCAAGGAACAAGCTAGCGAGGCGTATGCGAAGGGTGCCGAAGTTGTCGGCAATGCGACAGAATCTGCAAAACAGGTCGTATCGCAGGGCTCACATGAAGCGCAAGAGCTTGTAGAAAAGGGTAGACAGCATGCTGCTGATGCCTACTCGAAAGGCGCGCAAGCAGCAGAAACGGCAACGGCGTCCGCTCAGGATGCTGTGCATAGCGGGACGCAGCAAGCTGGGCAGGTGTACGAGAAGAGCAGAGAGGCCGTTGGTAATGCTGCTAGCAGTGTCTACGACCAGGGCAAAAGTGTCTTAGACAAAGGCCAGAGTGCTGCAAGCAACGCAACACAGCAAACTGGAGATGCGTTTGAACAGGGCAAGCAGACAGCAAGCGACGCATCGCAGCAAGCGAAGGACGCTGTTCTAGACGCGGACATCAAGGACATCAATGGTCCCGACAAGGGCATCAAGGAGTGAAGCAGAGGGCGGATGGTTTTACCTAACACGTTCAGACTGTACATATACCCGATTGATTTATACTTGTAATCTTTGAATGGTGGGTTTCTTTTGCTATAGTTCGGCGTCAAAAAAAGCGTGCCCAGCTATGGTAGATGATGCATAGCAGCAAATAATTTCCGGGTGAACTGTCCATCTACCTTGGGCGATCTGAAACGTCAGGGTATCCGTATCCACAGCCACGCTTCACGCAAGTAATGTGTCTACCGAGCTCGAAAGCGTCCCAATGATGTGCCGTCTGTGTGCGAGCTACACCAAGAAGGCTGGTGCCAGGCTCGAAATAGAGTCGGGTGGTCGAGTCGAACAGGATTTTCAGCAGGCGGCTGGGGCTTTGTTGTCTCTGCTGCGCTGGCTATTGTGGAGATGCTTGGTCACGGTATGTCCCATGTGTCATCCCGGTGGCTGGTTGCAGCAAGGTGCCCGTGGTTGCCCTGGAGGCCAATGCGCTAACCACCTGGCTCCGCGCCCGCAGCGCCTCCATCAACAACCACCGCTGGCGACACATTCGACTGCATGCCGCAGTTGAGCGGCCTACTAACTACTAACCTGCACAGGAACAGGGAAAGCATTGTTGCGACGACATTGTGAGTGCTGAGAGCTGGCTGGTAGCATCGGACAGTCGGCGGCGCATGACTGGCGACAACACACGGCATTGGACAAAAGTGGAATCGTCAACATCCCGGACGTTGAGAGGGCAGCAGCAGCCCACGCGCACACCACCCAGCGGCGCATATCTATGTCGTAGGCGCCCGTGACGACATAGAACCGCGACCGAGTAGTTGTCTTTTGACATTTCGTCACCGCACCCCGCCTAGCTCATTCCCCTGATCTCCACGAGCTGTCCGCTGCCGCTGTCGCAGCCCAACCACCACACCGCCACAGCCACCATGACGACCAACGCTGCTCACTCTTCGCCGAGCCGGGGAAGATGGAGCAGCCTCGAGGAGGAACTAGCCTACTACAAGGCCCAGTACGAGACGCTCGAGACGGAACTGCAGGAGTTTCAGGCATCAAGCAAGGAACTAGAGGCCGAGCTCGAGCGCGATGTCGAAGAGAGCGAGAAGCGGGAGCGCAAGCTGCAAGAGAAGGCGGAGCGGCTGGGATTTGAGGTCGAGGAGTGGAAGGTGAGTGACTTCGGCCGCACGCGGAGCGGATATCTGCCCAGCTCGGACGATTGCTAACGAGACATCACAGACAAAGTACAAGCAGAGCAAGACCGAGGCCAACAATGCGCAGAACACTCTGCAGAAGGAGATTACCGCCATGCGCGAGAGTCAACGAGCCCTCCAGATGCGACTCCGGGACATCGAAGTCCAAAGCGACGATTTCGAGCGTCAGGCACGCAACCAAACATCATCACTCGAGGACGTCGAGTCCAAGTACAACGTAGCCATCGAACGCAGTGTCATGCTGGAGGAAGAGATCAAGATTGGGGAGCAGGAGCGAGAGGCGCTGCGCATAGAAACACAGCGACTTAGGGATGAACTGTCGGATCTGCGGATAGAGACGGAGATTACGCAGGAGAAGTTGCGCATCGCAGAAGAGACTATCGAAGGCCACCATCAGCGAAAGGTGTCCAGCCATCTCTCTGGCAATGCTCTGAGACCACGCTCGCCCGTTTCCGAGGCGTCGACTACCGCGACTACGGTTTCTTCGCCCACAGCTGCTTCGACACCACCACACTCGAAAGCAGATGGCCTACTCCCAGATACGACTCCTCCTTCTCCGCCGTTGTCTGACGCTCCTATCACCGTAAGACATGTACCCTCAACGCCTATGCCCAGGCGCAAGAACTCGATTGCGCCCCTGGATCCAGGTGCGACCCCTCGCGCCGGCCTCTATCAGCGAGCCCCAAGACATTCACGAAACCCGAGTCTATCGGCATCGCGACCAAGCACAAGTGCCAGTGGACGGGCGACGCCTTCTACACGACCAACTACACTCACATCACGACCGCCTAGACCGAGCTTTGGGAGTGCGGCGCCGCCGCCAGCGGATTTGCCTAGATCAGGTTCACTATATCAAATCCGGGGCCTGATTGGCAAGATGCAGAAACTCGAAGAGCGGGTTCATTCAGCACGCTCCAAGCTCCCCGCGCCAACGACTACCCCACCGCGAGCGAGCCCACGCAATGTCAGTGCCATGGGTCACCACGTGCCGAATACGGTGACATTGAGGAGCGGTAGGAAGCGCAACTCGCACGCATCAGCGGGGTCGTCAGTGCCCGGCGCTTACGAGTCGGGCTCTGCCGTAAATCGGCTCTCCTTTGGTGTTTCGACCTCTTCACGCGAACCCACTAGCAGCAGGCCTGGCAGCCGAGCCTCCATGTCGTCAGCATCAGCAATGCAGAGACCGCAGAGCAGAAGTAGCAACCGAACACCACTGGGTCACTACCAGTCATCGTCGATTAGTGGAGCGGAGCCCCGTTTGCCAAGGCCAAGGAGCTCAATGAGCGGACATGGCCACTCTCACTCACTATCCATGTCGCGACGTGACAACGACACTAACAGCGAAGGAAGCGGCATTTCTACGCCGGTAGGAAGGCGACTTACACTGGAGAAGACGGGCATCCCTACACCAAGCGGAATACCAAGACGTCAAAGTGCAGGACGAAGGGCAAGCAACAACATGGACCTTGGAGACATGGCCCCTCCTGCACGGCCAAGGAAGATGTCGACACAAGCTGAGGAAGAATCATACTAGGATGGCATGTCGCGTTAGCGAAAGTCGACAGAATTGCGGGGCCTTTTGCGTGTACGTCTGGGTGAATTTCTAGTACACGAGTTTTACGGCACTATACCTGACGCAATCTGGAGTCCGGCACGCGGGATGCAGGCAGTAAACTGTAGAAAGTGGGATAGGGATGGAGGTGTTTGGTGCCATTTGGTCAAGCATCGGTTGCACATGGGGTGGATGAAGAAGAACCATCTCGAGAAGAAACTCGAGAGATTCTAAAGCTCCTTTGGAGGTATTTACATATTGCTTTAAACCTATTTTCCTTTGTCTGAAACCAATATACCCCGAATTACATTCATCCCGAGGCTTCTTCGTTCCTTCTGTGCCAGAACAACACGTCTGGGCACCTCCCCAATTTGTACTAATTAAATCTTACAAACTCCACGTGCTCAGACTACTCGGCGCCGACTAGCTGATCGTTCTGGTACGAAAATCTGGGGTAGAGCCGCATGCATGTTGCATTGGCGTTGGCTGTTGGCTGTTGGCGTTGACATGTGAAAGGCCGCGTGTGGAAAAATCGTACGATTCTGATGTCAAATTGCGGGACTGGCCGCCGCGAACGCAGTGGCAGCAGTGCGCAACCCCAGCCTTGCCAGACCCTGGATCTTCGGAATGCACGTCGGAATCTAGCTCGCTTTCTCTAGTTTCTGATGGACTTGAGTGCGTGTGTTTGCTTATTCTGCAGAACCGCTACCAGGCAAACAGGACGGTGAGCCTGCGCTACGGCCGGGGGCACTGCGGGACTTTGCGATCAGGTACCGCCGCAGGGCACCCGACGACGTTTGCTAGGCATCACGGAAGTTACATCTCACTGCTTCTATCCGGCTTCTCGAACCATCAGACACGACTATCTAGAAGCCAATGCTTTTTGTTCCAGCGTCATCTATTATTATACTAATCTGAGTGTGTGCTTGACGTTTGTTCCGGCAGCGGCCGCTCTGGGTGCTGATTGGGTGGCTACGACCGGAGTCCGGTAGGAGATATCGGGGGAGGAGACCCGAGCATCATCTTTGATGCTACCTTGGCGTGGTTTTGTGATAGTGAGACAGGTGTTTGGTTATTTTGGGGGATGGCGATATGACGGTGTGAAGGGCGTGGTGGGGTGGGGAGGCCGTGGTGGTGGAGACAAGAGATGGGAGCGGTGTCGAGGTGTTGGGAGATGGGTAGCTGTTGAGAGGGGTAAACTTGCAGTCGGTACTGATAGGCATCAGTCTTTGGAACAGTCAGCGGATCAACGGCAGTAGAGTGTGCTTGACCAGCTGTTGGTGAGAGATAGCAAGGGCTCAACATGCAGGTACTCGTGCTCGGGTTGGGTCTCGCAAGCTCGCAAGAAGCAACTAATGCGGAAATGCTCCCAACAGACCGATTGTAGAAATCGCCATGGCGAGCAGCTCCCGCCAACACCTCGTGCACATCGATCATGGAAAAGGCTGGCAATCTTGACTTTACAAAAAACTTTACTAGTCATTGAGCATAGCTAAGTAGTCAAATTGTCCCGTAGACCTGCCGTCGTGTACAAAATCGGGTTCCGAAGGGCTTCCGAGTCGTCTACCGTGGCTTCGTTAGGGATGGACAGGGGCGGTATGGGGGACGTGGTGCAGGGCCTTGCCGTCTTCGGCATCGTTGGCGATGCGATAGCTCAACAGCTCTTCGGAAAGTGCATTGGGGTGTTCCGCTATCCTCCATAAAAATTTAATACATACCCAAGCTGCTCCGGACGCTGGCGACTGTTCCCCCTCCTTCTTGCTTCCCTCTCCCAACTACACTTCTCCCTTACTTATAACATACAACCGTAGTGTTGTACTCCTCCTCGTACACACTATAGTCCCTCATTGAATCCAAGTCGATTCGTTCGTTGTTGGTGCTTACCTCCCAGCACCGCATAGAACGTACTGGCATCCAAGATTGCTTTTGGGCGCTCTTACACACCGACACTACGACTGTCCTCTACTAATACTCTGATCGTGTCCTCCCACCGACCAGAATCTCTAGAGACGCACGCGTAGCTTGCAGAGCATCGATATTCGGGTATATTCAGATCTACATCGATTCGACACTAGAGGCCGAGCTCCAGCTTGCCCTTACAAGTGGAAAATTGACCGATCCCTCACCGAACCGCAACCCAACTTCGCCTCCATTCTTTCCTCCCACCCAAACTCAATCCCCTCGGTGCATGGGATTGCCTCTACACAACATGGCCGGAGCTGCACAGAACGGAGTCAACGGGGATGCTAATGGCGCCCCGAGCTCCTACGCTGCCAAGTACGATCTTGCTCCGCATTTCATCGGCGGGAACAACCTCAAGGTAGCCTCGCCGGGCAAGGTCAAGGACTTTGTGGCCGCACACGACGGACACACAGTCATCACAAATGTGAGAGAAAACCCCACTTCCAGGCGAATTGGTGGTGTTGAGAGACGGCGCGCTGACCATCATCTTCCCCGCAGGTCCTCATTGCGAACAACGGTATTGCCGCAGTCAAGGAAATCCGCTCAGTGCGGAAATGGGCCTACGAGACTTTTGGCGATGAGCGGGCGATTCAATTCACCGTCATGGCGACGCCCGAGGATCTCCAGGCCAATGCAGAGTACATCCGCATGGCAGACCAATATGTTGAGGTGAGTACCATGCCCGGCGACCGTGCGATGAGCGACGACCGGATGGCTAACGGGGCATATGCAGGTACCCGGCGGTACCAACAACAACAACTACGCCAACGTCGAGCTAATTGTCGATGTGGCCGAGCGCATGAACGTGCACGCCGTGTGGGCAGGATGGTGCGTATACACGACAACATTCGTCGGAAACATGGGCAAATGGCTAACAATTTGCTACCAGGGGACACGCCTCGGAGAACCCCAAGCTGCCCGAATCGCTCGCCGCGTCGCCCAAGAAGATCGTCTTCATTGGTCCTCCCGGATCTGCCATGCGCTCGCTTGGTGACAAGATCTCGTCCACAATCGTCGCACAACACGCCAAAGTGCCCTGCATCCCGTGGTCAGGAACCGGTGTCGACGAGGTCCAGGTCGACCAGCACGGAATTGTCACAGTCGAGGACCACATCTACGACAAGGGCTGCACAAAGTCATGGCAGGAGGGTCTGGAGAAGGCCAAGGCCATTGGCTTCCCTGTCATGGTCAAGGCCTCGGAAGGCGGTGGTGGCAAGGGTATCCGAAAGGTCGAGCGCGAGGAAGACTTTGAGCAGCTGTACAAGGCCGCTGCCTCAGAAATCCCCGGATCGCCCATCTTCATCATGAAGCTTGCGGGCAGCGCGCGCCATCTGGAAGTCCAGCTGTTGGCTGACCAGTACGGCAACAACATCTCCCTGTTCGGACGTGACTGTTCGGTACAGCGACGTCACCAGAAGATCATTGAAGAGGCACCGGTAACAGTTGCTGGCTCCAAGACCTTCCAGGAGATGGAGAAGGCTGCCGTCTCGCTCGGACGCCTCGTCGGATACGTCTCGGCGGGTACCGTCGAGTACCTGTACTCGCACTCCGACGACAAGTTCTACTTCCTTGAGCTGAACCCTCGTCTCCAGGTCGAGCATCCTACTACGGAAATGGTAACGGGTGTCAACCTCCCAGCTGCCCAGCTCCAGATTGCCATGGGTCTGCCATTGCACCGTGTCCGCGACATTCGACTCCTTTACGGCGCCGACCCGCACGCGAGCTCTGTCATTGACTTTGACTTCTCCACCGAAGGCAGTGCCAAGAGCCAGCGACGCCCTACTCCCAAGGGTCACTGCACGGCCTGCCGTATCACCTCTGAGGATCCCGACGAAGGCTTCAAGCCATCCGGTGGTACTATCCACGACCTCAACTTCAGGAGTAGCTCCAACGTTTGGGGTTACTTCTCCGTCAGCTCTGCTGGTGGTATTCACAGCTTCTCCGACTCGCAATTCGGTCACATCTTCGCCTATGGCGAGAACCGACAAGCTTCGCGGAAACACATGGTTGTCGCACTGAAGGAGTTGAGCATTCGCGGTGACTTCCGTACCACCGTCGAATATCTGATCAAGCTACTCGAGACTCCTGCTTTCGAGGACAACACCATCACCACTGGCTGGCTCGACGAGCTCATCTCGAAGAAGCTTACTGCTGAGCGACCTGACACCATGATTGCCGTCATTTGCGGTGCCGTTACCAAGGCTCACGTCGCAAGCGAAGCGTGCGTCAACGAGTACAAGACCAGCTTGGAGAAGGGTCAGGTGCCTTCTAAGGACGTACTGAAGACAGTGTTCCCTGTGGACTTCATTTACGAGGGCTACCGATACAAGTTCACTGCCACCAAGTCTACTGTCGACAGCTTCACCCTGTTCATCAACGGAACCAAGTGCTCAGTCGGTGTCAGGGCACTTGCCGATGGTGGTCTCTTGATTCTGCTTAGCGGAAAGTCGCACAACGTCTACTGGAAGGAGGAGGTTGGCGCCACCCGCCTCTCCGTTGACGGCAAGACCTGCCTTCTCGAACAGGAAAACGACCCCACACAGCTGCGCACACCATCGCCCGGTAAGCTTGTTAGGTTCCTAGTTGAGAACGGAGACCACGTTGGCCAGGGTCAGCCTTTCGCTGAGGTTGAGGTCATGAAGATGTACATGCCTCTGATTGCTCAAGAGGCCGGTATGGTCAACCTCATCAAGCAGCCAGGAGCTGTTCTTGAGGCTGGTGACATTCTCGGTGTCCTCGCTTTGGATGATCCATCCAAGGTCAAGTCTGCCCAGAACTTCACTGGCCAACTTCCCGACCTGGGTGCTCCTCAAGTGCCTGGAGCCAAGCCACCGCAGCGATTCGTTTACCTTTACTA